>CEPV01213665.1_pt1 | contig 18242 bp, 13 predicted proteins | sample 530451 | NCBI WGS metagenome assembly CEPV01 (sample SAMEA2620097, study PRJEB7988) | marine metagenome | isolation source: saline water (ENVO:00002010), including | reverse complement strand
ACTAGGGTCTCGGGCTGATATCGATTCAAGCGGTTTTCCAGTTTCTGCAGCATGATGACAGTTGACTGATAGCTCGTTCAACTATAACAATTCGACATTAAAGACCATGGGGTTATTAAGGCTCGCACTATAGTACGCCTGATAAGGTCGCCTTGGGGATTGGCGCACTGAATCTAACCCTTTGTATACAAAGAGATTTTCAGCTCTGACTGGAATCGGTCGGAGCTCTGGTCAGGGAATCGGAAGACAGCCTGAATCAGGCTTATCGCGATCGAGAATTATACATCGCCAACTTATGACTGTAGTATAAAAATCGCTAAGAGCAAGTATCTGACCATAACATTTACACAGAATGGAAGGTAACAAGATGCATGAGCTTCCTGACAGCGAAACACTGCTGGAACTGGCTAAAGACGATCCGGCGGAACTGGAGCGAATTCGGCAGGAAGCCTGTGAGGCCCTCATCAGAGAAGCGCCTGAACGGATGGAAAGGCGGCTGAGAGGATTGCAGTTCCAAATCGATATGGAGCGGAGAAGATCCAAGACTCCGTTGGAGGCATGTATCCGCATCTCGGAAATGATGCACGATTCGGTCTGGAGCCTCAGAACCGCTCTGCACAATTCCACCGTGCACAATGACTCCCTCAATCAACTGGAGGAGGATCTGACGCCGGCGCAGGTTATTCCCTTTAAGGAAAATTCCTGATTCTCCCCACCCCGACGTGACCGCAGGGGTCAAATCCCGTGGAATAGTGTTTATACTGGATCGACCAGCCAACCAGGTTTGATCTGATCGATGAACTTCTGCAGCCAGTGCGGAAAAACAGTTTCCCAACAGATTCCCGACGGCGACACACATCTTAGATTCGTCTGTACGGGATGTGGGGCCATTCATTACCAAAACCCCCGCATCGTGACGGGTTGTTTGGCCTACTTCGAAGAGAAGATTCTGTTGTGCAAACGGGCGATCGAACCCAGATCGGGTCTGTGGACCCTCCCGGCGGGATATCTGGAAAATGGCGAAACCACCACCGAGGGAGCCTTACGAGAGACGCTGGAAGAGGCTAACGCTCGGGCCGATATCATCAATATCTATACCCTTTTCAGTCTTCCCCACATCTCCCAGGTCTACATGTTCTTCCTGGCTGAACTCAAGGATCTCAACTTTTCTCCCGGCCTGGAAAGCTCCGATGTAAAACTGTTTGCAGAGGAGGAGATCCCGTGGCAGCAACTGGCTTTCCCGACCGTGCACGATACCCTCGAGTTTTATCTCGAGGACAGGAAGACCGGCAACTTTCCCGTTCGCGTTAGAGAAATCCTCTACAAGCCTAGAAAGGACCCTTAACGAATCGTGGCCGGTGCCAGTGTGTAGTTGAAGTGATGAACGCCCGCCCGGATTCTATACGCCTGCGACGTATCGGGACCGCAACTGGCGGTACCAAGACCGCGATGCAGCAGATCCAGACACAAGTACACGTGTTCATGTGGCGCCAGTTCAACGGTGTGGCGTGCAGCAAACAGATCCGCGGCGGAAAAGTGGCTTGCACCGAATTGAAAAAGACTGTTGCTGCTTCGGACAGTCAAGCCAGAGCCGTTCGCCCTCGTTAGCTGCACCCAGCGTACATCGGTCTTAGCCCCGTGCTCCTGCGGCATAATGTAAGGCACGTACTGCTCCGTCACGGTGCTGCTGTAAAGCCCTACTGCCGCGCCAGCCTTTCTGTCCCAGTAGTTTTCGTGAGGCCCGCGGCCAAACCAGCAAAGCTGTTCATGTGCTGCATCGAGGGTCAGCAGCACGCCGATGCGCGGCAAGTCGGCAAGGTTAGCGGGAATACGAAATCTATGGGAAACGTGCACCGACCCTGCGGCCGAGAACACATACTTGTGCTGATGCTCTATATTGTGTTGCCTGGTGTGCTGCTTGATGGTTACCGTCACCATGCCGGTTCGATGGCTGCGAGAGTGGACGGCGTCCGTTTCAACCTGAAGTTTGTCAATCTCCTGCTCGGCCCAGCGAACCATCTGGCCTCCACGGTGATTGGGCCTCCCCTTGATGCCGTCGTTATCCAAACAGGCCCGCCACAAATTGAGCTGCGGTCCTGTAACAAGCAGTTCACCGTCACCGAAATCCAGACTGGTTAACAGACCCAACTCCGAGTCGAAAGCCGCTGTAAGATGAACGCTCCGGACCCGGATCGAGCGCTGATCTTTCACGATTTGGTATTCACTCTGTGGCGCTGCTGGCGTGGGAGTTCTCTTGGCTCTTGTACTCGGATAATTTAACTGTTCCCACGCGAACTCATGGCCCGCCGGTGCAAAAGCCGTGGCACGAATGGACCGAAATCTGAATGTGATGAAGCACTCCTGCCCGGCGAACATCTTCGGTCGCCGCAGCGGCAGCTTAAAATCACGGCACTCGCCCGCTGGAATTCCGAGTCGGGGCAACGTACCACGCTGCATCACAAGGCCGTCGAGCGTTACTTCGAAGCTACCCTTGAGCCAAGTCAGATCACGGAAATCCTGGAGGTTGTGAATTCTGATGCTTCCGAGCTTTGGATTGCGCGCTTCCACCTTGAGCGGTTGTGCCAGCTTCTTGAATTCATACATGGCAGGATGGGGGGTACGATCCGGCCACACGAGCCCGTTGATGCAGAAATTGAGATCGTTGGGTTGGTCGCCAAAGTCCCCTCCGTACGCCCAGAAAGATTCTCCGTTTCCATCCACCTGCTTGATGCCCTGGTCCACCCAGTCCCAGATGAATCCCCCCTGTAAGCCTGTCTCCGACTGGAAGGCATGGAAGTAATCCGCCAGCCCGCCATTGCTGTTGCCCATGGCGTGAGAATATTCACACAAGATCAATGGCTTGTGCCCATGTCCTCGGCGAGCGAATTCCACGATTCGATCCACTGGTGCGTACATCGGACAGATGACGTCGGTGGCACTGCTATCGCTATACAGGTCCCCACGCAGTGCACCCTCATAGTGCAACGGTCTGGATGGATCATAACGGCGAATCCAGCCCGCCATGGCGTCATGGTTGGGACCATACCCCGCTTCATTGCCAAGGGACCAGAGAATTACACTTGGGTGGTTTTTGTCTCTCTGCACCATCCGCATACCACGCTGCAAAAACGCACTGGCAAAACGAGGATCGCGATTCAGCGTTCGCATCGTGGCATGACATTCGATGTTAGCCTCATCAATGACATAAAGACCATATTCATCGCAGAGTTCCAGGAAGAACGGATCGTTCGGGTAGTGAGCGGTACGCACGGCATTGAAGTTGAACTGCTTCATCAGTTCCACATCGCGGCGCATCATCTCCCTTGAAATTGCCTTTCCAGTCGTATCGTCGTGATCGTGACGATTGACTCCCTTGATCAACACCGCCCGCCCGTTAATCAGCAGTTGGCGATCGCGGATTTCGACGCTACGAAATCCCACAGCGCAATCGGTTGCTTCCAGGCAGCGTCCCTCAGGATCAAGCAGCGTTACGATGAGGCGGTAGAGGTAGGGATCTTCATGAGACCACTGCTGGGGCTTTGGCACCTGTGCCAGCAGCACGGCTTGCTGCGAGGGCATCACCCAGGTCCTCTGCCAATCTACGCCGGCGGATTGAGGTGTCTTGAAAACGCGACGACCACGGCTGTCAAACAACTGTATCTGTATCGACCAGCCTTCTGCCAGCAGTTCGCCACAACCGATCTCGGCACGCACGTGCAGTTCACCATTTTTGTGCTGCGAGACCAGCGACCCTTCGACGGCCAGGTCTGCAATGTGAACATCTTCGGTAGAGTAGAGGTAAACGTCCCGGTACAACCCGGCCATAAACCAGTGGTCCTGATCCTCCATGAACGTGGCGTCCGACCAGCGCACCACCGCCACGGCAATACAATTGCTGCCAGCCTGGATCAGCTCCGTAATATCGAACTCGGCGCACAGTCGGGAATCCTTGCTGAAACCCACCGGCTGACCGTTAACATACACATAAAGGACACTTTCGGCCCCGCCAAAATGCAACACGACGCGCCGGCGTCGCCACCCTCGCGGCAATCTGAAATGCCGGCGATACAGTCCGGTGGGGTTCACCTCAGGTACTCTCGGGGGTAGCTCGGAAAACGGCATCTGCACGTTGGTGTAGTGTGGACGGTCGTACCCCTGCATGGTCCAGTTGCCTGGCACGCTGATCTCGGCCCAATGACCATCGTCGAATTCGGACTGCGAAAAATCGGGCGGGACCTCGGCCGGGCTATCTACCAGTTCGAATTTCCAGGAACCGTTGAGACTACGATACCAGGGCGACTCTTCCCGATCGTTGGACAACGCGGCTTCGGGCGTCGGATAGGGAACGAGCGGACTGCGCATGGGCAATCGGCCCTGACTTACACATTCAGGTTGCTGCCAACTATCGGCGCTGCTGAATCCCCACAGACCGCCTTGCTCAGACCTTGCCCGGCTCTTGTTCGCCATTGTCGCTCCTATTCCTGCCTTCTCTCTGTGTTCTCTGTGTCCTCTGTGGTGAAATCTTCATCTTCACATCGTCATCCCTGACCATGGCCAAAATTACCATTTTGCACCGGGGAGATATATATTTGCATCGAAAGAATCATCGGTCATTCGGTAACGATGGATTGCAGCCCCCTCAAACAAGATGAGAGCAGTGCGCTTCTGATAGATTTGCGTTCGGTCACCCTGCGCATTCGGAACAGGTCCATATTCAGGGATACCGACTGGCAGATTGAGAAGAATCAGCAGTGGGTGATCATTGGACCCAACGGTTCGGGCAAATCCATGCTGGCCCGCGCCATCACACGCTCGCCTCCGGTCACGGTCAACCAGGGACGGACGCTCTACTACTTCGACTCATCGGCGCAGCCTCGTTCCTATTTCAATCAGGGCGAAATCGTCACGGTTTCACCCCACTCCCAGCGGCGACTATCCAGGGAAGGAGGCTATCACCAGGTGCGCTGGAACAGCATCGGCAGCATGGACAGCCCTACCGTATCTGAATTCCTCACCGGCCGAAGCATAGAGGGATTCACCCCCTTCCACGTCGGTTCCACGAACGTAGCCGAAGAGACGTACAGTCAACGCAGGGATGAAGGTGTGCGACTACTGGGGATCGAGTACGCTCTGGAACGCAAAGTCGTGCATCTGTCCGACGGTGAAAGCCGCAAGGTCCTTCTCGTTCGAGCTCTCATGCAGGCTCCGAAACTTCTGATCCTCGATGATCCGTTTGGCGGCCTGGACAGCCAATCTCGTGAGACCCTAAAGATCGCCATCGATAGAATATTCACCACGGCCAAGATGCGAGTCTTACTCATAACGGCCCGGTCAGATGAGATTCCGAGCGGCATCACTCACGTCGTGCGTGTGGCTGACTGCAGGATTGTCGAGAAAGGCGCGAAGGAGACCATTCTGCAGTCTGAGTCAACGCAGCATGGCGCCCGGAAAGCGGCCCTGCACCGCCGACCCACACGTGATTTCCCAGTCTCCACGTCCAAAGATACGGGTACATTCCCACAGCTTATCAAGATGACGGAGGTCTCCGTTGCCTATGGCGAAGTACAGATCCTGCAGGGCTTCAACTGGCAGATGCAGCGGGACGAGAACTGGGCAATCGTTGGACCCAACGGCGCCGGAAAGACGACCGTTCTGAGCTTAATCCTTGCAGACAATCCTCAGTGCTATTCCAACGATATTACCCTGTTTGGCAGAAGGCGAGGCTCTGGCGAGAGCATCTGGGAGATCAAGGAAAGGATGGGATGGGTGTCGCCGGAATTACGCGTTTACTATCACCGTAGCACGATCTGCTTGAACGTCGTATGCTCCGGTTTTTTCGATTCAATCGGCCTGTACAGAAGGTGTTCTGAGACTCAGATGACCGCTGCGAAACAATGGATGCAGTCGATGGGCATCGTTGAACTGGGAGAGCGCCTCTTTGGATCGATCTCGGTGGGAGAGCAAAGGTTGGTGCTCCTGACCCGTGCACTGGTCAAGAATCCCCTATTACTCGTCCTGGACGAGCCGTGCCAGGGGCTTGATGCCGAAAACCGATCCCTGATCCTCGAGCTGCTCGACCGGCTCTGCCGGCAACTGCCGATCAACATGATCTATGTGACTCACCATCTGGATGAACTACCCCAGTCCATTACCCATCTGCTGAAGCTGGACAAGGGTGGCACGTTCGAGACAAGTCGACTGGGCCAACACGAGCAGATCCGTTAGTCCTCGTCGTCATCGTCGTCGTCAGCGACGAATTTACCGATATATCCGGTGTTGAAATCCCCGCTCTTGAATTCTTCATCGGCCATGATCTCCAGGAACAATGGGATCGTCGTCTTGATCGGATCAACACAGAATTCATGCAACGCTCTGCGCATGATGTCGATCGCCCCCTTCCGGGTGGAATCGAACGTAATCAGTTTAGCGATGAGAGAGTCGTAATAGATCGGCAATGAGTAGCCCTGAAAAAGGTGTGTGTCCAGCCGCACACCATATCCGCCGGGCGGGTTGTATTCCTCGATGGTACCGGGGCAGGGCAGGAATCCCCGGCTCGGGTCTTCCGCATTGATCCTGCATTCGATAGCCCAACCCCGCAGAGCGATATCCTCAAAGCTGTACCCGAGCTCCTCCCCCGCTGCAAGCCTGATCTGTTCTTTGACCAGATCGATGCCCGTTGTCATTTCGGTCACAGGGTGTTCCACCTGAATGCGGGCATTCACTTCCATGAAATAGAAGTTGTCATGGCGGTCCACTAGAAATTCCACCGTTCCCGCGTTGACGTAATCTACCGCGCGCGCCGCAGCGATCGCCGCCGCACCCATCTCTTCTCTCAGTTCCGGCGATAGGCGTGGCGAGGGCGACTCCTCGATTAGCTTCTGAAACCGTCTCTGGATACTGCACTCCCGCTCACCCAGGTGGGTCACATTGCCGTACGTATCGGCCAGCACCTGGAACTCGATATGCCTGGGCTCGACTATGAATTTCTCGATGTAGAGCTCATCGTTGCCAAACGCGACCCGCGCCTCCGCTTTGGCCACCGGGAACTCTTCCGCCAGCATCTCTTCGTCGGAACAGACTCGAATCCCTCGTCCACCGCCGCCGCCGGATGCCTTGATCATCACCGGATAGCCGATCTCGCGGCTGACCTGCTTTGCCTCAGCCACGGTTATGGTCGCACCGCTGGAAGGAATCACCGGCACGCCGGCGCTGCGCATGATCTCCTTGCCCCGGATCTTATCCCCCGCAAGCTCGAGGTTTTCCGTCGTGGGTCCGATAAACACAAGCCCGGCGTCCTGACAGGCAGCCGCGAAACGCTGGCTTTCCGACAGATACCCATAGCCGGGGTGTATGGCATCCGCGCCGGTCTGCCTGGCAGCAGCCAGCAAATTGTCGATGTTGAGGTAGCTCTTGGCACTCATCGCCGGCCCGATGCATATCTTTTCGTCCGCCAGTCGAAGGTGGCTGGAAGTCTCATCGGCTTCTGAGTATACGGCAACGGACCTTATGCCGAGCTCATTGACAGCCCGGATAATCCGCAGTGCGATCTCCCCCCTATTCGCAACAAGGATCTTGCCAAACATGTTGGTGTGCTGCCCGGTCCGGCGTGGCTAAGCTTCATCCTCTGCAGCTAAGACCACCAGAAGTTCGCCGTTGGCGACCTGGTCCCCTTGTTGGACTTTCAGTTCAGTGATCGTGCCATCCACCGGCGCTGTAATACGGTGCTCCATCTTCATTCCTTCCAAGATGAGCAGCAGTTGGCCCCGCTCTACTCGATCACCGGTCGAGACGTATGTGGCCACTACGTTGCCTGGCATTGGCGCAGTCAACGCGCCCGCCAAACCGGCCCGATCCAGATCCGGAAATCTTGGCAGTTCAATCAATTCGATCTGGCCGGCCGGGCCATGGGTGAGCCAACGGTCCACATCGGGTGTGACGGTAAACGCCACACGCCGCCCATCGATTTCGAGAGATATGTCCTGTCCTGCACGCGATTGCACGCTGACGATCTGCTCCACATCGTCAACCATGGTGAGAAAGCTGCCATCGCGTCTGGATCGATACTCCAGAGTAAGCTCCTCATCACCGATCTGGTACTTGATCAGTTCAGCGGGCATAAGGGAGTTGCGCCAGCCGCTCGGAATACTCTTCAGTGTCGTTGCACTGGTTCTGCGATCTCCCTGAGCCACCATAGCAGCAGCGATAGCAGCTTCTATCAGATCCGATTGCTCCGAGGCATTGCTCCTGGGGGGATCAATGCGTTCGATGAAATCGGTCGTAGTATCACCGTCAAGGAAGGCGGGCGTACGCAGCACGGATACCAGAAAATCACGATTGGTGATTAGGCCCTGTATGCGCGTCGTCTCGAGTACCCTGGCAAGCCTGAGTGCCGCTTCCCTGCGCGTCGTGGCGTGCACGATGACCTTCGCCAGCATCGGGTCGAATTCTATGCCGACCTGACTGCCGGTCTCGATACCTGAATCGAATCGCGCGTCAGCAACTTTGGATGGCTCGAAGAGGAGTACCGGTCCTGCGGTAGGCAGAAAGTCGTTTGCCGGATCTTCAGCATAAATGCGCACCTCAATGGCATGCCCATCTATCTTCAGATCCTTCTGCTTGAACCCGAGCGTCTCCCCCTGGGCAATCAGTATCTGCTCACGCACCAGATCGAGGCCGGTAATCGCTTCCGTAACCGGATGTTCAACCTGCAGGCGCGTATTCATTTCCAGAAACCAGAAATTCTTGCCATCCAGCAGGAACTCTACGGTGCCCGCGGATGTGTAGCCGATGGCAGCGGCAGCGGCGACCGCGGCCTCGCCCATTCGCTTGCGCAGGGCTGCTGTTACCGCCGGAGACGGTGCTTCTTCGATGATCTTCTGGTGTCTACGCTGAATCGAGCACTCACGCTCAAAGCAGTGAACGATGTTGCCCTTCTCGTCTCCCAGTACCTGAATCTCCACGTGCCGCGATGACGTTAACCACCGCTCCAGGAAGAGGGTGTCATCGCCAAACGAGGCGCCCGCTTCACGACGAGCGCCCTCTACCGCCGCTTCGAGTTCCGAGGCGGACTCAACTACGCGCATACCCTTGCCACCGCCGCCTGCCGACGCCTTGACCAGCAGCGGGTAGCCGATGTCACTCGCCAGGGCCGCCATATCTGCGCCTGCCACGAGTTCAGCGGAAGGTAGAGTCGGCACATCCGCATCCATCATCAGGCTCTTCGATGAAAGTTTGTCTCCCATCCGTGAGATTGCATCGGGAGAGGGTCCAATCCAGATCAGACCTGCATCTGTGACAGCCTTGGCAAAGGCTGCGTTCTCCGCCAGGAATCCGTAGCCGGGGTGAATGGCATCCGCCCCGGCGCGACTCGCCGCGGCCAGTACCTTGTCCACATCCAGGTAGGTCTCCAGCGAGCTTGAGCCACCGAGAGCTATGGCCTGATCAGCTTCCTGTACAAACGGCTCGCCAGCATCGCCCTCTGCGTAGATGGCAGCCGTGCTGATCCCCATATTATGGGCAGTTCGAATGATGCGACGGGCAATCTCGCCGCGGTTGACGATCAGAATACGTTCGATATATTTAGTCATAATTCACATCCGCCAGACGCCGAAGCCTTTGGCGCCCTCTACTTTGTTGTTGTGACAAGCTGAAAGTGCAATGGAAATGTAGGTTCGCGTATCGCGCGGGTCGATCAAACCATCGTCAGAGACTGCTGCCGTTGCGTAAAGCGCCAGAGAGCCTTCCTCCGCCGATCTCTCCACAGCTGCAGCGCGAACTGCATCAGCTTCTTCATCGAAAGGAAGGCCCCGGCGTTCAGCAGAGTTACGCGTAACAATGCTCATGACGCCCGCCATCTGTTTGGGCCCCATGACGGCAATCTTTGCCGTCGGCCAGATAAAGTTGAAGCGCGTGCCGTAAGCGCGGCCACTCATGCCGTAATTACCGGCGCCATAGGAAGCCCCTACGATAACGGTGATATGGGGAACGGTCGAATTCGAAACCGCGTTGATCATCTTGGATCCGTTTTTGGTGATCCCGCCCTGCTCGAAGTCCGTGCCGACGATATATCCGGTGATGTTGTGCAGGAACAGCAAGGGGACGTCGATCTGATTACAGAGCTGGATAAACTGAGTGGCTTTCTCAGACGACTCCGACAAGAGGGCACCATTGTTACCCAGAATGCCAATCGGATAGCCGTCGATGGATGCCCACCCACAAACCAACGTAGGTCCGTACAGCGGTTTGAAATCTTCGAAGCGCGAACCGTCGACGATGCGCGTAATCACCTCACGAATGTCGAACGGCGCCTTGAGATCCCGCGACACGATGCCCAACAGCTCTTCGGGATCATAGATCGGATCGTCAGGCGGCAGCGTCGGACCTGGACCCCACTTGCGCCAGTTGAGGTGAGAAATCACTTCCCGGCACATGCGAATGCCATCGTGCTCATCCTCAGCCAGGTAATCCCCCAGTCCGGAGATTTGCGTGTGCATTTCAGCGCCGCCGAGGCTCTCATCGTCCGCGTCCTCACCGGTAGCCATCTTGACGAGAGGGGGCCCACCCAGGAATACCTTGGACTGTTTCTTGATGAAGATATTGTAGTCGCTCATGCCCGGCTGATACGCACCGCCGGCGGTGGAGCTGCCAAACACGACGGATATCGTTGGGATACGCATCCTCGAGAGTTCTGTAATCTCGTAGAACAGCCTGCCGGATTCGGCAAAGTGCCCGGTACCGGCACGCATGGCAGGCGGCTTACCATCGCCTCCACCTCGACCACCACCACCGCCGGGATTGCCGCGCAGATCAGCGCCGGCCGATTCGACGAACTGGACGTAAGGCATTCTGTTTTCCCTGGAAATCTGCAGTCCTCTGTTCAGTTTCTTGCCATTGAACGCATTGAACGCACCGGCCCGAACCGATGGATCGTGACCCAGGATCAGGCATTCGGTGTCGGAGATCACACCGATGCCGATGACAAAGCCGGAGCCGATCGTGACACCAGAGTTATACGCTGCCAACGGGCTGATCTCAAAAAACGGTGAGTCGCGATCCAGGACCAATGAGATTCGCTCACGAATGGGCATCTTGTTGCGCGAACGCAGCCGGTCGATCGCTTCCTTGCCACCGCCTTTGGATGCCTCGATGTGTAACTCTTCGATCTTGTCGAGCATCTCCAGCATGTCCTGGCGGTTTTGCTGATATTCCGTTGTGCGGGTATCTAATCTCGACTTTATCGTCTGCATGGATCAATCATTCCTGGTAAACGTCGTCTATCGCTTTCTCTGCTGGAACAAACGCAAGGCCTCAATGCTATCGTTGTCACCAGTTCAAATCAAATGCTGCACTTGACAGAGATCAGGTGGACGGTCTTTCCCCCTGCGGCATCCAATCCTCGAGTTTTCTGCGCTCGGACAGGCAGTGGAACTCAAAATCAATTCTATTGTGGCAACCGAGTGTGCTGAGGGCATATCATGGCGTTTTGCCGATGCCCGTTCGACAGCAGTGATAGGGCTGAGCACGAGGAGTTGAGATGTTTCAGCAGGCCGTTGATTTGAGAGAGGAGGGAGAGGACCTCTACGCGTTCTTGGTCAATTTGGATGAGTCCCGCTGGTCACGCAAGACGCCTTTCAACGGTTGGTCGGTGAATCAGGTGGTGCAACACCTGCACGGCGCCGATAGGGCAGCGGTGAGATCGCTTCAGGATCCCGATGGCTTTCGCCAATCGCTCGGCGACGAGGCTCGCGCTAGCAGCGTCTCTGCACCTGCCGATGAGCCACCCCCGGAACGTGCCGAACTGCTGGATGTCTGGTGGTCCTATTTCTGCGACATGTGCGAACTGCTGGGTAACGCGGACCCATCTCTGCGCGTGCCCTGGTTCGGCCCGGACATGGGCGTACGCATGTTCACGACGGCCCGGCAGATGGAGACCTGGTCCCACGCACAGGATATATACGACCTGTATGAATTCAAGCGCAGCAACACAGACCGACTGAAGAACGTCGCCGTCATCGGAGTGCGCACATTTGGCTGGACTTTCGTCAATCGTCAGATGAACGTGCCCACAGACATTCCCTTCGTCAGATTATCGTCGCCATCCGGTGCCTTGTGGGAATGGAACGATCCAAGCGACAGCAACTTCGTCGAGGGAGCCGCCGTCGACTTCTGCCACGTGGTGACCCAGGGACGAAACATCGGGGATGTAGATCTGAACGTAGTAGGCGACACCGCCACATTGTGGATGTCCATCGCTCAGTGTTTTGCCGGACCACCAAAGGATCCGCCCGCTATTGGCGCGCGCTTTTGTCCCGGATACCCCTGAGCCCATTCGTTCATGCAACCGTTCAAAAAGACCTCTGGGAGGAATCACTGATGGATTTTGGTATATCAGAAGAAGGCAGGCTCATCGAAGATCAGGTGGTGCGATTTATCGACGAGAAGGTGTTCACCGCTGAAAAACAGGTATTGGAGGAGGAGAGAACCACCCCCAATGGGGAGGATACGCCCACCATGAAGGCGCTGCGCAAGGAAGCCAAAAGCCTGGGCCTGTGGAATCTGTTCCTGCCTGACAAGGAATGGGGCGCCGGGCTTACCAACCACGACTATTCGGTTCTGTGCGAGTACATGGGGCGCAGTCCCATAGCACCGCGTGTATTCAACTGCAATGCACCGGATACCGGCAATGCCGAGATTCTTGCCGAATTCGGCACTGAAGCGCAGAAAGAGGCCTGGCTCACGCCCTTGCTCGAGGGTGAGTGCAGATCCTGTTACTCCATGACCGAGCCGGACACCTCCGGTGCGGACCCCACCGGCCTTAGAACCAGTGCAGTTAAGGACGGTGACGATTGGGTCATCAACGGTCACAAGTGGTTCACCACCGGCGCCATCGGGGCTCGCATCGCTATCGCCATGGTCGTCACCAATAAATCGGGGCTACCTCATGAACGCGCTTCCATGATCGTCGTGCCAACCGATACGGAAGGATTCGATATCATCCGACCGGTCTCCGTCATGGGTCACACCGGCGGCGGTGGCCACTGCGAGATTCAGTACAACGACTGCCGTGTGCCGATCACCAACACCCTTGGCAAGGAGCATGCGGGCTTTATGATCGCCCAGGCCAGACTGGGACCGGGCAGAATTCATCACTGTATGCGGGCCATCGGCATGGCTGAGAGGGCCTTTGAAATCATGTGCCGGCATGCCAACCAACGGGAAACCCGTGGTGGCAAGCTGGCCGACTTTCAGTTCGTGCAGGAGTGGGTCGCCACTTCACGCATGGATATCGACCAGGCCCGCCTGCTGACTCAGCATGCTGCCTGGAAGATGGACACCGAAGGAAAGGCGAATGCCCGACAGGAACTCTCCATGGCGAAGGTTGTGGTTCCCAATATGATGCTGAACGTACTCGATCGAGCCATGCAGTGTCTTGGCGCACTGGGCGTATCCGATGATACGCCCATCGCAGCCATGTGGCGTAACGGCAGAGCGCTGCGCATCGCCGACGGCCCGGATGAGGTGCACAAACTGGTGATCGCGCGGCGCGAGTTGAAGCGATTTGCCTGAACATTTGGACGCCAAGGGGGTGAGTAAGCCCATCTAGCATCGCGTGGCTGGCGTCAGTTATTCAATAGCCTTTGAACTTCTGCGACAATGAAGTCGACTTACCTAGGAGCAACATTAGGAGCGACCCTCGATGCGTACCTTCTTCCTGACACTCATCTGCCTGCTGGCGAGCAGCTCGGTAATGGCAGCCCCTCAAGTCGGCGACGCAGCACCGGACTTCGAGTTGTTGGGCTCCGACGGCAACACCTATACCCTCTCTCAGTTCAAGGGTGAGACACCCGTCGTCATCGCCTTTTTCCCCAAAGCCTTCACCGGTGGATGAACCATGCAATGCAAGGCGCTGCGTGACAGCGACCGGGAAATTCGCGCCTACAACGTCGCCTACTTCATGGCGAGCACGGATACCATCGAAGACAACACGGCGTTTGCCGCCGAACACGAGGCCACGTTCCCAATTCTGGCTGACCCGAAGAAGTCCATGTGCGGCAGCTATGGCGTCCTCTCTCAGGGCGGCTATGCGCGCCGCTGGACCTACTACATAGACGCTGACGGCATCATCAGAAAGATCGATAAAGAGGTCAATCCAAGGACGGCTGGCGAACAGCTGGTGGATAACTTGGAAGGACTGAAGTTTCCGAAACGGTCCTGACCCGCGACGCCCTCACAACCGTGAGGTCGCCAGGCCTGTTCCTGTGCTGAGTAGTCAGGTGACGGGGCGGCATCGTCGGGGAAGTGGTTTCGTGCCTGCGCCACTTAAGGTAACCTTGCTGTGTTCGACGGATCTGAGCCAGCACTCCAATGCACAAAATAGAATGGTCAGAGAGTTTCAGTGTCGGTGTGAAGACGCTCGATGACCAACACAAAACACTGATCGCCATGATCAACGCGCTCATCGATGCGTCTGATGGCGAAGATGCCTCCGATGTCCTGTCCGCGTCTATTGCCAGCATGATCGAGTACGCCGCCACCCACTTCGATGAGGAAGAGCGGCTCATGCTGGAATACGACTATCCTGACTATGAGACTCAACGCCGGCAACATGGCGAGTTCATAGCGAAGACCGGTGAGTTCATTGAAAGGACAGCTAAATTCGGTGCGGATGGCGGGCTGCACGTGTCGAGCATTTCCGATGAGGCACTCGACTACCTGCAGGAGTGGTGGCTGCACCACATCCTGGAAGAAGACATGGAGTACAAGTCCTTTTTCAAGAAGAAGAACGTAGCCTAGCTCTGCCCCGCATGACCTCGATCAGTAACGACTCATCACGTTCTCGGCAAACTCACTGAAGTTCTCCCGCGCCCTCGCCATGGGCGGCAGCAGTGTCACTTCCTTCAGCCCGGCAGCTTCGAGGCGCCGCAGTTGATCGATGATCGCATCGGGCTCGCCAATCAGCGCATTGCCGGTTCTTATCACGCTGGGCGTGATGAAACGACGCTCCTCGGGAACAAGATAGGTGCAGTGGCCGTCGTGTACGGCTTGGTATCGTTTCTCGGCCGGGATCGGATGCTGTTCCAGGTAGGCGAGATAATCGACCCACTCATCTCGACAGCTATCCGGAACAAAAGCGTCATCCCCGGTGTTGGTGTAGCGCTCCCACCAGCCGTGCAACATCGATCCGACCATGGACCCGACCTCGTCGATGACACGGTCCGAATCGATGTTCTCACCAGGTTTTAACACACAGGCATAGGTCAATGCTGCCGTATGGAAATCGTCAGGAAGCGTCCTCCCGGATCGTTCTGCCCCTTCTCGGATAATCCCGAGGCTCTGTTGAAGTCGGTCGGTCCGTTCGTTTCCGCCGGAGATCCTACCATCTCCGAACTCGCCCGCCGCACGCAGCGCTATGGGCCCATTGGCGGCAACATAGATCTCTACGCGCTGCTCGACGTCGATAAACCCCATACCCTCATGCAGGAAACGGATCGCGCGTTTACGATCCCGGTAGGTGTATTCGACCTCCTGACCGTTGAGTAACCCGTGGACCACCTCAAGATAGTCACGAAACTCGCGTCCGGACATCGGTTTCATGCCCATGACGCGCATCGCGGTGTGGCCGGTCCCGATGCCAAGAAACGTCCGGCCGGGCGCGATCTGGTTGATGCTCGCAATCGAGTGGGCGGTCACCGGCGCCAGTCGCGTTGGCGCGATGGCAACGCCCGTGCCAAGCCTTATTCGGTTGGTGTTGGCGGCTGCCAGGGCCAACACTGCGTAACAGTCCGACCAGATCATCTGTGAATCCGGCACCCAGCCGTGATCGTAACCGAGGTCCTCTGCATGCTTGAGAATCTCCCAGTCGGAAATCCTCGGTGCGATCATCGCGCCAAACTTCATATCTATCCTCCGCGATTCGCAGGAGTCTGGGGTGATGGCTATACCGGCAGCAGATCAATACGGCAGTACAGTGATACCAGGGATTCAAGCTTACCGGCAATGTCACTCTGATCTGCCTGCGTGACAGCCTGTTCAATATCATGTGCCGCCTGCACAACTTCTTCGAACTCCATGGACCCGGCATATTTGATCACCCAACGACACAGTCGTTGCATTTCGGCATGATCCTCCTTTCGCCAGGCCGACTCCATTTCAAGAATTTCAGTGCCCAACTGAAGTATGAATTTCTCTGACCTTCTTTGATTATCGACCGGTACCTTGTATTGCAGCTGTTCTGTCCCGGATCGTTCGTCCTTGTCTTCTACATGGGCCTGGTCGTCGCTCGCGTCGTCAACATCTGCATCGTCATCCATGATGATGTGCAGTGCGAAGTGCTTCAATTCATCAATCTTGTCAGATACCTGATCATACTGCTGATCGTTCAGCAGACTCTCCAGCTGGTTCACCGGATCGACGAAATCCTTGAATCCCAGCGCCTGGACATCTCCCTTTAACCGCCTACAGGCGACTGCAATTTCAGCATAGTCGTTTCGCTCCTGAGCAGCTTGGATGGTGATCAGCTGTTCGCTCAAGATGACCACAAAACGTCCCAGCATACTTCGCATTACCGGATTCCTAATCATCTCGTTAGGCTCGATCGGCCCGAGTTCTGCGGGTACATCTGCCACGACAGTCAGTAATGGCTCGGAGCTGTGCTCCACAGGTTCTGATTCCATTTGATCTGAAGCCACAGAGGGCTGGGCTCTTGAGTCTACCGGTGCGCGCCGCAACTTATTCACCTGTTGTCGTGCGCTGTCATTTGCTTGTGTGAAATCATCGAGATTAGTCAGTGCTGTAGCCAGCGAACCGGACGTATCCTCAGTCTCTTCTGGCTCTCGCTGGGCGAGTTGGGTCATCAGCGCTTCAATTCTTGACTCGAACTCTTGCTGCATCTGCCGATTCCTTGCGGCCTCTTCGATTACCTGCTGTTTCAGTGATTCAAGTTCACCAGTCAACGCCTCAACCTGCTCTTGTGCCTGTTGTTCTATCTCGCTCTTGGCCTTAACTGCAGAGTCCGCTAGTTCTTGAGCCTGTGCCAGCTCCTGGGCCAAAGATCTGGCTTGAACCTGTCGTTCAGTATCAGTTTGAATTCTTGCTTCGGTCTCAGCCGCGAGCCTGTTGTTGGCTTGAGCCAGTTCAGCCGCTTGCGATGTCAGACTCGACTCGAATTCGGCTTCCATCTGCTGTCGCAGCGTCACTTCCGCTTCAGCCCGTTCATTTGCCTGTTCGAGTTCCTCAGATACGCTCTTCAATCTGTTGTTGGCCTCAGTTCCCAATTCAACGCTCAGATCATGCTGCGACTCAAGTTTCTGATTGACAAGCTTCAGTTCTGATTTGAGCGCTTCAACTTCCTCGTGGTTGGACCGAGCTTCTTTGTCAGGTGCTGCCTGCGCTCGCGACTCAGCCTCTGCTAACAGCGTCTTAAGGGTCTCTATTCGGCCTTGAGCATCCTTTTGGACCAGCTCCCGGGCACTTTTCTGCTGTGCGGCGGCCTCTTCGGCGCGTTCGAGGTCTGCGGCAAGTTCAGTCGTTTTGGTTTTTGCCTCAGCTTCTATCGTTGCGCGTGTATCAGCTTCAGATTGCGCCCGAGCTTCTGCTTGAGCGAGTTCTGCTGTTGATTGCTCCAGTCTGGATTCGGCGTCAGATCTGGCGGTGCGCTCTCGCGCTGCTTCTGACTTTGCCGATGCAAGTTCTGTAACCAGATTCTCGATGTGACTCTCGGCTTCTTGCAGATCCCGTCTGTTTGCAGCAGATTCCTGGTCCGCCACGGTTCTTGCCTCTGACAGTTCCTGCGCAAGAGCTTCCAGCTGGGATTCGCTATCTGCTTCCATCGCCGTTCTTGATTCAGTCTCGGTGGTCTCGCGAGATTCCGCTGCGACTAACGCCTCCCTCGCTGAAGCAGCAACGGCCTCGGCTTCCTTCAGAGCCACACCACGGGATTCCGAGAGAGACTTCGCCTCCCGTAATTCCTCACTGATCACCTCGGCGTGTTTTCGGGCACTGGCTTCCGATTCGATCAACTCGCCAACAGTCAAACCATTGGGCAGCGCAATCGAGTCCCGCGCAGATGGCGTCAAATCGGATACGTTCTGAGCGATGTTGGATGAGGTGCGCCTACTTCTGAACCACAAGGTGCCAACGGACCCGCTCAATAGGATCAAGGCGACGATCAATGAAAGCAGAAGCAACTCTCGCTGCGTAAGTAAATATCCCCCGGCCAAGCCGGGGGCTTTATGTGTGAGCCG
>CEPV01092046.1_pt1 | contig 18248 bp, 12 predicted proteins | sample 530451 | NCBI WGS metagenome assembly CEPV01 (sample SAMEA2620097, study PRJEB7988) | marine metagenome | isolation source: saline water (ENVO:00002010), including | reverse complement strand
CCCATCCAGGCCGGACCCATCCAGGCCGGACCCATCCACACCGGAAAGCGTCTCCTCTACGTCCAGCATGACGGGGTCATTCCAGGCGAGACGCAGCCAGGCTGGATTCGTGGGCGAGTAGTTTCGACTTAATCGATGAATCCGACCCAGGAGTTCGCCGTACTGCTCGGTGATCTCGCGAGTCCACTCACCCGACTTCGGCGACACTCCTTCGGCTCTTCTGAATGCAGCAACCAGGAAGGTTTCACCGTGTTCATCATCCAGCTCTTCCAGAAGCTCCCCGGATTCTGACGGAGTGGCTGCGCTGACCGCTGCGCCACCCTGAACGAGGTGACCGATCCAATCCAATTCTCCCCTTACAAGCGATGCACTTCGTTTGGAACTGTGACTGATACGTAGGATGCCATTTTGTCCGCTGCGCTCAAACTCGTAGACAAAGCTGTCGAAGTCCCCCAACAGTTTAACCTTGTCTGGCGAGATGCCATACCGATCGATTGCTTCTCGAAGAAGATCATCGCTAAAGCGATTCTTTATCTCAACTTTCACCTACATCACCCGCATATTGGCAGCCGTCCAAGCGTCAGCCAAAGCTATTATTCGACAATGAACTGCCGAAGCTCCTCAGAGAAGGCATCCACATGGCTAGTATACTGACTTCGCAGGTCCTGCATGTGGTCTGTAGCGTTGGCGCTGCCCTCCAGTCTAATCGTTAGAGCCAACTGGAATGCTTCTGTATAGGTGGAACCCCGTTCGATCTCGTGCTGCAAGGCCGCTGTCTTGGAGAGCATTCTCCCGTCGCGCCAGAAGACCAGTGAACGAGCTAACCAATGGAGCATCCCTGTTAGCCAGAGCGCGGATTGCCTCTCCCAGTTGCCTAGAGAGCGCAGGTCCGTTTCGGCCTGCGACCGAAGCAGGTCCTTGTTGGGCTCTGAGAATTCCACTTCGGGTCCGAAGCAGGACTGACCGAAGTTAGCCAACATGTAGCGATCGAATGGCTGTAGTGGATCGCCGCGTTGCCACTTCCTCGTGGTGCCTCCGGCAATGTAACACGCCTGATCTTCTCGGGGGTCGCCAGCAAGTGACTCGGGAATATAGTTGCCCTCCAGTACCTGGCCTGACAACCAGCCGCCGTGCTTGTCTTCAAGATAATGACGTTGCATCAGGTCGTAGACGCGTCCGATACGCACCCCGGCATCCTCCGCGATGGATTCGGTCAGCACAGCACATACATCTATGTCACTCCAGCCCGATTGGAAATCCCCCAAGGTGACACTGCCATAGAGAATCACAGACTGCAGCTGTTCATCCAGGATCTCACGGACTTGCGGCAGCCACCAGTTGATAACGTCCTGCACTGGGATAGGAACCATTCACTATTGTAACACTCGGCTTAGGCAGTGTTGGATCGAGCCGCATGATATGTAAAACTAGGTGTGCAGATTAGTCACCTAGTCAACGTTCATGAAAGTGGGGATGTCAGAAGCGTGCCGCAGGTGTGTTTTGGTGAATGTGCGGAAAGCAGATCATGACTGATGCGATTATAGTCAAAGGTGTTACTAAGACCTTTGCAGAAAACGTTGCCGTTCGGGATCTGGATCTGGTGGTTCCAGAGCATGGTCTGTATGGCTTTATCGGTCCCAACGGGGCCGGTAAGACCACCACAATCCGTTTGCTCATGTCGATCATGTTTCCAGACCGGGGGGAGATCTCTGTTCTCGGCCACATGTCGGCTCTCGATGCCAAGGACCGGATCGGGTACCTGCCGGAGGAACGTGGCGTTCACAAGAAGATGAAGGTTGCTGCATTCCTCGCGTATATTGCCCATCTTAAAGGCCAGCGAGGACCGAATATTGCGCAAAAAGTCCGCAATTGGCTGGAACGCGTCGGCCTCGCCGAGGTAGAAAACAAACGCTGTGAAGAGCTGTCGAAAGGCATGCAGCAGAAGATCCAGTTCATCGCAACCGTTATCCACGAGCCGGATCTGCTGATCCTGGACGAACCATTCAGCGGGCTGGATCCTGTCAATATGAGACTGCTGCGGGATCTGGTACTGGAACAATACGAAAGGGGGGCAACGATCATCTTTTCTACCCACGTGATGATTCAGGCCGAACAGATCTGCGATCACATCGTCATGATCAACGATGGCGACAAGGTCCTGGATGAGAGCTTGCAGGCCATCCAGACGCGTTTCGATCCCAGAACCATCCTGTTTGAGCCGATCGACTACGAAGCGGACGTGGGCCCATTGAATCACCTGCCCGGCGTGGAAAGCGTAAGCCGGGAGGGTAGCGCATATGAAATCGGTCTGGCGTACGGCAGTGATCCCTCTGCCACCATACGTGAGATAGTGACCGCTCTACCGACCGCCCGGGTGGAACTTCGCCGACCTACGCTCGAGGATATCTTCATTCAGATCGTGCAGGGCGAAGGCGTGAGCTCCGATGAGATGGCGCAGTTGCGTGCTTCACTGCGCTCGGATTCGCCGGCAGAGGTCGCCTCATGAATAAGATCTACCACGTCGCGCTTACGGAGTTCCTGGCCACCGTCGCGACCAAAGGCTTCATCATCGGTATCGTGATTACGCCGATCATCATCCTGGTGGCGATCTATGGTATGGGGACGCTTCTCAATGAGAAGGCTCCTCCGATCGTCGGAGAAGTTGCCATTGTCGATCCGACGAGAGAGCTGTTCGCCGGCATCAGCGCATACCTGCAACCGGAAGCGATCGCGAGGAGACGGGGTGATCTGAAAGAGCTTGCCGACATTGAGGTTCCGCCGCAGATAGAGCTCGGCCAGTCGGATGCCACTCGTGTTGCACTCGATGCAGTTCTGGGTGAAGTGCCCCAGCTCGATGTTGTCGGGCTCGACGTTCACACCGATTTGGAGGTGGCCAAAGCGCCCCTGCGAGAGGGTGACACGCAAAGCGGCGGCCGGCTTGCGCTCGTCGTTATCCACGACGATGCGATCGTCAAGCCGGAAGGTCAGCAGGGATTCGGGAGCTACGATCTATTTGTCAAGGATAAGCTCGACGACAGGATCGAGAGCGAGATCCATGCAGCGATTACGACGACCATGAGGGGCGCGCGCGTCCGTGCTGCTGGTCTCGATCCGAAAGCGATAGGAGCTTTGACACGAATCGGCCGCGTCACGTCGCGCATCGTGTCCGAGGAGGGTGAGAAGGACACAAACCGGATGCTCAACGCCCTTATGCCGATCTCCTTCATGCTGTTGCTGTTCGTTTCGGTCCTGAGCGGCGGACAGTATCTGATGACGACGACAATCGAAGACAAGTCCAGCCGGGTCGTCGAGGTCTTGCTCTCGGCCGTCTCACCCATGCAGCTCATGACCGGCAAGATCATCGGTCAGATGGCGGTGGGATTCGTGATTCTGGGCGCCTACGCCGGCATGGGCATCGGCACGCTGGTTGCCTTCAGTCTGGTGGGAATGTTGGATATGTCGCTCATCTTCTATCTCATCATCTTTTACTTTATCGCCTTTTCCGTAATGGCTTCGCTTATGGCAGCCATCGGAGCTGCGGTTAACGAGATGCGTGAGGCGCAAACCTTGATGACACCGGTCATGCTCGCCATGATGATCCCGTGGATCCTGTGGCTGCCGATCAGCCGTGACCCAAACTCGACGTTTGCGGTAGTTACCAGCTTCCTTCCTCCTATCAACACGTTCGTCATGTTGCTTCGCATGACCTCGACGTCGCCGCCGCCCCAGTGGCAGGTGTGGCTCTCGATCCTGATCGGCGTGGCATCGGTTTATGTTGCGGTATGGATCGCGGCGAAGGTGTTCCGCATCGGTATTCTGATGTTCGGAAAGCCGCCGAATTTCAGGACGCTGCTCCGTTGGGTGCGGATGGCTTGAGTGACGCGTCGCACCCCTGCCGCCTTTTAGACTAAACCACTCTTGCGATTGCTTGCTGAAAAGCGAATTAAGTATATGGCCGACTCAGGGCTGTCTTTGACTACGGTCGGATTTCTAAAACGGTCGTTAATTGCGGTCTGCAAACCTGAGGAGATTCGAAGCGGCGCCAATTGCCACGGGATCGACCTGCCACAAGTCCAGCCTTGATAAATGTCAAGGAGGCGAACGGGCTTTGATACTATGCTACCAACCTGTCTGTGCTGGTGGCGTACCATGTTACGAACTGTTGTTTGTGCATGTCTGATGCTCTTGTGAGGCAAGCGTGACTGGGCAGCTCCCCACCTGACAGGAAGCGAGTCCGGTCGGACTCCGTTGTTGTGATCAGTCAATTGTTCCCCAAGCTGATCACATGGGTGTCACACCAGTTCAGGCAATCATCGGTGGACAGAATCCAATCGGCATGTTCTGTGTGCCGATCCAAGGGAAGACCTGACCTACAGCTTTCTGGCCAATACAATGCTAGTTTCCATCATGGGTAGCCATACCAGAGATGGGTCCATCAGGCATACGATGGTGTATCCGACGCTCTGATAGAAGCCCACTGAAGAAGCAGTTTCGTTGGATTGAACGTAGATCGTATGAAGACCGCGCTTGGCCGCTTCACTCTCCAGGAGCTGCACCAACTCTTGGCCAAGGCCCTTGCCTCTGTGATCCTTGTCTATGAACAGGGCTACCATTTCGGCTGATCTTGCAGCCTTCTCCCTCCCCAGAACTGCAAATCCCTGTAGCTGCCCATCCTCCTCAGCAACGAATAGGGCGCCACCTTCATCAATCTCGCTCTTCCACCAGCGAGCACGGCGTCTGACGCCATCCGCATCCCAATCCGGTACTTCCTCTGGCGGATCAAGCTGTATCGTTTGCAGCTCTATGCCGTAGTTGGGAGTAGCGCGACAGCTGTATTTCATGGCTATAGTCTCTGCCCTGTCAATTTCTCCTATTCTGGAAATGTCAGCTGATTCTGCCTGGTGGAAATCCATTGGGATACCTGCTCAAGATGAAGGTGGGTATGGATGGCGACGCCCTCGTGCCTCTGCCAACGTCACTGGCTGAGTGGGGGTGGACGCTTGGATCTGATATAGCAAGTGGCGGTGGGGGTCCAGGTGGCAACAAGACGTAAACCACCCGCAGGGAAGGCAGACATGATTAACTCCTTTTAATTAAGGCATATAGCGTTGGTCTCGAGAAGTTCGATATCACCTCAGCCAACTGTCCGAAATGCTAACGCACCATTTCAGCGACCGCAAGGATGGGGCTGCAGGATGGGGCTGCTGAATGAACCTGACGAGACTCGACTCGAACAGACATGCATGGATCAGTGAGTAGCACGACTGAACCGCTCTTTCGTGGAGCCCGACAGAAAGGAGAATGCACATGAATGGTCCTGAACTCGCAACCGTCATGGGTCACGGAAAGTATCGCCAGGTGGAAGTCAGGCGTCGAGTTGACGCGACCGTGGAAGACGTATGGGAGGCGATAACAGTTGCCGATCAGGTACAGCAATGGTGGGCTCCCGGCCAGATAGATGCATGCGAGGGGGGACGCGTTAAGCTCGGCGACGACGGTGACGCTTGTGATGGGGATGGCCCCGTTCTGGATGGCAAGATCAAAGTGTTCATACCACCACACATCTTCGCATTCACCTGGCACGACGACTACGACGATGCCGGGTTGGTGCGATTTGACCTCGTGCAGCTAGCTGACGACGTAACCCAGGTGACTCTCGTACAGAATGTTCCGAGCAAAGATGCAGTTCCCGCTGCAGCCGGCTGGCACGAGCTGCTCAAGCGGCTCGGCCAGTATCTGACAAGCGGCGAATCCGTCTCCGTCCCGGAAGACGATTCGAGATTCAGAGCGCTTTGTGCAACGTATGAGGCAACGATAGGATAGATGCCGTCCCCTGCTTCAACGTACCAGCAAATGTCTACTGTTGTGAATCGGAAAAACCAAAAGTGTTTTCCACAACACCAGGCAGAAGAGCGTAAAGCGATTGTCCTATGGCGTTCTCAAAGTGCTCCTTGATGCCCAGCAGCGCCTGCCACTTTGAAACCGTATGCTCGTTAGTTCCGTGTCGCAGAGCCACATCGACCATCCGTTTTTCAATCAGACAGAATCCAGATGGTAGTGCCAGTCCATCGCATAATTGCACCAGCCGATCATAATCGGTGTAGTGGATTCGAGAGAGATAGGTCTCGGCAAATTGAAGCTCGTCTGGGGTACAGTCCCATTCACCGAAGATGGCGTTGATGTTCTGCACCGGGAATGAATGGGTGAGGCAGATTCGAGCAGCATCGTGGTATCCTGCGTCAGCGAGGAAGTGAAACCCGTCGATACTGTGGCGCATGTTGGTGTTACCTTCGCGACGACCGATGTCGTGCAGGCACCCCAGCACAAAAGCGGTTTCAGATTGGAGATCGGGATGGTGATTTGCGATGGCTTTAGCCGCCTTTCCCACATAGATCGAGTGTGCAACCCATGGGCCTGGATTCAACTTCTCGCCTTCAGAGAGATAGTCTTGGGCCTTCTGAAGTGTGGGAATCCTCATATGGTGCGCTCACTGCCCGCGAGCTGATTCGCCCGGATAGGGAAGAGACCGGATCGGTTAGTCCCCTTAGAAGCCGTGTTGGGTCCGTGACATGACGTGATCCTGCAGGTCGGGTGGCAGCTCCACGAAAACGGCAGAGAAACCCCAGACGCGCACGATAAGGGTTCTGAACTCCGGGTTGTCGGGTTCTTCTCTTGCCCTCTGCAAGATCTCACGGTTGATGATGTTGAGCTGCAGTGTCGCGGTGCAACGCATCTTGATAAATGCTTCCACCAGGTTAACGAACTTCTCAAAAGACTCCGCTCCTGCCACGATGGAGGAATGCAGCGCCATGTCCAAAACGGAGCCATGAGAAGCCTTGCTGAGGTCAGCCTTGGCTGCGGACTGCAGCACAGCGGTCGGACCGCTCTTGTCCATTCCCACCGCTGGAGAAAAGCTGTTGGCCGTGAGGTCGCCCTGACGACGTCCATCCGGGGAGGCCGCAATCTTTCTCAAGCCGTGAATGCCAAAGCACATGAGGCCGGCAGCACGCTTATTGCCGGGCCCGTCAGGGTTCTGCGCCTGCTCGTGGACACCGTCACAGAAGTACTCGGCGATATCTTTGGCAATATCGTCCACATAGTCGTCGCCGTTACCGTACTTAGGCGCGCGGTTGCGCAGCATCTGCCGCAGGCGTTCGTGTCCTTCGTAGTCCGCCTTGATGGCGGTGATGAGCTCGTCAAAGGTGAGCGTTCCGTCCTCAAAGATGAATTTCTTGATAGCCGCCAGGCCGTCAGCTGTGTCTCCCACCTGGGCGAGGATGGATCCTGCAATGCTGTAGCGCATGGCCGAGGGTGACGCTTCCTCCAGGCAGTCTTCGATGCTGGCGGCAAAGAACGGAAACGTTATCGGCGGATTCGGTTGGCGATCCGCTGGCATAAAATGGCTGAGTCGTTCCTTGAAGTCCGCCATCGTATCCTCGAACGAGGCGAATGGCTGGTCCTCTGCGGAAAGGACCGTTTCCGTGAGTGTTGGCAAGGAGTTGTGCACCCGGAAGGCGATGGTGCCCTTGCCCCCCATGATCAGTTCGGAGCAGCCGTCGTTGCAGTAGTCGCGCGCCTCTTCGATGGGGATGCCAAGGCGCAGCAAAGCGGGGAGGACCACTTCGTCGTTAAACACAGCCAGAATGTTAGCGCCCCTGGCCAGTACGTGACAGCACGCCCGGATGAGTTCCGGTGGAGAATCATCGAAGCAACGCACGTTCAGCTTGGGTTCGGGTAGCATGAGTTTGGCGGATGCTTCCATGCACATATAGGTGAGATCGTTACTGGCCTCTTGTCCATCGGCGGTCTGACCCGCGAGGGAGATATTGCGCAGCACATCGTTGGGCACACCCCAACTGGAGTCACCGAAGTAATTCAGCTTGATAAACAGACACTCCAGCAGTTCCTGTGCCGCTTCCCGTGTTAACTCGCCGCTGTCGATGTCACGCCGATAGAACGGAAGCATCCACTGGTCGAAGCGGCCAATACAGCCTACGCCCCCGAACACGCGGGTGAATTCAAAGAGCTGCAGCGCGCTGTGGAATGATTGCGGCGGACCAACGGTCAGTTCCCTGCAGATCCGGGCGATGGTTTCTAACTCGTGCTTGCGGCCGCTATCACCTTGGTCCCGTGCCATCTCCTCTGCAAACAGGGCGAATTTCAGGACATAGTCGCAAGCCGCCTGGTAGGCGATTTCCACTGCCTGCAGAAATTCTCGCTTTTCGGCACCTGTTTCGGTCTGTAGCATTTCCCGGGCTCGGCCGCGGATGCCGGGCAGTCCAGTACGAAGGATGAGGGCGTGACCCGGTGGATAGTGGGGATCGTAATACCCGAGATTCAGCGCTTCCCGGTTTTCGACTTTGGTCATTCTGCAGCCGACGATCAGTTCCTCGGGCTGAATGAACGGCTCGCTGGCTTCGAGCAGTGCGGCAAAGTCCTTGGCGTGCCCGAGCACAGTGTCTTCGCCGGACGCTGTGACCTCCTTCTTTGTCACACCATCGAGGTGTGTCATGTCCCAGTACATGTCGCGAAGGTGGGATGCTCTGCTGTCGGGGGCGAGTTCCGGGAACCCATCCAAGGCCCCGTTCGCGGCGCCGTTCTGGCCACTTATACGCTTTTCTTCATTCTTGGTTGCGGCAACTGACATGACTACCTCCCCTGCGTGATGTCCCGTTTCTATGTTGGCTGGCCGATTGGCCAGCCAATCGGCTAGCCACCGGTTTTTATAACCCTGAATATACCATGGAATTGATACAAGGGTCGCCCATAAGGCAAGACGGCCCTTCCGGCGTTGTGCTCTCATGGCTCTTATGGCCCATTGTCAGTCTCATCCTCCCTTTCGGTCGACAAATCCGCGCCCTGCAACATCACGTATTCACGGTAAGCGCTCTCGGCATCTGCCATAAGCTCCTCGTGGGATCCCTGTTGCAGGATCTCGCCTTCCTGCAGAAAGATGATCTTGTCCGCGTGGGTGACGGTCGACAGTCGGTGAGCGATGATGATCACCAGTTTCTCCTTGGCGGCCTCGCGCAGCGCGTCCACCAGGTAGGCTTCCGTTTCAGGATCGAGGGCGGAGGTCGGCTCATCCAGAATCAGGATGCTGGCGTCCTTTAGCAGGCCTCGGGCAATGGCAATTCGCTGCTTCTGACCGACGGACAGTTTGCTTGTCACCGTACCAAGTCCGGTATCATATCCATTCGGCAGCGACGTGATGAAATCGTGTGCCCCGGCGATGCGTGCAACGCGTTCAACGTCTGCAAGCGTTGCGTCGCGGTTGCCGTAGCGGATGTTGTCGAGGATTGAATCTGAAAAGAGCTGCGTCTCCTGAAACACATAAGAAACCTGTTGGCGCAGGCTGGCCAGCGAGATCTCACCGAGTTCGACGCCGTCCACCAGCAACTTGCCGTCGGTGGGCTCATAGTAGCCGGGTATCAGGTAAGCCAGGGTTGTCTTGCCAGCACCCGTCGGGCCTACGAGCGCAACGATCTCACCAACGCGAGCGGTCAGATCGATTCTATTGAGCGCCTTGCGACCATCGGTGTAAGTGTAGCCAACGTTCCTGAATTCAATGCCTTCCTGTATGGCCGGCAAATCCGTACCACCACGTGTTATCTCGTTGGGAAGATCCAGAACAAAGAACACTCGCCGAATGCCGGGGATGCTCTCCTGGATGCGGAACCAAGCGTAGGGAAGTGCAGTCAGTGAACCGGCAAGCCATGCGTAGTAGAAGAGAAGCACGCCGTAGTCGCCCGGGGTTAACATGCCTTCGATCACGCGACTGCTGATCAAATAAAATGCTAGCAGTCCCAGCAAGCCACCGGCAGCGCGTGATGCGACTCCCATGAGTACCCGGACCAGGACCTGCCCACGAAACCGCCTGAAGGACTCACCGCTGTGGCTGTCGAAACGCTGCCGCTCACGCGTGTTGCCGCCGAGACTTTGCACGGCAAGAACGTTGCTCATACCCTCCTCGATGTTACCCGTTGTTACAGAGCCTGCCGCACGACTGGCCTGGCTGCGCCGTCTCATGGGACGGGAAAAGGGGATCATGGCGGCTGTTTGCAGTGGCAGCATCAGAAACACCAGCCAGACCAGTTCCGGGGCGTCACCATAGCTGTAGGACATGACCGCCAGAGTGACACAGAAGGTCCAGACTGCTGATATGGGCGACAGAACCGCCTGGTAGAATACGTTGGTGAGCGCCGGCGTGTCGTACATAATCCTATATACGCTGTCGCCGATGCGCTGATCGTTCAGCTCCTTCATGGACAGTGAATTGATTCGCTGGAACAGTTGCACTCGAATCAGGTGATTCAGCGCCTGGGTCAGTCTGATAACCAGCCTGAATTCGATCAGCCCAATCAGACCTGAAACCTTACTGAAAGCTTCATTCGCTTCATTCTCGGTCTGTGTGGCGGTGTCGTGACCTTCGGCGAGATTTCCTTCCGCATATGCCTGGGCATGTCCGGTGCCAAAGGCACCGAACAAGACCACCCAGCTTGCCGCCAGTGCCGCGACCCAGGCCATCATCTCCACTGCGGTCCTGCCATCCAGGAATTCAACGAACGGTACGAAATAAGGCGGATAGACCGTTCCCTCGCCGATCGGTAATCCCAGAATTACGTTGTCGATCACTATTTTGATCGGCCACGGCAGGATCAGCGGCGACATTAAGGTCAGCCAGAATATAGCAGCTCTCAGTAGAAAGCGTACCTTAAAATACTTGATGTAGCTGATTCCACGACCGACAATTCGCAACGTTTCCCTGAAGTCTGTGTCGGTGTGAAGATCCAGCGGGTGGGCAGCCCGGTCAAGACCGGCTTCCGTCGATCTGAGCGTCGCATTCGCGGCGGACAATTCAGTCATGACTACCACCAACTGATTCGTTGGCGCGCCTCGCCAAGGCCGATTCCGTTTCCACAAAACGTCGATAACGGCCACCTGCCTTCGCTATTAGTTCGGCGTGAGAGCCGCTCTCGATGATCTCGCCCTGGTCGATATAAAGGATCTGATGGGCCTTTTGAATGGTTGATACTCGATGGGTGATGAGAAAGATCGCTCGTCCTTCGCCCCATTTCGCGAGCCGTTCCAGGATGCGGTGTTCGGTGCCGGCATCAAGGGCGGCGGTGGGTTCATCCAGGATGAGTATGGGTGCGTCTTTGACGATCGCCCGGGCGATGGAAAGTCGTTGGCGTTGGCCGGTGGACAGTTTGCCGCCCCTATCACCCAACATCGTGTCGAGGCCCAGCGGAAGGTCATCGACATAGTCATCTACGCAGGCAACTTGTGCTGCGGCACGTACCCGTTCGTCCGTTACATGCGGGACCACGTAGCGAATATTGTCTCCTAACGACATGGCGAATAGGATGTTTTCCTGTAGCGCGATGGAGACGCTGTTGCGCAGGCTATCCAGATCGAGTGTGCGCAGATCGTGGCCATCAATCGTGATATGACCAGAGTCTGGATCGAAGATTCGGGTTAGCAGGCTGACTAGAGTACTCTTACCGGAACCGGTAGGCCCGACGATGGCCGTGATGGTACCGGGCCCTGCACTGAAACTGATGTTACGCAGCACTGGGCGATCGGTTTGGTACGCAAAACTCACGTTGTCGAACTTGATCTCATGACTGAAGCGCGGCACGGCGATGGCGTTGGGATCGTTTTTCACATCCGGTTCGATGTCGAGAATGTGAAACACCCGATCAAGTCCCATGGCCATATCCTGGGCGCTCGCCCATGAACGCAGCAATCCCCGCACGTGGCCGCTGGATTTGAAGAACTCTCCCTGAGCCCATTGGAAAGCAGCCAAGTTCCACCTCACGAAGCTGAGTCCGATCAGACCGATCAGCACTGCAGCGAAAGTTTCTCGGCTTTCGCTGGCCCAGATTGCCATCATGAATTCTCCCCAAATCAGCACGGCTGCCGTCAGGGTAAACATGACGATAATGATGATGGCCGTGAGTGAACGGACCTTGTAGGCAGAATTGAAAGCGACCACCGAGTCCTCTTCAAAGCGATCCTGCTCGAACGCTTCCGTACCGTGTGCCTTGATCACTTTGATGCCGGCAAAAACTTCCTGTATACGTGAAGTCAGGTCCGAATTGGCTTCCCTGGCAACCAGTGAGCGGACGCGCAGTCGTGGCGAGAACCAGCGACCCCACGCGAGGGCGATGACAGCGATACTCAAGGCCATGAAACCCAGCAACGGATCAAGCGCAGTGACAAAGAGTATGGTGACGCCGTAGGTGGTCAGTTGCTGTAAGACGGATACCAAAAGACCGATGATGGCAGTTACTTGGGCGCTGTCCTGATAGATGCGGTAGACCGAATCGCCCACCCGGTGGTCACTGTGATAGCGCAGAGAGAGTTGGTGCCAGCGTTCGACCAGCGCCAGCCGTAGATCCTGGTTTATGCGCTGCATGATCCACACGTTGTAATAGGGAAGGGCGGCGATGAAAGGGAACATCAGGGCGCCAACTGCGACGATGAACGTCATGTAGACCCACTGCAGCTCCTGTCGCTCTGCAATCGAGAGCGTTGCCACGCTCTCGCTTGCGATCTCCGGTCTACCGATGAATTCCGCCAGGAAAGGCGTTAGGGGTTTCGCTTGTAGGATTGACTGATTAAGCAGGTCGATTGTAAACAACCCGGTTATGGCGCCCAGCAGAATGCTCAACCAGATCAGGATGTAGTAGTAGATCAGGTGGCAACCGAGACGGATCCGGATCTGCAAGCCACCGTCTTCGATGCGGTACTGCAGCAGCCATATGCAGAGACAGCCCTGCGACACCAACAGGATCTGGACATTGTCCTGCCAACCGGCAATGGCCAGAAACGCGAATAGAGTTGCGCCGCTGGCAACCAATACCAGCATGACGGCGGATGCGACGAACCAGCGGCCCTTTACCATCATCAGTGACCAGATTGACAAGGTCATTACCGCGGTCGCCGCAACCAGCACATCGAGTTTCCAGTCCACGCCGATGGGCGTAAGACCAGAGACCGGACCGAAGAGCGCCAGTACGGTTACAAGTGTCGGTACGTAACGATAGTTCCACTGCCTGTCGTCAGAGGAGAAGGCCGCAGACTTGAAGAGAGAGAATTCCCGCCAATACCCCAGAATCTGCGGTATCAGAAATGGCCACGTACGTATGAATATCTTGATGACATCACTGAAACCGCGACTATCAGATTCGATTCTTCGGTCACGATGGGCGGGAAGATCAGCATCACCCCAGCGAGGCAGTGCATCGATAACTTCTTGTTCTTTCACAGCAGACGATAGGTCACGTTGGGTGTTGTCCCGAAACTACACGATTACTTGATAACATTCAATTCGCGTACCGCCGATATCTCCCAAAATGGATCACTTTTGTTAATATTGAGTCAACACCAGATGGGGCAGATCAGCGAAGTTGATTAATCCTCAGTCGAGGTGTGTAGGAGAGGAAGAGATATGAAACTGAATCGTCGTCAGTTCTTAAAGAACAAGACGCTGGCTCTGCTCGCGATGGCCGCGCACCCCAGTTCGCTGTTTGCTGCAAGTAAGCCACGTCCTAACGTTCTCTGGATCTACATCGAAGATCAGGATCCTCGCTACGGCTGCTATGGTGAAGATCTGGTCAATACACCCAGTATCGATGCCCTGGCGGGAGAGGGCGTCCGGTTCGAACGGGCGTATGTCCCCTCGCCCGTTTGCAGCCCCTGCAGGTCCGCCATTATTACGGGCAGCTACGCCGTTCGTCTGGGGATACATAACCAGCGATCCAGCCGTGATCCGAGCGCCGCAATTCATTTGCCCGAGGGCCTTGAAACCGTGCCGGAACTGTTCCGCAAAGCCGGGTACTTCACCTTCAATAGAGGCAAGGACGATTACAATTTCATGTATGACCGTTCCAGACTGTACTCGACCGGCAATAAGCCCAAGGCGAGTGGTAAGGCCGCCAGTGGCAAGAGTCCGGGCATTGTGCAATCCGGTAGCGGTGATTGGAGCGATTGCCCGAAGGATACCCCTTTCTTTGCACAGTACCAGTTTCTGGGTGGCAAGCATGCCCATCGGAAAGAGATGACAGCGCAACTGGCGAAGATCGGCGCGACACCCATTGACCCCGCCAAAATTACCGTACCGCCCCAGTACCCGGACACCCCCGCGATCCGCCGCGAAATCGCAAAGCACCTGGATACCATGCATCTGACTGACCATGAAGTCGGTCGGCTGGTCGCTCGGTTGAAAACGGATGGGCTGCGGCAGAACACCGTTATCTTCCTGTTCAGCGACCACGGCTCGTATATGCCCCGTTCGAAACAGTTCTGCTACCAGGAAGGCCTGCACGTACCATTGATGGTTATCGCGCCCGGCATGAAAGAAACTGTGAAGCCTGGAACCGTGCGCACGGAACCGACCGCCGTTTTGGATGTAGCCGGGACGTCCCTGGCGTTGGCTGGTGTTGCCACTCCGGAGTACATGGATACCGGCAATCTTTTCGACACGGACTCGAGACGTGACTATCTGTACGCCACGCGGGATCGTTGCGAGTGGGCGATCGATCGTATTCGATCGGTGATGGGCGAACGCTATCACTACATCCGTAATTTCATGACGGACCGACCCCTGTGGCAACACAATTACCGCATGGACTGGCCCTTTATCAAGGAGATTGAGCAGATGTACGGACGAGGCGAACTCACCCCTGCTCAGGCAGCGCCGTTTAAGGCCCGCGTGAAGGAAGAACTCTATGACCTGCAAAGCGATCCACACGAAGTCAGAAACCTGGCCGACGATACCGGGCATGAGAAAATCCTGAATACGATGCGCGACCTGCTGCAGGCGTGGATCGACGAGACCGGCGACAAAGGACAATACCCCATATCCAAGGCAGAGTTACGCGCTGTCAAGAGCCGCTATGGCAAACTGTGTAGCAGTCCCGAATTTCAGAACTTGTAGGCATGTGATGCAACACGTGCTGAAGATGACCGTTCTTTTGCTGCTGACTTGTCAGTCAGGGTTGGCCGAAGAACTCTCGTCACTGGAACTGCCGAGCCCTTTCGGAAGAATCGCCAGCAACGGGTATTTTCCTGCGTGGACTCCGGACGGAGCAAACATCGTCTACGGTTCTACCGGCAATGTCGGTTACGATGTTTGGATCGCCCCTTCGCAAGGAGGTCAGGCAAGGCGACTTACTCATAATGGCGGCTATCACCCCGCCGTTTCCAGAGATGGCATCACGTTAAGTTACGATGAAAGAGGCCGAGGCGGACGAATTGTAACAAGACCACTATGGGGTGGCGGTGCGGATGAAGTCGTTCCATTGACCACGACCGGTAACTTTTCCAGTTGGGGGCCGGATGCGCTGCATGTGGTATTTGCGTCCAACGGGGATATCTGGCGGGTCTCATTGGACGGTGGGAATGCGAAAAAGATCATCTCTCTGCAAGGTGAAGATACGCGGCCCTGCTGGTCGCCGGATGGCTCGAAGATCGTGTTTGACTCTCGCGGTGCTAACGAAGGAGATGACTTCGATATCTGGTTGTATGACGTGGCGGGTAAGAAGACTGTTCGTCTCACGCAGCATACCGGGCGAGACATTCAGGCGAGCTGGTCCCCGGATGGGAAGATGATCACATTTATGTCGGAGAGAAGCGGCAACATGGATATCTGGATCATGACTGCCGATGGCACTGGTAAACGCCAGATCACCACAGTTCCCGGTTCGGATGTGTGGCCGCGATGGTCTCCAGATGGGGGAAAGCTTGCGTTCGGATCGGATAGAGCAGGTAGCATGGATATCTGGGTGGTCGATCTCGACACACTTTTGGCGAACGACTACGCTGCCGGCCAGGTGAATCAAAAGGCAGGATTGTACATATCCGCCGCAAGGCAGCTTGTATTGTAACGCTTACGGGCGGGTGCGAGAGTCATTGCCTGCCGCCATACAGGAGGAAGGGAAGATGCCGGAAACAGAAACGCAAACGACCCGCAACACGATCGACCGACTTATGGGGGCTATTTATTCGCCCATGGCCATGCTGGCGGGACTGCAGCTTGAAGTCTTCACGCCGCTCCGTGACGGCCCCATGGACGCCGCTTCGCTGGCTGCCAAGCTCGACGTTCGGGCGGAGAAACTCTCGCCACTGCTGTACGCCCTGGTGGTAGCCGAACTGCTGACGGTTGAAGACGGTGTTTTTGCCAACACGCCAGAGTCGGCCCAGTTCCTGGCCAAGGGCGCCCCGGGGTACATGGGTGGCGTGCATGAACTTCTGTCGGATATTTGGGGTGCTACCTTTCAGACTGCAGAGACCGTACGAAAGGGCAGCCCGCAAGCCAAGCACGATTTCGACGCCATGTCGGTCGAGGCGTTGCGGGCGTTTCTGCGTGGACTGCACGGTGCAGCCATGGGCACCGGCCGATACCTGGCAGAACTGCTGAGTCTGAGCCGCTATAGGCATCTGGCGGATGTGGGTGGTGGTTCCGGCGGACTCGCCATGGGGGCCTGTCAAGCTTGCGAGGGATTACGATCTACAGTGGTGGAATTACCAAAGACCGCCACGATCACTGCAGAGTTCATAGCAGACGCTGACATGGCAGAACGTGTCACCATCAGCCCTGCCGACGTGACTGAGGAGATCCCCGGTCGATTCGACATCGCAGTGCTGCGCGCTTTGATCCAAGTGCTCTCGGCAGAGCAGGCGCAGCGCGTCATCAGCAACGTGGGGGAAGCCTTGGAGAGCGGCGGCACCATCGCGATCCTCGGCAGGATGGTGGACGATTCACGCACCACCCCCGTTCGGGACGTGGCGTTCAACCTGGTCTTCCTCAATGTCTATGACGATGGCCGCTGCTACACGGAAAGCGAACACCGGCAGTGGCTCGACCAGGCGGGCTTTACCGAATTCAAACGCCAGACCCTTCCCGATGGCACACAGATGATCACGGCGCAGAAGGGCTGACCGGCGTCGGGCAGTCATGGCCTCTTGCACCACGGCGACTGTGTCACGTTTTTGCGGGTGAAGAGGTCTTGCTGATGTGAGGCGTAAATTGAACGAGCCTGAAGTACAACCGGCGGACGACAGGCTGGTGGCGGCGGCCAGGGATGGCGATGAAAAGGCCTTTGCGCGGCTCGTCGAACGCTACAAGGCGACTGTCTTCGCCACTGTGGTTGCGATCACCAGCGATTTCCACGCAGCACCGGACATCGCTCAAGAGACGTTCCTGCGGGCCTGGTTCGGTCTTGGTCACCTTGAAGACACCGCTTCGTTCGGTCCATGGCTCCGAGCTATTGCGCGCAATCGAAGTCGCACCTGGCTGGAACGGCGTCAACGCAACCCGCAATTGGAAAATACTGGATTGGAACACATTCACGACAGCGGCGAGTCACCCTTGGCGGAGACCGAACGAGCTGAGCGGGAACGCCTGGTCATGGCGGCGCTCGGAAGCTTGCCGGAAATCAGTCGAGAGATGCTGGTGCTGTATTACATGGAAGGAATGCACACCCCGCAGATGGCTGCGCAGCTTGGTGTGACCGAGGCCGCCATACGTCAACGGCTGAGACGTGCACGCGTGCAGATGCAGGAGGAGGTGGAAACGATGGTAACCAAGGTAATCAGCGAAAGAACACCGGGTCCGGAATTCACAGACGGCGTTAACGCCATGTTGGACCGGGCACGAAGACTGTTTGGGGAAGTCAAATACAGCAGTGCGATTCCGATGCTTCAAGAGGCGCGCGAGAAGGCATCCAACAACACCATGCTCTCTATGTTATTGGCAGAGGCGTATTCATTCGGTCGCTCTGCGGAGGAAATGCAGCAGGATCGAAGTTCGTACGATCGGGCCCTGGCGTTATTCGATGAAGTGCTGCAGCAGGAGCCTGATAACATGCTCGCCCGGTTGCGACGTGCTGCGTTGCGGGCAGTGGGGCTACCTCATGACGAGGCACTCGCAGAACAGCAGGTGATCCTTGAGGACGCGCGCGGCAGCGATTTCGAAGCTGTAGCTGAGCTGGAATTGGCTCGGCGATTATGCGCGCTCGGGGATGGGGAAGAAGCTTTGGCTCTGTACCGGCAACTGAAGGACACCTACCCATGGCTAAGGTGTGTGCTGTATTCCGAGACGGGCCTTTGCCATGCCATGGCGGGGGATGTTGAAAGGGCCACGCAGGAATTCAAACGGGCGGTTAGGGCAACCACACCGAAAGCGATGGCGGCCCTGCAAGCGATGTCGATAGAACTGATGGGAGACACCTATTGGGCCT
>CEPV01091445.1_pt1 | contig 18315 bp, 20 predicted proteins | sample 530451 | NCBI WGS metagenome assembly CEPV01 (sample SAMEA2620097, study PRJEB7988) | marine metagenome | isolation source: saline water (ENVO:00002010), including | reverse complement strand
CAACCAGACGTCATGGCAAAGGTGCCCCCCTCGATGAGCGTGGGACGCAACTTGTACTCGCGGACCTTTTCGATCATGCGGTCTACCGCGCGGATGAGGCGACGGTGATCGGCGACCTGCAGCGGCTGATCGCCCTGGCACGCCACTACCGCCTTGAGATTCTTGACTCCCATGACTGCGGGCAGGCCGCCGTAACCCAGCGTACCCCCCTTGTCGATAAAGGTCATCGAGACCGCAACGCCGTTCTCGCCGGCGGGACCGATTGGAATGACCGAACAGAGCCCATGGCGCTGCCGCAGGAGATCGACGGTTTCATAGGTGTCTTGTCCCCACAGATCATCGGCCGGCAGTAGCGCAGCGCCATCATTGTCGATTTTGAGGTAAACGGGATGGGCAGCCTGCCCCGCAATCACCACGTGATCGTAGCCCGAACTCTTGAGCATCAGCGGGAAATGTCCGCCGCCGCATCCCGTGCCGATGCCGCCGGAGAGGGGCAGCTTGGTGGTGATCGACATTTCTGCAGATCCGGGTACGATGGTACCGGAGAACGGACCCGTACCGATAATGACAGCGTTCTCCGCCGACAGGGCATCGGCATCTGGCGGAATCGCATCCCAGGCAAGCCGGGCGTTCACACCCCACCCGCCTACAAACTGCCTGGCAATGTCCGGATCGAGATCCTCTGTCCGCAGTCGGCCTTCCGTCAAGTCGACGTAGAGTATGCGCCCCATGTATCCGTTCATGCCCGCCTCCTTACCTTCTCCTCCTGGAATAGTGCTTCGTACAGGCAGTTACGCACGCAGATGCCACAGTTGTCGCAGTCATCTTCCAAAGCGACAGCGTATTCCGTATCCGCCCCCACCAAGCGTCGAACAGAGATCCTTGACATGTTCGGGTTGAAGGCTTTTTCGAATTTGAGCGAACAACGCAATACACAGATGAGACAACCCGTGCATTTCTCGGCGTGAATCCAGATGGGTGGCCCCTTCTTTTTTTCTGCCATTGGTGCGATCCCCGTGCGTTTGTATATGGTCGTCACATCAGATTGTCAGTCGGAGCAGTTCTTCAATTGTGCGTTGCTATGAAAGCATGTATTAAGGACACAGTCTACTCGAAGGGTATCGACGCTGATCAGACCATTTGCTTGAGAGCCTAGTGGAGTGGCTAGGCGGCTAGGGCCACGGTTTGACGACTGACAGCATTGTCAGATAGCTCCCTCGTCTCGCAGCACGGACAATTGGCTTTCGTCGACCCCAATCGTCCGCAGGACTTCCTCTGTGTTCTCGCCGATGCGCGGCGCCGGCGTCGACGTGCTCTCCGTGTCAGAGACCGCCTTGACGCTGGGCCGGATGAACTCGAACTCCCCCACATCAGGATGGCTAGTCGTACCAATCATGCCGCGATCGCGTAGCTGCAGATGGTCGAATGCCTCGTCGGGGCGGTTGACCTTCCCGATTTCGATATCCAAAGGAGCCAGCTCTGCAACCCAAACGTCCGCATGTTTGGCCCGAAACGCCTCACGTAGAAACGCGTGCATCTCATCGGAGTCGGATGTCCCGGTGAGCTCCGGTCTCCCCAGATGGCTGAACAGAGCCTTCCTTGAAGATTCACGAATGGCACATAATACCAGGTAGCTGTCCTCTGCTGCCGGATAGACATCGTAGAGGGGCGATGCCGTTTCTGTGACCGGCACTGCGTCCGGCTTTTTCCGTGTACCATGGGAGACCGCTAAGAGTGAGAACGTATTATCGAGCATGGAAAGGTCGATGAAAGTCCCTCGTCTCGTGCGTTCACGCGTAAACAATGCTGCGGTAACAGCGTAGGCTGCCGTCAGTCCCGAGACGCCATCAGCGAGGTACGCCTCAGGGTTCGGCGGCGTAGCGTCACTGCCGCCGAGCGCCTGCAGCAACCCGGACAATCCAAGGAAAATCAGATCGTATGCGGGCGCTTGACTCAGAGGTCCGGTTGCACCGTAGCCCGACACGGCGCAGTAGATGATGCGTTCATTGTGTTGCTTGACTGCCTGGTAGCCGAAGCCGTTGCGGTCGGCCGTGCCGGGGCGATTGCCTTCTATTACCACATCCGCGCCCGCGGCAAGCCTCAGATACAGGTCCTTTCCCGCATCGGATCGCAGGTTCAAGGTAACCGATCGCTTGCCTTGGTTGAGGATGAGATCTTCATCGTCAACGGGTCTCACGGTTGAGACAGGTCGCTCTACGCGGATGACTTCCGCGCCTAGATTGGCCAGCAGGTAGGTGCAGTACTTGCCTGGTGTCAACGTGCCGACATCAAGAATCGTGATGCCGTCGAGCGAGCCCGTCATCCTGCCTTCCTGTTGGCTCATTGATCGCCCTCCATCGCTTTTGTTCGACTCAGTTCATCGGCAAGTTTCGCTGCCTCACCGATGATGTCGTCCATAATTGCCTGCACACTTCTTATGTCGTTAACAAGCCCGCTGATCTGGCCGGCGACGGCGGCATACTCGCGGCGCTCCCGTGAGACCTGCCGGTAAGTGTCTCTCAGCGCGTCGTCATCCAATCCCTCGAGGCGCCCGCGTTCATATTCCTGCAGCGACGATGTCGAAATCGTTCGAACCGGCTTGCCAGTCAACGCACGTGTCACCAGCGTATCCGCTTCCCCGGCAGCCACAACGGCCTGCTTGAAGCCTTCCGAAGCATTGCTCTCAAGAGTTGCTATAAAGCGCGTACCGAGTTGAATCCCACATGCTCCGAGCGCCAGCGCGGCCAAGAACCCTCTGCCGTCTGCGATACCACCCGCGGCCACAACGGGGACGTCGACCGCGTCCACTACTTGGGGCACGAGCGGCAGCGTCGCTACTTGACCTACATGTCCGCCTGCTTCCGTCCCCGATGCCACAATCACATGGGCGCCCTCGGCTTCGACGCGAAGCGCATGTGCGACGGTGGGTACCACCGGAATAACGATGGTGCCTGCTTCCTTTAGCATCTGAACGATTGGCGTGCCCGGATCGCCACGACCGGTGGTCACTATCGGGACCTCGAGATCGACGATGACTCGTGCGCGTGCCTCTGTGAATCCAAGCCCTACTGCAAAGATGTTAACGCCGAAGGGGTGCCGCGTGAGTCGTCGCGTCGCTTCGATATCGCTGCGCAACTCCTTCTCCGTTCCGCCAAAGGTCGGCAACACACCAAGCCCACCGGCGTTGCTTACAGCCGCGACTAGCTCCGGGCCGCCAGCTCCCTGCATGGCTCCCTGCAAGATGGGATAGCGGATCGACAGCAAATCGCAAAGGCGCGTACGGAACATGGTCCTCATCTCCTGTACTCGTATGCGATGCCACAGTATACACTGAAGGCGTGCGGCTGCAGGCGGGGCCGCACGCACCCCGTTTGTGGCGCATCTCCTGGTCATTGACCCAATCCACAGCAACTTGCTCGAGCACCGAGGGCTGGTCCGCCACATTTCTTGAGCTTCTCCGTCAGCTTCCCCCGGTGTATGATGTTCGATTCAGTATCGTGCCGGAGCGACACCATGGAACCCATCAAGTATGTTGACGCGTTGAATGAACACTACGGCTCTCTTGGCTTTCCTTCATACCGTTGGACCGTTAACGAATCAGCGCCTCTGCACAGGCACGCAAAGCCCCTTGCTGATTCCGTTGTCACTTTGCTGACCTCCGGTGGTGTTTCTCACTGCTCCATGCCCGCCTTCAATCCGGATGCACGTAACGACCATCGAGTGGATGAATTCGACAACGGTGTCAGCAGCCATGATTTCCAGATTCATGACAGCTACTATGACCATAGTGATGCCGACAACGATTTGAATTGTGTTTTCCCCATCGACCGACTCAGGGAGATGGCAGCGACTGGTGAGATCGGCAGGATTTCATCGCGATTGTGGAGCGGATTTATGGGCCGAATCTACAACCGCACCAAATTGATTGAGGAATCAGCCCCGGCATTTGTTCAAAAACTGCAAGAAGACGAGGTCGATATTCTTGTTACGGGACCTGCCTGACCCCTCGATCACCAGACCGTGGGTCTGGTCTGTCGTCTGGTAGAAGAAGCAGGGATTTCTACGGTTTGCGTTGCAACAGGTCGCGATCTTATCGATCAGGTAAAGCCACCCAGATCGATATTCGTCAATCACCCGATGGGAAATAACTTCGGCGGACCCTCTGACAAGACGATGCAGACGGATATATTACGCCGGGCTCTCGCCCTCATCTACGAAGCGGAAGAAGGGGGTACTCTGATCGATTACCCAAGCCGGTGGCCGGAGCCCTTCGAGTATTTCAGGTCGATCGCCAATGATTGACGCGGCCGTCCTATCTCACATTGAAGTGGCGATGCAGTCTCATATCGGGTGTTAGTTGCACACTTCCTGGTCCAATACTCTTCGCTGTTACTATAGTCTGAAGCACCGGGGCAAAACCAGGAGTCACCGAAGATGGGCCTTTACAGTGAGTTGCACCGGCCACAGTTTCACTTTTCGCCGCGGGTAAACTGGACTAACGACCCGAATGGTCTGGTCTACCAGGATGGTGTCTGGCACCTCTTTTTCCAGCACAACCCTGAGGCAACTGTATGGGGCAACATGACCTGGGGCCATGCGGTGAGCGACGATCTCATGCACTGGCAGCAGCGTGAGCACGCCCTGTACCCCGACCAGCATGGCACCATGTTTTCCGGTTCCGCCGTCGTTGACCACGACAACACAGCGGGCTTTGGCAAGGGTGCTCTGCTTGCGTTCTATACCGCAGCGGGCGAGCACGCGCAACCGAAAAGACCCTACACGCAGTGCCTTGCCTACAGCGTTGACAACGGTGGGCGATGGACCAAGTATGCTGAAAATCCTGTCATCGAGTGGATCGAGGCAGCCAACCGGGATCCCAAAGTGGTATGGCACCCAAGTACCCGACAGTGGATCATGGCGCTATACCTTGCGGATGACCGCTACTGCCTGCTGAATTCAAGCGATGCAAGGACGTGGACCAGGCTTCAGGAGCTGAGCCTCGAAGGCGTCAGTGAATGCCCTGACTTCTTCCCACTGAGGGATGAATCGGGAACTGAGCGTTGGGTATTCTGGGGCGCCAGGGGCATCTACCTGGTGGGTAGCTTCGATGGCAGACAGTTCAGTCCAGAAACAGGGGCGCTGATCTGCGAGCAGGGCCCTAACGGATATGCTGCACAGACCTGGAGCGATGCGCCTGATGGCCGATGCATCCAGATTTCCTGGATGGCCGGTGGTCTCTATCCGGAGATGCCGTTCAACCAGCAGATGTCGATTCCGGTGGAGCTTACGCTGCTCGGGTCTGGCGACAAGGTCAGACTGGTACGCTGGCCGGTCAGGGAATTGGATGCCCTGCGGGGACGAACCATCCGCATTGAGCGGGAGACGATTACGACTGGAACTCCCCTGGCTGCGGCGACGGATGCAAAACTCCTTGATGTATCTTTTACCGTCAGCAAACAGGATGCCAAGGCCTTTTACATCATGGTACGTGGCCAACCCATGGTATTCGACTGGTCTTCAAGAGAACTGAGATTCAGGACTAGTGGACCTAACAAAGTCATGCCTGACCGGCTTTATGTGAAGCTGCCTGACGACCCACACCTATCGGTCCGGTTGCTGATTGACACGACATCCGTCGAGGCCTTCATCAATGACGGCACAATATCAGCGTCCTTCTGCTTTCTCCCGAGCGGGCACATTCATCCGCTGGTCCTGCAATCCTACGACGGTGAGCAGATAATCGAGAATTTTGAGATGCACGAAATCGCTTCCATATGGGCGTGAGTCACCGTTAAGACCGAAAATGGGTCCCGCAGAAGTTGGTTTCCTGAAGGCCACTGACAGACATAGGCTTGGCGCATGAAGATTCTGGTGATCAGTGATATCCACGGCAATGCAGAAGCATTGCGGGCTGTCATAGATGCTGAAAGAGATGCTGATCATGCTGTGTTCCTCGGGGATACCGTGCTAGCCGGTCCACAGGCAAACGAGACGATGGAACTTCTGGATGAGCTGGGCCCAGATGTCTCTATCATGGGCAATCATGATGAGGAGGTCCTCGACCCGACACTCATTGCCGACTGGCCAAAAGAATGGGTCGCGTTCAATCAATGGATCCTCGATCACCTCGACGATCATGTCATTGAACGCCTGCGTGCACTCAGACCGGCGGGGCGATATGAGCTGGCTGGCGTCGTGATGTATCTGCACCATGGCGAGCTTGAGAAAAGCGCAAAGCCTGCGTTACCTGACGCGCCGGATGACACCTTTTCCATGATGGATGAGGGTCGTGAGTGCCCTTTAATACTGTTCGGTCACACGCACGTCCAGTTCGAGCGGTCAATTGGCGCTAAGACATTCATAAACCCTGGCAGCGTCGGCCAGCCCCGTTGTGGCAAAATGCACGCCTGCTATGGTGTATTCGAGGACGGTAGATATTCACCACGCCAGGTGACTTACGATCCTACGCCGTGGCTCATTGCCCTCGACCGTATCGATGCGCTCGATCCCTATCCTAAACTTCGGGAGTGGCTTAAGAAGGGTTTGCTTACAGGGTATGGGATCGGCGAAAGAGAGCCCTGGACGCGCTATGCGACCGAGGGATTTTGTTGATTGAGCCAATCTGTCAAGCAGAACGAGTACTGTGGCGGAACTGATTCTGTCCCCTAATTCCGAGGAGTCTGACATGAAGATAAGCGATATCACACTCACGCCGCTCAAGATTCGCAAGAGCCTGTTGAGAATCCAGACTGACAGTGGCGTTGAGGGGTGGGCAGAAACCTACGGTGGCGCAGTATTCCAGGCGTATATCGACAGCGTTATCAAGCCGACCTTGATCGGTGAGGATCCACGCCAGATAGAACGTCACTGGGAAACGCTGGCGCTGGGCAAGGAAGAGCGCTTCTATAAATTGCCGGCCAGTGTGGTAGGGCCCATCGATCTGGCACTGTGGGACCTGCTTGGCAAGGACGCCGGCATGCCCGTCCATATGCTCATGGGTGGGGCCGCCCGCAAGACCATTCCCCTCTACTGGTCTGTCGGATCGGGGTGGCGGATGCAGCCCGAGGAAATGCTGCGCCTGGTCGAACAGGGTTGGGATCAGGGGTACAGGTCTTTCAAAATCCGCATGGACTGGCGGGGATGGCGACAGGATATCGATCCCCACAAGGACTATCGGATGTTCAAGCTGGTGCGAGAGTTCCTGGCACCCGAGATCTACCTGGGTTTTGATGCGAACAACGGGTATTCAGTGCCGACTGCGATCCAGCAGGGACGCAAGTTCGAAGAACTGGGCATAGATCACTTCGAGGAACCGATTCCGAATTACGATCTTCCGGGGCTCAGGCAGGTGTCCGATGCTCTGGATGTTGCTGTTTCCGCCGGTGAGCAGGATTCCTTCCGCTGGTGGTTCCACAACCTGGTGCTGCTGGGCAATCCGGACATTCTCCAGCCCGATATTCTGAATGCCGGTGGACCCTCGGAAGTGAAGCGGATCTACGAGATGGCCACCACGCTGGACAAACCGGTGATGCCGCACAGCCCGCAGGCTGGGATCAACAGCATGGCATCGTTACATGTTTACGCGACGGTACAGAATGCAACGCGTCCCCACGAGTTCTCCACGGAGTTCTCCGGGCCATTGGATGAGATCGCCGAACTCTACGGAGAAGGAGTGATCCCCAAGAACGGCGAGATGGTGCTCTCCGATGCCCCGGGGCTCGGCATCGAGCTGAACGAAGCAGTCTTGGCTCGGTTCACGCTCTGACGAGGACCCCCATAGATTGCTTGTTCCCCGGCGACACCTACTTGGGGCGCACGTCATCCTGCAAGGTCTGCTGGATCTCATCAACCATACGAGCGAGTTTGGCACCCCTTCTAGAGAGTTGGTAAGACGTCGAAGGCGGATAACCCGGATCGACGATTCTGTTTACGAGCTTCTCATTTTCCAATTGTTTGAATGACTGGGTCAGGGCCCGCGGTGTGATGCCGAGCAGAGCGCGAATTTCATTGAAGCGTGCTCTGCCATCGCGGCACACGAGGAGGATCGGTGCAGTCCACTTGCGGGTCATGGTATCGCTGCGCGGCTCTGCCTGAAGGTATCGATGGCAAGCCTTGGCAACGCCTTTGCCAGCACCGGTCAGAATGTACTCAGGCCTAAGCGGATGGCCGTAACCCGGATTTCTCTGGATCAGTTCGAGTTCCAAAAGTGAATTCAGTGACGTGGTGAGAGAGTCCCGGCTGATGCCGAGATGGTTGACGAGGACTACAAATCGCATGCCGCTCTTTACCGAATGGAAGGTAGAGAGGATCGGTGCATTCCATCGATGATGAAAAAATCTCTTGAGCTTTTCGATGAGTTTCTATTGACCTAGAAATAAACTTAGTATACTTTCCGTACCGTAGTATGTACAGACTTGTATGCAGAAGAAGTGCAAGCTGGCACCCTGAGAAGAACTAGAGGAGAAACCCTATGGCAATTGAATACGACGGTACCATCACCCTGTCATCGTCCGTCAGCGATATGGACGCATCGATCGACTGGTTCAAGAGGGTCCTTGGATTTGAAGAGATCTTCCGCGCACCCGAGGCGGGTTGGGCAGAGGTGACAACCCCGACCCAAGGTGTGAGTTTAGGGCTCGGACAGAATGAAGAAGCTGGCGGGCCGGGTGGTACAACGCCGGTATTCGGCGTGAAAGACATCGCCGTGGCAAAAGCGGATCTCGAGGGCAAGGACGTCAGATTTGATGGTGATGTCATTGAGATCCCGGGCCTAGTGAAGCTGGCTACCTTCTATGACCCGGATGGCAACACCTATATGCTTGCGGAATCGCTGATGCAGGGCGCTTGAAGCATGGGCAGGGCGGGGTTGACCACGGCGAGCTGTTCGACCGTCTCGATCGATGGCGATCTCATGCTGGCCCGGGCATAAAGTTCATCTGCTCTGAACTTGAAACATGTGGTTTGAAACGCTTATCCTCTCTACCTGTTCCGCATAAGCACAAACAGCGCACGACGATCCCACGCCTGCCTGTATACACGGATAACGGGTCGGACGTGCTGGAGCTGTCACGACGTTAAGCCAGAGGAATTCAGCATGGGTGATATCGCACTCTTACCCGCACGGGATCTCGCAGCCAAGATTCGTGCCCGCGAGGTCGGTTCGCGGGAACTCCTGGAACACTATCTGAAGCGAGTGGAAAGCTTCGATCCGGAATTGAACGCCATTGTCTGGGCCGATCTGGACGCAGCCAGAGAACGTGCGGAAGAGGCCGACAAAGCGCTGGCACGCGGAGAAAACTGGGGACCTCTGCACGGTTTGCCCATGACCATCAAAGAGCTCTTCGAAACGAAAGGGATGCGCTGGACCGCGGGAGACCCCAAGTTCGCCGAAAGAGTAGGCCAGGTGTATTCACCGGCCGTTGCGCGTATCGTAAATGCCGGGGCGGTCATATTCGGGGTCACCAATTCGCCGCTTAACGGCAGTGATACCCAAACCTACAATGCCGTCTACGGAACCACCAACAATCCGTGGGACAAATCGCGCTCACCCGGCGGTTCGTCCGGCGGCACGGCAGTGGTGCTTGCAACCGGCATGAGCGCGTTGGATCTCGGTAGCGATATCGGCGGCTCGATTCGCAATCCGGCACACTACACGGGCATCTATGGCCACAAGCCGAGCTTTGGCATCGTACCTCGATGCCGGCTCGAGCTGCCCGGCATGATGGCGGCCGGCGATCTTTCCGTGGCAGGCCCTCTGGCACGCTGCGCCGAAGATCTGCAGTTCGAGCTCGATATCATTGCCGGACCGGAGGCCAATGACGCGGTTGGCTGGCGCCTCGACCTACCGAAAGCGCGCCGCTCACACCTGGCAGGTTTCCGGGTCGCGGCTTGGCTCGATGATCCGGACTGTCCTGTCGACTCGCAAGTGTTGGCAAGACTGGAGCAAACCGTTAGCGCACTCGAGGCCGTTGGGGTAACTGTTGATACGGAAGCCCGTCCGGACTTCGATCTACGCAGCAGCAATCGCATCTATCGATCCTTACTGAACGCGACGAGCGCCCGGGGAATGCTAGGAGACGTCATTGCCAAAGTAAACGGACAGGAGGACGCGATTCCCTTAGAGGATGCAGGGGAGAAGCCCACCGTCGCACGAACGAGTGCATTGCGTCATCGTGAATGGCTGCATCTTAGCGAGGCGCGTGCTCAGATCCGCGCCAAATGGAATCTGTTCTTCCGCGACTATGACGTCCTGCTAACACCAGTGACGCCCGTTGCCGCTATCGAACATCTTCACATCCCCACGCGTGAGCGCACCATCCTCGTGAATGGCGAAGCACACGATTATTGGAATCAACTCACTTGGGCGGGTCTGGTCACGCTCCCCTACCTGCCGGCGACGGTCGCACCGGTCGGGCAGACATCCAACGGCTTACCGGTGGGGCTGCAAATCGTGGGACCCTATCTGGAGGATTCGACGACCATCGAGTTTGCCCGCCTTCTGGGCGATGTGCACGGTGGCTATGTGCCGCCGCCGGGATATGAGTGAGGGATATCTCGAGTCGAGGAGAAAGAGATATGGTCTCCCCCGAGTCGATTCAGGCAGTTGATTCCTGGGTTTCTTCCCAGGATTTGACGCTGAAACTCTCGCCGGAGACGACCGTCCCTTCCTCTGAGCCCCGCGGTTCCGTGGACATTGTCATTGACCCATCGAAAACCTATCAGACCATCCTGGGGCTCGGATCGTCGCTGGAGCACTCGACCTGCTACAACCTGTCCAAGCTGTCGAAACCCGAGCAGGAAAAGGCCATCGAAACGATCGTGGACCCCGACAGGGGCATGGGCATGAACCTCATGCGCATCTGTATCGGTACCCCCGATTTCACGGCCTCGCCCTGGTACACATACGACGACGTGCCCGAGGGCGAGACCGACCCGGAACTCGAACACTTCTGCATCGACAAGGACCGCGAGTATGTCCTACCCATCCTCAAGATGGCGCGCGAGAAGAACCCGGAACTATTGTTCGTGGCTTCGCCCTGGAGCCCGCCGGCATGGATGACCTCGAACGACCGAATCGGCGGCGGCAACATCCTGCCGGAACACTTCGCCTCCTACGCTGAGTACTTCGCCAGATTCATCCAGGCCTACGAAGCCGAAGGCATCCCCATCCACGCCATCACGCCGCAGAACGAACCCGCGTTCTCTCCCGAGACCTATCCCGCGTGTCTGTGGAGCGGGGAAGAGCAGCGAGACTTCATCCGCGACCATCTGGGCCCCGCCTTCATTCGCCACGGAATCAAGGTCGGGATCTGGTGTTGGGACCACAACTTCCAGTGCGACTTCCCCCGAGCCATTCTGAACGACCCGGTGGCCGCCCGCTACACCCAGGGCACCGGCTTCCACCACTACGGCGGCGAGCCAGAAGCCATGACGGCGCTGCACGACGAGTTTCCCCACAAAGACATTCACTTCACCGAGGGTTCCACCTTCGGTCTGCCCGGCGCGGCTAAGATCGTCTCGTACCTGCGCAATTGGTCACGCAGCTACCTTGCCTGGGTCACCGTCATCGACAGCAACACCCAGCCTAACCCGGGGCCCCACGGGTGTGCGCCTACCTGCATCGTCCTCGATGCGGAAGACCTAACGCTCGATTATCGCTTCGATTACTACATGTACGGCCAGTTCATGAAGTTCATCCCACGCGGCTCCGTCCGCGTTGGTTCCGCCGGGCCAGACGAGCAATTGGCCCAAGTTGCGTTCAAGGCCCCCGACGGAGCCTTCGTGCTCGTCGTGGTCAACCTGGCTGATGAGGAACGGGGCTTCACGACATGCTGTGCCGCTACAACCTTTCATGCGACCCTGCCCGCTCGATCCATCGGCTCATACATTTGGCGTGAGCCTGGTGTATCAAATAAGGTTGGTGATGCCAATTGACTGGTTCGTCCGAGGAAAGCCGGACCCGCTGACCGCTACTGTGTCTGCATCTTCTCCAGCATCGCCCGCATCTTTTCGTGCATCAGGTTGATGGCCTGGAGCGGTCGCAACATGACCTTGAATTCAATGATCTTCCCGTCACTATTGAAGGTGATGATGTCAACGCCATTGACGTATTTGCCGTCTATCTCAGTTTCGAATTCCAGGACCGCATGGTCCCCGCACAGTACCTCCTTGGTATACCTGAACGCGGACTCGGTTGACCCCAATACCTGATCCTTGTTGCCCTCGCTGAAGGTATTACCTGCTGCCCCCAAGTAGAGTTTTGTCAGGTCCTTACCCTTCTGCGGCGTGAAGACGATCGGAGAATAGAAGACGCAATCGTCTGCCAATAGCGCGTCCAATCCCCCCGGTAATTCGCCTCTCAGGTGCTGGCGCCAATTCTGCATGTTTTGTTCGATCACGTGATTCTCCAATTGATGACTTGTGGATGGTTTAGATGGTGTGCCGGACGCAGACGAAAGGAAGGTCATCCATACCAAGCGGGCGTTATTTCACCTTGGCCTGCAAGGCAGCCATGAACCCTTCGGTCTCGATCACAAACCGGGTGTGCTTTGCCGAACCGATTTTCTCAGCCTCATCGAAACACTCTATTTCGAAAACGAACTTCTTTCCCGCGTTCTCCACCAGCCTGGCCTCGGCCCTAACCTCCCAACCGAGGGGTGTAGGTGCCGTGTGGCGCAGCTCAATCTGGCCGCCGACGCTCATCTCCCCCTCATCCAGCCAGCGTTCCATGAGACGCGCCGCCGCAGACTCGACTGCACCGACGAGGTGCGGGGTGGCGAAGACGGGCGGTGAGCTTTCCTGATACTGGGTTGCACTCATCTCCTCGGTAGTCTTCATGCGATAGGTGAACGTGTCACCAACGGTAATGTCTGACTTCATCGCGTATCCCTCCATTTGACCGAGTCAGGATTACAGCATGGTCTTGACCCAGTCCACAATGGTTTCCAACGGCTTCGTGCATGGATCAGTTGCGCGATGGATTGCCACTTCCTACCAACGTTCATCGAAACGCCAGAGACCCACGTGCGTCGCAGCGCGACGGGCTTCGTCCATTTCTTCGGGCAAAACTGGCCGGGTGATCTCTTCATATGCGGCGTTGCTGCCATCCACTTGGTGTGCAGGTCGGTACTGCCCCATGATGTTGACGTAGGTATCCGTAGATATCTCCTCTGCGAGCCACCGGAAGATCTCTCGTGCTTCATTGACGTAATTTGGCATGACCAGGTGACGCACAAGAAGACCCCGTCGGGCCAGGCCATCGGACCCGAATCGCAGGTCGCCGACCTGGCGATGCATCTCCCTGACGGCCTCACAGGCGCGCGTCGGATAGTCTTTTGCTTTCAGGAGCGTCTTTGATGGCTGGTAGGTGAAGAACTTGAAGTCGGGCATGTAGATGTCCACCAACCCTTCCATCAGTTTCAAGGACTGGATCGAATCATAGGCGCTGGTGTTATAGACGATCGGTACGTTGAGCCCACGGGGCACAGCCGCCGCAATCGCTTCGGCAACTTGCGGTGCAACGTGCTCGGGTGTTACGAAGTTGATGTTGTGGCAGCCACGTTCCTGCAGCGAGAGCATCAGTTCAGCGATATCTTCTGCACTGCGCTCGGCGCCGGCGCGCTGTTGAGAGATGTCCCAGTTCTGACAGAACACGCAGCGCAGATTACAATGCCCGAAGAAAATCGTACCCGAGCCATTCCGTCCACGCAGACAGTCCTCCTCACCGAAGTGAGGAAATGCGCTCGAAACAATGGCATTACGACCAGTGTTGCAGATCTTCGCTTTGTTACGTAGTCGATCTATGTGGCAGTTACGCGGACAGACGCAGCAATCCTCGAGCTCTGCGATCGCGGTCTCGATTCGTGCCGCAATTCCCCCTTGCCGGAAGATCTTGAGATAGGCTGGCACGAAATCCTCAATGAGGAACTTCGGATTCACGCTTCGAGGAGTACGGCTTCTGCCTGTCGTAAACATGCTCGGGTTCAATTGAGGGACGTCGTCGTCACTCTATTATAAGGGAGCTTTGGCCGCCACCGGCGGTTTGCCCATCTAAGCCTGTTGTTTGGTATGGCGACTGCCAGGAAAAGGTAAGCGAGTTCGCGTGCAGAAAACGTGTGGCTAGGTTCCGAAAATGTACACCTTGGGAAGGTCGGCATAGCGCCCGGAATCGGGCTGGCGCACGCCGGAGTGACTGTAGGACTATATGAAAAGCAGATACTTTACTTATATCGGTAACTTCGAATATAGTGTGGTCAGCGACGATGGAGAACCACATGAAAAAGAGGGCTCAACCTGACCCGAACCCGGACACTGAACTGGACCTTGGCTGGCTGAAACAGAGAGGTGAATGGGGTACCCGAGCCGAACCGGGCAAAGATGGGCTGTCCCTGGGTGACATCCAGATTGGCAGCTATGCAGACCCTGCCGACGAGAGCGATAACCAGACCGGACGGTCACGAGGATCGGCAAGCAGACCGGACGGATTTCGGATCGGTGGCTACGAAGTGCGCAGCAAGCGGGAGGTCTGGCTGGAGAACGCCGCATCCCTATACGAGGAGGCATTGCAGCGCCAGTGGAGTTCCGCCACCGACATCCCCTGGCAGACCATCAAAGAGTTGCCGGATGACATCGAGCAGGCCCAGTGCCAACTGGCAACCTTCCTGACCGAGGTGGAATTTGTAGCCGCGGATGTACCTGCCCGGTGGATCGCAAAGATCTCACCCGAGTATCACGAACCGCGTATGACGCTGCTGGCCCAGATCATGGATGAATCCAGGCATCTGGACGTATTTCGGAAGCGAGCCCTTGCCAATGGCGGAGGGCTGATGCAGCGAACCGGAGGCACCAGCGGTGTCGTGGGCAGCATCGACATGTCCCGTGATTTCACCGAGATGTCTTCGCGCCTGCATATTTCCGGTGAGGGCGCCGTGTTGAGTATCTTTCGCATGGGCGAATTAATGGCCTACAACGAGGCCGAGAAACACATATACCGCTTGTGTGGACAGGATGAGGCCCGCCATGTCGCGTTCGGTGTGATGCATCTGCGCTACATGGCTGCAATGGCACCGGAGCGACGCGACGAGATACATTGTTACCTGGATGACAGTGAGAGAAATCTCCTCGCTGGTCAGCAAAACCCTGCTGCGAATCAGACCAGCACCAGCGAAGCGCTAGCAATTCTACTGGGGGGCGGGAAAGATAAATTTGATGAAGGATACAAAAAGCTACTGGCAATCCGGCGTCGCCAAGTGAAGGAGTTTATCCAGCGAGTGAAATCTGCCGGTTTCGGCGAACGCTTCGAGAACGGGCGCTCCAACCCGGAATTGATGAAGTACGCAAAGGCGGCTTAAAGCAGCGCATGACTGAATCCACCAAAGAAAAAGCACTCGCCCGACGAGTTGCGGCACTGTCGCAAGAGGACCTGACGATCCCGGAACCCAACTATCGCTGGATGGGCAGGTCGCACCAGTGGGGAACGCACGTCAGGCCTGGCAAGAAGGGGCTGACGGTCAACGATCTGAACGTCGGTTACTACGCAGAAATTCCCGAGTTCTGGGAGGATCAGACGCGGATGCCCAGAGGTTCCGTGGCCGGCAGGGGGGGAATTCCACCCATCGGCTACAGCGTACGCCACAAACATGAACTTTGGGCGGACAATGCCGCGGATCTCTATGAAGAAGCGATTCAGCGGCGCTGGATCTCAACCTCCGCGATTCCTTGGCACACCCTTGAAGCACTGCCCGATGACGTGGAAGGAGCTATGTGTCAGCTCTGTACCGAGCTCTGCCAGCAGGCCAACACGGAGATCGAGACCATCACCCGTTGGCAGGACCAACTGTCCTACGGATTCCACGAAGTCAAACTGTTTCTGGCAGCGGAGTCCTTCGACGCCGCCCGGCACTTCGAGGTTTTCCGCAAGCGGGCACTCGCCAACGGTGGCGGCATGGGGCTGGAAAGTCGCGGCGAAGTGAATCGCATGATTCTGGAAAGTATGGGTGGCTGGACAGAAACCGTGGCGCTGCTGCATCTGCTTCGCGGAGTGTTCACGCTGACCTTATACCGGCACGGTCGTGCGTTTGCCCATAGCGAGGCGGAGCGAGTCATATTCACCAAGTGCACAGAAGATAAAGCACGACATCTTGCCTATGGTCTCGAACATCTTAAATACGCGATCGCCCACCAGCAGGACCAGGCCATGATTCTGGAGCAGGTGCTTGCGATCGGTGAGCGCGTGTTTCTGAGGGAATTAAAGGATCCCGTGATGCGGGAGTGCCTGGCCATCATCTTCGCTGGTGGTATAGAGGGTGCCCGCAGCGAGGGGATGGCGAAGTTCGAGCGCCTGATGGGAGACTTTGTGCGCCAGTATCTCTCCCTCTGCGATTGGCTTGGGCTGCAGCGAAGAAGCATGATGCCCGAGCGTTTCAAGATCTACCTGGAGAAATGAGTCATGGCCCGTTTTCCTTCGGTCGAGTGGCTGAATGAGGTGCGTACCGCGTTCAACGTCAACGAGGAGTATCACGGTGCAGGTGGAGGCGCCTGTGAGGCAACAGTGGGCATCAAGGTGGGTGGTCGAAACTTCCGCGTGATCTTCGAAGGCCTCGAATGCATTGAAGCCAGTGAGATTAAGGACGATGATCTCAACGACTTGGACTTCTACCTGGAACTGAAACTGGATGAATGGCGGGAGATGATCGAGAACATCAAGGCGAACGGTTCAGCAGGGCTGGATTACACCTTGAACACCCTGGATCTCAGCCAGGAGGATGGCCTCGCCAAGTCACGAGCCGATGATCAGTACCGACAGGACCTGTTCTTTCGCTATAACCAGACGCTGCAGTTTTTCTTTGACGCATCGTCCCGAATTGACACGGACTTTGGCTGAAAGGAGCGTAGTGATGGCATCTTTCCCCTCGCTTGAATGGTTGGAAAACGCACGGGATGAAGTAAACCGCGACTCGACTTTGCGGAAGCTCGGCTCCTGTGACGTTAGCATGGGCGTTAAAGCGGGTAGCGCTACCTACGCGGTGGTATTCGAAGCATTCGAGTGTACTGATGTCCTCGAGATAACGGAGGGCGATCTTCGCGATCTGGATTTCTACATCGACATGTCCAAAACCGCCTGGACTAGATTCCTGCGCAGTTTGAAGGGCAAGCAGCCACAATCTTTGGATGTCATGGATCTGGAGAAAGGGGTCGTGAAGTCCTTCGATGCAGCCCGAAGACTGGCCTTCCTGCGCTATAACCAAAGTATTCAGACCTTCTTTGCCCGTGCGGTATCCGCCTGATGCGTACCGACGAGACCGCCGGACTGCGCTGATGCCAATCTTCGAATTTCGCTGCAAAAAGTGTGGGGAGACAACAAGTGTCCTATGGCGCAGCGGCAGCAACCTGAACGAACTGAATTGCCGCCACTGCAACCACCCGGAGCTGGAGAAGTTGGTATCTCCGTTCGCCGTGCATAAGTCGCTTGGCAGTCAGCTCACCTCGCTGGATCCAAAATATGACAAGATGGTGGATCAAGCCATCAAGAATACGCCGCAAGCGGATCCGGAAGTTCACCTTAGGAGAATGAAGCCGTTTTCCAAAGGCGGATAGTTAGACTATTCGATCACGGTGATCTCATGGCCCTTGCTGCTATGGACTACGCCCATAACTTCGCTAAAGGCATCCAACTCAATCCCTAGCTCGCTGATGCTCGGGTCGCTACCCGCCATCCAGATCTGGGCAACGCCGTCGTATGGCAGAGATTCCTCGGAGGTGACCAGACTCACGGTATAGCGTATGCCAAGATTCGATGCGCTGACTGCGGCGGCTACGTTGGGTAGATGGACATCGAGCCAAGACCGGTGTAGTGCGTCCCGTGCCACGCCTTCCTTGCGTCTTACATAATAAACTAGCTTCACGGTTTCCCGTGTCACGGTTCCGTCGACATTGACGTATTCGGTCAGGGGATACCACTGCAGTTTTGCGGGATCGATGTATCTTCCGAAGCCATCGGCAGTTAGCTTTTCCTGATTCGCAGGATCCGCTCGGAATACCTCGTCGAAGTGCTTCTGGTCTCGGAACCACAGTTCCGCCATGCCATCGAAATCGGGCGCTGGGAAGATGTCTTCGTCGTGAAAGAAGGTGACTATGTATCGCAGTGGTTGAATCACATCGGCCACGTGTGGAATATGTACGTTTTCCCAGACGTCCAACAGTTGTTCGTGTGTCGTGCCGGCGGCTCTGGCCACCGTTATCATCATCTTGATCATGATTCCCTCCTAGCACTCCGTTCCCGAACCGGTCCTGGCGCTGTTACGGGACGCCGAACCC
>CEPV01094280.1_pt1 | contig 18335 bp, 17 predicted proteins | sample 530451 | NCBI WGS metagenome assembly CEPV01 (sample SAMEA2620097, study PRJEB7988) | marine metagenome | isolation source: saline water (ENVO:00002010), including | reverse complement strand
ATTTTTTCAAAATAACATTACCATCAAGGCCTCTTGGATGTTTTTCGACAAAATATAGGACTTCTTCATAATCGTTGTGATCTAATACTAATTTTACTTTATATGTTTCTGTTGGTAATATTGCCCCATCTTCTGCTATATTCTTTTTTTGGCGAAAATAAACAAAAGGTTCTGGAATCCTTAATTTTGAATGGAAAGTCTTAAATATTTATGTCCATTAGTATAAATGGTGCGCAATGATAAAGATGAACACCCTCCAAGACGAAAGTCGATGAAGTACGGAAAGTAACTGATGAGCGCACACAATTTTTCTAATAGAATTATTATTTAATTATAAAATCCACACAAGTTCGGTAAACTCTCGGAGAAAATTGCCCGCATTTAGTTATTCTTAGTATTTTACATCGTTTTTTCTTTTTTTTGCATTCCTTGTTGATAATTTTTGTAATATTATCATATTTATTTTCTTCAGCAAAACAATAAAAATGTATATTTCCATTTTTCTTTATTTTATTTAATGCTAAATTGAGGAAGTTTTCTGCTCCTTTTGGCAAGGGCATTATTATTCTGCTGAATTTTTTGTTTATTTTTGGCAGGATTTTTTTTACATCTCCAAGAAGTAATTCTATATTATTGGTTTTGTTTAATTTTAAATTTTCTAATGCATATTTGTGTGCTATTGGATTAATTTCGATGCCTATTATGCTCTTTGCTTTTGTGTTTTTGGCTATTGTTAGAGGATATACTGCACAACCAGAAAACATCACTAAAACAGATTCGTTATTTTTTACCTGCTGGAATATTCTTTTTCTTTCCTCACTTAACCTTGAAGAAAAATAAACCTTTTCCACATTTAATTTTGATCTTACGTTATTTTCTTTGTGTATTGCCTCTTTATTTTGCAAGCCGGCCAACAATTTTAGTTTTGGAGTTCTGTATTTCCCCGAATATTTCTTTGTTTTTTTAAAGACAGCTTTGATTTGTTTGTAATTTTTTAATATCACATTACCTATTATTTTTTCTTTATTGGATAATTCTTTAGGAAAATCTGAAAAAATAAGGATATTGCCGACAATATCAAAAGATGATGGTGTGATAGCTAATTCTTTTTTCATCAATTTTTTCCTTAACAGGTCTTTTAATCTATTTGGCATTTTAGAAATCTCCTAGTGATTTTTGCTGCTTTCCGTCTGTTTCTTTTTTGAGTTTTTCTAATGTTGATTTTACACGCTGCTCTGAAAAATCATGCTGGTTAACAAGAAGTTCATACAGTTCTTCAGTGCTTACATTTTCAAAATTTAAGTTATAGTTATCTGTAGTCGGCATTTTCTTAATTAAATAGTAAACTTCTGTCCATGAAAAATCAAAATTTTCATTCCATTTGACTTCCTTGAATAAAGAATCAAAATCTGTTTTGTATTGTTTAACGAGTTTTAATGCATTTTTTGGTCCGATGCCTTTAATACCTCCAGGATTATAATCTGTTCCGACAATCATTGCCAGCGCTATAAGCTGATTTTGATCTATTCCCAAATTGTTTAAGTTTTCTGATAAATCTATCAGTTCTGGTTTTATTGTATCATATCCTATAGAGGATCCTTTTTTTCTCTTTCCAGATATTGATAAATTCCTTACTAATTTTATTGCTCCGTGTATTAATGAATCAAAATCTTGAGATCCGACTGCAAATCCCTCGTTCTTTCCCACCATATATGCTGCCTGGGCTTCCCCTTCTGAAGGCGCCTGCACAATCGGAAGTCCTAACAAAGAAATGAGTTTTTTTGATTCTTCTACCATGTCCTTGCTTAATCGCGAGGTTCTGGAAGCATACTTCCTCATCTCTTCCTTATCTCCAATTTTCTTTGCTTCCAAGTATTTTTTCTCTGCCTCTGATTTTAAAGTACTTCTTTTTTCCTGTTCTTTCTGCTTGAGTTTAGGAGCTTTACCATCAAATACAAAGACTAATTTTAGGCCACGCTGCATTAGGTTAGATGTTCTTGTAAATAAACCAACTAGATGAGAAGTCACATTTCCTTTTGAATCCTTAAGGAGCATTCCGTCTCTTCCCCTTATTGTGGTCAAAAATTGATATAGGATATTATACGTGTCTAAAACTATTGTTTTGCCTTTTAAAAAATCTAAATCTATTTCTTTTGCTGTAGTGATGTCTTTTAATGCTACTCCCATTTATATCTCCCTATAAACTATATTCTTAAAATCTGTATTCAGCTTTTCTTTTGCTTTTTTAGATATATTTCCCGTAGTCAAAAAGAGGAGTGGAAGAGTTTTTGACTGAGCCTGTACCAAAGCGGTACTAAGATCTGATTCATTAATCTTTTTCTTGTTTTTTGCTTTACAGAAGTATCTTACATTTCCTATTTGGGTCTGTAACTCGATGATAAAATCTATTTCTGTGTTTTTCTTTATTTCGTGAGTTTCTGTAATATTTATTTTTGTACTATTGAAAAAATTATTTATTTGTTTAAAAAACAAGGCTTTATCGATTGTTTTCTTTTCTTTTTTAGTTGTATCTTTTTTTGATTCTATTGACTCTTTCTTTGCTTCTTCTTTTGGCTTCTCAAATGCTTTTTTTTGTGTAACTTCTTTTTTGGAGAGTATATTTTTTATTGATGACTCTGCCTCTTTATTGTCCATTAAGTACCATTTCCAGAATATTTCTGTATTGCCACCATAATTGACCTGTAAGGGCACTGCAAAATCTTTTAACTCCCTTAATGCTACTCTTATTGCTGGCTCCTGAGAAGAATCTCTCAAAATCTTATTTTGCAATAGGGTGTTGTATGCCTTTTTTTCCATTCCATTTAGGTTGTCTACAAAATTTTGAAGTTTGTTTTCCTGTCCTGCGGAGTAATATAGTGGAGAGCCACCTACTTTAAGGCTGGATATTTTTATCTGTTTAGCTGACAACAGTTCTGAAAGCCTTGCCGAGGTCATTAGTATACTATCGTTCACTTCCCTTGCTATTTGTGCTGGCAAAATCGGGCCTTTTTCTTTAACAATGACTAAGATTCTCTCGTTTGCTTCCATAAGAAAAAGAAAGAGCTTATTTATTATATATTTTTTGTGTTACGGCCGCATCCACCGGACCTCCCAATAGCTAACTGAATTCTCATCATCGACAACACCAATAAGTAAACGTTTCCTTGTTGAATGCGCAACCCGGTTTTTAGCTGCAAACTCATACCATGTTAATGTTGAACCCTCATAAACTGCATAGACAATCCATTTTGCGTGGTCTTCTCCTGGTTTTACACCACGGTCATATACTCTAAAATCAGCACCGAACTTTAATGCTGTTTTTATTATATACCCCCTGTTCCTTATATCCCTAAATACACAAAATCTTATCCAGAAATTCGTCTCCAGTTTTTTTGCTTTTTTTGAAAACTCATCAAAATTAATCTGTTTGTTTTTTGTTTTGTAAACTGCGATAGTATTTTTTTCCATAAGATACAGGGCTTCAATGAGAGATAATTGCAGTTTTCCATTATCGAGCAAAGCCCCATATCTACTTTGGTTATACAAATCTCTTGAGGCATCTGAAACTTCTGTTAGTACCTTATCTCCAACATGCTCTGATCTTATTTTTTGACTTTTTTCTTCTTTTTCTTTCTTTTCTGTTTTTTTCTTAGCTTTTGCCATTTTTAACTCTAAAGAGTTTTTTGCTTTACTTAAAAATGTTACTAAAATAAAAAGAATTATAAGAGGGTATTAATTACTGTATAGCAAGATGCAAATATTGTTTTTGGGCACTTCTTCAATGGTGCCCACTAAAGAAAGGAACCAGAGCGGGATTTTAATTAGCTATGGCTCTGAGGGAATTCTTATTGATTGTGGGGAAGGGATGCAGAGGCAGCTAAAAGTTGCAGGGGCGAAGCTGACAAGCATTACAAAAATTTTGATAAGTCATTGGCATGGAGACCATGTTTTAGGACTGCCTGGTCTGATACAGAGTATGAGTGCTACAGGTTATGAAAAAACATTAAGGATTTATGGCCCTGTTGGAACAAAGAAATTTATGGAAAATATGTTTGGTGTTTTTGTATTTGACAGAAGAATAGATTTAAAGGTTCATGAAGTTAAAAGTGGCAAGTTTTTTGTTGGTAGGGATATTATTTTAGAAGCTGAACCTTTAGACCATAATATTGAAACACTGGGATATAATATTATTGAAAGGGATAAAAGAAAAATAACTTTGAAATTTGTGAAAAAAATGGGCATTCCAGAAGGACCTTTATTGGGTAAATTGCAAGATGGTAAAAGTGTTGTGTGGAAAGGGAAGAAGGTTGATGTTGGAAAGGCCACACATATTGTGAAGGGGAAGAAGGTAACTGTTATAAGCGATACTGTTCCCTGCAAGGAAGCAGATATTTTAGCTAAAGATTCTGATTTATTGATATGTGAATCTACTTATGCCTCGAATTTAGAAAAAAAGGGAGAGGAGTATGGGCATATGACTGCCAAGCAGGCAGCAGAGATGGCTAACAGAAGCAACACAAAAAAGCTTGTATTAACTCATTTCAGCGCAAGATACAAAAATGCGCATGAACTTGAAGAGGATGCAAGAGATTATTTTGATAATGTTTTATGCGCAAAGGATTTTATGAAAATTAATTTATAAAAAATGTCCCGCAAAAGCAAAGGCATAAACGCAGAGAGAGATCTTTTACATAGATTTTGGGGTGTTGATTCGTGGTCTGCAGTAAGGGTTGCAGGTTCTGGGTCAATGAGGTATCCTTCTGCCGATATTTTGGCTTCGAACAAATTGAGGAAACTGGCAATTGAATGCAAAACGTGTATAGAAGAAAACAAATATTTACCTAAAGAAGACATTGAACAATTGAGGAAATTTGCTGATGTTTTTGGTGCTGAGCCGTGGATTGCAATAAGGTTTAAAGGTCATGACTGGTATTTTGTTTCTTTAGAGGATATGCCGGAAACAAAGAAAAGTGTTATTATCGATGTTGATACGGCTAAAAGCAAAGGCTTGTTATTTGAAGAAATGATTAAATAAAAAAACAAATTATTTATTTCCTTTTCTTCTTTAAAGTTTTTTCAATTCTAACTTCTTCTTTCATTACCTTACCAACAGCTCTTTCTATATGCAATTCTATCCTTGCTATTCTTCTTTCCATAAGAACAAGAACTCTTAATGAATAGACTATTGCACCCAAAGTACCTACAATTACAGCCAATGTAATTTCCTGAACACCTAAAGGCAATTCGACCACCTCTTTTTGTAAATGATTATTATTTTGTATTAAAAGAGAGGTATATAAAAACTTTTCGTATTATGGTGTTTTTATGTGTTAATCAAGCGAACGTTAATAGCTGCTTCAAGAATTTTGTTGTATGTTTGTTCTTGATCCATACACACAAATCATAATCCTGGTGTACTTCTTTTTTGCTAATAGGAAATATAAGTGTATTTTCTTCATCTACAACACACATTCTTAATCCTGTATCAGATAACTTTGTTGTTATTTTGGATTTGTCTTTTGCTTCGTTTATGATTTTAGAGTGTTCTTCTGCTCCGGCTTCTACTGAAAACAATATATCTTTTTTTGCGTTCCCGAATAAAAAACTAAGATGTTTGTAAATGTTTTTTCTTCCTTTTAGAACAGCTACTATGTTGTCTGTATGGTTTGTGCTTTTTTCATATAGTTCCTGGAATGTATTTATTAAATTGCTGAAGCTTGTGCTTTTAATCGTTGACAGGTGTTTTTCTGTTTTTTTCTCTACTTGGTTTTTAACCCTTTCCAGAACTTCTTTAGGAGGAACAGCAAGATATTTTATTGGCTTGCCTAGCTTCATAACAACAAACCCCTTTTTTTCCAGGCTTTCAAGAACATCATAGCTTCTGGAGCGTGGAACGCCCGCTATATCTGATAGTTCGCCGGCTGTCGAAATGTTTCTGCTCAATAACGCAGCCCAAATTTTGGCTTCGTAAGTGTTTAAGCCAAACAATCTTATCTTTTTTATTGTTTCTTGGTCTGTGGCCATATGGTGTGGTATTTATTGTGAGTATTTAAATCTTACTATGTTTATTACTATAAAATGATGAAAGCGTTCCTAGTCCTTTGTTTCTTATGGAAAACGTTGGTTTTGTTTGTATGTTTAATTTATAGTTTGGTGTTTTTTATTTTAAAAATTATTATTATATTTTTTCTATATTGAAAATAATTATATAAATAATATAATTAAATAATTAATATTTATCATAAATATCACATACAATAGATGTGTTATTCTCCACAGGAAACGTAGCTGTAAGAGGCAAACAAAAGGTTTAAATAGGTATATTTCCTATGGAAAAGGGTATGTTAAAAAAGAGTCTTGTGTCTTTTTTTGAAGAATTCTTGTATGAGGAGTCTTTATTCATTGATAGGGGCACATTACTGGCCTCTTACATGCCAGAGACCGTATATTATAGGGATTTAGAGATAAAGAAGATAGCAAGTATCTTGGCGCCCGCGTTAAAAAAAGAAAAACCATCCAACCTTTTTATTTATGGAAACACGGGCACCGGCAAAACACTTACAATCAAACATATTGTAGATAATATGAATGAGGTTTCTAAAAACAAAAACATTCCATTAAAAATAATATATACCAACTGCAAATTAAAAAGGGTTGCAGATACAGAGTACAGGCTGATAGCACAACTGGCAAGTTTTTTCGGAAAATCAGTACCTTCCACAGGGTTGCCTACCGATGAAATATATAAAATATTCTATAACGCTGTTGAAAAAGAGAAGTGCGGTGTTTTGCTTGTTTTGGATGAAATAGACCAGCTAATCAAAAAAACAGGAGATAGTGTGCTTTATAACCTAACAAGAATAAATGAAGAATTAAAAAACTCTCAGATTACAATAATAGGCATTTCAAATGATATAACTTTTATAGAAAACATAGATGCCAGGGCAAAATCATCCTTGTCAGAAGAAGACATGTTTTTCCCACCCTATAATGCACTAGAGATGCAGAAAATACTCAAAGAAAGGGCGTTAAAGGCGTTTAAGGAAAATGTAATTGAACAAGGAGTTATTGAAAAATGTGCTGCGTATGCAGCAAGAGAACACGGAGATGCAAGAAAAGCAATAGAGTTATTGAGGGTTTCAGGAGAGATAGCAGAAAGAGGCAAGAGCAAAACAATTTCAACAGAACATATTGATGAAGCAGAAGAAAAAATGGAAAGAGAAAAGATATTTGATATTATAAAGACCCAACCAAAACAATTTCAAGCAGTTTTATTTTCCATCTTATCTACAAAGAATAAAAATTTATCAATCTACACAGGAGAGATCTATGACCTATACAAAAAAGTGTGTTTTAAGATTGGGTTAAGGCCGCTGACCCAAAGGAGAGTTTCTGATATTATACGAGAATTTGAAGTAATTGGCATCATAAACACAAGAACAATATCAAAAGGGAGATACGGCAGGACAAGAGAGATAATCTTGTCTGTTCCACTATCAGTTCTTCCACTAACAAAAAAAATTCTTGAAGAGGAATTAGCATTGGTCTAAAAATGCAAACAATCGAAACAAAGAGAAAAAATATAGTGGAGGTGTTTCTAAAAAAAGGCCTGCTCGTTAACCACGATTTGTTAAAATATCTTGAGAACGAAAAAAATTTATCTGAGTTTTGCAGACTAATTGAAGGAGAAAGCTCTAAAGACATGGCGGTTCTTAGTGATAAAATAAAAGATCTTTTTGGGTGCGAACAAAATTTGCAGCTGGATTGGCCAGAACTAGAAAAGTTTAAAGCAACTTCAGAAAAAAAAGGGAATGATGACAACAAGCACTTATTTGAACAAATTCTGGTTCATGATGCCCGGGACAAAACCACAGAAAAAATAAAGCTAGACAATAACGTAAAAATAGTTTTTTCTTATGATAAAATACCAAAAAAAAGAGAAGCAAACGACTTTATACAATATTTCAATAATAGGTATGAGGCGATAGAAAAAATTTTGAAACAAAGGCAAGAACTTCAGAATACAACGTCAATAAACAGGCTGATTAATAAAAGGGACAGAGAGCAAGTGTCTGTTATCGGAATGGTACGGGATAAGAAACAAACAAAAAACAACAATTACATCCTTACAGTAGAAGACAAAACAGGACATATGAATGTGCTTGTAAACAAAAACAGGCCAGATTTGTTCAGGGCAGTGCAGGATATTGTGCTAGATGAGGTGATAGGTGTAGTAGGGGTGAATGGCAACAACATAATATTTGCAAACAAGTTACTATCCCCAGACATACCACTTACCAAAGAAATAAAAAAAACAAAGGAAGAAACGTATGCCCTATTCTTATCAGATATACATATAGGATCTAAAAATTTTTTGGAAGATGATTTTAATAGATTTTTAAAGTGGATAAATTGTGAGCTAGGCAGCAAAACACAAAGAGAAATAGCATCAAAAGTTAAATATATATTTGTTATTGGGGATTTAGTTGATGGTTGTGGTGTTTACCCTAACCAAGAGAAGGAACTTGAGATAAAAGACATAAAAGACCAATATAATGTATGTGCAGGCTTTCTCAGCAAAATACCCCCAAAAATAAAACTAATAATGTGCCCCGGGAATCACGATGCAATGAGGATGGCAGAACCCCAATTGGCCGTTTACAAAGATTTTGCAGAGCCACTCTATAATTTACCAAATGTCACTATGGTTTCAAATCCATCTATTGTGAATATACACTCATCAGATAATTTTCCTGGTTTTGATGTCTTGATTTATCATGGCTACTCGTTTGATTTCTATTTTGCAGAAGTAGAATCTATAAGAAACAAAGGCGGCTATGATAGGGCAGATCTTTTAATGAAATTTTTGTTACAAAAAAGACATTTGGCACCATCATATACTTCTACTTTATATGCTCCAGATGCCAACACAGACTCGTTGTTTATAGACAAGATCCCTGATTTTTTTGTTAGTGGTCATATACATAAAGCAGCAGCAGCAAATTACAAGAATGTTACTTTAATTTCTGGCAGCTGCTGGCAAAGCAAAACAACGTTCCAAGAAAAAGTAGGACACAACCCAGAACCAAGCAGGGTACCTATAGTAAATTTGCAAACAAGGCATATAAAGATGCTAAAGTTTGGAAAGTAAATAAGAATAAAATGAAGCGGAAAGCAACAGACTATAAACTATCGCTTTCCTGTCATTTTTTAAAAACAAAAAATGAGAGAAGATATTAATAATTATTTTGGGGAGATAGAACATAATGTTGCTGCTGCATATAAGGTAGCAAATAAAGCAAGAAAGCAAGGGTATGACCCAGAAGAACACGTGTGCATACCTTTAACCAAAAACATGGCCGAGAGAGTAGAGGGAATGATTGGTGCTTTAATACCCAATATAATAAATTCTGGGTTGTCAAAGAGGATACAAGAACTAGAAAAAAAATATGGCAAATTAGACTGGAGAGTAGCTCTTTCTATATCCTTGGAAGTTGTCAATGAAAAGTTCTGTAAATTCGAAGACAAAATAAAAGCAATGGAAGCAGGCATAAGGGTGGGCTTAGCATACTTAACTCTTGGGGTGGTTTCAAGTCCTTTAGAGGGGTTTGTAGAATTAAAATTAAAGAAGAGGAGGGATGGAAAAGAATATTTCTGTTTGATGTATTCCGGGCCTATAAGAAGTGCTGGCGGGACAGCTGGAGCTCTTTCTGTGGTTATAGCAGACTACATAAGAAAAAAAATGGGCTATGATGTGTATGATGCCACAGAAAAGGAAATAAGGAGGATGGTAACTGAGCTTCACGATTATCATGAGAGGGTTACAAATTTACAATATTTGCCTAGTGAGAAAGAAATAAGGTTTCTTGTCAAAAATTTGCCAGTACAGGTAGATGGAGACTCTTCCGAGAACATAGAAGTTTTTAATTACAAGGATTTAGACAGAATTGAAACAAATAAAATAAGAAGCGGGCCGTGCCTTGTACTGGGGGAATGTGTAGCACAAAAAGCTTCAAAACTCTGGGGCACCATATCTAGGTGGTCAAAAGATTTTGATATGGAGCATTGGTCTTTTTTTGGCGAATTTGTATCTTTACAGAAAAATGTCAAAGCAAAAAACAAACAAAGCAAAAACAAAATACTGCCAGTATACACTTTTATAGAAGATTTGGTAGCAGGAAGACCTGTTTTGTCACATCCTCTAGCAGCCGGGGGCTTTAGATTAAGATACGGGAGAGGCAGAATTTCTGGCTACTCATCAACATCAATACATCCATCTACCATGCATATATTAAAAAAATATCTGGCGACAGGAACACAACTCAAACTAGAGAGGCCCGGGAAAGCAACAGCAATAACTGTTTGCGACAGTATTGAAGGACCTATTGTAAAATTACAAGACGACAGTGTTTTAAGGCTGGATGATGAAAAGATTGCAAAAAAGGTAGTAAATGATATAAAAGAGATATTATTTTTAGGGGATATTCTAATAAGTTATGGAGACTTCTACAACAGGGCGCATACATTACTGCCCCCAGGCTATTGTGAGGAGTGGTGGATTTTAGAAGTTGAGCGTGCAGCCGTTAACACATTCGGAACTTTAGACGTTGAAAAATTATCATCTCTAGTGGAAATTGAAAAAATCTTTTTGGAAAAATTATTCAAAGATCCTGCAGATACCAGAGTAACTGCAAAAACAGCATTTGCAATATCAAGGAAACTAGATACACCATTACATCCAAAATACACATATCACTGGAAACTAATATCTGCAGAGAATTTTTTTGATTTATTAAATTATATTGCTGATTCGAGAATAACCTCTACAGAAGAGGAGACAACAAAAATAATAATTAAATATGATGAACATTTAAAATCAATTCTTGACAAGTTAGGCATTCCACATTTGGTTACAAATAAAGAATTTATAGTTATAGAAGATGATAATGCTCACACAATTTCTGAAATCTTTAACTTAAATAGTCGCACAGAAAAAAATATAATTGAAATAGACCAAGAAACAAACAAAAATCCTGATGTACTTTCACTTGTAAATAAAATTTCTGATGTAAAAATAAGGGATAAATCTGGCATCTTTATAGGTGCTAGGATGGGCAGGCCAGAGAAGGCTAAAATGAGAAAATTAACAGGGAGCCCGCATGTACTGTTTCCTATTGGTGAAGAAGGAGGCAGATTAAGGTCTTTCCAAAGCACTTTTGAGAGCAATAAGATAACAGCAGAATTCCCAATCTTTTATTGTGAAAAGTGCAACAAAAAAACAATCTTTAGTATATGCGAGGTATGCGACAGTAAAACAAAAAAAAGATATTATTGCAATACCTGTGGTTTGATAGATAAAGAAGAATGTAGACACGGGTGTGCAGCTACTTATACAAAACAGACAATAAATATTAAAGAGTATTTTGATGGATATTTAAAAAAACTCAATATTAAGACATATCCAGATCTTATAAAAGGTGTTAGGGGGACCTCGAATAAAAATCATATACCAGAACATTTCATAAAAGGGGTTTTTAGGGCAAGGTACGATCTATGCGTTAATAAAGAGGGCACAATAAGGTATGATATGACTCAACTTCCTATAACACACTTCAAGCCTAAGGAAATAAATGCGCCTGTCGAAAAGCTTAGGCAGCTTGGTTATAAAGAGGATGTTTTTGGTGCTGAGCTAGTAAATGAGGACCAGATACTCGAGCTTATGCCACAAGACGTAATATTGCCTGCATGCAATGAAAGCCCAGAATTAGGAGCAGATAAAATTCTTCTCAAAGCTTCTTTTTTTGTTGATGATATGTTAAAAGAGCTCTACAAGCGTGACAAATTCTATAATATGGAATCAGAAAAAGACCTGCTAGGAACATTAGTTGTAGTACTTGCTCCACATACATCCGCAGCAGTTGTAGGCAGAATCATAGGGTTTTCAAAAACCCAAGGATTGTTTGCACACCCTATGCTTCACGCAGCCACTAGAAGAGACTGCGACGGTGATGAAGCTTCTGTAACACTACTTATGGATGTGCTGTTAAATTTCTCTAAGCAATACCTTCCTGATAAAAGAGGGTCCACACAAGATGCGCCATTAGTTTTAACATCTAAACTTATACCTGCAGAAGTTGATGATATGGCCTTTGATTTGGACATAGCCTGGAAATATCCTCTAGAGTTTTATGAAGCGTGCACGAACTTTAAACAACCACGAGAAGTCGAAATCGAGCAGTTTGGTAATAGGCTGGAGACAAATGACCAATATCATAATTTCGGTTTTACACATAATGTTTCTGATATGAACATAGGTGCAGTATGTTCTGCATATAAAATAATCCCTTCTATGGAAGATAAACTTAAAGGGCAAATGGAACTAGCGGATAAGATAAGGGCTGTTGATGAGTTGGATGTGGCCAGGCTAGTAATAGAAAAGCACCTTATTAGAGATATAAAAGGGAACTTAAGAAAATTCTCAATACAACAGTTTAGATGCAGCACATGCAATGAAAAATACAGAAGACCGCCTCTTATTGGGAAATGTCTAAAATGTGGCGGAAAAATCATTTTTACAATATCTGAGGGTTCTATAGTAAAATATCTCGAGCCTGCAATATCGCTAGCGGATAAATATAACTTGCCCTTATATTTGAAACAAAGCCTTGATCTTACTAAAAGGGGAGTAGAAAGCCTGTTTGGCAAGGAAAAGGAAAAACAGGAAGGGCTTGGTAGATGGTTTGGGTAAAGTATTAAATTATAACCTTACCTTAGATTTTATAGTATGCCTTGCTCCACATGCAGTGCACTTCAGAAAACTGAAGTTTCCTTCTTTTTCTATTTTTGTATCTGGTTTGCCGCATTCGTAACAGAATACATAAGAATTAGCATACTGTTTTATCTTTTCATTAATCCTAGATGCAGGGACTTTGGTCCCCATTATAACACTTCCACTTTTTTTTATTTCTCCAGGTGTTGCTAATTCTCTTAATATGAACTTTAGCATGTTTTCAGGATTTCTGCCAAGGATGTTAGCTATTTGCAAAAAATTACTTATTACTGTCCTATTGCCTTGTATATGGCCCTTTACCTTGGGTATCTCAAATCTTTCTTTCTGAAAAACATGTTCTGGCAGTTCTTTCCTTACCTTCTCTAAAAGCTTTTTATATTCTTCCATGTTCATGGGTATTTCTTGTTCATATTTAAACTTAATTATTGATTAGGGCGGCGTTGAAAATCTTTTAATTGGATGTGCCAGAGCGCAACTGAAGCCAAAAGTCCTAATCGGCAGTTTTGATAAAAGATCCGGCGTGCTTCTGCCCACCCACCTCCCCGTGAATTGCGAGCGACTCGCAGTCGCTCGTCGCGTTCACTAGGCACAGCCGTACTTTTTAACACTACATATTGATTAGAGCATATTAAAAAAGTATATAAATAAGGCATATTTTAGACAAGGTATGGTATTAGAATCCTTACTTACCCCTTTAAAGGCTGAAAAGAAGCCTTGGGAGATGTTTTTTATAGGGTTTCTTTATTCTTCTATTGCCATAATTATGGCTTTGTGGATTTTTAAAGATCAGGCAAGCTTAATAATGGTTTTTTTTATAGTTATGGCATGCCTCCCTATAGTTTATAACACAATGAAACTTGAAGAAAGTAAAGATTTAGAAATATCTGAAGAAAGAACCCTTCTGAAAGAGCATAATAAAGCGATTGTTTTCTTGATGTTTCTTTTTTCGGGTATGACGGCGTCTTTTGTAGTCTGGTATGTTTTTCTACCTTCCGGGACTATAGGCATGGTTTTTGGCACGCAAACTACTACGATAGAAGCGATTAACAATCAGGTATCCGGCAATGCCCACCAACAATTTTCTACTTTCTCCAAAATACTTCTTAATAACATCAATGTCCTGGCATTTGCAATATTATTTGCGTTTATTTACGGGGCTGGGGCGATTTTTATTTTGACATGGAATGCAAGCGTTATAGGCGCTGCTATGGGCAATTTTATACGGTCTAATGTTAGTCAATACGCAGGTTTAATAGGATTTGAGAAATTCTCAAGCTATTTTGGTGTAGCATCAATAGGGATCCTTAGATATATTTTGCACGGCATTCCGGAAATACTTGCCTATTTTTATGGTGGCCTAGCTGGCGGAATAATTTCTGTGGCTATAATAAAAAAACATTACAAAGATGAAAGATTCTCACATATTGTCTTTGATATATCGGAGCTACTTGTAATATCAATAGCATTTCTACTCGTAGCAGCTTTTATAGAAGTCTATATAACCCCAATCTTATTCTAAAACCTTTAATTTTCCAGGCTTAATTTCAAAAACATCCCCTTCCTTTAGAAGAGCATCAATCCTCTTATCTATGTCTCCAATATCTCTTGATGAGAGCTCTTCAATAGAAACACCAGCACCTTTGTCAAGGTCTTTTATCAACTTAATAATCTTGTTGTTAGTACCTAAATCAACAACACTTTCTTCAACTTGGTTGCTGTTTGAAACAAGGTTATTGTTATCCTGGGCACTATTATCTTGTGGGGCATTCCCTAATTCTAATTTTCTTACTTTTGCCCAAGCAGGAGCGATCTTCTTTATCACCTCAATAAGTATATATTTTTCTGAAGAGAATTCTCTTGGCCTACCGATTATAAGCACAATATCACTTACATTTATTTTATCTAATAACACATCATTTTCAAAAACTCTGGCAGAAATTTTTCCCGTGCCATCATCTATAGTTAATATCTTATAATTGTTTATCTCTGATTTTTGCACTACAACGCCCATTATATTAATTCTAGATATTTCCCGGCCATTTGCTTCAAGATAGTTGGGAGCAAAACCCTCTGTTTTTATGTATTTAAAATTAAGTATATCTTTGATTCTTATCTTATATGCAGTCTGCCTTTTTTGAAATCTTTGTTCTGCTTCAGGCAAGAAATTAACACCCCCAAAACAAAGCAACATTATGGTGTTTATATATTTTTTGTAGATAAATACAATACATTATAAGTATTATATAGGAAATAAATAGTGTAAATACTTCTTCTAGTTTGCTTAGGGCATATTTTTCTAATTTGATCACTTAGTCGCCCTTATGAATGCAAATATGCCCGAAATATTACTATATGCTAAGATTTTTTTTATCTTTGTAATTGGTGTGATCCTAGGTCGCCTTACAATGACAATCCAATATGCTTTAATGAAACCAGTTAAAAAAGCAGAATCAAAGGCCGTATAGAACTCTTTTTGGTTATACATTAAACAATAAGTAAGTTATCTATGTATAATACAAAAAGTATAAGAAATAAGATATCAAATCTTACTTAAAAATCCCCTACGCGGCTCAAATACTTCACCAACTCTTCTTAATTTTTCTAAAACTTCTTCTGCCTTTGCTTCCTCAATGCCCTTGTTTTTTGCTTCCTCGATTACATCATCAATTGGAATACTTTTTCCTACTTTACTCTCTAAATCATTAATGATTTCCTTTACTACACTTATATGGCTTCTTTGAGATGCAGGAATTCCGGTTGTTATTCTGTCAATATCTATCTTTCCAGTTTCCTTGTCTAGGCCAACCTCCATCAAGCAATATTCGACAAGCTCAATAGCCCTTTTTGCATCTTCCTCTGTTGCTTTATTGCTCAACCTTAACCTTGCAGATGCTTCTGTGAGCCTTACAAGAGCTTCTAATTGCCTTGCTGATATGGGGATTGCTTTTATGCCTTCTTCTACTCCCCCGCTAAGACGCATTTTAAGATAAAAATCCTTTATTTCTTGTAAAGCTCTATTTGTAATACTTGGGTCAAATTTCTGCTTTGCATATGCAATGTACTTCCTTAGAAAATCTGTAGGTATTTCAGGCTCATAAATGTCGGGGTTCTGATGTAGTTTAAGTATATGGCTTGCCATCTTTTCATCCCTAGTCTCATCCGGCAGATCCTTAATCGGGAAAATAAGATCAAATCTGTTGATTAATGCAGGAGGCATGTCTATCTGTTCTGCAATTATTCCGTAAGGATCAAACCTGCCAAATTTTGGGTTTGCAGCTGCAAGTACTGTAGTCCTAGAGATTAAAGTTGCTTGTATGTTTGCTTTTGAAATGCTTATAGTCTGTTGTTCAAGTGCTTCATGCATGGCATCCCTGTCTTCCGGGGTCATTTTATCCATCTCGTCTATACAACAAATACCATTAGACGCCAAAACCAATGCACCAGCTTCCAGGCTCCAACCTTTCAAAAATTCATCCTTTACAACAGAAGCAGTCAATCCAGCGCCCGAAACCCCCCTGCCAGACACATACCTACCCTTGGGCGCCATAGTACCAATTCTTTTTAACATTACACTTTTTCCACTTCCCGGGTCGCCAACAAGCAAAATATGTGTGTCTCCTCTGCTGACAACCTTGTCGATTCTGACCTTTCTAACGCCACCTACAAGCTGTAATAACAGGGCTTCTTTAACTTTTCCATAACCATATATAGAAGGTGCAGCAGAAGCAATAAGTTTCGAAAACAATTCCGGATCCTGAGAAAGATCAATTATTTTTTGCTCCTCTTCTTCTGAAATTTTAACCTCATAAAAAGTTTCCTCAACTGCTTCAATGTAATTTCCCTCTACCATGAGGTCAAATCTAGTTGATTTAGACCCGGTCTTTAATATAATGGGGACTTCTTTAATGACACCAACAACACTAATCTTACTGCCCGGGTTCGTCTTTTTCTCACTAAGCGGGCTTACCAAGTCGTCCTTAAGAAGGATATTGATTCTTTTTGGCTGCTCGCCGCCTTCGAGGCTTTCAGGAACCTCCTCTAAGACAATTCCCTGGGCATCAACAAGTTCTTTGCAGAGCAAAACAAATTTTCCCTTTCTTCCACAGCCGCACTTTGAAGGCTCCTTAAAACTTCCATTTAACTGCAAAACATTGATTATATTGCCACATACAGGGCACTCAAACTTTGCAGCAGTTACCTGCGGCCTTACATCTGATTTCTGCCTTACAATACCTTCAGCATACATAAGTTTGTTGATGTGTTTGCTTCTTATGTTCCTTATCATAATCTTCTGGTTGCTAGGCAGATTTTTAAAACGCACCTTAAAACCTTTTATATTCTCCAGGTCGAATTGCTCTATTGATAATTCAATTGCCTTTATGGTATCTTCTGGATTTTCCAACAACTCATTAGCCAAATCAATATCAAACTTAGAAAGCTCTACAAAATCCACAATAACAAATTTATTGTCTTTTCTTAAATTTTCAACAATCTGCGAATAGTAAAAAGACTCCAGAAAATCTTGGAAACTCTTTATTTGCTCTGACGCATCTGTCTTAACTAATTCTTGCATGAATTACATACACCTCTTACTTATTTATAAATCTGACGCGCGGATGTCCAGTGGTTGTGGGCCAAAAAAGAAAAATTATGCTCGGGCTTTCTTGAGATTTTCTATCAGCTTGTCGAGTGCCATATGAACTTCTTTCTCGCTTTTAGTTCCTGTGCAGACAATCTTCCCGTTACTAAATAATAAGAAGGTTGCTTGAGGGTTGGTCTTTGTTGGAGGCAGTTTATAGACAAGACCAGGGAATTGTTCTGGCTCATATTCAACGTTCTGCAATTTTGTCGCAAGCTCGTTTAGGTTCAAGTCCATTCCAACACCGCCTGATGCTACAATATTCTGGATTTTTATTTCTGGTGTTATCTTAATCTTTATATTTATTTTTTCCAGGCTCTTTATTATCTTCTTTATGCTCTCCCTGACTTTATCAATGGTCCTAGCTCCTGTACAGACCACTTTACCAGAACTAAAGATTAAAGCAGATGTTTTAGGCTCCTTTACCCTTATAACAAGCCCTGGAAACTGTTCTGGATTATATTCGGTGTTACTTAGTGTAGCAGCCATCTTTTCCAAAGGTATATCGTGCTCTAGAGAAGTAGAGACAACTATGTTGACTATCTTAATGTCTCTAGAAACTTTTTTAGCCATTTTTACACCCCCACGAGTAAAATTTATTTATAAACCTTTAAAAACGGGGTTCTATTTAAATACTTTTGTCTTTAAATAGGGGGATTTTGATATGAATATTTAAGGAAATATGCCTCCTTTGTTTCCTATGGAAACCACAATAGAGTTTGCCGAATAATTAAGCAAAGCCAAGCATTGCCAATTCAGGGGAGGCGGGTGGGCAGAATAACAATAAATCCGAAATTAAAATGTTGTGCATCATAACTAAATGACATATAAAAAATGATATCAAGATGCAACATTTTGTCTAAAGTCCGCTCTGGCATAGCTTGGCGTTGTAGTTTATTAGAAATA
>CEPV01010275.1_pt1 | contig 18433 bp, 12 predicted proteins | sample 530451 | NCBI WGS metagenome assembly CEPV01 (sample SAMEA2620097, study PRJEB7988) | marine metagenome | isolation source: saline water (ENVO:00002010), including | reverse complement strand
ATACCAGTTACTTGGAGGAAAAGCCTATCCGCTGGGATCCGGAAAAAATGAGGACACATTCCTAGCCACTTTCAATTATGTGCATTACTAGTGCTTTTCAGTGCAATCATCACGCAATTCATGATATCAACTATAATCCCGTTTTAGTCTCGTCCTAATCGCGGCTTTTTGGTCACATTCATGTACTTCGAAAGGTGGTTCGGAGAATAGTAAGAAGTTTGAAGCACCTGATGAAGACTTGGAACACAATCTTGCCTTATATCTGATAAATGCCGAAGATTTCTTCAAATTGCGTTGATACCATTAGCCCGATGTTATATGCATCTCGGGGAAGTGGGCAGTGCTATGAGTGAGTACGAGGAATATTTTGAGATTGATAGTCTATACAGTGAAGTGCTAGGAGATTTGGCACAATGGTATCATTAGACAAGAATGAATTAGAGTATCAATATTTGCTGGGGTCTCTGTTGCTCAAGACTGGTCGTTACGTAGAGTCGATAGCTCATCTGAGAACGGTTGCTGAAAATCGCCCATGTTACGAAGGCGCTTACTATAGTCTGGGACAGGCATTGATACGTTCTGGACAAGCAATAGAAGGAGGGAAATATCTGGCAAGGGTGGATATTATTCAATCCATCAATTATAGGTTGGAGCAGTTAAAGTTATCGGTGGAGCTGTATCCAGACGATGCCTAAAAATAGCTGGAACTTGCTTGCGTGTTTGAGATGATGGGCATGGAGGAAGGCGCAGATCGTGCCAGAATGTCCGCCCGGTTTCTTGCTTCATCAGTTAGGCAATGAATTCCAAGTTCACTCTGATTATTCTTATTTGTTCTTGCGTCTTTTATGATTGCCAGGAGAAAACTGATGTTGATGCGAATGCGGCCAGATTTCTCTTAGTCGCTGAGGATGCTTTTCGGCAGGGATCCTATAATGCAGCTTTAATCTTAACGGACAGCGCACGGAGTTATTCAACAGATCTCGCTGATATATATTTTCTCAGAGGTCGAGTATTTACTAAGCTCAACAGGCTTGACAGAGCCGAACAAGCTTATCAGAAAGTGGTTTCGATCGATCCGGATTATGAGGGTGCTCGATTTAATCTTGGTAGTATAAGTTTTAGAAGGGGTGAATTAGCCGAAGCTATTGAACACTACAGAATAGAGCAGGATAATCATCCTTCCGCCAGAGTTTTAGTGCAGATAGGCAGAGCATATGCTGGACTTGGAGAAGTGGACAACGCAGTAATTGCGTATGAAGAAGCCATTGATTTAGATGACAAATTCGCTGCGGCATATATGCGACTTGGTCACCTCTTTAAGGATAGTGGTGAAATTGACCGAGCGCTCGATTATGCCACGAAGGGTCAACAACTAGAACCAGAAAACTTAGACTATAAATACTTCCTAGGTTCCTTGCTCTTATTAACTGGTCACCCCGAGAAATCGTTGCCATACCTCAGACAAATTATCGCCCACCGCCCTTGGCACTACTGGGCTAATCATAATCTAGGTCAAGCTCTCTTTAGAGTCGGTAAAGAGGAAGAAGGAAAGCGGTATATGAAAACCGCTGAGGGTTTACAAGAAAGTATCCAAGAGGTTGAAAACTGGCGCTCTCTTGCCGAAATGAATCCAGACCAGCTAATGCTGTGGGTGAATCTTTCTAATGCCTTGAGGAGAATGGGGAGAGTTGATGAAGCGTTAGAAGCTCTTCTGATCGCCCTCTCCCTAGACCCTGCAAACCTTGCTCTTCAGAACAACATTGCGAATCTGAATCTGATGAGTGGGGATACTGTTAAAGCTATTTTTCGCTATGAGGCCATTCTGTCAAGAGATTCTTCACTGGTGGATATTTGGTTAAACCTCGGTGCTGTTTATGCAAGTGCCGGTCGAACCACGGAAGCACGAACTGCCTGGCAGAACGGGCTTAAGTATGATCCCGACCATGTCACCATCAAGGAGTATCTTGAAACATTACCGCGAGACAAATAAGTATTCCATTCCACCGAAAAGGTTTTTCACCTACTTCTGGACACTAGGTTTGATTCTATTTATTGGGTGTCAAAGCGAGAGATTGAAGGATGGATCTTCGTCCCATTCCTCAGGAAATCTTCAGATTGTGTTTGAAGATGTAACTTTAGAAACTGGTCTGGCAGATTTTCATCATGTTACAGGCGCTATTGGAGAGAAGTTGTTTCCAGAGTCGATGGGTTCAGGGGCAGGATTCATCGATTATAATGGTGACGATTGGCAAGATGTCCTATTGGTTGGAGGAGGAGTCTGGTCAGGGACCAATATGGAAGATGTTCTGGCACTCCGCCTGTATCGAAATAACAGGGACGGTACTTTTTCAGAAGTAACATCAGAAGCAGGCCTTGGCAACTTATTCGCATACGGCTTTGGAATTGCTGCCGCTGACTATGATAATGATGGTGATGAAGATTTCTATTTCACGACTCTCTGGCAGAACAAGCTATTCCGCAATGACGGAGGAGTTTTCGTCGATGTGAGTGCACTGAGTGGGGCTCAAGGGGATTCATTGTGGAGCACCTCCGCTATTTTCTTTGATGCTGACTTAGATGGGTGGGCAGACCTTTATGTGGGTAGTTATGTTAAGTGGTCGCCTGAAACTGATCTCTGGTGTACACTGGACGGAGTGACCAAGAATTATTGCACGCCTGAGCTTTACGAAGGGATTCCCAGTCGATATTACCATAATAACGGAGATGGCACCTTCCTTGATGAAAGCAAAGTGGCTGGTTTCATTCCAGCGCCAGGTAAAACGCTAGGTGTGGCGGAAATGGATCTCAATGTGGATGGTTGGCCGGATCTGGTCGTAACGAATGATACGCAACGGGATCTTCTGTACGTTAACGATGGTGATGGTACTTTTACTGAAATGGGTGCCATAGGCGGAATGGCCTATGATGAGAATGGACGTGCTCGAGCTGGTATGGGAATTGATGTTGGCGTCGTTGATTCCACAGGAAAGCAAACAATTTTCGTGGGGAATTTTTCCAAGGAGATGATAGGTGTGTATCGACACCGAAGAGACAGTTTCTTTGAAGATCGCGCCGCAACATCAAAGATAGGTAGAACTAGTCTTATGACGCTGACCTTTGGCTTGTTCCTCTTTGATGTGGAACTGGATGGTGACTTGGATTTATTTACCGCAAATGGCCATGTTCAGTTTGGCATTGAAGAGACTCAAGATGGAATTTACTACCGGGAGCCATGCCATCTTTTCTTGAATGATGGCAAAGGACAATTCAGCGATATTGTGCCTACTTTGGGTGGTGCCCTAGCACAGCCGATAGTCGGTCGCGGAGCGGCCTTTGCTGATTACGACAGAAACGGAACAGTGGATATCTTGGTTACAGAGAACGATGGTCCGGTGCATCTTTTCCAGAATAAGACAGAGGGGAATCATTTTCTCCGTGTAAGCATTGAGAGTGTTAGCGGAACCCGTGATGGGTTGGGGACGCGACTCACCGCCGTCATTAATAACGAAAGGATGGACCGGCGCGTACGGACTGGTTCCAGCTTCTTGTCAAATCTGGAGACCACAGTCACATTCGGTTTGGGAAAAGAAGCTCAAGTTGACACCCTTTATGTCTACTGGTCCAGTGGTGCAGAGGAAGTTTTTACCCAGATCGCTTCTGATCAAGAAATCGTTATTCGAGAAGGCACCGGTTTTTACACAATTGTGTCTAGTCGCCGTGGTACAGAAACTGATTTATGAAACAGTACTTTCACAGCAAGCAGATCTTCCTGCTGATTGTTTGTGTCACACTTACTTGTTGTAAATCGGCACAGAAGGGCTCTAATGCTGATGCGATCAGTCCTACAGTTGCTAGATTCTTACTCAAAGCCAGAGATGCTTTAAGGAAGCACAATTTTGAACAAGCCTTTGCCCTTGCTGACAGTGCCGAGAAATATGCCCTACAAAAGGCAAATGTCCACTTTTTCAAAGGGCGTATCTATTCTGAATTGGGGCGCTTTGATAAGGCAGAAGAGGCGTACCTCAAAGCATTATCAGATAAATCTGGTTATAAAGGTGTTTGGAACAACTTGGGAAACAATGCCTTTCGCCAGCAGAAATTTGAACAAGCCATCAAATTCTATAAGAAGGAAATTGAGGATAACCCCGCGTCGATCCCATTAAGAGCACTTGGCAGGGCTTATGTTGAACTCGGCCAAACCGATAGTGCCAGAGTGAGTTTCCTCCAGGCAATAGCTACAGATTCCAGCCATGCTTCGTCCCACCACAGTTTGGCTCAACTTGAGGAGGACGAAGGCAATTTCAAAGAAGCCATGATCCATGCTGGGAGAGCGTTCGGTCTGCAACCGAACAACTGGGAGTACCGGTATACTTATAGTGCTCTGTTAGTTCAGGTAGATAAAGGCGATGAGGCTGAATATAATCTTAGAAAACTGGTGGAGAAATGGCCGTGGCACCACGGTGCTTACTATAATCTCGGGAGAGCCCTAGTTCAAATGGACAGGGAAGATGAAGGCAAAGAATACCTAGATAAGGCCGAACAAGTCAGAGCTGACCAAGCCAAGATTGATCACTTAGAGAACACTGTTCGTGCACTTCCGGACGACCCCTATTCGTACGCAGCACTTGCTTTTGCCTTACGTAGAGCGGGCCGCTACAATGACGCGATGCACTCCTATAAGGTTGCCCTTTATCTTGATCCTGAAAACCTCGATATAAGGAATAACGTGGCCAACCTCTATCTGTTACAAGGAGACACAGCGACTTCGTTGGAAACATATCGTCAGATTCTAGCAAAGGATTCAACTCTTGTGGATATATGGATGAATCTTGGTGTGGTTTATGCCCTGTCTAACAAGCAAGATGAAGCACGTAGTGCCTGGGAGCAAGCACTCAACTATCAGCCTGAGAATCTCGAGGCAAAAGCTTATCTAAAGAAGGTCACTAAAGAGAATTGAGCAGTTACAATGTTGTGTAATCAAAAGAGGTTAGAGAAAACTAAGAATTGCGGATCAAATAGAGTTGGTACACAGCGTGTTTCTTTGGAACGGAATCATATATTAAAGTTTGAATTCAGCATCTAAAAAATCACGGTTATGAGGGAAAAATTCGTGGAGAGGAGCTTCCGCCAACTCTATTAGGAAATTGCTGATGCGCTCATAAACAATACTGAGATATTTCTTACCCTTCTCTGCGGTGGCAAAAATTGCATCGGCCGTTGCACAGTGATCGTTTAATTTCGAAAAATCGCGGCTTGTCTTTACCCACCCTTCTCTAAGAGCCTCGAACTGAAAAGGACGTGTTTTTCCATCCAGTGCATTGTCAATTTCTACAAGTTCTGGAAACAGCTCAAGAGCAACAGAGGTTTCTAATTCCCCGGCATGATCGTCTGGTTTTTGAAAGATTGTATCGTATTGATCCATTCCAACTTCATACCAATTACAAACGAAAAAGTAAACGTCCAGATCATGCTGTATCTGTCTTGTTAAGGCTGAAAAACTGTTTCCACCGTGGCCGTTTATGAGTACGATTTTTCTTATCCCATGGTTAACAAGTGATGCCGCGATGTTTTTTATTATTAAATCCAGAGTAATCTGTTCAATGTGTATTGTTAATGGATAGTTCAACAAGTTGCAATCCACACCGTAGGGGATGAGAGGCAGACAGATAACGGATTGTGTTTTTTCCCATGCGATTCTTGTAACCTTATTAACTATGTGAGAGGTATGCAGGAAGTCCTGTCCTTCCGGAAGATGTAGATTGTGTGCTTCAATCGCACCTGTTCCAATAACAGCTACCTCCGGCAAAGAATCCCTGAGTCTCGACAGATTCGTTTCGGTTAGGTTCCATTCGTTAATCACTGCGCTCCTCCTCAGTGTATGATCCGAATACATGATGCCATATCATTGGGCCAGTGTAAAACTATAAAGGTTTGTTGAATCAATGAACAGAAATTCCGGGGGATGTTCTAGACGAATCTATGTTTGTTTAACAAAGTAAGGATTAGGTACACCTGCTAATAATATACTGGTTAGTGTTGAAATACGGTCTAAGTCGTTGTCTACAGTCAGGCTGATAATTAGATTTTACGTCACTATGAGAACGGGAATCACCATTCTTGTATTCCTGCTTGTCTTTCTTGGTTTCTCTTGTAAAAGGCCTGAAATAACTTCCGGGAAGTTTGTATTTGTCGCGACGGGAAATGTAAAAGGGAAACTGGTGCCCCATAACGTCAGGCGCAATCCCTATGGGGGGCTTGCAAGAAAGGCAACATACATTCATAGTCTTGAAGAACAAGGTTATGATCCCATTATTCTGGATGCAGGAGAACTTTTCTTTGGATCAAACGTAACTCATAATCCCAGTGCCGAAAAAGTTGCGGCCAACACAAAAGTTGTTGTTCAAGGATATAACTTGATTGGCTGTGATGTATTAAATTTAGGATATACTGATTTGGCTAGGGACGAATATTTGCTCTCTGAGCTTCAGAATGTTGCCAGATTCCCTTTTGTCTCATCAAATATTGTTGTAAAACATTCTGGCAAACAGATTTTTGAGCCTTATGTTATCATTGAGCGATCAGGATTCAAGTTTGGCGTAATAGGACTAACCACTCGTTTACCAAAGGGTCTGGGGGATTATGAACTATTGGATCCTGTTAAAACAGGAAATGAATTCCTTAAGAACATCGCTAATTCAACCGATTATCAAATAGTGCTCTTTAACGGAACTTATGATGAGGCTATCCAAGCAAGGGGCGCATTTGTGGATGCTGATTACATGTTTCTAAGTGGTCATTCAGAAGCGCCCAGAAAACGGTATCCTCCCGAGGAGGGACCTCTGTTGTACAAACTTGGAGAGTTTGGGCAGTCTCTGGCTGTAATTCGTCTGAATGTCGAAGATAGCGATTTTCCGATCGAAGATATCAGCATGTTGATTGAAAGAGAAAAATTTATATTACGTACTCTGAATATATTGCGTGGGGGAAACACATCTAGGACGCTGGAAGAGTTATATGCAGGTAATCTTAACACTTCAAACAGAGTTAAGAGGATCAAAGAAGAGTTAGCCGCTGTACAGCAACGCTTGAGCAGTGCTACGAACACCTCAGAATTTGAGTTTGTTCACATGAGCAAACTTGTTGAGGAGGATTCGACATTAAGTAGAATTATTCGCGAGATGGGTAGGGTAACGGACTAAGGACACCGTTGATGCAGAAAAACAGCAGTATCTCAACTGCCGGAAAATAGTGGCAAATGTTTTGGTCCGTAGAGTAACTTTGATGTCGCAGGAGTTTGCATGCTCCCAAACAGAATGTTCAGATTAGGGACAATGATATGAGAGGTAGTCAACCGATGAAACGCCGTTTTGTGTATCTCTTGATTGCGCTGGCTGTAGTTCTCTGTGGTGGAGACTTAAGAGCGCAGCGAGGATCTGTAATCCGGTTCGAGGACTCACTGGACAGATCGGGCATCGATTTTGTCCATTACGCTCCCAGACCCCGGTGGTGTGAGATTGGCCCTACGGTGCAGGGAGTTGCCACCAATGAGGGGCTCAATCTCGTATTCGAGGAGGAGAGGGAGTACTGGAAATCAGGGGGCAGGTTACTGACGATGGAGGAATTCGCTAATCTGCACCTGATCAAGATGAACGGCTCTGGCGGCGGCTGGCTGGACTACGACCGGGACGGTGACTGGGACCTCTATCTTGTGAACTGTCAGGGGTCCGGTGACATAACCAACGCCCTCTATGAGAATCTGGGTGATGGAACTTTCAGTAGGAACAGACAGAGTGGCGCTGAAGATGTGGGAGAAGGGATGGCCCTCTCTATCGCTGATTTTGACAATGACGGCTACTCAGACCTGTTTGTCACCAACTACGGCAACTTCGTCCTTTACCGCAATAATGGCGACAGGACGTTTACCGATATCACAGAACACGCCTTTCCCGACGGCGTGAAGGACCGGTGGTACGGCGGCTCCGCCTGGGGCGACTACGATCTGGACGGTGATCTGGATCTGTACGTTCTCGGTTATGTTGACTTTTCGCGGCGCCCTCGCTACACCAGCTTGCGTTTTCCCATGGATTTCGGCGGACTGCCTAATATACTGTATCGTAATAACGGCGATGGGACGTTCACGGATGTGACAGCGAAGAGCGGCAACGTTGACGACGCGGCCCGCAAATCGATGCAGGCTCTTTTTCACGACTTCAACGGCGACGGCCGACCCGATATATTTGTCACGAACGATACGGACGCGAACAGCATCTATCTCAATCGGGGAGACGGAACATTCAAGCCGTTCTCCGGACCCAGCGGCCTCGGCACTACAGACGGGAGCATGGGCATTGCGCTGGGAGATTTTAACCGGGACGGCCTCTCCGACCTGGTCTATACCAACTACGCCGCCGAGGTTAATATCCTTGCGCCGCTGGTGGATAATGAGAGTTCAAACGACGGTGTATTGCGCAATGCTGTATTTACGCACGATTTTGACTCTCCGCTGGTTCACAAACTAAGCTGGCCAAAGGTGAGCTGGGGAACGGGCCTGTTTGATCTGGATAACGATGTAGACCTGGACCTCTTTTTCTCAGCCGGGCATCTGAACTCTGTCAGCGGGGATAACCGGCAGTCCAACCTGCTTTTTGAAAATGATGGCAGGGGCCGGTTCTCGGATATCTCGGAGCCCGCCGGCATACTGGCAACGGGCAAGCGAATTCACAGGGCGGCGGTTTTTGCTGATTATGATAATGATGGCAAGATGGATATCTATGTGACCAACAACGGCCAACAGGTTGAAGACGGCAAGGGGAATACCATTGACGATCCTTATCAGGGTGTTGGTATTCTCTATCGCAATGAATCGGCCTCAAAGAATAACTGGCTCAAAGTGAGGCTCGAGGGGACAAAGTCTAACCGCGACGCTTTCGGCACCGTAGTGAAGCTGACTACCGGCGATGCAACCATTACTCGAGCATTGGTTTCCGGTGCTGGCTACTTTTCCGCCCACGCCAGAGAACTCCATTTCGGCCTCGGTCAGAATGAGCGGGTGGACAAGATGGAGATAACCTGGCCCAGCGGTGAGATTCAGGCCTTCAGGGAGATAACTCCAAACCAGACTGTCTATGTTGTTGAGGGCGGCACGCTCCATCGTAACACGCTCATCCTCGGCGCAAATTAAGCGCACTGGATCAACGGATGCCGCAAGGTGCGTATTAAACGGGTTCTTAGCTCAGGAACGATCAGCCGGTGATAGAAAGGTGTCAGAGGTTAACACCGTCGGGAGGGGTCATTGCTCCGTGGAGTCTGAGCTGGGAATCGGAGGGAGAGTGACCTAATAGTGGTGTATTATTGCATAGTAAAACACGCATTTTTTCTTGTTTTTCAGCAAACAGTAGTCTAAAATTTACTGCTACTAGACAAGTAATGGATTTATAGTCGGCGAAGGAAGGAGTGAGCAATTATACTACGGGCATCAGAAAGGAGATAATTCCTTCCTGACCATAGCGAGGTTTCACTCAACTTCAGATCCAATCCTTGCTCTCCAAGTATCACTGAAGTTGGGGAAAGAAAACGGGATCCCCTAGGTGATCCCGTTTTGCTTTTGAGATGAGAGGCCAAGAAGAACGTATTAAACCTTCATGATTGATCTTGCCATAGTTTTAGCATTTGTCATCTACAGTGTCTCTGCCGGTTTCCGGGCGAGATCGAAGGCCTCTAGGAATCTTGTGGAATACTTTCTGGCCGGCAGATCCATCCCGGGGTGGAAGGCAGGATTCAGCATGGCGGCCACCCAATATGCGGCAGATACACCGTTGCTGGTCATGGGTCTTATGGCCACTGGCGGCATCTTCATGCTGTGGCGCCTCTGGATTTATGCACTGGCGTTTCTGTTGATGGGCTTCGTCCTCGGCAGAGCCTGGCGTCGCTCCATGATTCTCACCGACGCCGAGTTTACGGAAGTTCGTTACAGCGGCAAAGGTGTCCTCGCCCTGAGAGGTCTCAAAGCAGTCTACTACGGCACCGTCATCAACTGCACGGTTATGGCCATGGTGCTGGTGGCGGCCATCCGCATCTCAGAGACATTTCTACTGTGGCACGAATGGCTACCTGCCGGCGTCTATGATATCATCCTCGGTTGGGTTCAGGCCGTGGGTGTGGAACTTTCATCCGGTGTCACAGGACTGGAGACGTGGATCGCCACTGCGAACAATATCCTGAGCATCGTGACAATCCTCGCTTTTGTCGCCCTCTATTCAACCACCGGCGGACTGAGAAGCGTTGTTGCCACCGATATTGTCCAGTTTTCTGTGGCCATGATTGCGACCTTCATCTACGCGGTCATCGCTGTAACCAAAGCTGGCGGACTGGGTGGCATGATTGACAAAATGGTATTACTCTATGGAGAGGTTCGTACCAGCGAAATGCTCTCCTTCAGCCCCAACAGCTGGGATGCTGTACTCCCATTCCTTGTTTTGATAGGATTGCAGTGGTTCTTTCAGATGAACAGCGACGGTACGGGTTATCTGGCACAGAGAACCATGGCGTGCCGGACGGATACGGGAGCTCGCTTTGCCGGCTTTGTCTTTACTGTTGCTCAGGTGCTGGTGAGAAGCCTCTTCTGGCTACCTATCGGCGTTGCGCTTCTGGTGCTCTATCCCTATGATCCCGCCGCAGCCAGCGGCGAGGCGTTCGTGGCCAGCCGGGAGATACTCTTTGCTACCGGCATCAAAGATCTGCTGCCGGTGGGGATCAGGGGGCTCATGCTTACAGGACTACTGGCGGCGCTGGCGTCCACCATCGACACTCATCTGACTTGGGGTGCAAGCTACTGGAGTAATGACATCTACAAGCGGATTGTAAATGAAGCGTGGTTGAAGCGGCAACCGTCATCCAAGGAGCTGGTGCTCATTGCCCGTCTCTCAAACATCCTCATCCTTGCTATTGCTCTTACCATTATGGCCAATCTCGGCTCCATCCAGACGGCGTGGTACATATCACTCCTGTTTGGTGCTGGGATGGGGTCTGTGCTTGTGCTTCGCTGGCTGTGGGAACGGATAAACCTCTATTCGGAAGTGGCGGCCATTGCGACGTCGCTGATTGTTGCTCCGATTATTCTATTTAGCGTAAACGATGAGTGGCTGCGGCTGCTGCTCATGTCCGTATCATCAACCGTGGCTGTTCTCGTGGTGACGGTACTGACACCTGAAACGGATGAGAGCATCTTGGATGAGTTCTATAGAAGGATCACACCTCCCGGCCTCTGGAGAAAAACAGCAGCGAGACTTGGGTTTGACGCCGGACAGCCGGGCCAGGCATTTCGTGACGGTGCATATCTTGTTATAACGGTAGCGGCAACCATATTCCTTCTCCTGGTGGGAGTGGGAAAACTGATGCTGCCGGGGCCGGGGAGTTCAAGCCTGAGTGCGTGGTTCATGGTGCTACTCGGTCTGGCAGCCATATCGCTGTGGTGGAAAAAAGTACTGTTAGTCCAAAAGGAGGCCGCGCAGTAGTCTTGCCAACTTATGGGAAGATTACGATGGGATGGTGATAACGAAGCAACTCAATTCAGGATTATGGAAGAGTTACAACTGATTGAAGGCAAACAAGAAACAGGAAACGAATATGAAACATCTTGATGACTATCGCGGGACAGTATCGGATTCAGTTCTGACCGAGATCCGGGAAAAGGCGGAGAAACTGTCCGGTGCCACTATGGTGCACGTGAACGCTACCGCCTTCGGCGGCGGTGTGGCGGAAATCCTCGACAATCTGGTTCTTTTGATGAATGATATCGGTGTGAGGACTGACTGGCGCGTCCTTCACGGCACGCCGGAATTCTTTGAAGTGACCAAGAAGTTTCACAACGCCCTTCAGGGGAATGAGGAGGTGACCTTTTCGCAAGAGGAACTTGATCTGTACAGCCGTACCAATGAGAAGTTTGCCCAATTTGCAGACTTGGGTCATGATGTGGTAATCATTCACGACCCACAGCCCGCCGGGCTCGTTCGTTTTGTGGATCACGAGGCACCGTGGGTCTGGCGCTGTCACATCGATATCACTCAGCCGAACAGTCAGGCGTGGCATTTCATGGAACCTTTCGTTCTCGAATACGAACGGATGATTGTTTCAGCAGATGATTACAGGCGGGAAGATCTTGAGGTAGAGCAGCGGATTGTGTCCCCTTCTATCGATCCACTTTCACCGAAGAATATGGACCTTTCCCAGGAGGTGATCGATAGATATTTCGACAGAGAGCGAATCCCTACCGATAAGCCGCTTATTACTCAGGTGTCGCGGTTTGATCCGTGGAAGGATCCCGAAGGAGTGATAAAGGTGTGGCAGGAAGTGCGAAAGGAGGTAGATTGCCGGCTCGTTTTCTGCTACAATATGGCCAGTGACGATCCTGAAGGGGCGCGTATCTATGAGCGGATGGCACAAACGGCAAAACAGTATCTGGAATCTGGTGATGTACTGTTCGTACGCGGAGATGACCCTGTTCTTGTAAACGTGTTGCAGCGCTATTCCGCGGTAATCGTTCAGAAGTCCACCCGGGAGGGATTCGGACTGGTGGTAACAGAAGCGCTGTGGAAGGGGACGCCGGTGGTGGCTTCCAACGTCGGCGGCATCCCAACACAGATTGAAGACGGGGTGACGGGATTCTTGGTGACTCCCACAGATTTCTCTCAGTGCGCTGCGAAGATCGTCCAGTTGTTGCAGGACAGCGATATGGCCGCAGAAATGGGCGCGCGAGCTAAAGAGTCTGTGAGGGAAAAGTTCCTCATCACCCGTCACATGCTCGACTATCTGAACATCGGGCTCGAGATGCTGGGCAGGAACTAGTGTTATGTCAAGACCAAGGAAAAGGTGAAGGCTGAGGCTAAAGGGGAAACGATACGTAATTTGATGCGAGGTTAGCATGTCATCTGATTCACATTTCAAAGCGGGCATAGACCTGGGCGGGAGCAAGATTGCGGCAGTTGTCGTCTCTGATGATGGAGTTCTAGCCGGGCGCCACAAAGATGAGACGCCTCATGAGGGATCATTTGAACCCATCGCCACAGCCATGAGTAATTGTCTTGGAGAAGCTCTGGTACAGGCGGGGTTGTCGCTCTCTGACATTAAGGCGGTGGGAGTCGGCGTCCCCGGACCGGTAGATGAAACTGGAAGTGTCGCCGTCATGCCGAACCTCGATTTACAAGCTACACCTGTAGCTTCAGCACTGGAATCAGTTTTAGGCCGGCCGGTGACGGTTGAGAATGACGTGAACCTGGCAACTCTGGCTGAATACCACTTTGGCGCCGGCAAGGGGCTGCGCTCTCTTTATGGGATTGTCCCCGGAACAGGGGTGGGTGGCGGCTACGTTATTGATGGAAGAATTGTAAAAGGGAGCAACAACACCGCCGGAGAAATCGGGCACATGGTGGTAATGATCGATGGTCCTCTATGTGGCTGTGGTCAGCGCGGATGTCTGGAAGCGTTCGTCAGTAAACTGGGCTTTATTCGCGAATTGCGGCAAGCTCTGATGGAAGGTGAACAGTCACTGCTGGTCGATTCCGCCGAAGCTGATCTCGAGAGTGTTAACGGCGATGACCTGCGGCGTGCGTGGGATGAGGAGGATAAGCTGGTGAGACGGCTACTGACCGAGCAGGCGAGAATTCTGGGTGTGGCTGTGGCCAACGTTATCAACCTCACCGGGGTTGATGGAATTGTTATTGGTGGGGGCGTCTATGAAAGTCTGGGGGGAGTGCTGCTTCCTGTTGTGGAAGCTACTGCTGACCAGCACGCCATCGGCGGCGGGATGCAAGGTGTTAGGCTCACACTGGCTGAGCTCAAAGAAGATGCGGTAGCTCGCGGTGCGGTGCTGGTGGCTGTACAGGCTGAAGCATCTCCCTGATATAATTTCGGACTGCCCGCCTCGTTTGCCTGGATCTTCATGGCAATTGTGGTCGTATTTGCGTCCCTCATTAGGCTCGGCAGATCTGTAGCATATAAGATTGCAGGATACAAAAAAGGGACCCCTAAAGAGGCCCCCTAATTATAGCAACTAATCGCTGCTGGGATTAACCCGGTACTTCCGTTTCGGGAATCGGGAAAATCACAATGGTGTCTCCACGAGCCGGGCGATCGATAGGCAGCTCATCAGTTTTCCCGTAGTGCCGCATATCAATTAAGCGCTGTCCTTCGAGGAACAGGGAGTACCGCTTTTCATGTAGAAGCTGTTCCAATCCACCTGAAGTGGCATCTGCAAGCCCGTGTGCCGCGCGGATGATGTTAATCTCTGTCAATCCATCTCCACCACTGCCTATGTCGGCTTCAGCCTTTAAGAGAATCAGCTCTTCATTGCGGATGATGGGAACAGGATCATATGAACTGCTCCAGACCGTAGGTGCGAGATAACTTTCCAGCTCATCGTACTTAATTGTGTCGGCCCGGATTGAAACATTGCTGGACATGCGGAGATCCCCTTCTTCGGCATCTGTGAGGTAAGACGGATGGACCATCAGTTTCACAAAGTCCGCATCTGCGGCTTCATACATTTCGTTATCCTGGTCGTTAGATCCGGAGCTGAACACATGGTATACACCAACATCTAGATCTCCGGATTCATCGAGGAATGAATCATCGAGGGCAGTTGAAGCGGTGCCCCAATCGTCTTGGTGAACAGCTACGCGAGCCCTCAGGGCGCGGTTGAACTGGGCAAATGTAGCGGGTGTATCAAAACCGCTGAATCCGTCAGACAGTGAGAAAGAGAATGCAGATCCAGCGCCCGTCAGGTCGGAATAAGCGTCATCCAGCAAGCTTTCGATCTCCGACATTACAGCGCTCTTAGATGCAACCGCAACGGTGATATCGCCATCGTAATTCAGGCGAGCCCCATTTTCATCCGTCAGGTTCAAGATGCGCCACAGACAATAGGCGTGGAGTGTTTTTGCAAATCCATTCGAACCGCTATCAGCGTCAGGATTGTTCACTAGAGTCAGACAGTTCTGGATAACCTTGTAGTTGGTGCTCCAGGGACGATTGGCCAGGAAGCCGCCAGGATCGACCGGCCCGGTCATCAATTCACCGGTGTATCTTGGGTCTGCTGGCTCAAGGTAGTATGCCTCTCGGCCTATAACCAGTACATTCCGCAGATAAATACCGATATCGTAACGCAAGCCCGCCTCAGCCCCGGTCACAAGAGACTGGATGGTTGCCGTGTCACTGGTGGGGTTATTTGGATCGGGGAAATCCAGATCTTCACATCCTACCCACAGGAAACAGATAGCCAGCGGGAGTATCTTCACTATTTTTTTCATTTTGATTGTCATCATAATCATTTTCTCCTCGGTTAGAATCCTGCGGAAAGGGTGAAATAGGTACTCTTGGATTGCGGGTACGGGTTGGTGTCAACGGAACCGCCCACCGGCACATTGCCAAACTGACTCACTTCAGGGCTCAATCCAGTATAGGACGTGTCCATCCAGAGATTTCTTCCAGCAACGCCGATCTGCAAATATCCCAAGTTCAGAGCATCTGAAAGAGTACTCGGAAGTGAGATGGTCAGGTTGACCTCACGTAGCATGGTGTAGGCCGTTGACTCAATATATGGAGCTGTGACACCGCCTAATACGGTTAGCCTCTCATTTCCATTGCCCGATTTTGTACCATCTCCATCAAGGTCTAACTCTTCTTTGTCATAATCTCCTGTAGTACCGCCAAGATCATAGATCAGATTGGCCAGGTTGATGGCATGCCCGCCTTCTTTATGATCGATAAGAAAAGAAAAACTGACAGGACCAACACGAAGACCATTGAAAAAGGATACCGTATAGTCAGGAGTCTCATTCCCCAGTTCTATATACTTATCCCCATCCATCTCTGATCCAACTATGGCCGTAGGTGACCACCCTTCTTGAATTCGGTATGTACCCAGGAACGTTGCAAAACCACCATAGTTGTATGGATCTACATTCAGCTTTGTAACCTCTGAGCTTGTGGTATAATAGTTAGTTCGGAAGACCCAGTCTAATCCACCAAGACTAACCAGTTTAGTGGGATTCAAGGTTAACGAGAATTCTGTCCCTTTTGTCTCCATCTCGCCACCATTTTCCCAGCTGGATCCTGATCCGGTAGATGCAGGCATATCAACTTCAAGAATAAGGTCAGTGATTTTCTGGCTGAACATCGTCGCTTCAGCTACAGCGAAACCATTCATGATAGAGAAATCAACCCCATACTCCGTTTCGGCAGTGCGTTCAGGTTTAATGTCCGGGTTACCCTTTACCCCTGCGGCCTGTAATCCATTCACACCACCAATGTTGTAAGATGACATCGTGGTATACTTGGCACTAGGGCTTGGCATGTTTCCAGTTTCACCTCTGGCAAAGCGCACCTTCAGGTTATCAAAGAGTCCGGCGAATTCGCCAAACTGATAAGATGCCGCCATTTTAGGATACCATTCCATGGTTTCTGTATCACCCATGGTGCTGGAAACATCTCCACGGGCACCGAATGAGACGTAGATATTGTCTCCAACGGATATTTCTTCATGGAAGAATTGGCCTCTATCTTGCTGCTTCATTTTATCGTGATATACCGCTTGAGAACTGGCATTATCGACGTTCGTCTGCGTGGGAATCATCCCTTTGGCGTGAACAAAGACACTGTTCCTGTCCCGTGTTTCGTATTGCAGCCCCGCGGTGGTATTGAGGTTTATACCGCCCATTTTTATCTTATGGACAAGGTTCAACGACAGATTGGTATTCAGGTTATCTGTTGTGGTCATCACCGATTGTCCTGGCTCGCTCTGTGATTCTTCTATCTGCAGGAAAGGTGGTGCAAACACCTCATTTTCCTGATTATAAAAGTCTGTCCCGCCCACAGCTAGAAAATTGAGGCTTTGCGTAGACTGCTTCAACAGGCTGTAGTCGAACTGCATAGAACCTAACGCGCGGTGAGTCGTCTCATTGTTCACTAGGTACTCAGCTGTTTCAAGTGGATTGGATGGGTTCAAGGGGTGGGTAGGGAAAATACCGTCACCATCCGCATCCCTGATATCGATGAAACTGGGTGTAAATCCAATGGAAAAACCGTATGTCAGGTTACTGTTGTCATTGCCGGTCACGCCGCGATCAGCACTGCTTCTTATCAGGTTCGTAGCTATACTGATCCTCGCTTTTTCACTGAAACGGTGATCCAGATTGACGCGGCCGGATATTTTTTCGTATCCGGAGTTCTTGATGATTCCACCTTCATCCATATACTGACCGCCGACATAGAACTGGGTCTGCGCATTGCCACCCACGGCGCTCACGGTCGTCTCTTTCAATTGACCGGTTTCTCCGTAAAGTATTCCTTCATAGTCAAAGTCGTTTCCGGCCCAACTGCCACTGGCGTTATTTCCAAGGGCAGCAATATCCGCACCGAATTGATCTTCAGCCTCCTGGTAGGTTTCAAACACACGATGCCCCATTTTTTTCAGAACCGCAGATTGTCCTGCTTTCTGGGAAAAGTTAAATTTGGTTTTGCCACCGCGGCCCCGTTTGGTCCTTATAATAATCACACCGTTGGAAGCTTTGGCACCGTAAATGGCCGCGGCACTGGCACCTTTCAGCACCTCAATGCTCTCAATATCGTTGGGATTGATATCACCAATTCGGTTGGTGGGCTGGCCCTGGGGCCGGGCACTGCCGGCGCCAGTGGCCTTGGTTACTACGTCAATACCAGACTGGTTAGCATCATTGTTAACGATAATGCCGTCAATGACGTACAGCGGCTGGGTGCCGCCAGTGAGAGTAGAGGATCCACGCAGATTGACGTTGATACCGCCGCCGGGAGCGCCTGTGTTGCGGCGAATGTTGACACCGGCAAATTTTCCGTTCAACGCACCGTCCAGTGTTTGAGTAGGAGCTGTGACAAGTTCATCGCCGGAAACCGTCGCTACAGCATTTGCCAGATTGCGCCGCTTAACGGTCGAAACCAACCCGGTGACAACCACCTCTTCCTGCTTCAACACGTCCGGCTCCATCTGGATGTTCATTGGACCCGCAGCAGGATCAACTGCCAATTCCTGCGTCTTGTACCCCATGTATGCGACCATCAGCGACACGTCGGGTGACGGCACCTCAATGGTAAAGTCTCCGTTCATGTCGGATGTTGTACCAATGAAGGTCCCTTTTACAAATACCTGCGTCCCCACAAGGGGCTCCCCGGTTTGTGCGTCTGTCACAGAACCCGTTGCTGTTACTGACTGGCCAGAGACAAGTTGCATGCTCAGCAAACCTGCCGCCAGAAAGAGCGATAATCCTCGATTTTTCATAATCAGATAACCTCCTTTAACTAACCTTTCAGAAGAACCGAGGCGATTATACTTATACGAAGACCTTTAAGTCAACCCTTTTTTAACTATACAGATCCTTAAATATGAAAAGTTTTTCGCCAGAGTTTT
>CEPV01094512.1_pt1 | contig 18584 bp, 22 predicted proteins | sample 530451 | NCBI WGS metagenome assembly CEPV01 (sample SAMEA2620097, study PRJEB7988) | marine metagenome | isolation source: saline water (ENVO:00002010), including | reverse complement strand
GAACACAATGAAAAACAACTATCAGTCAAATGACAACACTGCCATATGTTTCAATGGAGTCTATGCCTACAATTGACGATGTAATCGGAATATATGAAAAAAACTTCAATTTTAAACTTGGTCACAATAAAAAAATCAAATACACTGATTTTTAAAAAGACAATTAAAAGCACATAAGGAATATGATTTGGAATTTCCAAGGGGTAATGGTGGCAGAGGAGGAGTTACAAAATACCCATGGGTCAACCTTTTAGTTGATAAATTATTATTATTTTCTTATATTATTGGAGATATACCAATAACTGTGGATGGAAAAGGCACAGAAATTAGAATTGGTCGATATGAAGATAAAAGTTTGAAACCAGTTGAAGAGAGTGCTAATGACCTTAATCTTCTTTCCTTTACGTCAATTAGAGGCAGAGATAAGGAAGCGCAATATCCAGATAAAAGGCTTGCACGGCTATATTATAGGAATGAGAATAGAAGAAATACACTTACTGGTGGAAAAAAATACAAGAATTGGAAAAGGTTAATAGATGAAATTGGTAAAGACGAAATTGTCAGAAATTATTTTGGCAGAAATATCTCTTTTAATGATGTAAGTCATCATTTTAAGTCGAATAGAATATAATTCCCGTTAAGATTACCCCATATTTAAGCTAACGCATCTTATATTGTAATCATACAAGATAAACTCTTCAATTTTAAACTTAATGACGATCAAAAAATCAGCTTGAAAGAATAGAAATTGAGAGATACAATACCTAAAAATATGCATCTACAAATAGTAGCTGAGGAAAGAACAACACAAAACACAATTGATTGTTTAGTTAGAGGTATCCAAGTAATCATTCCTGCCCCCTAGGTTATCTGTATTGGGTGAAAGATTTAACTTAGGAAGAACTGAAAGAACTTGGCTACCTGACTTAACACCTATTGCTATTAGCGACTTTTGCTCCGAGAAATTAAGTGGATACGGCTTTACTTTATCCTTAAACATTCAAGATTTCTTGGGGCTAATGTTTCTACTCTAAAAGCTTTGTGAATAGAACTAGCTAAATCTAAACAGCGAGAGCTATCTCCATGATTAATGATAACTTTTTTTGGCCTTGGCTCGCAGTTTTTAATAAAATTCATTAATTGCTGCCTGGAACTATGGCCGGAGAAGCCTTCTACAGTATGCACTTCCAGCTTAATCTGCACCATTCCGCTATTACCGCTGTTGCTTACTGTATATTCTCTCTCCCCTCTTTGAATGCGTCTTCCTAAGCTGCCTTCTCCTTGATAGTTTACAAATACCATTGAATTTTTTGGATTGTCTGCAAGGTGCTTTAAATACTCGACAGATGGACCTCCAGTAAGCATACCGGATGTTGCTAATATAACACAAGGTCCTGTTTCTTCAATAATCTGCATTCTTTCTTTTTGGCTTCCTACATGCTTGAATATTTCTGATAAAAAAGGATTCTGGTCTTTGTGAAATATTTGTTTTCTTATTGAAGTGTTTAAGAATTCAGGATATGCTGTATGTATTGCCGTTACGTCCCACACCAAGCCATCAATATAAACTGGTATTTTATCAAGAGTGCCATTTCTTACCATATTTTCAATTGCAATCTGTATTTCCTGGCTTCTACCCACCCCTAAAGTGGGTATTAAAACTTTACCTCCGCGTTTTACTGTTTCCTTAACAATTCTTTTAAGCTCTTCATCGCTTTGCAGCCTTTCCGGCATACTTGCATCTTTTCCACCGTAAGTAGATTCCAACAGCATTGTTTCTAATCTTGGAAACACTGTTACAGCAGGGTCTAATAGCAAAGTTCTGCCATATTTTTGGTCACCAGAATAAAGAATATTATGCAAGCCATTGCCTACATGCAAATGCGCCATTGCGCTTCCTAAGATATGGCCCGCATTATATAATGTAATTCTTACATCAGGTGTTATATCACTCACTTCATTGTATTCCAATGTAACTGTATGCTTTACCATTTCCTTTATATCATCAATAGTAAAGACTGGTTCTTTGCTTTCTGAGCGCTGTATCTTTACAAAATCAATAAGCATCAAAGCCATGATATCTCTTGTTGGTTCTGTACAGTAAACAGGACCTCTGTAACCATATTTGAACAGGTAAGGCACAAAACCGCTATGGTCTATATGGGCGTGAGTTACAATTACTGCGTCTAATTCATTTATATCGAATTCTGGAGCTTCAAGATATGGGTATGGATGCTGGTCTGATGCTACATCGACACCGCAATCAAGCAAAACCCTGCTTTCAGGAGTTTGTAATAATAAACAGCTTCTTCCAACTTGTCTTGCTGCGCCAAGATAACTTAATCTTATCCATTCTTCTTTTTTCTCCCTTATCCAGCCGTCATAAATCCTGTGGCCTATTTTATCCAAAAATTTTCTTCTATAGTCGCTGTTTTGGTATAGAACTGCCCTGATAGTTTCTATTAATTTTGACCTTATCGCAGGTTTCCTGTTTATCAAAGGAACCCATAAGGTTTTGCTTCTTATGTCTCTTAATATTGCGCCTTGTTTTCCGATTGCTAAACCCGGCTTGTCTGCTTCTATGATAACCCGGGATCTCTGAGGGTCAAATATTATCTGGTCAGCGCCTGCCTCTTTTGGAATTATTTTCTTTATCTCTTTTTCAGCATCTTCCATATCCATGGTTATGCTGGGATCCGGTCTCAGCTCTACACGCTTCTTTATACTGTCAACTATCTTTTTGATAAGCCCGTTATTGTTCAGGAAGAAATCTTTGTCTTTTGTGTACAGTACAATATTAGCGCCTTCAAAATTTGCCTCGCTTATCTTATCTTTAGGCAAGTCTTTAAGGATTTCTTTAATTATGTCAGCCATTTATATCATCAATTAGAATTTTTCAAAGAACATTGTTCCATTAAGATTATTTTATCCTAGCTTAAACAATTATTTGTTTGGTTATTTTTTATTTCTCACTTAAATCATTATTCACTGAAAAAATATTAGCGGTGTTTGCATTCTTGCGAGGTTAAAGCAAAACACATTTTTGTTATGATTATTATTTTTCTGACTTTATATTGTTAATAAACAAAATTTTTACCAAATAATTGTGATTGCAGTTCTGAACTCTATTGGCTTTGTTTTATTGTTTTTTTAAGAAGACTTAAATCTCAATCTTTGTGTTGATTTCCTTTGAAAAAACTTTTTTTACTCCGTCTTTTGTTATGGTAACAATATCTATTCCATTGCCTGATGCGATATCTCTTTGTAGAGCAGCATTTATTGCTTTTGCAGCTAATTTAACCCCATCATCTGCAGACATATTTTTGTTGTATAATGTTTCTAAGACGCCATAAGCCATTACGCTTCCTGATCCGGATGAAACGTAATCGTCGATTGGTACAATGCTGCCATCCGGGCTTAGGTCGTAAACATGGAATCCTGATTCGTCTTTTCCTCCAAGAACAAAATGAGATATTCCAGGTATCATACTCATCTTTCTTATGTTGTTGTATACCATCATTGAAAGAAGGTTTGCTGCCTCTTTCACGGTACTTGCTTTGCTTGTCCTTATGTCCTTTAATTTTAATTCTGCTTTGATGTATTTCGCAAGCAACTGAACATCAGATACTGTTCCTGCCACTGTTACAGCCATGTTATCAGTTATTTGTATTATCTTGTCGAATTTCTTGTATGAAATCAAATAACCGGATGTAGCTCTCTTATCAGCTGCCAATACAATGCCATCTTTGCAGTATAATGCCAGTGTTGTTGTTCCTGTTTTATTTATATCCTCAACCATTTTAAATCTAAGAACTCCAATATTGAGTTACATACATGTTGTATTTAAATGTTTCGAAAAACTTTGTTTTTCGAAGCCCGGAAAAGTTTGCTTTTCCCATTGTTTCGAAAATTAAAAATTAATTTCCGAAGCCCAAAAATTCTTTGAATTTTTGTTTGTTTCGAAAAACAAAGTTTTTCGAAGCTACGAATGATAATGAGTATGTTGTGGTTTTTGTCTAGGAATACTTTGCCTGGAAACTTTGTGCTATATACGTGGTCTAACTTCTGGCCTTGGATGATTTTGCTTCTGCCACGCTATCCACAAATACCTTTCTTGTTGTATTACCAGCTCATCTAAATAAGTTTTAGGTAATATAAACCCGATATCCCTATACTTGTCTTTCTGTCTGTCTTTTTCATCTTTAATTGTTTCGCTGTGATAATAACTTTGTCCGCCTCTATTAAAAGCATATTTGAAAGTTCTTATTCTACCTTTATACTCTACCTCGTAATCGCCTTTTGTCCACCCCATAACTAATTCCCCCCATAAGGAACCTCTTCCATTTGTGATTCTAATTTGTTGTTCTATGTGATTTGCTGGCCTAACTTCAACAGTGTAATCAACCCCGCATTTCATCTTCTTGAGATTATCTCCTGCAGATAAGCCTGGATTATACTGAGCTGTGCCTGTGCCTGTAAAAGCATACACAATTACATTACTGGCCCTTTTTCTTCCGTTTGAAAATCTTGGTTTTATCATTTTATCAACTCTGGATTTTCATATGTGTTGCCTATGATTTCACAATGTTCTGCCATTGGTGCAACTTCGCAAGTAAAACCCTTTCTACGCATATACCAAGCTCCATGAACATCATACCAATAAACTTCTCTATTTTGAGTATCGTGAATAATATCCCCTTCATAAATGTCTTTTCCTTCACCTATGCGGCAAAGTTTATAATCCTGGGGTCTAATTCGATTACTTGGCTCTCTAAGGTTATTGTTATAATTTTCAATGAAACTTTAAAAAACTAAAGAACTTTACCTCAAACTCTTCTCAAACAAGGTATTAAGATTTCCAACAAAATAAGGGCTGTTTATCCAGACACCTGAATCATACTCTGGGTCTTTTCCAGCCATTACAAAGAAAATTTCCTTATTATCGATATTAACGAATCTTATATCATGCTTTGTGCCAAGAACTTCTATATTCTTTAAATCAGTATTTACATCAGCATTTGTGTAAAGCTTTACCTTAACTTTTTTCTTTGCTAGATGGTTATTTGCTTTTTTCAAAACCTTAAGCTTATGCTTTAAGCCATCTTCAGTTGTAACTATTGTAGCACTTTTATTTGCTCTTAAAAGCATGTCTTTTAGGAACCTATTAACATTAGTTCTTCCATTTACAGAGTCTGTTATATCCTCGACATTAATTTTCTTAACTCCTGTTTTGTGCAAAAGCTCTAATTCCTGGAAGATATCTGTTTCTCCAAGCTTCTCGATTATTTTTATTTGCTCTTCAGCATCATCATTCAGCTCTTTCTTAACCCTGTCAACAACAGCATCAGGCTGTACAGCAATGTATTTTATTGGCTTGCCTATCTTCATTATTATGAAACCTTTTTTCTCCAGGCTTTCTAGAACATCATAGCATCTACTTCTTGGAACACTAGAAATATCAGCAAGTTCAGAAGCAGCAGCAATACCACGACTTAACAAAGAAGTCCATATCTTGACTTCATATATATTAAGCTTAAATCTCTGCCTCAATTCATTTAAAGTATCTTTATGCATCAACATCTTGTATTAAGAATAAGTTACTTATATTTAAATGTTTCTATTATTTTGTTACTTTTGAGTGAGGACAGAAAAGTCTCATTCCCTAATATCCTCTAGAGAAAGTCTATCTAATTCTCTGAGGATCTACCTTTTTGTGTAATTCTTTCCTAATAACTCTTTGACATAGGTATGGGAATTTGCGTGAGTTATTGAAAAATATTGCGGAAGCAAAGGCATAGCTATAGCCTTCAATCCGATAAGCCGAGAGAATACGTACGGAATGTAATTAGGGTTCATTCAGGGCATGATGGTTCTGAAGGGCCTCCTGACGCTGTTTAATAAGCGTGTATAATTCTAAATTTAGAAATAAAAATTAATTAAAAAAAGAAAAAATTAAGGAAGGAAATTAATCCCTTCTCTTTCTCATTACTGCTACAACAATCAGGATTGCTACTATAACCAGCAAGACTTCTCCTGCTATTAAAGCAGTTAAGAATCCTGTTGATTGGAATAATGATTTTTCCTCAGTTGTTGGTAATACTGGTGGAGTTACTATGTCAACAGTTACTCCTCCTGTTGGAACTGTGGTATCTACTGAAGGTGTTACAACAACAACTTCCACTTCCTCTTCTTCCTCTTCCTCTTCTTCTTTAGCCAAAGCTTCACATGTTCCTACAACCAAGTTTGCAGTTTCAGTTTCAGTATCAGCGCCATTATCAAAAGTTACCCTAGATGTTATGGGATAAATTCCTAATCCAACATCTGATGGTACTGTAAAACTGAATGTCTTTCTGTATTTGCTGTCATCATCAAAAGGGTCTTCGGTTAAATCGAATACTTCCCTAAAGCTAACTCCCAGCTCTGCGTTTGTGACTTCCAAAGTAACATCATCTTCATCATCAGCTCCTGTGTTTATAACAGAAGTTGAAAGTTGAAGATTTCTGCCACACTTGATTTCTGAAGGTGTCAATGAGTTTCTCAAAAACTGAACTTCATTGTCTGCTTTTTCTACTTCTAGTTCCAATTCAAACTGAACTTCGTGAGTTGTTCCGTTTTCATCGTCACCTTCTATTTCGATTAAAACATCAAAAGTATCTTCATCAACTTCAAGAGGAATATCGAACTCTATCTTTTTCTTCTCGTCCTTTCCATCTTTCAGATCAAATTCTTTAGCTTCTTCCTCAAGGTCGTCGTCATCATCAATTCCTTCTATTGTTACAGTGACCTGAATGTCTTCAATTTCAAGATCTTCTGCATTAGTAAAATTATTTTTAACTTCTATGCTGAATTCAACAGTAGAACCAGGCCTTGCTTCTTCTTTGATTTTATCGCCAAAATCCATATTTTTATCTGTTTTGCTGTTAACTTTAACGTCCATATCAGTTATAATAAGTTGTCCACCGGTAATTATATTACCATTTTCATTAGCTCCTAATACCATAGGTATAAGCGCAAGAACCAAAAACAATCCGATTATTTTGTTTAACATTTTTATTTTGACCACCCCGAGTGTCTAATTTGTAATTATTTTATATGTGAGAAATGCTACTAGTATTTAAATGTTTTGATTTTTTTGTTATTGGACAATAGTAATAGAATTTTGATATTAGATAATGGTAATTTGGGTATCTGCTAATATAGCAATATATAAATACTATAGTAATGATGGTGTGTAGCATGGTAGTGATTGGCTGCTCTAAAGGAACACATATAGCAAAAAACGTTGCTAGGAAACTTAAGAAACAATATTCAGAACTGAAAGTGAAGAGTTTCCCTGATGGAGAGCTTTATGTAAGATTTATGAGCAATGTGAAAGGAAAGGTAGTTGTTCTTGTGCAATCGTTTTATGACAATATTAATGATTGTGTTATGGAGGTTATTTTTGCTGCTCAAACAGCTAAAGAGCTGGGGGCTAAAAAAGTAGTTCTTGTAGCGCCATATTTCGCTTACTTCAGGCAGGATAAAAGATTTAAGCCAGGGGAAAGTATCAGCATAGAAGTTATGGGGAAATTGTTTAGCAGGTATTTTGATAAGATATTTGTTATTGACCCGCATCTGCATAGGCAGGCAAATCTTTCTGGCTTATTTTCGTCAAACACAAAAAAATTAACAGCTAACCCTTGTATTGCAGATTATATCAAAAAAAACATAAAGAATCCCTTGATTGTTGGCCCTGATTGGGAAAGCTACAAATGGGCGCAAAAGGTCGCTGATGAGATTGGATGCGAGCATGTTATTTTACAGAAAAAAAGGATTTCAGGAAGAAAAGTCATAGTAAAATTAAACAAAAAAATAAATATTAACAATAAAAACATTGTTTTCGTTGATGATATGATAAGCACTGGAAATACTATAATGGAATCTGTTAAAAATATAAAAAGACTGGGCGCAAAAAAATTTAATTGCATTGCTGTGCATGGTGTTTTTGTAGAGCATGCTTTGGAAAAGTTAAGAAAAGCTAAAGTAAAAGTTGTTACAACAAATACAATTCCCAATAGAGTTAGCAAGATTGATGTTAGTGGGTTGGTTGCTGAGGGTTTAAGGAAGTAATCGTGTAAACCGCATTATACACCCTTTTTTCTTACCCTGTATGATTAATCGCAGTTTCTCGATGATTATACCTTAATCCATCAAAGAATTCAGCCAATCTTAAAAATTCCAATAAAAAAGAAATAAAATAAGTCCGTGCTTCGGACAATATTTAGGCTCGCTGCATTGCTCGCAATCTATAATAAGAATTTTTATTTAATCTTCTGAGAAACTAAAGGGTTGAATTTGGGAGAGAATTTGTTGTTTAAAATAATTGATCTATAATGTAAGTAAAAGGACTTATTCTTTCCACACCTTCTTGAAGAGCTGGACTATTATAAATTTGTTCAAACCAATCTAATCTAGAAGAGATTACATGCGAGAGATGTTCAAGTGCTTCCTTACCATTAAAGTAAGCAGCAGCTGCGGTACCAGCGATAGAACTGGGAATATACGCCATTCCGAATCCTCTACCAGAATTAAATGCTAATCCTTGACGACCTTCTTTCTTAAAGTAGCCTCCTAACTCTTTGCCACCTAATAGGTTAAAGGGAACTGACCTTGCTACACCTTCACCAAATCCTGCTGTAAAATCAGATAATTCTACATTCTTATTAGCTGTAATAGCATTCATAAGGATGAGTTACACGAAGTAGTATATAAATCTTTCGATTTATAACCACTATTTAGTGACACTGCCTAACAAATTCTCTCCCCATTCAACCTAAATTTTAGTTTCGTCTCTTTCGCTTAAGGTCTGTACCTTAAACGCAGGCTTCCAGAACTTTAGAGAAATTAATCATAAACTCTTCCTCTTTTATCAATTTTAGCAACAATCAGCTTATTTGGATTATACCTAACAACATACAGAATTCTCTGATCACCAACACGGACTCTAAACGCTTTCTCTCCTTTGTAACTTTTCACTCGTTCAACTTCGTGTGGAAACGGATCTTCTTCAAGCTTATCAATTCTTGCTCTAATTCTACTTTTGGTGTTGGAATCTAATTTCTTGATGTATTTCTTAGCTTTTGAAGAGAATTCTGATGGAAATTGTGGCATCTTAATCAAACACTTCGTCTTTAGTAAAAAGTTTGCCTTCTTTTTCTTCTTTTAGTGTAAGATCTAATGCTTTTTTATCATCATCTGATAAAAGAGAATCATCTACTACTCTTTCTTTGATTAAGGTAATTTCCTTTTCTAAATGAGAAAGTCTTTGCAAGACTTGTTTCTCAAATGTTGTTTCGCTCATGTTACCAATAATACTAATTGTATATAAAAATTTATCTAATTTCTTTGCATTCTTTCAGAACATCACTTCAATAAGCCTTCCCGAACAAAACCAAGAACTTACTTTCTTTATTGCAATGCACACATTTCCCTAGTTTTTTTGGCTGGTTGAAGGGAATTAACCTGGAAGTTGCTCCTCCGGTTTTGTCTTTGATGTTGTCTTCGCAATCAACTTTGCCGCAGAAAAAGGCCTTAACTAACTTTTTATTTTTTATTTTTTTATTGAAATCATTCCAGTTTTTAGCTTCAGTAATATTTGAATTTAAGAATTTCTTGGCTTTATTAAATAAAGAACTTTGAATATCTTCTAATGTATCTTTGATTTTTTTGTCTAATTGGTTTATTTTTACTGCTTCTTTGCTATTGTTGTCTCTCCTTGCCAAAACAACCTGATTTTTTGCTATGTCTTTTGGGCCTATCTCTATTCTTATTGGAACCCCTTTCAGCTCCCATTCATTAAATTTCCATCCTGGTGTATAGCCATCCCTGTCATCCAGCTCTATATTGTAATTTTTTAACTTTGACTTTAATTCTTCAGCTTTCTTAACAACTTCCCCCCTATTTTCTGATTTAAAGATTGGAACAATAACAATTTGCGTTGGAGCAACCTTAGGCGGTAAAACTAAGCCGTTATCATCAGAATGCGCCATAACCAATGCTCCAATTAATCTTGTTGAAATGCCCCAGGAATTCTGCCACGGCATTCTTTCTTTTTCATCTTTTCCCAAGTATTTAATTCCGAATGCTTTTGCAAAATTCTGTCCTAGATTATGGGAAGTTCCCATTTGCAGGGCTTTTCCATCCGGCATCAAAGCTTCTAAAGTATATGTTGTTTTAGCTCCAGCAAACCTTTCTCTGTCTGTTTTTTCTCCTTCCAGTACGGGTATTGCCAGTAAATCCTCACATATTTCTTTGTATTCATTAAGATAAGTTAATGTTTCTTTTTTACACTCTTCATCTGTTTCGTAAACACAATGGCCTTCCTGCCATAAGAATTCCCTGGTTCTTATGAATAATTTAGTTTGCTTGACTTCCCACCTTAAAACATTACACCATTGGTTTAATCTTAATGGCAAGTCTCTCCAACTCCTGATCCATCTCGAGTAAGAATCATACATTATTGTTTCTGATGTAGGCCTTAGGGCATATTTTTCTCTTTGTTCCTCGTCCATAACCCATGCTAGCTCCGGCGCAAAACCTTCTGCATGCTCTGCCTCTTTTTTGAAAAAAGACTCAGGTATTAATAATGGGAAATAAGCATTTCTTACACCTAATTTTTTTATGCTTTTGTCAAAACAACTTTGTATTTTTTCCCATATTGCATAGCCTGTTGGCTTGATAATCATAAAACCCTTAAGAGTAGAATGGTCTGCTAATTGGCCCTTAATAACTACTTCATTATACCATTCAGAGAAATCCTCTGTTTTTTTTGCCTTTATTCCTAGTTTGTCTTCTTTTTTATTCATTTTCTGTTTATTTTCAAAAATAGTTTATAAACTATTCCATAAAAACAAGATTTTCCCTTTTTGCAATGTTGTTTATTCTTTTGTTGTATGCTTTTTTAATTTCTAAGCTATTTTTGCCTTTAAAATTCGTTAAATCTTTGGATTTGTAGTCCGTTATGATTTTTGCAAAAAGCCCATTATCGCAAAAAATATCTACCACATCATCTTTATCAAAATCTACTTTAATATCTATAATTCCTGATGGGAGCAAATTTTTTCCATTCAACATTGCTTTTTTAGCACCCTTATCTATGAAAATCTTTCCCTTAGGCTTTGAAAACCTTATCCATCGCTTTTTGCTTGAAAGCTTTGCTGATGGATAAAATGTCGTGCCTTGTTTTTTTCCATTAATGATGTCTATGATATTTTCTTTTTTCCCGTTTGCAATAATGGTTATTATGCCAGAACTCATTGTGATTTTTGCAGCTTCTATCTTTGTTTTAATGCCTCCAGTACCTAATATTGACTTTCCTTTAAGATTCTCAATTCCTTTATTAAACTGGTGGACTTCCCTGATTAGCTTTGCATCTTTGAATTTAGGATCTTTATCATAAATCCCATCCACTGTTGTCAATATCAAAAGTGTATCAGCTTCAATTTTGCTTGCGACTAATGCAGATAACTTATCATTATCTCCAAAAGAAGCTCCAAGCTCATCTATTGATATTGGATCGTTCTCATTTATGATTGGGATAGTGTCCAGTTTAAGTAGTGTCTGAATGCAATTCCTTAAATTCAAAAAATTTTTCCTATTGGAAAAGGAATCATAGCTGAGCAAGATTTGAGCAACATTAATATCATGCTTGTTGAAAAATTCCTTATATTTGCTCATGATGATGCTCTGGCCTACAGCAGCGCAGGCTTGCTGTATTTTTACATCTCTTGGCCTTCCAATTATGTTTAGTTCTGCCATGCCAGCTCCTATTGCTCCGCTTGTTACCAACAAGATGTCTTTTCTCTGCTTTTTTATCTTAGCGATATCATTAACAAATTTTTCCATGCGCCCATAGTCAACTCTGCCAGTCTTGTCAGCCAACACATTAGTTCCTATCTTGATTACAATCCTGTTTTTCATTTTTTATTATGCTTAAATGTCTTTTTTCCTTTGCAATAGTCATCAACAATATGGCCATCCCCTTTTAGGATGTATTTATAGATAACTAATCCTTCTAAGCCAAGGGGGCCCCTGCCATGTATTTTTGAGGTGCTTATTCCTACTTCTGCACCCTTGCCATATCTAAAGCCATCTGCAAACCTGGTTGAGCAGTTATGCAAGACAGATGAAGAATCCACTTTTGACAAAAAAGCAGATGCTGTTTCTTTGTTCTCAGTTACCATTGCATCTGTATGTTTCGATCCATATTTGTTTATATGACGCATAGCTTCATCAACACTATTAACTATTTTTATTGAAATTATCAAGTCATTATATTCTGTTTTCCAATCTACTTCATTGGCTTTTTCCGCTTTTATTATCTTTCTTGCTTCTTCGTCTCCTTTTATCCCTACTCCTGCTTTGAAGTATTTTTCTGCTATTAATGGCAAGAACTTTTCTGCAATATCTTTATGCACTAGCAAAGTTTCCATTGCATTGCATACAGCCGCATATTGGCATTTTGCGTCAAAGCATATTTTTACTGCTTTTTCAATATCTGCATCTTTATCAACATAAACATGGCATATTCCATCTGCATGTCCAAGAACAGGAATTTTTGAATTCTCCTGGATAAATTTTATGAATTTATTGCTTCCTCTTGGTATCAATAAATCAATAAAATCATGTAATTTCAATATTTCCTTAACTTCTTCCCTTGTCTCAATAAGCTGGACAGCTTCTTTTGGCAGATTTGATTTTTGTAATGAGTCTTTTATTAAACCAACAAGAAGCTTACAAGTATTTTTTGCCTCTTTGCCAGGCTTTAAAATAACAGCATTTCCGGATTTAATGCACAGGCTGCTTATCTGTACAGCAGCATCAGGCCTTGACTCAAAAATAGCCCCTATAAGACCAATTGGGACTGTAATCTTGGTTAAATTGAGGTTTGTATCAAGTTCCATCTTTTCCATTACCTTGCCTACTGGATCTTCTAACCTATTAACTTCCTCTACCATTTCAACAATTTCCTTTATCTTCTTTTCATTAAGAATTAATCTGTCAAGCAAAGATTTGCTCAATTTATTTTTCCTTGCCTCTAAAACATCTTTCCTATTTTCTTCTATTATTTTGTCTTTATTTTTCTTTATTGCTCTGGCTATGTTATCCAACGCCAAGTATTTTATCTCAGCTCTTGCAGAAGCCAGAACTAGTGAGGCTTCCTTTGCTTTTTTTACCTGGCCAATTATATCAACCATTTTTACCGAGTTCTTTACTTCTTTTTATTGCTGCTTCTATTGTTTTGTCAATAATCTTGTTTATATCTGAATCTTCAAGCACTTCTCTTCCAGCAACAGTTGTTCCGCCAGGAGAGGATACCATTTCAATTAACTTTTCTATGGTAATCTTCTTTTTCTTTAGCAGACTTCCAGTCCCATAAAATGTCTGGACTGCCAGCTTATAAGAGTCTTCTTTGCTTAGGCCATACTTTATTCCGGCATTTACAAATATATCAATTAAAAATGCGACAAAAGCAGGACCAGAACCGCTTAATGCAGTAACTGCGTCCATCTTTTCCTCATTAATTTCCAATGCCAATCCAGCACTATTCAATAATTTATTTATTATTTCTTTATCTTTATTTCTAATATTTTTATTTAATGAATATGCGGCTGCTGTTTCTCCTACGATGCAATTAACATTAGGCATTACTCTAACAACTTTCCTATCATTTCCAATTATTTTTTCAATAGAACTTATTTTAACGCCTGCTGCTATTGATATTATTACCTTATTTTCTGCTATTTCCCTTATTTCTTCTAAAACAGCAGCAATATCCTTTGGCTTTACACATAAAAAAATAATTTCTGATTCTTGGGCTAATTCTTTGTTGCTTTTAGTAGTGCTTATTTCAAGCTCTTTTTCTGCTTTGGATAACTTATCTTGGTTCTTATCACTAGCTATGATGCAGCAATTATCAGCATTTTTGATGTTTCTGATTAGTGCTTTTGCCATATTTCCAGTTCCAATAAAACCAATCTTTATCATGTTTTAACCTCAAAACTTATTGAATTGTACATACTTGGTTTATATATTTTTGTAAGATTAGCAATCAAAATATGAATAAAAAACAAACTTATCAAAAAAATAAAGGTATAACTAGAGAAATCATTGCGGATTAGGAAGATAACCAACTCGTGTCATTGTAAACATTAGAAAATCTTTTTTATATTTAAAACTTTGTGTTTTAATATAATTTTCCACCAATAGAAACATCACGTTCAGGTTGGATTAGAACACATTCTCCGTCTTCTCCTGGAACTCCCAATGTTAAAACTTCTGATACTGCAGGACCAATTTGTCTTGGTGGAAAATTAACGACACAAAGAACTAATTTACCTTTAAGATTTTCCTTAGTGTAATTTTTTACAAGTTGAGCGCAGGATTTTTTAATTCCTATTTCTGCACCAAAATAGATTTTTAATTTATATGTTGGTTTTTTTGCTTCAGGAAAATCTTCTACCTCAATAATTTTTCCAACACGAATATCGAATTTTTGAAAATCATCAAATGTTGCCATCTTGATTAGGCTCTTTATTTTTGTTTGTCAAAAACCACCCATCACAGATGGGTGGCATGATGAACACAACTATCTACAGCAAGTGGTTTTTGACGCCAGGAATACTACCAATAATGAGAGGTGGTTTTCGAGCACTACTCATACCACCAATCTAAGATTGGTGGTATTCCGTTGTTTTAACAGTAAGTACCTGCAATGATACTGTTATAACAATTATTGTATATACAATAGAATATGCAACCAGATTAGAAGTGTCAACTGCTTTGAATGCATAAACTATAATGGATACCAATCCTATAAAAAAGAGTATTAGCGCAATATAGTGTTTTTTCTTTTTTTTATAAAAAAAGTAGATTGCTGATATGAGGAAAAAAGAAGCAATAGATATAAACAAAAATATAATAGCTGCACTTATGTATCTAATGCTTTCAAAGTGCAAGGTTGCAAAAATTGCTATGGAAATGGTAAACAGATATGCTGCAAAAACCGAACTCATGTAAAACCATAAAGGATTTTTGACTTCAGCCTCATCCGGCATTATTCTTCTTCTTGTTGGAGTTTCCTCATCTTTTTCCACAATTTTTTTTGAGCCTAGTTCCTCTAATGACCTCAATTCACGGCTTAACTCTATATCCTCGATTTTCTGGACAGGACTCACGCTGCTTTGTTTTTTTACAGCAGCTTTTTTTCTAGAAACTTTTTTTTTTGATTTGTGATGTTTAGCCTTGACTTTTCTATGACCTCTTTTTTTTGCCATTTTTTATTTTATATAAACAGTTATTTTTAAGTTTATCTACTCTTGAAGCTGTTGAAGGTATTCGCTAATTATTCCTTCTGTAATTTCTTCAACAGTATTGGATTCTATTGCAAATCCTAAACCTTCAAAGCCGCCAATCTTGAAATTGTTTATGCCAATAATTCTTGAATTTGTATTAACTAAAGGGCCACCAGAGTTGCCTGGGTTAATAGGAACGTCTGTTTGCAGATATGTATCAAGATTATTTGGCCCTTTCCTATGGACAGCGCTGACAATTCCTTCTGTTACTGTAAAAGATAGACCAGCAGGATTTCCCAAAGCAATTACTTTTTCACCTACCTTAACATCATCTGAATCACCAAACCTTAAATTTTCCAGCTCGGCATTAACTTTAAGAACTGCAACATCCACAGCATCGTTATAACCAATTAAAGCAGCATCATAAACCTTGCCGCTATAGGTTAAGATTCTTATTAGATCGGCACCATCAACAACATGGTGATTAGTTACTATAAAGCCCATGTCATCAATAACTACACCGCTGCCCTGACCTTTATTTGTCCCTACACTCACAACCGATTGTATAACATCCTCAATTATAGATGAAAAATCCTGGCTTTTTACTTTGATGGTGCTTAATTCGTCTTTTAGTTCATTGAGTTTTATATCGCTCTGCTTTTCTATTTCGTCAATAAGAGCGTTTAAGGTATTTATTTCCAGCTCGTTTTTTTTCCTGAAGTTTTTGAGATTGTTATCTACCAATTGTACTTGTAATGTTAAGTTATTTCTCATTGAAAAGATATCTTCCTCAAGGTTCTGCTGCAGTGCATTTAAGTTTTCAACAATATCTTTGTTTAAAACCAGAAGCTTTGTGTTAAATTCTTTGTTCTGTGTATTTATTTTATCATTATAGTAAAAAATCAGGCTTCCAGTAGCTATTAATACAAGAACTATTGAAATGATAAGAACTTTTTTAGCATCAAGGTTTAATTTCTCCATATCATCCTCTTTTTTATCAGTTATTAAGTTATGCGATACTTATAAAGTTTTTCAAAAATAAGAATAATAAAGCTATTGCTACAATGATTCCATAAACTTTTTTGTCCCATCTTAATATTTTTGCGCCATCTAGATTCCACACAGGGAACATGTTAAATAGCGCTAACCATGAGTTTATGAAAAATCCATAGAATGCTATGATTTTTAATAGTCCTGCAGAATACATCATTGATATTGACAAAAATAAAAAAGCCAAAATTAAATTTACAACAGGACCTGCTGCAGATATCTTTCCATTTCTTGTTTTATCTACTCTTCCAGATATCATAACAGCGCCTGGCGCTGCAAATACAAATCCAAAGAAAGACATGAATATTGCTAACAATAACATCTGGTCAAAAGACCTAAACTCTGCAAAACAGCCATATCTTTGAGCAACAACCTTATGGCCTAACTCGTGCAGTAAAAATCCAGTTCCAACAGTAACAGCTGATATGATAAACACTTCATAGAAACTTAAGGGGATTGAGTATCTTAATACCATTGCAAAGGCAAATGATATTGCAAGCCAAGCTTTAACTAAATCTCTCAGTTCTATATCTGATGTGTTTATTTTTCCAATAGATATTCGTTTTCCTGGCTGTAAAAAATGCATTTTAAAATTAAAGTAATAGAATTATTAAAATGTTTTGTTTAATCAGAAAACATCAACAAATAACCTATGCTTCTCTTTGCCTTCAAGTTCTTCTGTTATTCTTCTGATTATTACTTTCTCTGGATCTGGCATTAATTTAACTCTTTTCTTGATATCATCAAAGCTTTCAAAGGGCTTATCTTCTCTTGAATTTATTATCTCCCACATATGTTTCTTGCCAACTCCAGGAAGTAATTCTATCTGGTGCATTCTTGTGCTTAGCGGCATTGCATTATTGAAAAAATCAATAAACTTTTTCTCATTTTTCTTTACAATCTCCTTTACAGCGAATTCCAGCTCAGACCCTGCAGTTCTTGTTAATTTTTGCATAGGCAATTTGCCAATTATATGATGCACTTTGTCTCTTTTGCCCTCGCCTATATACACTTCCTCATATGGCTGCAAATGAACTCCTTTTTTTGGCACTAATTCCAGTAAAACAAAATGATCCTTGCCTAGAGCCTGGACTATTGGGGTCTTCATGTACATAGGCCTATCATCTAATGGATAGCCATTTGGCAAAAAATCTAGCACTATTACATTTTCTTCTTTTGTTTTTTCCATTTTCTCACAATCCGGCTGCAAATACATATTCATGGAATACCTGCCTGTAATCATCACTTATTTTTCCCAACTTTTCCATTGACAATGCTCTTTTTTCTTTAATCTTGAGTATCTTCTCTTTTTCATTGACAATATGCTTTATCTTGTTTTCTATTTTCTTCCTTAATCTGCTGTTATTCTTGAGCTTTGAAAATATTAGCTGCTCTTTTTGGTGTTCTGTTTCAAAGCTGGACAATAATGCAAATACCAACGGTATCCAGCGGTTGAAAGTTTCTTTTTTGAATAATTTTGCTTTTACTTTATTTGCCGGAGGAATTTTTGCTTCCAGGGCATCCAAAAGCTCACTTTCTATTATAAGGATTTTTTTAAGATCCTTTATCTCAATCTTTTCCTTTTTTATGGCATTAATCTCTTTTTTTGCATAGCCTCTTAACAGTTTTTTATCAAAAAATATAATTTCCTGCATCAAGGTATAAACTGTGTGCTCTATCTTCCCCACATAATCTTTTGACAAGCCTCTTGCCTGCTCAAGGTATTTTTCTGGTTTTTTTGACTTAAGGGCTTTTATTGTTAATGATTTCTTGATAATGCCCAGCTCTTTCAAAAAACTTTCTTCAAGGTAATTGTTTATTGATTTTATCTTATGGATTATTTCCCTCATCAAAAATATATTTTGCCTGAGGTTTTCTATTGATTTCTTGTTAACCTGCTTTGGATTTATGGAAAAACTGCTTATTATAAGCTCATGGAGGTATTTTGCAAGCCTTTTTTTCTTATTCTCGATACTGATATTATTTGTTAGCAAAGCTTTTTCGTACTTACTTCTTGAAACTTTAAACTTTGCCTTCTTTATGGCCTTATTTGCTTCCCTTACTATGTTCTTATAAGTACTGATATACCTCTTTTCCAAACCCACCCTCATTTTTATATACATTTAGCTTTAGTATTTATAAGTTTTTTCTATTTTTAGGCTTTGCCTGATAAGTAAACGAAAAGTAAGCTCTACCCGATAA
>CEPV01073022.1_pt1 | contig 18649 bp, 9 predicted proteins | sample 530451 | NCBI WGS metagenome assembly CEPV01 (sample SAMEA2620097, study PRJEB7988) | marine metagenome | isolation source: saline water (ENVO:00002010), including | reverse complement strand
GAGCGTAGACGAGAAAGGGTACGTGCAGCCCGAACTGTTCAGCAAGATAACCCCCCGGCAGCGGACCAATGCCAACAGCGAAGAGAAAGACGCCCTGGTAAATGGCCATCACGCGACCCCGTCTTGCCGTTGTGGTGATGTCGGCCAGCACAATCATCCCTGCCGTTAGTGTCAGACCGGCGCCGAGCCCCGCCACAAACCGAGCTGTAACGAGCTCCGCGAAGGTGGTGGCATACGCACACCAGAGATTGCCGCCGGCAGAAATCACGCCGCCGATGGCCAGCGCACTGCGGCGCCCGACCAGATCTGCAATGCGACCCGCAGGAACGGCGGTAAACAGCCTGGCCAGGCCATAGATGGCCACGGTCGAGCCGATTGCGGCCTGGCTGACACCGAATGACTGGGCGTACAGGGGTAGTACCGGAATGACTGCACCAAAGCCGAGCTGATTGACCGCGATGAGTACGCACATCCAAATGAGAACTGTACGTTCTTCTTTCCGTGTGCTTTGCGGACCCTCGGAGTCAGATGCTCTCATGACGTTCCCGGTGAACTAGTGGCCATTGTGGCCGTGGCGGAGCGCCAACGGCTATGTTGGTCCTGCGGGGGCGTTGATTATCAGCAGGTTAGGCCATGTCGACGGAAGTGGTTAATCGATCCTTGGCTTCATGGAACATCTGCTCCCGTTGATCCGCAGACACAGCGCGCCAGTGCAGGAACTGCTGACGCACGATCTGGACAAAGCTCTTGTTAAGGTGCATCCAAGCGCTGTGTGTTCCTGACAATCTTGCAAGGGTGACCGTAGCGATGAACTCGCGGGTCTCCGGGTCCGTCGGCAGGGAGACCTCCATGCTCTGCGATACGCCAAGATCGAATGGCTTGAGCCACACCGTTGCTTCAAGGCAAGGCACCGGTGCATCGCCCGCTAGTGGGTCACGCTCACTGCTGACGCCGATCTGCGGCGGATCAGCGAAGAACCGGCCGCCGCCGCCTTTGCCATGGTCCTCGAGGTAACGCTCAAAGAAACAGAGCACCGCAATGCGGTCGCGTGAGGTGAAGGTAAAGGGCAGATGGAACGAGAGTTCATCTCCGTCTGTCTCCGGAAGGTCCCAACCGGAGTCTTCGGCGGGCGCAGCGATCTCCATGGCGGCGCGTGCAGGGAAGTAGGTGGACGCGAAGACTGATACGGCAATAGCGATTGATGCGTAAACAGTCATCTGTGACGTGAACGCCATGCTCAGTCCCCCCGTGAAATCAGTATTGACGCCGAGGGACGACTGGCTGAGTTCGATAAGGATACGGCCCGTGCCTTGACTCAGGATATAACCGAGGACCGAACCGATAACCACGTAGACTGCCGCCTCGGCGAAGAACATGAAGGACACGTACTTGGGTGCTATGCCAACGGCATTGTAGACGAATATCTCGTCGCGTCGTTCGTAGACCGAGCCTTTCATGGTATTCAGCACCGTGAGGGCGGCGATGATGAGGGGAATGAGCATCTGCATCAGACCAGCCATGGTCACCTCACGCGTACGCTTTCCCTGGTAGGCGATGTCACCGAGTCCGTAGTGAACCGGTTCGGCGCTGGCTTCGAGGTATGTGTCGATCGTGTCCTTGACGTCACGATAGGATTCGCCCGACATCGAAATAGCTACCGAGACCGTCCGCCAGAGGCCCTGCTTGGCGGTAATACGCGTGGAATCTCGCAGCGGCGCGATCACGATTCGAGCGGCAGGAATGCGGGGGTCGTCATCATGCGCCAGTATGGTGTAGTTGGCGTCTTCCGGCATCATGACGTTCTTCATCGCCTCAACGTCGAACGGTAGGAGATCCTTGCCGTCGAGGTCGTGAAGGTTGTCAAAGACCCGAGAGTCGAAAATGCCTTGGACGTTACAGCGTCGACCGTTAATGATGACTTCGACAGCGTCGTTCGACTCGATAGCGGCGTTGACAGCGCTGATACTTACGCCGAGTTCGCGCGCCATGCGATCGGGCAGATAGACCGGCATGATGTCGGAGTCGTATTCCTGGGCTTTGGTGAACCAGCGGTACTTGCTGACGAATTCGATCTGGTCTCGCAGCGGCTCGCACGCAGCGAATTGAACGATCGAGCCGAAATCCACCTTGTAGGCCCTGTCACCGCGCCGATGAACGATCTCGAGAGCGGGATTAAAAGCCTGCTGTTCCTGGTCCAATGAACCCAGGAGCATCCTACGCGCGCAGACTTCGTACCTGTCGCCGTACCTGTCGCGTAGGGCCGACACTGTGAAGATGGGACCGAAGCGCTCACGCTTGACCAGAACGCCCTGATAGGGTGACCTACCCGTGGCGGTATTTTCGTCAACGACCTCTGTGTGCACAGCGGTAAAGCAGATCATGACGAACGTCATGAGCACGAGCGTCGCACAGGTCAGGCCGGTGCGTACCTTGCGGCGGTGCATATTGGTCAGTCCCAACATGAATGCGGTGCCGAGCACGCCGGCTGAATTGATCTTGGCAGCCGTGACCTGGCCACGCTTCTGACTGATCGCTTCGAGATTCTCCTTGAATTTGCCTGCAAAGAGCAGGGCGACTCCGGCGGAGATGAGAATGATGATGAAGCCCAAAAGGATCATCGTCGATGAGCGCACCATCTCGAAGGCCGGGTGGAGGACGCGCAGCAATCCGAACACGGAGATGAAGATGATGGCCTGCGTGGACACTTGCTTGCGGACGTCGCTAAAGCCGAAAACGAGCTTTTCGAAGAAAAACGTGAAAGGTACCAGCAGAGCGAGATACCACAGTATGCCAAGGACCGCTTCCGTCACCGATTCGCGAATGACCGGGTGGTTGAGCGTGGCGTAAGTAACTGCTTCTCCCGCGATGCGCCTGGCGTCGAGCCGCTCGAGCCCATCACGACGGGCCTCGGCATCGCGAATCATACTCTTCTCATGGTAGTCACGCGTTCGGTCATCGGCCATGCCGAACTCGTTCTGTAGATCCAGACGCCTGCCATTTACCTGGATCATCGATCGTGCAACCGCGGTAGGCTCTGCGACCATCGTCGGGTTATCCGCCGCAAGGTAGCCCGGACCATCTATGGCCTTTTCCGGATCGACCACATAGCTGTCGCTGTTACCGAGCATGAATGCGCGGGTCTCCTGCACGAGTTCGTTGTCCGCTGCGCCGGCCTTCAAAGTCACGTAAAAGCGCTCATCCGGTTGGACGAAGGTTGTCTGGACAGCGCTATCCACAACCAGGCTCCTCTTCCGCAGGGGGGTGAGGCTCTCCTGCGAAAGTAACTCGACGCCGGTGTATGACTTCATCGTCTGCGGGTTGGTCATATCGAGCATCGTGACGCCGGTGCCGCGAAAGACGACCATGGTGATCTCCTTCCATTTCTCGGCGTCGGCGATCGTGAGGCCAACGGATTTGTAGAGGCTCTGGCCCTCCTCACCCTGGTCTGTCACGTGGGAGATGAGGCCGTCTGCGCCATGGCCGACGGCAAACGGGTTGAACCCAAATTGCGTGTAATACAGCCACCAGTTAACGAAATTCGTGGACGTGTTCGGCAGCGAGAACTCGTCATACGGATCGGTGAACTCCAGCAAGTGGTCGTAGAACCCCCAGCGTGCAAACGAGCCACGTCCCGGAAAGGGGTAGGTGGTGACGATCGCGTCTTTCAGCGGGTAGTTCGGCACGGAGGCCTTGCCGACCCCCGCGACCAGGACACGACCGCCGAAGTCGTTGGGTTCCCAGCGTGGTTTCGTGCTCGGGAATTTGGCGATCCCATGGGCCAGCGACAAAACGGCTTCACCTACCACGGCCAGGCTACCTCGTATGCTCTCGAGGTCGCGCATGAATGGTAATTCGACCGCTGCCGCATACTGGCTGAAGGACTGCTGCCGCGAGAAGTTCAGGACCGTAAAAGCCGGATATCCGAAGTCGGTCCACATGCTGGGCGCCTGGGACGGGGCCATCCAACTCATCTGGGTAAAGCTGACCATCTGCGTCTGGTCACTGACGAGCGGAGGGGTCTCCACCATGTCATCAAGCCGCAGGCGCTTCTTCGACGCCGATAGGAGGCTGAGAAAAACCGCTGATGGCGATTCCAGGTTCAGGATCTGACCCGGAGAAAAACTCAAGATCTCTTTGCCGGAACCTGGGAAGGAGGCCGGCAGGAGTTTCGGTTCGATGACAACGACCTCGGCATAGGGGCTGAAAAGGTCGACGAGGGCCTTATCCTGTACGACACGCTCGCGGATTCGCTCGTGGTAAGCACTGAGTTCTTCGAAGCGTTCGATGAGCCGGTTCCGCACTTCGTAATCAGCGATGAATTCCTGCTTCAGCTCGATCAGGTTGCCGACGCTGAAGCCCGCCGCGGCCATGGTCTGGTTGAACCTTTTTGTGGCCGCCAGGTATGCCTCGAACGACGGGCTGGCCTTGAGTGCAAGCGGGTCAGCGCGGCCGCGAGCCATGTCCTCGCGTTCCAGGAGTACGTTGGCCTGGAGCTTTCCTTCGGATGTTTCGAAAACGAGGGTATTGAGCACGTAGGTGAATTGCTCTTCGAAATACTCCAGGGTCGACTCATTCCACTGCGCCATGATGCTCTCGGCGAAGTCGCGGTCCCGCAGGAACTGGGGCTCCTCGAGCCCTTCGAGAATGGGGTCCAGGTGCGCCAGGGAGATATCGTTGGTCTCTTCGCGTTCTATAATGGGTTCGAGCCGGGCGGAGTGCGCATTGGTTCCGTCATAAGCACTGTCGGTGGTTATCCCCAACGCTTTCAGCAAGGGGTTGTCCGGGGACTTAGCGGTGTTCGTATTGAGTGTTGCGATGAGCTCGTTGAGGCCGTCGTTTCCCATCACCTCAGCGCCCGTGGAGACGAAAAGGACGTCGCGTCGTATCGTATCCCGATACGGCAGCAGCCCTCGCAGCAGCGCGAGCTGAGTGGCGGGCATCAGTGCCTGCAAGACGCCGGGCGCCCTGTCGGGCAGGTACGAGCAAGCGTCGTAATGACCCGTCACCAGCAGTGCCCTCGACGCGCCTCCTTTCGCTCGGAGCACGCCGATGATGGTCGTGTTGCGGGTTCTCTCCCACCTCGTCTTGACCGTCAGACGGACCTCGCGGCCCACATAGTCGAGGATCTCCTTGGTCGCGACCACGCGCACGAAATTCACAGGTACGCTGGGGACCATTCCGCCAGTGCCGCCGAGGACTTGCCACGGTACCGAGCCAAGGCCGTCGCGATGATAGAGAACTATGGCCGCCAGTCCGAGCTGCGCATATGCACGCCAATTGGTGCCGGCATTCTCGGCATAATCCATGCTGACCAGACCTATAGCACCTTTGAGCGATGCACCGTTGCGCATGGTCTCCCGCGTCATCGGAATCAGCCTACCCACGACGCCATCGTCAGAGGTAACCATGGGCTGCGCTTGACCGGGCAGCAGCGGGAAGATTTCGACGTCCGGCATGGCAGTACCGTCTGCGAGGGCAATGTCGCGACGCAGCGTTTTGGGGGCGGCAGACCAGTTCTCTTGCTCGTAAACATCGAGACCGGCTGCCCTGTAGGTCTCGCGGATGAAGTCCTCGACAGCGTAGAAGCCCGGCTGACCGAGGTAGCGGGAGCCGAGCCCGGTAATGTCGTATTGGATGTCTCCGACGCTTTCGGGCGTGACGGCGGCCTGCATGGGGGCGCGATCATAGCCTTCGTAGGGCGTGATCGGCGGGATGCGCTCCGCGGGCTCGAACACCCGCAAGAAGAACCATGCCACGAGGAGCAGCAGACAAACGGACAACGCGCCCGCGGCTAATTTCGTCGGGCGGCCGGCGTCAGGGATCGCAGCGAGAGGGATGTGGTTTGCCATCAGCTTCAGAAGATCAGCGGGAATCGCACCGATCCCGACTTGAAGAAGTACATGTAGGTGGTGGTCAATCCGAAAAACGCGTGAGCCGCTACGGCCGAGATGAAGACACTGAGAAAGAACGGTAAGAGCTTTTGTCGAACCGTTATGGCGCCGCCCAGCCGCAATACCAGGAAGCGGATCCCCGCGGCGACGAGACAACTACCCCAAGCGAACTCGAGCATCCTCGATGGCCCGAGGATGATCCCCACGGGGTGGAACCAAAAGCCGGCGAACATCTGCCGGAGAACGGCGACGACAGTGGTCAGGCCACCGGCATAAGCGTAACTCCAGACGGCCGGGTCGGTCTCTGGGAGGCCGGCCCCCGGTTGGCCCGCCGTTGCTTCGGCTCTCTCGAGCTGAAACTCGCTGTTGGCTTTCTGCAGTTCGTGATTGTAGGGCAGCATATCCCAACTGCGGTCACCAAGTGGCAGGGTCGTGCTGACCTGGTCCGTACCGAGGGCGTAGAAACTCGAAAGGTGGACCCATCCCCCCACCAAGAACCCACCAACGACCCCGATCATGCATGCTGTTGCCAGATGGCGGCCCGGAACCCGGAGCTTGGAGCCGAGATCCAGGAGTTCGAGCTGAAGACCGGGAATGATCAGAAACACGGTCGAGAACATCAGCAGACTGGCCAGCATGACGAACAGATAACCCTCGGCCTTGAAGAAACCGATGCCGCCGAGGATGGAGATGACCATCATCAACTTGTAAGGGAAGTAATATACGAACGGAGCGCCACACTCGGCTCTGATCCTGGCCGCGACAAGACCGACCAGCAGAACCACCGCAAAGAAGAGCAGCATGGGTGCAACGGGAAGGTCTACCCAGCGAGCCCAGAGGCTAATGCCGCCGAAGCACAGGACGATGGCCAGGAGGGCGAACCGGTAGCCTCGTGCCTCCTCGCTCTTAAAGGGGTCTCTCCCCGTATCCAGAGCTGATGCCCCGGGGCCGTTCACGCCGAAAAGAGCCAATTTGAGAACCTGCATCAGGTATTTTCGCGTAAAGAACAGAATCAGCAGCGCATACGCCAGGTAGGCGCCGATCTCCTGACGATCGCCATAGGGGAAGTCCTGCAACATGATCGACAAGCCCTGCTGGTGACCGAACCAGAACTGGGCGCGAAAGATGAAGTAGCCCACCACCAGGCTCATCAGGACGTTGATCTCCATGAAGATCGCGAGACTGAGAAAGATGGCGCTCACCGAGAAGAACACCCCGGTCCACATGTGACCCCACTCAGGATCGGCGAAATAGGGTTTGAGCATGATGTTGACGTTCATATTCGGTACGTTTTGGTCGTACGCGGCCCAGCCCTGCATAAGGCACCAGAAGAGCCCGAACCCGAACCCCAGCCACATGATTCTGTTCCGCCAGAGGCTCTGGCCGGTGTCGGCGTGACCCTCCAGGTCGCCACCAATGAGTGCAATGGGGATCTGCGCAACGGGCAGAGGAAAGCGTTCATTTTGAATCCACTGCCGGCGCATAATCACGGCCACGGAGAAAGTCCCGGTGAGCACAAGCGCGATAAAGACGAACCAGGCCAAAGTAGCGTCTTTCCAGTCCGCCCACGGAATGTAGCCAGTTGTGATGTACGCGAGCCCAGCCAGACTCAGCATGTCGTCCGGCTTCATGACGGAACGCTGCTGCTCGTTGGGGGTGAGCGTCTCCCACTCCGATTCCGTTACGGTCGAGCGGCCCTCGTAGGCGTTCTCGAACGCCCTAACGCTGCGAAAGCGCGGTGAAAGCAGTTCCAGTTTGCCGTTGCCCTCCAGGCCGAACTCTACCCACAGGGCCTCGCGCACGGTGCTTGCGAACGTGAGGCCATAGGCACCGAAGCGCTGGAACCCCATCGGCCGAGTGATACTGCGCTCGGCAGGAGCGCTGGTACTGAAGGCTTCTTCCGAGAACGAATCGGCGTCGTCGTAATAGATCCTGCCGTAGTAGATCGTCTCTGCGCCGAGATCTGTCGCCCGAGCGAGTACGCTGATGATATAGGCCTCCCCGAGCAGAACGTGGGGCTCGTCGCCCTTGGCGACCGGTATCCGAACGCGGAGGGTCGAGACGGCGTTCGGTTCCGAATTACGCAGCACAGGCACAGCCTTGAAAGCACCCTTTTCATACTCCGCCTCTTCCCAGCGCACGTCGCCTTGGATCCGGATATCGGACCCCGCGGGATCGGCCAACGCGCCAGCCAACAGGTTTTCGCCATGGGGCCAGAGTCGATCGGGGAGGGCAGCCATCTTTTCGAATTCGCCGGAGCGGGGGATGGTGCCCATGGTGCCAATGAACTGACCCCAGAAACCCACTGACATGATCGGCGCGGCAATCAGCAGGCAGAACAGAATGCAGAGTGCCTCCGGGCGGCTGATGAGCCGACTCCGGGCTGCAAGCTGGTAGAGGCCGCCGACAGCGAGCAGTAGCAGGAAGATTAGGATGGCGGGCACAGCCAATGCATTGCGGGCAAAGGATATCTCGTCGATGGCGAAGGAGCCCTCGATGATCTCGAAGAACTGGATGAGAATAGCGAGCAGCAGCAACGACAAGCAGGAGACGGTAACGGAGAGAAACGTGATGCCGGGGCTCTTCAGGGATTGGTCGCTCACCCCGGCTCAGCCTCTGGAAAGTGGCCCGATGGCATGCCGCTGTCGCTGGTCAAAACATGACCGGCGCGCCATAAGAACTCTTCGGGAATACATGGGTATATGTCCGCTCCGTGCCCTGCCACTTGCGTCCGGGCTCGATCATATACCAGGGGTGCACTGGAAGATAGTTGCCCTACCGGCTCGAAATGCTCTGATGTTGGCTGCCAATGACGACTGGATGTGCAAAGTGCGGCCTGCATCTTTCGCTACGCTGGACCGGTTGCTGTGCAACCGTTTTATGGTCTGAAGGCAGCAACGAACTGGATCAGCGCTCGCCCTGGAAATCAGTTCTGATCTTGGTATAGTCTGATAACCGACAAAGTCCGTGGAGATATGATGGCTGATTACATTCCTACACCTGTCAAATGGGTGCGTGAACACGTAGAACTATACGAGGGCAGCGGCGGTAAACAAGGTGCCTCCTTGGGGGAGGGTGGTGTAGCCTGCATCATAGTGACGCATACAGGAAACAAGACGGGGGCGATCCGAAAGACACCGCTTATACGGGTAAGTGATGGCAGCAATTACATCTTGGTCGGCTCGATGGGCGGCGCCCCTAAGAATCCAGTTTGGGTCTATAACCTTCGTGCCAGTGCCGACGTCGAGATCCGTGACGCCACCGAGGTCCACAAGATGCGCGTGCGTGAGGTAGACGATGCGGACGAACGGGCACGTGTCTGGGCTCTCGCTGTTGAGGCATTTCCAGACTACCAGGAGTACCAGGACAAGACCTCTCGCACGATCCCCGTGTTCATCGCGACGCCTGTCTGATTCGACTCGGCTGATCGGCAGCGAGGGACATCAGACCCACGATTGGGTATTCGAGTTGAGTGTTGAGGACAAGGAAGTCTGCCATGCCCGATAGACGATAGATCCGATACCTTTGATTTTTTCGATCCTTACTTTTGTTTGGGCCGCTCCAGGATTTCTTCCACACGAGTGAGTTTGACTGTTCTTTCAGAAGGTGCATCGTCTCGTTGAGTGCCAGTGAGTTCGATGAAATCCGCTTTCACATTGGTGAGGGGGAAAGTCCAGGTGTACCTGGTGTCAGAAATCACAAGCGCTTCTCCTTCTACCTGCCACAATGTCTTTTCCGTTAGCCCGAAAACACCGCTGCGTTTCGTCTTGCCGTCTGAAAGGAACGTATAGAAGGGGTCAACAATAGTCAGCCAAGTCGATCTGTCCGGAAACGACATCCGCCAAGGATGCTTCTGAAGGTTAATTCTTACTTGCTGCATGAATATGTTGTCAGATCGAGTGTCTGCTTGGGTAGCAGATGCTGAAAGTAGCATCAGATCACGATTGAGTTCTTCAATCTGTGCTTCCTGTTGCTCATTCTTGTTCGTAACAGATTGAAGCGTTGCCAATTCGGTCTTCCTTGCTGTCTGGATCTGACTCAGTTCTACCTTTTGTGCTTCGTTGATTGCGTTGAGCGCATTCAACTGTCGGTCATACTCGGCTGTCCTTCGCTCCTGCTGTGCTGCCAGTTCTATATTTCTCTCTTCCGCTTTAGCAATCTGATTCTCAGCGACAGTAATCTGCGTGCTGGCAAAGCTATACATCTTGTTAACGGTATCTATGAAGAAGACCATTATCAGTATTGCGCCCACTATGCCCGAGATCAGGACTTGCAGATATGTGTTTAGTTGGATGTGCCACCACTTGTGGTTGAGACGCTTAGCGACTTCCTGCAGCTCAGCTTCAGTCTTGGCTGTCTCAGTATTCAGGCGGCGTAGCTCGGCCTCTCGAAGCATATCTTCGGTGACGGCAACTGATGTTGTGTCCTGCCCGTGTTCAGTCATGTCAATCGCTCCTACCTTTATTCATCTTCTGTGGCTTCGCCTGCTCCGGTGACTATTCCTTTACTGGTCATTCTCTGACCGTCTGTCTACCCCTATTCTCAGGGTTTCCATATGTGGATCCCAGTTGAGTGTCGAAGCGACGACTATGGGGATGACGGCTCGAAGATCTTGAGCATGGTCTGGTAAAAAACTGGTTGGTACCCAACAGAAGCCAGTCGCCCAACAAAGGCCTGTGCATCTGTGTGCTTACCGAGTGCGGATAGAAAAATAACTCGGTAGGCGAGGTCAGTGGATGATTCTTGACTACCATGTTCAGTCAGGAGGTGGAGAGCTTCGTCAAGGTGGTTCGGCTCGTATTGGTCGAGCCCGCGTTGAGCGGCAGCCAATACAGCGATGCTTCTGAAATAGTTAGATAACGCTATGGGATTGACCTGAGCCTTGTCGACTTCGCTCCTCAGACGGGAAGCCGCGAGGTTAGCAAACTCGACGGCTCGCCCGGGATCCTCTTTGACCAACATGTAAGCACGAGTTGCATCGACATAAGCGCGATCAAGCCGAGCTGCATTAGCCTGTTGATCTTTGTCGATCATATCGTCCATACCAGATTCGGCCCTATCGAGCTCCGAATATGCTTCCTCGCTGTCGCCTGCCTCGAAGAGCGCGTTGGCAAGCATCGCATGACCAATCAGGAGCCTTGACCGCCAGGTCGCGTTGTCGGGGTCAGCTGTCGTTACTGCCAACGAGGCATCAAGTGCCTCACGAAGGACCTCAATAGCCTGCTGTGAGTCGCCGATAGCAGTGAGCGAATTGGCGTAAAAGCCAAGCGCGTCGCTAAGCCGACCTTGGTGGTGAGCGTTTCCGGTCGCCTCGATCAGCTGTCTTCGGAGCTCAATTTCACGAGTGTGCCATGCAAACGTCTCGCTGTACCGCGATTGAGCCTGGGTGACTTCGACCATCCAGGACACGGCTTCCACTTCTTGCTCGACGAGATCTTGTTCCCGATCCGCATGCGACTCTCGAAGTGCGTCGATCTTTTCGAGCGCACGTACCAAAAACTGGACAACCTGGACATAGTTCTTGAGTCGGGTGTGAACAGCGCCGAGATTATTCAAACCATACACAACTTCGATCTGGTACTTGAACTCATCTGGTGCGAGCCCAGCGGCTCTCTCTGCATGTTTCAGCGATTCGACCATGTGTTCAGCCGCGGCTTGAATATCCTGCATCTCCCAATGCGCCTCACCGATGTAATAGGTGCCTACGGCGAGGTCGTACCACCAATCGGGTTTAGTGGCGTCGCGGTCGACAATTGAGCGCCCGAGCTCCGCTGCCCGATTGAATGCGTCCAACGCAAGTTTTGGCTTGCCTTGACGGATACGCACAGAACCCACACCCAGAAGCGCGGTGCGATAATGCTGAAGTGTGGTGATATTCAGTTGTTCGAGGTCCGTTGTAGAGAAGAACTCCAATGCCTTCGCAAGGTCTTCATCAATCTCACCAACCCGCTCGTATTCCTCGATACGCTCTTCAATATCATCAACCAGAAAGCCCACGAACGACTCGGCTTGCTGGCGCCGTTCTTCGGCTTCGCGCTCTGCCCCCTGTACCAGTAAGAGTGACACAAGAATGGCGACCACGATCGTTGTCGCACCAGTACCAATCAACAGCAGCCTTTGACGCTGGCGCCTCCGTTCTCGCTGAACGAGTTCATCGAATCGCACCTTTAGGAGCCCCGCAACCAGTTTGAGCAGAGCTCCTTGCTTACCATCTCCGGGTACCCGTGCATCTGCGGCAAGGAGTTCCTCGTCAAGCTTGTCCAGTGCTACAGGAAAATCGATGGCTCCCCGTGGAGACGAATCCGGCACGATAAGTAGTGTGTTTTCCTTGCGTCCACAGGCCAGGAACGCCTCGATCTCCCTGGCAACCCAAGTCGAAGTCGCTGCTGCCGGAGAGCAGATCACGATCAGATACTCTGAGGTCTCGAGTGCTTCAACGATTGCAGTTGACAACATGTGACCACCGGCGAGCTCTTCCCTGTCACGAAAGAAGACACCCAATCGTCTTTCGTTTGGCTGAATTCGCAGGGGCACACGGTAACGCTCCAGTCTGTCATGTAACCAGGCTGCAAATGCCTCATCTTCATGGGAATAGCTGATGAATGCCTTGTAGCGAAGTGCGACCATTGACTGCTTGCCATTGCGCGATATCATCAGTGCGTAACCTGTGCTCTGATCCTGGTAAGAGCATACCGTTAACTGGATTGAGAAGTAAATCCAGATAGGCGGGAGGTAAACGCCTAACGGGTCGCACGGGGGAGATTTCTTTTCAAAATCCTGGGAAGCAGTGGTGTCTCGCTAATATGCCGCTTTATATCTAAACCGGACATGTAAACCAATAATCCGTTGGGCATCAGAAATACGACGGGCGGCGTTGTATTCTGTACCGTTTCATGTACACCCAGATTCTGTGGAATTGAGGGTCCCCCAAATCACCCGAGGATGCGAGGGAATTAAGTAAACTGTCCCCCTAATTACCGTGTTCTTGTTGCCCCGTATCATGATGTCACGACAAATCGCCTCACAGGGAGTCGCGTCGTTGTCCCCCTAATTCCTGCCTGGAACCGACAGTTACGTTCCTTGGTAGGGGGAACAGCACCGATTGGACGAAGTATAGCTGTTCGGGCCCTTGTGTTAGCTTGGCTCTACTTGCGTACAATGCCCCCTCTGGCGATACTCCTTGTTCATCGTGCAGGACCAGTGGCCGTGCTTAGCTGAGCTATATAGGTGACCAATGAAGGAACATCCTCTCCATCCGATCTTCCACCCCCGCACCGTTGCACTGTTTGGCGTCCCCTCAAGTCCGGGTGCCTGGGGTGGCATGTTCCACCGGTCCCTGCTTGCGTCGGGATTCGACAAGGAACGGATGTTTCTCATCAATCCGAAGGCGGATGAAATCTCCGGCCTGCCCTGCTATGCCGAACTGCCGGCCATACCGGCTGACATCGATCACGTGATCTCCCTGGTCCCAGCCCGCGTCGTCCCCGAACTCGTCGACCAATGCATCGCCAAGGGGGTGCGCTCACTGCATCTCTTCACGGCCGGTTTTTCCGAGACCGGCGACGCTGATATGGCGAGAGTCGAGCACGAATCCATTGAGAAGCTGCGGGCAGCCGGTATCCGCACGATAGGTCCCAACTGTCTGGGTCTTTACTGCCCTGCGAGTGGCTTGACGTTCTCGGAGGAGTTCCCAATGGAACTGGGCAACGTTTGCCTGATCTCTCAGTCCGGGGCAAATGCCGGCGGGATCATCCGTAACCTGGCACCCCTTGGTGTGCGATTCTCCAAGGCCGTTTCATTCGGAAACGGCGCGGATCTCAAGGCGCACGATTTCTTCGACTATGCCGCGAGCGATCCGCAGACGGAGGTGGTGATCTCGTACCTCGAAGGTGTTGGGGACGGTCGAGAGCTGTTCGATGCCTTGAAGCGCTGCGCCGCGGTGAAACCGACGATCATACTCAAAGGAGGACTTTCCGGTGCCGGTGCCCGTGCTGCCAACTCCCACACCGGTTCGCTCGCCGGATCGCGCGAAGTATTCGAAGCAGTTTGCCGGCAAACGGGTGCGCTGCGCGTAGACTCGATGGAGGAACTGTACGATCTTACAGTGGGTATCACGACCGGCTTGCGGACGATTGCAGGTCGACGCGTGGTCCTGGTTGGTGGGCCCGGGGGCTTTGCCGTGCTTTCAGCCGATGAGATCGCAGCGCAGGAACTGGAGATGCCGGAAACGCCAGCCAAGGCGAAAGAGCAACTCCGCGAGTTTATCCCGGTGGCCGGTACCAGTGTCGACAACCCCATCGACGGGCACCCGAGGGGCCCGGACGAGATGGAGCGCACCATGCACATCCTCTGCGATTCGGATCACTACGACGTGGTCTTCAGCACTTCTCTCGGAAGTGACCCGGGCGGTGGATTCCACCGTCGCAGGCGCGCCGCGACACAGCAGCTCCAGGATGCGGCCAGCGACAAGTCTCCCGAGGAGATCGCAGCCGCTGAAGCCGAGCGCGCTCGAAAGGGCGCAAAGATGCTCGCCCGGCTGCAGGGAGAAGTCGGCGTTCCGATCGTCTACGTGCAACGAGGGTTCGGCGAGAGTGCGGACCGCCAAGCGGCTGCTGCATATGCCGAAGGAATTGCGGCCTACCCGACAGTGCTGCGGGCAGCACGTACGACACGCCGGCTTCTCGAGTGGCGGGCACGACGCGAGGGACTTCCGGTCGTCTTTTAGCTGCTGCGCTCGAGGCCTTTCGCCCCGCCGGAGATATACATGGCTACCAACAAACTCGCGGTGTTCCGATTATTTCCGCTAGGTGACCGAAGGGGCCATGCAAGGGATGGCGGAAGCGCTCTATCTGAGACGGGATCCGTGCTATGCTCCCTGGCGGCCATCGCCAAATTCCTGTCCTGACGATAGAACTCACTTTCAACCCGGTTCGATAACGCCATGCAGATTTCCATAGTGGTAACCGACGGCGACAAACGACTTCACTACGATGACGAGGCATCCAGTAGGATTTCGGCATTAGGTAATCTGTCCTTCGCCGTTGGACCGTACAGGTCGCCGAGTGAAAGCAATTCCTTGTTGCTTCAGATGACGGAGAACTGCCCTTGGAACAAGTGTGGATTCTGCGGCATGTACAAGGGCAAGAAGTTCAAGCTGAGATCTGTTGGCGAAATAAAGGCAGACGTCGACACGATCAAGGTCATAGATGATGCGATAGTGGACACGTCGCACGCGCTGGGATTCGGGGGAACGGTCAATGACGAAGTCGTGATCGCAATGATCTCCATGAATCACGATCTCAGATTCAGCGAAGCGTACCATATGGTCCTGCGCTGGCGAACTTCTGAACACAAGACCGCTTTCATTCAGGATGCCGATAGCATGATCATGAGGGCTGATGAGTTCATTGAAGCCGGCCGGTACCTAAGGGGGACAATGCAGGACATTGGGCGGCTCACGACCTACGCCCGCTCTCAGACCGTCTACGCAAGGAGAGACAGTCTGTCAGACATTTCACCGTGGCTGGAGCGATTGCACATTGGCTTAGAGACCGGCGACCCCGAACTGCTGAGACTTATCTACAAGGTGAGGGGAAGCCTGCCGGACGACGTGCAGATTACTGCGGGCAAGCTGGCAAAGGCCGCCGGGTTCGAAGTATCTGAATACTATATGCCTGGCCTAGGCGGCAGGGAAATGCTTGAGCAGCATGCAGTCAACACGGCCAGGGCGATCAATGAAATTGACCCCCACTATGTCAGATTGAGGCCATATTCCTCCGGCTATCCAGGGTCTCCACACTCCAGTGCGTTTGCAGACGGCACCCTTTCTGACACGTCACGTCTTGATAAGCTGAGGGAAATAGAGCTGCTTGTGGCAAATCTCGATGAGTTCGATGGCAACTTCTGTTTCGACCACGCCGGATGTGCATTTGCCGACGGCAATGGGGGGCTGTTGTTTCCATGGCACTACGAGGGTTTCAAATTCCCGGAGCAGAAGGGATATGTTCTTGAGCGTCTGCAAGCTGGATTGGAAGCCAGTGAGGAGCAGCACCTGCGAATGCTCCGCGGGTAGCCCCACTTTGGCCAGGTGGCGAATATGATTCTCGATGACATGCTGAGCAAGCAGGAAATTATCGTTCTGGATGGCGCAATCGGCGGCGAAATCGATAGACTGGGCGGCGCGATGGATCCCACGGCCTGGTGTGGAGTTACCACCAAGACCCACCCTGAGGTGGTGCGTCAAGTTCACGAACTTTACCTTAAGGTCGGTGTCAATGTGGTCACGGCCAACACCTTCGCGAATTGCCGCCACGTTTTGGCAAGTGCCGGTCTCGCCGATGAGACCGTCAGCATTACCGCTAGGGCAGTGGAGTTGGCGCGCGAAGCGGTGAATGAGGCGGCGCCGGACCGACCGGTTGCAATCGCTGGTTCGATGTCGAATCACGTTGCCTGGATCCCCGGCACTTTCAGTCCGGATCCACAGTTCCTCCCGACACCGGCAGAGCATGCTGCCAACCATCGTGAGTTGGCTGAAGCACTGGCGGAGGCCGGTGTCGACCTGATCATTACGGAAATGATGACGGATATCGATGACGCCAGTCGGGTAGTTCAGGCGGCCACCGAAACGGGCTTGCCGGTGTGGGTTGGCCTCAGCTGCTCACTACTCCCTGATGGCGGCGTCGCAGCTTGGGACATGCATATTGAGGAACCGGCCGAAAGGCTTGACCCTGATCACGCCAAGAAGGAGACCAAACCCTTCACTCCGATCATCGAGGCGTTGATGTCGTTCGAGCCCCAGGTCATGGGCATCATGCACAGCAAAGTTGACACGATGGGTGCAGGACTCAAGGCTTTCGAACATTGGTCCGGGCCGGTCATGGCATACCCGGAGGCGACGGGTGCTGGCAAAGTAGATCCGGCCGCCTTCGCAGCCTATTGTCGCAGTTATGTTGAGGGGGGCGTTCAGATCATCGGCGGTTGTTGCGGCACCTCTGTCGGACACATACTCGCCATGGTTGGAGAATTGCCGAACGCCATCGGCGCTCGTCCGGCAATACCGTAGTGGACCTTTGGCTGGATGCACAGCGTTAGTCAAGACAAACAACGTATATGAGTATAGAGGTCAACCTGGTTCGGTCGCCCTGGAACAGGAGAATCGCATGACAAAAAAGGAAGATTACGCCAGCAGCATGAAGACAGAACGGTTGTCGGTTATGGCATACGGATTCAAGCAAACAGGAGCGCTGCTTGCCGCAATTGAATTGGGGCTTTTCACTGCAATCTCTGAAGGCGCGGCCACTATCGAGCAATTGTCGGACAGTTTGAGCATTCCGGAAGAATCGATAGACCGGCTTCTGTCAGGGTGCAAGGCACTGGAGCTTGTGCGTGAAGAGGAGGGTAGATATGTAAACTTCAGCGATGTTGAACGGTACCTGGTACGTTCCAGCCGGACATATTACGGGGATTTCCTGGTGTATGATGCAAAAGTCGAATACGACGGATGGAAGAACCTTGCCCGTGAATTCAGGGCCCATCGTGAACCCCGGCCGAGAAAGCCCTTTGCTTACCTTGACAATCCTGACGAGGCCAGGAAATTCACGGTCGCCGGTTACAATTCGTCCATCTCGCTCGCGCACAAATTCGCCAAGACATTCGATTTTTCGCCATACAGGAAATGGCTGGACTTTGCCGGCGGCTCGGGGTGCTATTCCATTGCGGCCTGCGAACGCTATCCGCATCTGCAGAGCCTCGTGCAGGATCATGCAAACGTGATTCCCGTTACCAAGGAGTTAATCGCCAAACACGAACTGGAAGATCGCATTCAGGCGCAGGAAGGCGATTTTCTGAAACCTGATTATCCTGGGGGATTCGATCTCATCTCATTTATCACGCCTCTTCAGAGCTACCTTCCGGAAGAGGAGATTAAGGTCTTCACATACACATACCAGGCACTTGAGCCCGGCGGCACCATCCTGATTATTGACTATATGCTGAATGAAGACAAAACGGGCCCACTCGATCCCGTACTGAAGAACCTGCAGATGATCCGGAATGGCGGCTACACGGGTCGAGTGAATACCGGCGCGGATTTTGCCGAGTTTCTCACCAGCGTAGGCTTTGGTGAAGTTGATTACTGGTGGCTTCTGCCACACCAGCTCGGTGTGGTTACCGCCAAGAAGTCACCGTGAATTGAAACACAAGGGGTATCCAGGAGGAACGTCCAAGGACCCCACACGACTGAGAATCATAGGCGAGAGTGCAGAGCCGTGATACGAAGTATTGACTCGGGTCAATATTTAGACAATACTCTATTTTTGGACTGATGACCAGTCACGAAGCCGAGCAAGGAGCCCATGGCAAACCCGTCTTCCCGGCGTGAACGCAAGAAACTGGAAACCCGGCAGCGGATACTTGAGGTGGCCGGGGACTTGCTGGCATCTCAGGGCTTCCAATCCACGACGTTGGATCAGATCGCTGAAGGCGCGGATGTTTCGAGGGCAACGTTCTACAACTACTTTCCTAACAAGGATGTGCTGCTGCAGGAGATTGCCGAGATCGAAATGGCCGACATCGGTGGGCTTCTGGCGAAGGAATCCGAGCATCTTGCGGGACCGCTCGCCATGATCAAGCGGACCATGGAACTGCTCTACTCAGATTCATCGCCGGTGATGATCGTGGTCCGGCATCTGTTGTTGGACGCGGTCAAGCATGATGCGCCGATCCCGGCCGCGGTTCTGGCGATGCGGAATCACTCGGAC
>CEPV01085015.1_pt1 | contig 18667 bp, 15 predicted proteins | sample 530451 | NCBI WGS metagenome assembly CEPV01 (sample SAMEA2620097, study PRJEB7988) | marine metagenome | isolation source: saline water (ENVO:00002010), including | reverse complement strand
CGGTCAGACATCGAACGCCCGCTATTAGCGGTGTGCATCGCCGGCAATAGCGCCCGGTTCCTGGCAAAGAGACCAGTCCCGGGCAACGGACTGGCCCTGCTGTTAGTGCTATCTATCGCTCCATCCGGCCCGGCGGCATCAGAGATGCGGCAGGGGAGATTTATCGAGATTACGGCAGAGGCCGGTCTTCACTTCCGCCATACTTCCGCGGTGCGAGGCGAGTACCGGCTACCCGAGGTCATGGGGTCCGGCGCGGCACTGTTTGACTACGACCATGACGGCGACCTCGATATCTACCTGGTCAACAGCGAGGAAGGGCGCAGCCGTCTGTTCGGACAGACGGCGGACGGTACCTTTAAAGACGTCACTGGGCCATCAGGTCTGGACAATCCTGGCTATGGCATGGGCGCCGCCCTCGGCGACTTCGACAACGATGGCGACCTCGATATCTTCGTGACCAACGTGGGGGCGGATCGCCTTTACCGTAACGATGGTCATGGGGTCTTCGATGAAATCAGCGACGCTGCCGGTATCGAGGGCGATACCTGGTCCAGCTCCGCAGCTTTCTGTGATGTCGATGCGGACGGCTACCTCGATCTCTACGTAGTGACCTATGTCGCCACCGATCCACGGGAAGTCTGTACCGACCCCAAGGGTGAACGGGACTATTGTCCGCCGAGCAGCTATCGTCCCGCAGCCGATCAGATATTCCTAAACACCGGTAAGGGCACCTTCAGGAATGTAGGCGAGAAGAGCGGCATCTCGCGTGTTGCGGGCAGGGGGCTGGGCGTCATCTGCATGGACTTCAACGGCGATCATCGAAGCGACGTTCTGGTCGCCAATGACGGCGAAGCCAACCACCTGTGGATAAACGGTGGGGATGGCACGTTCGAGGAACGGGGTATCTCCTTCGGCGTCTCGACCAATCTCTTTGGCGAACCGGAAGCCAGCATGGGCATCGCGCTCGGCGATGTCGATGGCGACCTGGATCTGGATCTGTTCATGACACACATCGATCGAGAATCGAACACACTCTACACCCGTGCGCGGCAGGACCTGTTGGTCGATGCCACCATAGGCGCCCAACTTGGGCATACCAGTGTACCCTTCACCGGATTCGGCACCGTCTTCTTCGATGCGGATCACGATGGTGATCTCGACCTTGCTATTGCCAACGGGCGTGTCCGAAAGTCCAGCAGTCGCCGCGAAACGAAGCGGCTCGACGACTTCCACAGCGCCTATGCCGATCCAAACCTCATGCTGATGAATACCGGCACGGGAAAGTTCCTGAATGGCTGTGGCGAAGAACCGTTCTGTAGTGCGGGCGACGTGAGCCGAGGCCTGATCGCCGGCGACATCGACCGCGACGGTGATCTCGACCTGTTGGTGACCAACTCGAACGGGCCCGCACGTCTTTATCGAAACCAGATTGCTAACGAAGGCACATGGTTGCAGATTCGCGCCATCGATCCCGCGCTGAGCCGTGATGCGATCGGTGCGCTTGTTCGCGTCAGAATTGGCGACCGCTGGCTGGTAAGGCCGGTGGTGCACACGACCGGCTATCTGACCAGCAGCGACGCTACGGTTCACTTTGGACTTGGTGATGCGAGCGATGTGGACGCCGTCGTCGTTGTCTGGCCTGATGGTGAGAAGGAACGATTTCCAGCGATGCCGGCAAATCAACGCCGTCTGATCCATAAAGGCAGCGGACGTAATGAATAGCAGGCGCGGCACTTGGATGTGTGCTGCAATCGGATTGATGTTTTGGCTTGCGGCGGACACCGTTCGAAGCAGCGAGATTCCACCGATTCATACGGGCAACATGTCGCCGCAGGTCAGCATAGCGATCACCGAAGCTCGCAGCGAACTCGAGGAAAATTCCGATGCCGCCAGTGCATGGGGTCACATGGGTAGGCTGCTGCATGCGCATGACCTGCTCGATGGGGCGCTGCACTGCTATGACGAGGCACTCCGGCGCGATCCCGATGACTATCGCTGGGCCTATCTTGCAGCGGTTGCCGTTTCCTTCGAGGCGCCGCTGCGATCGATTGCGTATTTCGAACGTGCGGCGGACATGGATCCGGACGACCATGCCTTCTTTATCGCGTTTGCCGACGCGTTGCTGCGCCTTGGCAGATTCGAGCAAGCCCAAGCCGCGTACGAATTAGCAAGCGAACTGAACACCCGTTCGGATTATGCGCAGGTTGGTCTCGCTCGGATAGGGTTGATTCGAGGTGACGTCGACAATGCCCGCATACTGCTGGAACGTGTCCGTGATCGGTCCCCAAGGCGCAACGATGTTCACACACTGCTGGCTCAGGTCTATCAGCGACTGGGCGAGTCGGCAGCAGCAAGTCGAGCGGAGCGGCTGGCAAAGGTTCACAGCCGGCGGCTGCAACCCCATAGTCCGGTTGTTAGCGCCATGGCCGATCTGGCCGTGACCGCGCGGGCATATTCGAGGCGCGGCGCGGATCTGGCGAGAAGAAGCGATTATACTGCCGCTGAAACTGCTTTTCGGCAGGTGCTGAACCTGCACGATGGTTCGCCAACGGATTTCGCCAATCTCGCCGGCGTTCTGTGGAGACTTGGCAAAAGGGACGAAGCGTTGACGTTCTTCGACAGGGGGCTGGCGCTGGATCCTGATCACGTTGAACTCTTGACCGCTAAGGGCGCCGCGTACGTCGATCTTGGGCAGCTGGACCGAGCGTCTGAGCTGCTGGCTCGGGCGATCGACACGGACCCGAATTTCACCGGAGCTCATCTGGGCCTCGGACGTTTAAGATTCCTGCAGCGGAGATACGCGCTCGCGGCGGGACACTTCGGCCGGGCGCTTTTGCTGGATCCGGGCAGCTACCCGGCATACCTCGAACTTAGTAGTGTCTACGCCGGTAACGGTCGGCTCGAAATGGCAGTCGAGGCCCTGCAACGCCTCCTGCAAATAGAGCCGGAAAATGAGGCCGGGCTCAGAGAACTCGGGCGGGTACAGGTTCGGCTCGGTGAGTACCAGCACGCCCGCGAGACGCTGGAGCGGGCCTTGACATTGAATCCGAGTCACGTTGAGACAAGTATGCTGCTGACGCGTCTGCTGGCTTCGATGCCGGATGTGGCGGCCCGCGATGCGCCTCGGGCGCTGGCCATGGCGCTGGCCCTATACCGGCTCAGAACTCATGATCCGGCATCGGCCGATCTGTTGGCCGTGGCCTATGCGGCCAACGGGGAGTTCGAAAAGGCCATTCGACTGGGTGAGCGAGCGATCGGACTTGCCGAAGACAATCCCCACCGAAAAAGTGAACTCCAGGTGCACCTCGATTTGTATCGTCAGGGCAGATCGGTCAGCCTGCCCGAAGACGGTGCTCGATTCTATTGACCGGTACGATCTCTAGATTTCAATCTGGGTGATTCAGTCGATCGTAGATTCGTTGTATCGCTAACGGATCTACACCGACGTTTCGGATGGGGATTTCGCTATGGTTCCTCATATCGATAGATTTAGCGGCCTCCTGCGCGCCGACGCCGCTTGAGTATTTCGCAGATGTCTTCTTCCAAAGATCGCGGTAATAGTCCTGGACAAGGTCGATACGGCGGAGATCAGTAACCGGTCCACCGTGTCCTGGCACAAAGATATCAAAGTCCAGCGCCTTCAAATTCTCCAATGTCTGTGGCCATTCATCCACGAAACCATCGCCGAGAAATGATGGCCCGCCAAAGGCGATATCCCCGGTGAAAACCAGCTTGTCCTGCGGGAAATAAACCACGACGTCACCACCGGTGTGGGCACGTCCCAGGAAGATAATCTGGATTTCCCGGTCTCCCCGGTATAGCGTCATTCTGTCTCTCATGGTCACGGTGGGCGGCACTGGATCAATCTCGTCAAAGTCTTTGACGTGGGCTGAAAATATGGCGAGACGGGTTTCAAGTTCGCTTCGCTTGGCAACGTCCTGTTCGGCCGCAATCATCTCTGTGAGCCGTGTAATGCCCGCTGCATTACCAGTTACACCTCGTGTATAGGTGGGCTCATCAAGTGGTGCCGTGGCCAGCTTCATATAGGTGAACTCATGCCCAATAATGGGCACGTCGGTAAATACCTGATTCCCGTGCGCATGATCCCAGTGATGGTGAGAGTTGATCAGAGATGAAATGGGGTTTGATGTGATCGCCTTGATTGATTTGACAAGGTCGCGCGCTTTGGATGGCGTAACATGTGAGTCTACTACCACCACATCTGTGTCGTTCACCACCACCAGCGAATTACTGTTGAATAGTCGCGCTGTTGTCTGCGCCAGATAAATACCATTCCTGACCTCTGTAAAGCGATGCGTATCGGTGGTAACAGGATTTGCTGCATGGAGAAATCCGGAACCCAAACAGGTGATCAATATCAGTGTGTATCGGTGCATTAGTCTCATGCTGCTTCCCCTTGGTGTTTTCATTGGATTGCCTGTTCTGAGGCCGAATTAGACGGACAGATGGCACTACTCAAGTCATTCTCGCGCTGTTATGGGTCTTCCTCTTTGATTTCAGCTCACGCGCCTGATCACACGCGTCAGTCTTTGCGGCAAACGAAGGTACAGAAATGTTCTGACCGAAGCTGGCGATGCTCGGTTATCCTGAATCCCGCTTCTTGCAGCAACCAAAGCCAATCGTCCAGCGTGTATCTGTTGTGTACTGTGAAGAGCGGCAGCAGACGGGTCCTGGAGATTTCTTTCTGTTCAGGCTCAGCGTTGCCGGTCATACGATCGAGATAAACCGGCAGTGCTGTGCGGACCCAGTCTTGCAGCAGGAAGATGCCATCATCAGACATAACCCGCTTGATTTCGCGGCAAACTGTAAAAGGATCATCCAGTACGTGCAGCACTGCAACCATGGATACCAGATTCACCTGTCCATCAGCAAATGGCAGCTCTTCCTTGGTGATGTCGTGTAATTCCAACGCGGGTCTTTGTCCCTCATAGTCCACACGGTTGGCATACTCGATCATCGCCCCGGTTACATCGCTGCCAAACAAGCTGGCTTCGGGATAGCGCTTGCTAAGATCTCGCAGAAACAAGCCTGGGCCACAGCCAACATCTGCTATGTGTGGCTTGCCAGCGAAGTGGGGATCGACAAATTCATCGAAAAACGACCAGAACTCGTCGTCAAAACGACCGTCGTGAGTCGCTGTCATTCGATTGACGAGATCCTCATCACTGAGGTTCGCTATCTCTTGATGGGTTGCCACCTTGCTCCTTGTACTTCTCAGGGTATAGGGCCAGACGCCGCCTCACCTGTAATCGAGGACCAACATCAACCAGATTTTTGTTTTTGATTTTCCGGCCAACGACTGAGGATGATTCACATTATGAACACCGTTGACATCGTGTCAATGGGGCGAGCGAGAGACACAAGCCTCCATGGAAGAAGCATCAAGTCTTTGTGCCCAAACAGTTAGGCCCATCCTGCACGACGTTGGGATTTGCCTGCGAAATAGGGTACATTGGACGTCTTTTGTTGTTGGTTTGAAGGAGATCAAAATGGCAATCACGGGAGTAGACCACGTAGTCGTGCGTGTGAACGATATTGATGAAGGCATCAGCACCTATCGGGATAAGCTGGGGTTGGAACTGGAGCGAACTGCAGAGTCTGCGGCCATCGGCATCAAACAGGCATTTTTCCAATTGGCTGACGGTGGCTTCCTGGAAGTGGTTGCACCCCTCAGCGCCGATTCGCCGGTCGGCAAAGCGCTAGAGCGCAATGGCGAGGGAATCCACACCGTCGCCCTGGCGGTGGACGATCTGGATGCTACCGTCAAGGCGATGCAGGAAGGCGGCGCGCAACTGATCGGGGTCGGCGGTCCGCAGGTATTTGTACATCCCAAGTCAGCACACGGCGTACTGGTTCAGTTGACCGAGAAAACGTAGAACCCGTCGAACGTGGCCGCGGATCAGACTGCGCCCACTAGCCGGGTGGCAATCGGAGTAGCCTCGATGGTAAGTTGATGCCGTTTCGCGAAATGTTCGCCGGCTTCCGGTGGCGGTCGTCTTGACGCCTCCCAAACGGACAGATCACGATAGCGGGTGACCAGCAGCATCTTTCCCAGGTCGGCATCAGGTTTCCTTTCCGCGAAGAGTCCCTGGACTTCGGTATCGAAGCCCCCTTCGAAGGTAACCCAGGCCGCCTCCGAGAGTTGGGCAATCTCAGTCACATCCTGGGTTCTGACGTCAAACCAGCGGAATACATAGATTCCCCGAGCCGTGCGCGGTTCATGTTGGACGGGTCGTACCGTCGGGATTAAGTCGAAAGTCTGCTGTAGCTGCAGGCTCTCGGCAGCGATGAGATCTGACAGAGCATCATCGGGTTGATCGCGCATGGTCACTAGATAAAGCTCGTTGGTCGCCAGCCCAAACAGTCCGAAAAAGATGCCCCACACGCGATAGCCTGCCTGCTCTGCGGCCGGCAGGAGTGAAGCCTGCAGCTTTTGTAGGGCCGGTTGAACACCGTTGCTGGTATTGTCCTTCAGTCTGTTCAGTTGGTAGCTAATGCTCATGCAGATTGATGCCCCTGCTTGCCGTGTCCTGCTCAAGCTATTGTTTTATCAGCAAACATTTCTAGCATGTCGCACGCATTCTGTCAATTTCCTGCTCTGGCCACAGTGCTGACGGGAGCAGGTTATGCTCGATTGCACCTGTGCGAGCCGTCAGGGAACAGAAACCACTCCTTCGACCCGTTTGCTGCGCACCTGCCCGCTGCCCTTCGCTTTCACGGTGAAGTCGCCACCTACGTCAGCGACCTGGATGGAACCGGAACCATCACTGCCTATGCGGACATGCTCGCTGACATTGCTCACGTGGATACTGCCGGAGCCGTCCCTGCCGATGGTTACGGTCCCACCCACCTGATTTATGTCGATTCCGCCTGAAGAATCTCTGTCGATCACCACGTCCTTGGCCGCATGGGAAATATCGATCTCTCCAGAACTGTCCCGCCTGATGTGCACATCCCCCTCGATCTCTCTGATACGAATATTACCGGAGCTGTCTGTCAGCGAGATATTGCCGTTCAAGCGAGTGATGACGATATTTCCTGATGAGTCATGCAACACCAAATCCGCACGTCCGTTTCTGAATCTGATTCTGCCCGAGCTGTCATCGATGCTGGTCACCGAGGCAGAGGAGAGATCCATGTTGCCACTGGAGTCGCGGATCTCGATTGGGGTCGACTGCGGGAGGTCGACGTCAAGATCCATATAGGCATACTCTGTATTCCATCCCGAGCTGATGCTACTGGGAATAATGACCGTAATGGTGACGGATGAACCATCTCGCTCGACGTCCAAATCCATCTCCTCAAGGTGCTTTTCGGTATCGGTGCAGGCCTTTCCCCTTATAGTGATACTGTTGCCCTCGGCAATTCCCGAAACAACCAGATCGCCGGCCAGGGCGTTGAGTTTTGCCAGATCGATCCCGTCGGCATCGACTTCCTGTAGTAGGTCTTTGCTGTATTGGCAGGAATCGCCGAAAGCTTGTCCGGCGAGCGATAGGGTCACCAGGCAAAGCAGCAAGGAATGTCTTGGTTTCACTCGATCATCCTCCTTCTCATGTTCTTAACTTAGACGGACTGAGCGTGGCATTGGTTTAAGTGGTCGCGTCGAGCGTCTCGGCGTCACGATAACTGTGCCGATGCTGTTAATAACGTGTCCCAGGTCTGTGATAGCATGATAAAATCGATGTAATTCAATGGCTTAGCGTGTATGCAGGAGTAAGCTATCTGCATTGATGGCTCAAGCCTGCACTAATCTTTAGGTAATCCCAATATTCGCTCGGCAATGATGTTCTTCTGAATATTGGGCGTTCCGCCACCGATCGCTACGTCCGGCCAACTCAGAGCGGCGGTCGCCCAACTGCCACCATCCACTGCACCCTCCTGATTACGAAGCTGAAGACCGGACTGGCCGAGAAGTTCCACCGCAAAGTCGGTCATCTCCACCTCGAGATTTGCCCGGTGAAGCTTGTTTACCGATGTCTCGCTGGATAACGGCTCTCCCTTGATCTGCTTGGTGAGGTAGCGAAGGCCGTTGAGTCGCATCGCTTCGATCCTCGATTCAAACGTGGCAACCTTGCGACGCACGCTGACATCTTCCCTGGCGGGCCTACCGTTCCTGTCGGATCTCCTAACCAGGTCCTTAAGCTGTGCCAGCTTTTCATACATGGCCGTGACTTCGCCGATACTGGAGCGCTCGTTGGCAAGGGAGGAGATGGTCACCTTCCAGCCGTTGCCCTCTTCGCCGAGCCGATTATCCACCGGCACCTTGACGTCGTCAAAAAACACCTGGGCAAACACGGCGCCGCCTGCCATATTTTCGATCGGCTGTACTTCGATGCCGGGAGAATCCATCTTCACAAGCAAGGCCGTGATGCCGTCGTGCTTTGATTCCGGGTTGGTGCTGGTGCGAACCAAGAGGGAGATCCAGGAGGCAAAGGGTGCCAGGCTGGTCCAGATCTTGGTGCCGTTGACCATATAGAAGTCACCCTCTCTGACTGCCTTGCACTGCAGTGATGCCAGGTCGCTGCCCACGTTGGGCTCCGAGTATCCGGTACACCAATGATATTTGCTGTCGAGGATATCGGGAATAAACCGCTCGATCTGGTCTTCGGTGCCGTATTGAATGATGGCTGGACCCACCCAGGCGAGACCCATCATACACGTACCGAGAGGCGGCGCTCTTCTCGCCGCCATCTCCTCCTTGAGGATCACCTGCTGCATGATGTTGCCACCACCGCCTCCGACCTCTTCAGGCCAGGAGAATCCCACCCAACGTTTTTCACGCACCTTCTGCAGCCAGTTGGCCATAAAGTTTGCGTCGCGCTTGCCGGGTGCCGGCAGATTCTCATCGAGGAAGTCCCGCACCTCCTGCCTGAATGCCTGCTCCTTATCGGTGTATTCAAAATCCATCAGAGTTCTCCCAAGGATGCAATACGTTCATTGTCGTAGTCTGTATCGCCATGTCCATCACAGTTCTCCCAAGGTTGCTACGCGTTCATAGTGGTAATCCGTATCGCCGTAGGTGGGGCGTGCCCATTTGGATCTCTTCAGATAGAGCTGGATATCATATTCGGCGGTATAGCCGATAGCGCCGTGCAGATGAACGCTATCGATGCCGATGCGTGCGAATGCTTCCGATGCGTAGGCTTTCGCGAGAGAGGCGGAACGGGACAACTCCGCGGGACTTTCGTCCACTGTCCAGGCAGCATAATAGAGCAACGATTTGAAGGATTCGATGTCCAGGTAGATCTCTGCCAAGCGGTGTTTTACGCTCTGGTACTTACCGATAGGGTTGTCGAACTGAATGCGCTCCTTTGCATAGTTGGTGGTTATATCCAAGGCACCTTCGGCGGCACCAACGATCTCTGCAGTCACGGCAACCATGCCTTTGTCCAACAGGCGAACTATGGTGCCCGTATCGCAACTCAGTAGGTTTTCTTCGTCGACGGCTACGTTTTCCAGATTAACCGATCCGGTACGCTTGGTTTGATCCATGGTACCGGTGCTGGTGGTACTAACCCCTTGCTGCTCCCCGTCAATTACTGCGAGAGCGAGTTTGCCGTCGGCCGCATCTTCCCTGAAGGCAACTATATAGAGCTCCGCCAGGCCCGCATCGGGCACCAGTCGTTTCACACCGTTAAGTGCGAAACCGCCATCGGTTCGGGTTCCGACGAGCCTGGTACTGTCGGTATCGGGAGGACCGTCGCCATCCATTATGGCCAGGCTGGCTATCCTGCTGCCGCTGGCGAGATCGGGCAGCCAACGCTTCTGTTGGCTTTCGGTGGCAGTCTCCGCCAGGGTCGATGCTGCGATGCAGTGGGATATGAACGGAGACGGGTAAAGGCTCCTGCCGGTTTCCTCCAGGATGACGATCAGGTCCACCCAAGAGAGACCCACGCCACCATGGTCAGGTGGAATGACCAGGCCCAGCCAGCCTAGTTCGCCCATCTGCTTCCACAGCTGCCTTGAGAGGCCCTCGGGTTCGTGCATGATCTTCCTGACCTCGGCCAGGGGACAGTGTGTATCGAGGAAACGTCGAACCTGATCCCGCAGCAGATCCTGTTCCTCGTTAAATCCAAAATTCATAAGGTCATCTCCAAGCTGTTACCTCACGGTTCAGTCGCCCCATTGTCAGCGCCAGGGTCATTCTTTGCAATGTCGGGCGCCGTGCACATGATCTCGGTCAAAGATCTCTGATCACGTATGGAGCGCGACGGTTGCATTGCTATGATTTATCCTCTTATATTGCCGGAGCGATCACGTCGAGGCTGCGGGCGGCAAGGGAAGGTAGTGTTCTCTCGTGCCCCCTAACAACAGCTGCAAGGGAGACGATAGCGCCGTGGGGCGCCGAATATGGGGATGAAACGTCTAGCTATGCCGAGAAGAATGATCCTAGTCCCTGGATCCGCAATCGTGCGGGCATTGGTGTTCGGCTCTCTTATGACAGTCCTGTGGCATGCTCCTGCTCTTGCTGATGGCACTGCATCCTCTGCCAGGACTGTAATCGTAAGTGCCTTCGGGTTCGAAGCCCGCAGCGGAGAGTGGCAGGGCGAGTCCGGACCCTTTATCAATGTCCTGACCGAACGGGTCGAGATTAGCGAGCGGGTACCCTTCTGCAACCGTGCTTTCGAGGGTGAGATTTACGCTTGGCCAGTGACTGTTGCCACCGTGGGGGTCGGCAAGGTCCACGCAGCCGTCTGTATGCAGAGCCTTCTGCGTCACTACAACGGGGCTGCCGGAATTCGAGAGGTCCTGTGGAGCGGCATTGCCGGTATCACGCCCATGGTCGGTGGCATGCTGGACGATGAGGGCAACAGAAGGGGCAGCGAAGCGGCTGTCATTGGCGACGTATGCATCTCTCACATCGCCGTCGACTATGACCTGCGCCATAGCGCGATTGGTGAGCGAGATGAAATGTGGCTAATGCGTGGGACGAACGAATCCCGCACCGCCGTCGGCAGTCTCGATCTCGCGGCGGAGCTTTACAAGGCAGCCCAAGGGGTTAAGTGGCCCGATGTTCCGCCGGGTCCGGTGGGTAACATCACCAAATATCACGGTGCCCAGGCGGTCCGCAAGGCCCGAGCCTACGACGTTACGAAGTGTGCGGAGGCCACATCGGACAATTTCTGGCACAGTGTTCAGGAGGATAGGTGGGCGCGTGAGCTGGTTGCCGATACCATCAGCCGAACGCTCGACAAGAGCGTCACGCCTGACAGAGTGCTCGCCATAACGGCGATGGAGCAGACCGGTTGGGCTAACGTGTTGGAGATGTGGATGAAAGTCACGGGTGAGAGGATTCCGTTTGCCTATTCCCGTTCCGCCAGCAACTACGACCACCCGTGGCTCGACGCGAACAATAGACCTGCTGTCAGTGGTGCAGAGAGTATCAGTGCCGGTATGGATACCGGCGGTAGCACATACGGCGCCATCACAGCGGCGTTGCCCATTCTGAAAATGCTGGAGCGTCGCGGATCGGGCATGTCCAGATAGTGCTGACGGAATGGAGATGAATTACAATATGCACTTTGTAGTGGCTATAAGGGAGTAATATCGTGGCTGACAATGCAGACAAAGTGACGTGGCTCGCATCAGTATGGACCGAGGAGAAGGGACGGCGCATCGCCAGCACCACCAGCGATGGTCAGACCTCGACCATCACCTACCTGACGGAGTCGCAATATGGCGACTACAAACCGATCACCAGTCCCGACGGTAGCAAGATAGCCTTCTTCAGGGTGACTAACGAGGCGGACAAGGAGACGGGCGACGTGACGGTGTGGCGCTCCAAGATCTGCGTGATGAACATGGATGGTACAGGCTACAAGGAGTTGACAGGCGATGCGCAGTTCAACGGTAACCTTCATTGGACTCGGGACGGCACCAACCGTATCACCTGGTTCCGCATCACCAATGACACGGGCGAAGCGAATACCTTCTCTAACGTCAAAATCTGGCGAACCACTCCGGACTCGACGCCCGGCGAGGAGGAGATGCTCTCCGATCCGAACGCTCCGGAATATTTCCGCGAATTCAGCCATTCAAATCTGAAAGACGGACGCATCTTCCTAATTCGTGGCAGCAGAAGGCACCTGCTGATGACCCCGGATCCCGTCGGCTCTCCAACGTATGAGCCCATCAGCTACCCCGACGAGCCAATACATCTGCACAAGATTTGCATCTCCCACGACGAGACCAAGATCTCCTACATGAAACAGACGATGGAGAATCTGAAGAAGGGGGACGAGTACATGGGTGCGATTATCTGCTACGCGGACTTCGATGCCTCCGCACCGGCCATCACCAATGAAGTAGAGATCACCGAGCAGGATTTCGGACGCATCATATGGTATACGAGCTACTCGCCGGACGACAAACGCATCATCTTCGCTGACAACGGCAAGATCATGCTGCATGACGTCGATGCCGGAACCAACAGCCAGCTCTCGACCGATGACTCGGTCGAGTATCGTTATCCCAACTACCTTGGCAGCGTCAAGTAGTTACTTCCTACTGGATCTCCCGAGGTACGACGGGTGCAAGGAACGCGTTGCTGTTTATATCTGGTATGGGGCTGAGAACGTTCCCAAAGTTGGCTGCAATCTGCTCTGCACTGACATCCTCAGGTGCCAGCAGCTGACCTTCTGACATGGTCATTTTGAATTCACAGACCCTGGCTCCGGAAGTCCCGCCGATGGCCCCGATAACCCGGCCAGAAACGTCTTTGGCCAGATCCGATGCCAGAAAGACAACCGTCTGGCCGGTGACATCGGTAGTGTATACATCCTTCTTGTCCTGCATCCATTCCGCAACGACTGTCATCCTTGAATACGCATGGGGAACGATTGCGTTTGCGCGGATGCCATATCGATTCAGCTCGGGTGCCGTTCCCCGCAAGAACCCGAACAATCCACCTTTGGCCGACGTGTAGTTCGGGTGACCGAAGGCGCCAATCAGTGCGGCTATTGAACTGGTGTAAATGACGGCACCACCGTCGCCCTGAGTCTTCATGATCCTACCGGCAGCCCGGGTGCAAAGGAAGGCGCCCTTCAGATGCACGTCCAGAACCGGATCCCACTCATCCTCTGACATATTCAAAAGGGTGCGGTCACGGATGATGCCAGCGTTATTCACAAGAATGTCCAGCCGACCGAATGTGTTGACAGCAGTCCACATCATTTGATCGACTTCATCAGTCTTAGTGATATCAGAACTATTGGCCCTCGCTTCGCCGCCGGCATCCTGGATCTCGGCCACCACCTGCTCTGATACGGATTTTTCATGGCCGCCGCCTGTCAGCTCACCACCTACATCGTTGACAACGACCTTGGCCCCCGCTTGTGCGAGCGCGAGAGCTTCACTTCGTCCAATCCCTCGACCTGCTCCTGTTACGATCGCTACCTTTCCATCCAAGAGTCCCATCGTCTCTCCTTGATCAGCCATGCAGTTCATTATCGGAAAACAGTGGCAGAGTATACCAATTGTAAGCACCCAACCAAGGGCAGGTCACACGAAGCTGGCAATCTGATCCAGGCTCTTCTTGGTCAGATCCGGAACCCTGGCATCCGCGTCCGGATATCCGGTAACCAGTAGCAGGAAAGGCCTTTCGTTCGGCGGGCGCCCAAGAATCTCGTTGAGAAAACGCATTGGACTTGGCGTGTGGGTCAGGCAGGCGAGGCCCGCGTGGTGCAGGGCCGTGATCAGCACACCCGTGGCCAGGCCGACGGATTCTGCGGGATAGTAGTGCTTGACCTGGCGTTGATCCTGATCGAAGGAGTAGCGCTGCTGGAATACCGCGATCAACCAGGGCGCCCGCTCGAGAAATGTCTTCTCGGCGTTGGTCCCGAGGGGTTCGATCGCTTGCAGCCATGCGTCAGGCGCTTTGCGATCGTAGAATTCCCGTTCCTCCTCTTCCGCGGCCAGGCGGATACTGTGCTTCGCCTCCTTGTCCTCGACCGCAACAAAGTACCACGGTTGTTGATTGGCCCCGCTGGGAGCAGTGCCGGCAGACGCGATACAAGCTTCGATGATGCTGCGGGGCACCCCACGCGTCGCGAAATCACGAACGCTGCGACGCCGGCGCAATTCCCCGAGGAACTCCTCAGCCCTCGACAGCATCCGCTGTTCAGGGTACGAGTGATACGCCGTGTAGGGGATGGTGTTGTGTTTGTCGGTGGTCCCGGTCATGAGGTCGCTACCTTTTGTGGTCCAATTCGTCAAGCAGTCGCGTCGTCAACCGCCGACTGCGTGGCGGTCCTCAGCCTCAGAAGAGTGGCAGTCCCGGAATCTTTATACGGGTCCGGTAGAGACCGGTGGACGCCGTCATGAACAACGTCATCAGGTCATCGCCTCCCCAGGCGAAATTGGCGCAGAAGGCGGGCGCCTCGATGACGCCGAGGAAAGCGCCGTCGTCACGATGGTAGACGAATACACCCCCAGGACCACCGGCATAGACATTGCCGAGGGAGTCGACCTTCAAACCATCGGGAGCAGGTGATTCGGCGAACACCTCGCCACCTTCAAGCACACTGCCGTTGATGCGGAACCTTCGAATCTGTCTCTTTGACGTGTCCGCAACATAAAGGGTTCTGTGGTCCAGGCCGAGACAGAGCCCGTTGGGCGATTCGAAATCCTTCGCCAGCAGCGTCAGCGCGAGACTGTCCGGCTCGATCAGATAGACCCCCTGGAAATCCAGTTCGATTTCGCGCTGCACGCCATGCATGCCCTGACGACCGTAGGTAGGATCGGTAAACAGAATAGCACCGTCGTCGCGTACGATGATGTCGTTGGGACTATTGAGTTCCTTGCCTTCGTAGTGGCTGGCGAGCACTTCGATGTTGCCGTTATCGTCCCGGGTCACCTGGCTCGAGGCATGTTCGCAGCTCAGGATTCGTCCGGTCTGGTCGTAGGTATTCCCATTCGCCATATTGGTTGGCTCGCGGTAAATCGAAATACCCGAGTCCTCGCTCCAGCGATACAATCGGCTTGCAGGGATGTCGCTGAAAGTCAGGTGTTTCTCGCGCGGATGCCAGATGGGCCCCTCTGTGAATTCGAACTCCGCCGAGATGGTTTCGCGACGGAGGTCCTCGTCGACGATGTCGAGAAAGCGCTGATCTTGAATGCTGATGCTCATAGTGAGTGCCTAACATGAGGTGCGTGGACCTGCAAGTGTACCGCAAATTCTCTAGAATGAATTACGGAGGAACGGGTTATGAGTGAATCGTTGGAAATCGATCTATTCTGGTCTTTTAGAAGCCCCTGGTCGTATCTGGCAACGAAGCGGCTGCGACAATGGCAAGTGGAATATCTGCTACAGGTAAACTTCAGACCTGTGTATCCCATTGCGGTGCGCACGCCAGAATTCTTTCACAATGTGGATCCCCTGTGGTTTCCCTACTTTATGACCGATGTATTCAGAGTTGCGGAGTTTCTAAAGCTACCGTTTGCATGGCCGAACCCGGATCCGATTGTGCAGTATGTTGACGATAAAGGTTTGCGGCAGACCGGTCCTGATCAGCCGCATATTCAACGATTGACCCAGCTTGGTATTCTGGCTGCCGAGTCCGGCAAAGGTATTGAATTCGCCGATGAGATCTCGAGCCTGATTTGGGGTGGCACTGCGAATTGGCACGAGGGAGATCACCTGGCTCAGGCGACGGGAAGAGCTGGGCTAAATCTGGCTGACATGGATGAACGTCAGACTGCTGAGATCGATCGGCTGGAATCGATCATCGAACAGAATCAGGAAGCTCACGCTGCGGCAGGCCACTGGGGCGTACCCACTTGCGCCTACCAGGGCGAGGCATTCTTTGGTCAGGATCGACTCGATGTACTGCTCTGGCGCCTTAGAAAAGAGGGCCTGCTCGACAGGACATAAGGGCTGCCGTAAACAAACGATAGCGACCTTGAAATCTCAGTCATATGCCTGAGAACGGATCCGTTATGGTAACGGCTTTGGAAGGGTGATGCGGCTGGAGAGTTCGTTTCGTGATCCAAAAGCAGATTGGAATGTGAGACAATTTTCTTGCAGCCAAGATGTCAAACGAGGACAAGTCAGGAGAGAATAATGAAGCGATTGGAGAACAGAGTTGCTTGGGTAACGGGTTCGTCCCGCGGCATCGGCCGAGTCGTTGCCTCGCATCTCGCGGGTCTCGGCGCAAGCGTAGCCATCCACGGAACGACTCCGACATCCACGCGTCAACTTGACGAAGCGGAGTCGCTCGACGCCGTAGCAGAGGAGATCGCGACTGCCCACGAAGCGGACGTGCTTGCGGTGCACGGAGACTTGACCGATGTCGACACGGTGGAACGTAACGTCGCCGAGATCCGTGAGCGATTTGGCCAAATCGACATCCTCATCAATAATGCCGGTGGCGACATCGGCTCGAAAGGAGTTACCGCAGAGAATGCCGGCAAGCCCGTGGTCAACGACGCCGTCAATATATCGTTGACCGACGTTCAGACCATCCTTGACCGTAACCTGCGCACCTGCATTCTCGTCTGTCGCGCCGTCGTCCCGGAGATGATGGATCGCAATGAAGGCTGGGTCGTCACTATCGGCAGCATTGCCGGCCTGTCAGGACATCCCTGGGAAGTATCTTACAGCGTAGCCAAGGCGGCCGTGCACGAGTACACCCGATGCCTTGCCGGGCAACTTCGGCCGCACGGTGTCTACGCAAACGTCATAGCTCCGGGAGAAATCATCACGCCTCGCTTTGAGGCGAGTCGTCCGACCCGGGAAGAACGCAAGGTCGAGTCCGGAGCGTTGACGCGCTACGGTTGGCCGCAAGAGGTCGCCAAGGCGGTGGAATTCTTCGTCACCAGCGACTCATCGTATGTGACCGGACAAGTGCTGAGGGTGGACGGCGGCGCGCAGCTTTGGCCTTCGTGAGCAAGAGGCCCGTAGTCCGGTAGGGTAACGTGCGACTACCAGGTATCGACGTTAGGTCGCTTCTTGCCGGTACGGGCCGGCACCGGCGGCACGCTGCGCAGCCCTTGCACGATCCAGGCGCGGGTATCCGCCGGGTCGATGACGTCATCGATCCCGTAGTGCGTACCGCCGGAGTTCACAGCCCGCGCACCTTGCAGGAGTGGCGCGAGATGCTCCTCGTATTTGGCATCGCGCTCCTCCGGGTCATTGATTCCTTTCAGATCCTCACGGGCGGACAGCTTGGCCAGGCCATCGATGCTGGTGCCTGCAAACTCGGCTGTCGGCCACGCTACCGTAAAGAGGGGCGTCACCGAACTGGCACCGCACATGGCTAAGACGGCTACACCGTAGGCCTTGCGCAGCACCACGCCGAACATGGGCACGCTCATGTTGGCACCGGTATTGAACATACGGCCGAAGTGACGCACCAGCGCGGCACGCTCGTGCTCCGCGCCCAGCATGGTACCGGGGCAATCCATCAGGGAGATGACCGGCAGGTCGAAGGTGTCGCACAATTGCAGAAAGCGTGCCCCCTTGTCCGCTGCGTCACTGTCGATCGCGCCGGAGAAGTGGTGCGGATTGTTGGCGATGAGACCCATTGGCTGGCCTTCGATACGCACCAGGGAAGTGATCAGTGCGGGACCGAATTCTCGTCGGATCTCAAGGACTGAGTCTTCGTCCACCAGCGTTTCGATCACCTCCCGTATGTCATACATCTGGCGGCGGTTCTCGGGTACTGCATGACGCAGCCTGCGCTGGTCGGGTGCCTGCCACTCACGGATGGGGCCCTGGAAGTAGGAGATATACTGCTTGGCGGCTTCCACTGCTGCCTCGTCATCCGCAACCAGGATATCCACCACGCCGTTAGGTACCTGAAATGACATGGGACCGACCTCTTCAGGCGTGTAGATGCCGAGGCCGCCGCCCTCGATCATGGCTGGTCCGCCCATTGCAATGGTGGAGTTCGCTGCGGCGATGATGATGTCGCAGCAGGCCAGCAGTGCTGTGTTGCCGGCGAAGCAGCGGCCTGAATTGACGGCCACCAGCGGCACCAGGCCGCTCAGCATGGAGAACTCGGTAAAGGTGTAGCAGTCCATGCCGACGCCTCCGCCGCCCATGGCTGCTGCGTCGATGGCAGCCGCTCCGCTCACGGCCCGACGTCGCGATCCGCCCGGGGCCGCGGGGCGTTCCTCGCTCTCCCCGCCGCTGATGCCCGGTCGACCGCCGCCGCCCTCGCCAAAGAGGATGACCGGCAGGCGAAAGCGCCTGGCCATCTCGTACAGGCGGTCCTGCTTATAGTGTCCCCGCCCGCCCTGGGTGCCCGCCACGACCATATAGTCGTAGTGGGCGACGACCACGCGTGCGTTTTCGGCGTCCACCTTGTCGCCGTTGACGCTGCCGATCCCCATAATCATACCGTCAGTGGGCGTAGTCTCTCGAAGCCACTGCTGTTTTTGCCAACTGCCGGCGGTCACCAACGCGCCGAACTCCTTAAACGTTCCCGGATCGAGTAGCTGGTCGATATTCTCGCGAGGGGTGCGTTGTCCCTTGGCGTGCCGTTTGGCCACTTTTTCCGGTCGGAACGAATCGAAGATATAAGATCTACGTTCGTGCAGTTCGGCCAGATCGGCGCGGATGTGGTCCGGGTCGATCTCCTCTGCCGACTCAGCTACGCCGCCATCGACATCGGCCTCCATCATCAACATGATGGGATCACCCATG
>CEPV01020290.1_pt1 | contig 18671 bp, 19 predicted proteins | sample 530451 | NCBI WGS metagenome assembly CEPV01 (sample SAMEA2620097, study PRJEB7988) | marine metagenome | isolation source: saline water (ENVO:00002010), including | reverse complement strand
CTTTGGCTTACTTTTGGAGTATTGCCTTTCTGGTTAACGTTAATTTTTTTTCCAAATTCAAGATTATGCTTAATTTTTATTAGTTCAATATTTTTACCAATAATATTTTCATTAATATATGGTTACATAATCTATCTACTAATAACCAATGGCCAAAATATTTTTGATAGTATTGATTTATATTTAGGAATAGAAAATCTTCATTCTTTGTTCTCAAATGATATTTTTTTATTAATTTTCTGGGTACATTTTCTAGCTATAAACTTATTTTTAGGTTCCTGGGTATCAAGAGACGCTCTCAGATACACTGTTCCAAAATTTTTTTCTGGAATTTCTTTAATTTCAATTTATTTTACTGGCCCATTGGGTTTAGTTTTATATTGGTTTATCAGAATCTTTTATTCAAAAAAAATTTCATTGCATGATTAAATCTTTTGATTTTTTTTTTGATTTCACTAGTCCTTATTCTTATTTGGCTCATAAACAAATTAGAAACATTGAGAACCAATATAAGATTGTCATAAACTATATGCCCATCTTATTGGGTGGACTGCATAATCTTGCAGAAATTGAAGCACCGGCATTTATTCCCTCAAAGGCAAGATTTATGATCAAAGACTGCAAACTATTTGCTGAAAAACATAACATAAAATTTAAATTTAACTCTCACTTTCCAATCCAATCTTTGAATTTAATGAGAGGTGTATTGATAGCCAAAAAGGAAAACAAAACAAGTTTGTATATAGATAAGTTTTTTGATGCTTCTTGGGGGGATGGATTAAATTTAAATAATCAAAATGTAGTAAATAAAATCTTAGAAGATTTGAATTTTAATATCGAAACTTTTAAATTAAAAATATCTGAACAAAAAATTAAAGATGAATTGAAAAAAAGAACAAAAGATGCTTTTTTGAAAGGAGTATTTGGAGCACCATCTTTTATCATAAATAAAAAAATGTTTTGGGGGCAGGATCGCCTTGAATTCGTTTTAAAAGAGGCTCAAAAAAATTAATGATCAAACATTTATTTAAGAAATTTTTTATTATAATATCCAGATTTCTTGATTTTGAAATTATTGACCAAAATCGATTCACCTCTCCAACATTAAATAAATCTTTAACTGAAAATCTTTCAGCAATAAATAAAAAATCAATCGTTTTACCCCTGGGTGAAGTAAAAATTAAAAGAAAAATAAATTCATTAAACATAATTTTTAGGTCTAATACCAAAGTAAATATATGGGATCAAAATAAGGCAAGAATTTTTAATAAACCCAAGTGTGAATATACTCTTAGATCTTTGAATTCATTGCTAAATTCTTTACAAAGGGCAAAAACTCTATTGCAAAATATTAACTTGAATTTAACTATTGTGGATGACAATTCCGATGAATCTATCATAAAAAAAATTAATTTACTTTTGAATAGATGGAAAATTGTTCCTAATATAATAAATCTAAATAAAAATGAATTTGATGGTAAAATCATAAACGAAGGAAACCCTGAAACTTTTGGTAATTTGGCCAGTTTGTTAAAGTGTTTTTTGATTGCTAAAAATGAAACTAAGGATTTAATCTTCTTTGTAGAAGATGATTATCTTCATAAAGATACCTTGATCGAAGAAATGTTAATGACTTATGAACGACTTGTATCCCAATTAAATAGAGAAATTGTACTATGTCCATCTGACTATCCCTATCTTTATACAACGGATAGAAAAACTAATGTATTGATTGGTAGTCACAGACATTGGCAATTGATTGACAAAACCCTTTGTACATTTTTAACTAGCAAAACAATCCTAGATCAATATTGGGAAAATTTCGTAAAGAATTGTAAAAAAAGACATGATCCGTTTGAGAAATATCTGAATGAAATATACAAAAAAGAGTATTGTTTGGCGCCTATTCCTTCACTATCAGTACATTTTGCAAATATAAATTCAAGTTATGGAATATCACCGCATATCAATATTAAAAAATTGTGGGATCAAAATACAATATAAAAAATTATAGCCAATTATTCAAAAGAACCAGAAAAACCAAATACGAACACTTAACAAAGAAAATTAGCTGTATTTTCAACGCAATATAAAACAGCCTTTAAAATTAACCTTTAAAGGCTGTTTTAATAAGTTTATTTATTGAACATCTCTTTCAATGCCTTAGCGGGCAAAAACTTGACTTTTTGTGATGCTGCAATTTGAATTTGTTCGCCAGTTCTTGGATTCCTACCAATCCTAGCTTTTCTTTTTGCAACTTTGTAAGTACCAAAGCCAGCTATTTTAACCTGCTCGTCATTTTTAAGGCAATCTAGAATCAAAGTAAGTATACTGTCAAAAGTTCTCTCAGCATCTGCTTTGCTTTGATTTAGTGTCGTTGCTATTTTGCCCATCAGCTGTTTTTTATTCATTTTAGCCTCATTTTTATTGCTTTATTCACTCTTGCCATAAAAACTCGATAAATCAATGATTATATTAGTGTATCATATAATAATTTATACAACATGTAGACATATCAAATAACCCTTATTTTTACTGCTTTTTTCGAGAATTAAGTTTTTGTATTTAAAATAGACCAAGATCTTTCAAATCATTAAATGATGCGAAAAGCATTAATGAAAATAGCAAAAATAAGCCGATTCGAAAAAATCCTTCTTGCGTTTTTTGCTGCAAAGGTCGACCCAATAGTTTCTCAAAGAAGTAAAACATCAGATGACCTCCATCTAACATTGGAATAGGAAACAGGTTAATTAAACCAAGGCTTATTGATATATAAGCCATTACACTTAGAAAAGGAACAATTCCATATTCAGCAACTTGCCCAGTGATTTTCGCTATTCTAATTGGTCCTCCTAATTGAGAAGAATCTCCCGAACCTGTTATCATACTTCCTAAATATTTTAGAGAAGTTGCAACTACAAAAAAAATCTCTTTTACAGAATAAAATATTGCTTTGGTTGGGCCTAGTTTTACATTGTTTAATTCATTATTAAATGGCGCCAGTTTAATTCCAATCATTCTTTTTTTAATTTTATTTCCCAAAGAATCTTTGCTTTCAACTAAATTTGGCTTAATATTAAAAATTAATTCCCGAGTGTTTCTAAGGATTATAAATTCTATGCTTTCCGAAGTAGATGTAGAAATAAATGTAGATACCTCTAAAATACTGTTCACTTTTTTATTATCAATTGAAATAATTCTGTCGTTTTTTTTAATTCCAGAGATGTGTGCAGGGCTATCTTTTTGAACTTCATGTATAATTGCAGGTGTCATATCTTTACCTACAAACATATAAATAAATACGAAAATCATTAATGCTAAAACAAAGTTTGCAACAGGTCCTGCCACAACTATCAAAGATCTTTGGTATAGTGGTTTTAAAATGAAAAGTTTTTTCTGATCCTCTTTATTATATTTTTTTAAAACCTCAGCTTGTTCTGTTTGGCTAAATACATTGCAATCACCAAAAAACTTTACATATCCTCCAAGCGGTATCCAGCAAATTTTCCACCTGGTGCCAGATTTATCATTCCATCCAAAAATCTCTCTTCCAAAACCAATTGAAAAGTCGGTTACTCCAACGCCATATTTTTTTGCAAAATAATAGTGTCCATATTCATGGATAAATACAACAACAGTAATTAAAATGATAAATGGTATTAAATAACTCATTAACTCCAAGGTCCTTTAAAAATTTTCGTTTTTCTTTTTGTTGTTTTATTAAAAAATAATATCAAAACCATTCCTATAATAAAACCTCCGATATGAGCAGCATAGGCTACTCCGCCTCCCTGTGAAGACATCATGCTTGAATTAATAAATTGTAATACAAACCAAAAACCTAAAACATACAGGGCTCTTATCTTAATTAATTGACTAAAAAAACCAAAAGGAATCAACACAAGTACTCTAGCGTTTGGATGATTAATTAAATATGCACCCAATACTCCTCCTATTGCACCGCTAGCTCCAACCATTGGAACCTGGGAACTTGTGTCCATTAATACTTGAGCCATGGCTGCCCCAACTCCCGACAGTAAATAAAAAATTATAAATTTTTTTTGCCCAAGGGCATCTTCAATATTATCTGCAAAAATCCACATATACAGCATATTGCCTATTAAATGCATAAAACCACCATGCATAAACATAGAAGAAAATATTGTTAAATAGGCAGGCAGTGCGTAAAGATCTTGTGGTAATTGATTATGTCCCATTAAAACTGATGGAATTAATCCGTACAAATAAAATAGTTCACCCGTTCTGTAGGATTCTGACCCAAGTTCCATCAGAAAAACTAGAACACATAAGCCTATTAAAAAATAAGTAACGACGGGTCTACCATCGGTAGGATTGTCATCTTTTAAAGGAATCATAGCTAATTATAGCAATTACTGGAGAAAGTGTTGCCAGTAAAAATGACCAGAACAATAAGTAATTAGTAACAAATTGAGGAAATAGATCTCTTGTTAAGATAGTTCCCACCAAAATACTTTGGGTAAAGTCAGGACTTGGAAATAGAAGTAATCCCAATAATAATCCTATTAAAATTGATATAAATGCATTTATTTCTTTAACCTTCTTTTTATAAAAGCCACTAAAAACAGTAACAACTGCTGCGCAGCAAAAAAGATCGGCCAATAAAAACAAGTACAAAATACTAAAACCTTTTGATGCAATAATGAATGAAAAAATCGATAATATAACTAAAAAGATTTTTGATAATTTTAAAAAGTTTTTATTTCTGTAATCGGCAAAAAAATATCTGCCCTCCACTACAACTAAACTGGATATAGCATTAACTAATGTATCTACCGTACTAATGGTCAATGATAAGACCATAATAATAATTAATATGGATAACAGAAAAGTATTTTCTTTTAAAAGAATTGTGAAAAAAGCAAGATCTGGATTTATTTTACTGTCTAGAGATATAGCAATTAATCCTGAAACGCCCATAAAAAAAACAATTGGTATGATAATAAAAAAAGAAATCCAAAGACTTTGTTTTAATATTTTTTCATTTTTGGCAGCAAAAACTCTCTGCCAGTTCCCTTGGTGAAAAAGATTAGTGGCAGCAACAGCTATGAAAAAAGTTAATCCAGCTGTGTAGTTTGGCAAATATTCACTACTGATCAAATGGTTAGAATTATTTTTAATAAGATCTAGGGAAATTTCATCACTGTTAAATGAAAAAATATAAAATGCACAGATCAATAAAAAAATAAGAATAATAAAAAACTGAAAATTATCTGTTAAAATTGAAGCCCTTAACCCTCCATAAAGTGTGTAGGCCAATGTTGCGACTATTACTAATAATGCAGTAATCCACAAAGATGTACCTGAAATATAATTAATCAACATAGATATTGCTGTTACTTCAGCACACAAAAATATGAACATATAAAAAATCATTAAAGCTAAGATTAATTTAAATAAATTTTTACCAAATTTGTTTTGAACAAATTCTGTAAGAGTCTTTCCTTTTGGAAAAATCTTTCTTAGCTTTGTTCCTAAAAAAATAAGTGCAATCATTGGAAAAGCTGTACCCAAAGAATAACCAATTACAGATCCAATTCCTCCCCAAGTAGCCGCCGATGCTGGTCCAAAGAGAATCCAGGCACCTAAAGCAGAAGCTACCAAGCTTGTAGTTAAAGAAGTAACGCCAATGTTTCTATTTGCTGTAAGATAATTTTCTAAACCTTGATGTTTTTTTGAATATACTATTCCTATTACAGCAAATAAAGTACTGACCAAAAAAACAATTACTAATGTTGAGTAGTTACTTAAAAAATATACTTGTTCATCCATTTTATTCCCTTACTGAATTACCAGCCAGGTTCCTGGAGTTTAATCTCAGTCTGTAAAGACACCCCCTAGGATTTTTGTGTTATGATATCAATAAATTTGGTGTAATTGAAGCTAATTCTTCAAAGCCTTCGTGAAGTTCATGAATACCCGAATAAGCAAAGTAAGCAGCTAATGCAAAAAGTAAAATACTGGACACTCTAAAAAACATTCCTATGGGAATCACTTTTGTTACTTTATTTAATCCAAAATAAACTCCGATGAGAGCTACTGTTCCGATTGCTGCTCCAACAAAAACCGGCACTGTATTATAAATTCCTGAACCTATTAAGGCTGCATAAAATAGTACTATTTCGAAACCTTCTCTTAAAATTGCTAAAAAAACTGTAAAAGATAAAATAAACGAGTTGCCAGTTGCAACTGCCTTGTCAACTTTGCCTTCTACATGTTGTTTTGCATGGTGACAAAAGAAAGCCACATAAGTTAACATGGCTGCCGCAATAAGCATTACTGCACCTTCAAAAAGTTCTTCATGCGCATGGGTTATGCCAGCAATTTTTTTAAATCCTACTGCAACAAACATTGAAGCAACAATTCCTGCTGCAATACCCCAAAATACTGCTGGTCGTTTTTCTCTGGCTTTGACTTTGTCTAGATACATAAAAACCAAAACAGCAATTAGCATTGCTTCAAATCCCTCTCTTAGAAGGATAAAAAAAGAACTAAAAAACGGTGCCAAAGCTATACTCATAGTTTCAAACATTATTCCTGCATTCATTAAAAAATTCATACAGTACTAAGTTTTTACTAGTAATCATTCTCAATGTCAATGCGAATGATTATCATTGTTAAAATGTCGCAATTTCAATATAATTTGTATGTTATTTTTTTGATTTAAACTTTATAGTTGTATCAATTAATATGAAGTAATTATGGTTAATAAAACAAAATCAGTGCTTGTTTCAGATGTAAAGATTAAGGGCAATATTACTGAAAAAGAAAGCATTATCATTGACGGAGAAATTGAAGGAAATATTAATGCAGAGATTGTTGAAACCTTTGAAAATTCATTTGTTAAAGGAAACATCAAATCAAAAGAAACAGTTATAGGTGGAAAATTAAAAGGCAATATCGATTCTGACAGTGTTCACATAAAAAAAACAGCTGATGTGGATGGGGCAATTAAGCAGAAAACATTATCAATAGAGGAAGGTTCACTTTTAACAATTAAAACCGAGATAAAAAAATAATTAAAACTTCCATTCGCTAATTTTACTATACAAAAAATTTCTAAACGCTTGTATCCGAACAACATTCCTAAGTGACTGAGGATAAACAAAATGAGCTTCTGTTCTTGGTCCCTCAATGTGAGGCAAAACCTTAATAATATTTGGAACAGATACAGTCATATAGTCAGGAAGAGCAGCCAATCCAACACCACTTTGAACAGCTAAAACCAACCCGTAAACACTATTAACTTTCATGATTGGCTTTCTTTTTTTTTGATCTTTTGCTCCCAATTTTAAAGCCCAATCAGGATTAAATACTGGCGAAGGCGTACCTTTTCCGTAAGAAATAAATTTATGATTATTTAAATCACTGATTGATTTTGGATACCCATTCTTTTCTAGATATCTTGTGGATCCATAAATGTGATAATTGATATCCATTATTTTTTTTTGGATATAATTCAATTGTTTTGGTTTTCGCATCCAAATTCCTATATCTGCCTGTCTAAGACTCAAGTCCAATTCTTTATCATCGAAAATTAGTTCAATTTCCATTTCGGGATTTAATTCCATAAACTCCTGTATTCTTGGTGTTAACCAAGTTGTGCCAAAACTTACAACAGTAGTTACAGATAATTTTCCGCTAGGTTTATTTTTTTGGTCTCCTAAAGTAGTTTCTACCTCTTTAAGTTTGGAAATTACATCATGTGCGGTCTTGAATAAATACCCTCCATTTTCAGTTAAAGTTAATCCTCTTGCATGTCTTTCAAAAAGCTGCACTTTTAAATTGTGTTCTAAAGATTGAATCTGTCTACTAATCGCTGACTGGCTTAAATTCAGATTAATCGTCGCTTTGGTAAAACTACCTGCCTCAGCCACAGCGTGAAAAATTCTAAGTTTGTCCCAATCCATATTATTTCTTTACATCTACTAAAACTCTTCCAGCAACTTCTCCTTTAAGTATATTTGGAAAAATATTTAATAATTCTTCTAAACCAACGATTTTGGTATATTTTTCAAGGATTTCAAAATTAATTAAGTTAACCATTTCATTCCAAAGAAATTCTCTTCTTTTGATGCTGATCGATATGGAGTCAATTCCCCATAGTTTGATTCCTCGAAGAATAAATGGCATAACAGATGTATTTAGCTTTATTCCTCCTGCATTTCCACAGGCTGCAACAATACCTGAATGTTTTGTTTGAGAAATTACATTAGCTAATATAGTTCCTCCTACTGTATCAACTACACCATCCCATAACCCTTTACTTAGTAGTTTTGGTTCACTTTCAAATTCTTTTCTATTTATAATGTTTGATGCTCCTAACTTTTTTAAAAAATCATTTTGATCTTTTTTTCCAGTAACCGCGGTTACTTTATAACCAAGCTTTGACAAGATCATAACTGCGATGCTACCAACCCCTCCTGTGGCTCCGGTAACTAAAACATCGTTTATTTTTTCACCCAACAACAATTCTTCCCGTGCTTTTATTGCAAAAGAACAGAGCAAAGCCGTTAAACCTGCGGTTCCTAATATCATTGCATTTTTATTTGTAAGTTTTTCAGGTGTTTTAACCAAAAATTCACTTTTGACCTTTGCAAGTTGTGCATAGCCTCCAGGATATATTTCTCCTACACGCCAACCCGTAGAAATTACATTATCACCAATTTTAAAATCAACATTCTCACTTTCTAACACTTTTCCCGAAAAATCTACCCCTGGTATTTGGGGATATTCTTTAACAAGTTTTCCTCCATTATTTAAAATTAATGCATCCTTATAATTTAAACCTGAATAATCAACATCCACTAAAACGTCCCCTATTTTAAAAAAACTTTTTTCCAGATTTTTAATTTCTCTAGTAAAATTATTTTCAGTCTGATTAATTACAATTGCTTTAAATTGATTGCTCATTATATTTTAAGATAGCCAGTCTAAAGTATTGGATCAAATTATTTATTAGTTATAAATTTTAAGTAGCGATTTTGGTAACTTAAATCTTCCTTGAATAAACCTAAATAATGATTGGTTACAGTTGATGTTTTTTCTTTTTTTACTCCTCTCATAGTCATACACTGGTGTACAGCATCTATTGTAACAGCAACTCCTCTTGGTTCTAGCGCTTCCATAAGAGATCTGGCTATTTGCATTGTTAGTCTTTCTTGCGTTTGCAAGCGCTTGGAAAAAACTTCAACTACTCTTGCCAGTTTGCTCAGTCCCACAACCTTATTATTTGGAATGTAAGCAATATGAATAATTCCTATTATGGGAGCCATATGATGTTCGCAATGACTTTCCAACGTAATATTTTTTTCTACAACCATATCGTTGTAGCCATCTATATCGCTAAATGTTTTGCTCAATATTTCGTCGACATTTTTAGAATAACCTTGAAAGTATTCTTTAAATGCTTGAACAACTCTTTTGGGTGTTTCTTTTAAACCTTCTCTATTTGGATCTTCGCCTATCCATTTAATTATAGTTTTAAAAGCCGCTTCTGCTTCTTCGTCAGAAATTTGATCAAATTTTTTTTTGTTTTCTTCAATATTTTTTACTAATTTCATAATTCGTACACTAATTTATATATTTTATTTAGGTATTGTAAAACCTTAATTCTATACATTAATATATATAATAATTATATAAATACAGAAAATTATGTTTAAAAAAAGAGAAAAAGTCAAAGAGATAGAAGAAGGAAAATATTTATCTCCAAAATTTAATGAAGAAGGTCTAATTCCTGTCATTACCATGGATGCAAAATCTAAAGAAATACTAATGCATGGATATATGAACGAAGAGGCTCTAAAAAAAACAATCGAAACTAAAGAAGTTTATTATTGGAGTAGATCTAGAAAAAAAATTTGGCACAAGGGTGAGGCAAGTGGATTTAAACAAAAAGTAGTAGAAATAAAAATTGACGATGATCAAGATGCTATTTGGCTCACTGTTGATATTGGCAATGGTATTAGTTGCCATGTAGGATATCGTTCGTGTTTTTATCGCAATATTCCACTTGGACAAATAAAAAATTTGGAACAAATCGAAATGGATTTTAAAGAAAGAAAGAAACTTTTTGATCCAGAAAAAATATATAAAAATAAACCCAATCCTACGAAAATTTAATATCCGGAAAAAAACGAAAAAATACGCGGCCGATCTATCTTAATTACATATTACCGTAACGAGGGCCCCCACCCCCTTCGGGTGTAACCCAAGTGATATTTTGTGAAGGTTCTTTAATATCACAAGTTTTACAATGAATACAGTTTTGAGAATTAATTACAAACATTGGATTTGAATCTTGATCCTTTTGAATCTCATAGACTCCAACTGGGCAATATCTTTGGGCAGGTTCATCAAATTTATCAAGTGTATATTTAATTGGCAATTCTTGATCTTTTAGTTTTAGGTGAACTGGCTGATTTTCAGTATGGTTAGTGCCTGTTAAATAAACTGAACTAGTTTTATCAAAAGTAATTTTTCCATCAGGATTTGGATAATTAATTTTTACTAATTGACTTGCGGGTTTTAAGGCTTCGTGATCTGCACGTTTATGTCTTAAGGTAAAAGGAAGTTTTCCTCTAAATAAAATTTGATCTAATCCAATAAACAGAATGGCAAAAAGTAATCCCCAGCTAAAACTAGGCTTTGCATTTCTTGCGGCATGAAGTTCTTTAAATACCCAGCTTTTTTTAAACTTCGTTTCGTAAACAGATAAACCGGAATTATTTTTTATATGCTCTACTATCGTTTCAGCTGCAATTATTCCGCTTTTCATAGCAGTATGGGAACCTTTTATTTTTGGCATATTTAAAGTTCCCGCATCACAACCAATTAATAATGCACCGGGCATAAACATTTTTGGTAAACTTTGAATACCTCCCTCGATTAGAGCTCTGGCACCATAAGAAATCCTTTTTCCTCCTTCCAACATTTTTCTGATGACTGGATGTGTTTTAAATCTTTGAAATTCTTCAAAAGGCGACAGATGGGGATTTTGATAATCAAGACCAATTACATAACCAATATAAATTTGTTTTTTTTCGGCATGGTAAACAAAACTTCCCCCATAAGTTTTTTTATCAAGTGGCCATCCAACTGTATGCATTACTAACCCTTGTTGGTGCTGGTTTTCGTTCACTTCCCAAATTTCTTTTAAACCAATCCCATATTGTTGAGAATCCTTTCCTTGATCAAGTTGATATTTTTTAATTAAATGTTTTCCTAGATGACCTCTGCAACCTTCTGCAAAAACAGTAACTTTTGCATGTAATTCGATTCCTTGCTCGTAAGTATCTTTTTTATTACCATCTTTATCTAAACCCATATCTACAGTGCTAACTCCTTTAACAGAACCATCTTCATTATATAAAACTTCACTTGCTGGAAAACCCGGAAATATTTCTACACCCAATTTTTCCGCTTGCTCTGCCAACCATCTACATAGATTTGCTAGACTAATAATGTAATTATTATGGTTTTTTTGGACCGAAGGTAATAACCAAGTTGGCCAACTTAGAGATTTATTTTTACCAAGAAACAGAAATTTTTCCTTAGAAACTTTTGTTTTTATCGGTGCTCCTTCTTCTTTCCAATTAGGCAACAGTTCATCTAGCGCTTTTGTCTCAAAAATGTTTCCACTTAAAATATGCGCTCCAACCTCTGCTCCTTTTTCTAAAATACAAACATTTATATTAGGCTCTAATTGCTTTAATTTAATGGCAGTTGCCAAGCCCGAGGGTCCAGCTCCAACGATAACAACGTCATATTTCATTGCTTCTCTGGTCATGATTTTAACTATACCAGACCTCTTATTTTTGAGTAGTATTGAGTTTATTTAACTCTTCCAATAATTGTGGCAAGGCTTCGAATAAATCAGCTTCGAGTCCGTAATCAGCAATACCAAAAATAGGAGCTTCACTATCTTTGTTAATTGCTACAATAACTTTACTCTCTTTCATTCCTGCCAAATGCTGGATAGCTCCTGAAATACCCACTGCAATATATAAATCTGGAACAACAACTTTTCCTGTCTGCCCAACCTGATGGTCATTGCTTATGTATCCAGCATCTACAGCTGCACGTGATGCTCCTACGGCACCATTCAATTTATCTGCAATGGCATTTATTAATTTAAAATTCTCTTTACTTTGTAGGCCCCGTCCTCCCGAAATAACAACACGCGCCGTACCCAGTTCAGGTCTTTCTGATTTAGTTTCTTCTCTTTTAATAAATTTTGAAACATTGGGTATATCTGCAGCTTCAACTTTTTCGATTGGAGAAGATCCCCCAGAAGTAAGCGCTGGATCAAAAGAAGTAGGTCTTATAGTAATACATTTTTTTTTGTCATTACTTTTTACTGTAGCAAAAGCATTGCCAGCATAAATTGGACGAGTAAAAGTATCAGAGCTATTAATTTTAATAATATCGCTTATCTGAGAAGTATCTAACAAGGCTGCCACTCTTGGCATAAAATTTTTTCCAAATGTATTAGCCGAACTAATTATGTGAGTATAGTTTTCAGCTAATCTAACAATCAGTGGAGTTAAATTTTCCGCCAAATAATTCTCATAGTTTGGGGACTCAGAGTGTAAAACTTTTTTTACAACAGGAACTGCTGATGCTTCTTTTGCAACATTTTCACAGTTATTTCCAGCGACCAAAACATGGATGTCAGCATCTATTTTTGATGCTGCACCAATTGCATTTAGCGTAAACACTTTTAAGTTTGAGTTGTTGTGCTCTGCAATTAATAAAACGGACATTATATTACTTTAGCTTCATTTTTAAGCTTGCTTACCAACTCTACCACGCTAGTAACTTTAACACCACCTTTTCTCTTTGGTGGTTCTTCGACTTTTAATTGGCTGATTCGATTTGATATATCCACACCAAAATCTTTTGCAATTAATTGCTCTATTGGTTTTTTCTTAGCCTTCATAATATTCGGCAATGATGCATAACGTGGTTCGTTTAATCTTAAATCACAGGTCACAACTGCCGGCAAATTAACCTCTATGGTTTCCAATCCCTCATCAACCTCTCGGATTATCTCCATAACTTTATCTTTTAATTCAATTTTTGAAACAAATGTGCCTTGTGACCAACCCAACATCGCAGCAAGCATTTGTCCAGTTTGATTACAATCATCGTCAATAGCTTGTTTGCCCATAAAAACTAGATCCGGTTTTTCTTTTTCAACAATTTTTTTTAATATTTTAGCCACACCTAGGGGTTCTACATAACTATCCGTTTTAATATGAATACCTCTATCAGCGCCCACCGCTAAAGCTTTACGTACTGTTTCTTGAGCTTTTTCTTCCCCGATTGTAACGACAACAACTTCTTTTATTTTTCCTGATTCTTTAATTTTTACTGCTTCTTCAATTGCGTTATCATCAGGTGGATTTGTTGTCATTTTGACATTATCTGTGTGAACGCCTGAGCCATCTTCTTTAACTCTGATTTGGACGTTGTAATCAATAACTCTTTTAACAGCGACCAATATTTTCATTTAGGCTCTTAACAATTTATTTTCTGGATCGTAAGGACTTTCTTCAAGAATAGAAGCTTTGTGTATCTTTCCTAAAATATCAATTTCTAAATCTTGTCCAACTTTAGCTAGTTCGGGTTTTACCATTCCTAAGGCCAAAGATTTGTTTAAACGAAAACCAAAATCACCGCCTGTTGCTCTTCCGACAACTTTTCCATTACTGTAGATTGGATTATTTCCTAAAACGTCTGCGTCAGTTGTGCCGTGAATTTCCATCGTAACTAATTTGTTAGAAAAACCTTTTTCTCTCCAGCGGTTTAATGCCTCGAGGCCGATAAAATCTCCTTTATTTGGATGAACAAATCTATCAAGCCCAGACTCATAAGGTGAGTATTCTATGGAAAGTTCAGTTCCAACCAATTTATAAGATTTTTCAACTCTTAGACTATTCATTGCTCTAATACCATACGGTTTCAAATTTAAATTTTTTCCTACTTCCATTAATTTATCAAAAATATGATTTTGATATTCAATTGGATGATGAAGTTCCCAACCTAGCTCTCCAACAAAATTTACTCTCATCGAATTACAAGGAGCTAAACCAATATCAATATTTTGCGCACTCAACCACTTGAATTTTTCACTAGAAAAATCAGCCTTTGAAACTCTTTGCATTAACTCCCTAGCCTTTGGTCCAGAAACAACCAACACACCAATACTATTTGTTAAATTTTCAAACTGAACTGACCCATCTTTTGGCATCCATTTATAAATCCAATCATGGTCTAGTCTTTGAAATGCTCCAGCTGATACTAAATAAAAACTATTTTCTGATTCTTTCATAATTGTAAATTCAGAATGAACCCCACCCTTTGTGTTCAATGCATGACAAAGATTAATTCTGCCTATTTTTTTTGGGAGTTTATTGGCTACTAGTTTATCCAAAAATTCTTCTGCCTTAGGTCCTTTAATTCTGCATTTCGCAAAAGCTGTCATATCTAATAGACCAACATTTTCTTTTACATTTTTGCATTCTTTCTCAACAGACTTAAACCAATTTGATCTTCTAAAGGACCAGTCGTCTTCTTGTTTAGCTCCATCGGTTGCAAAAAAGTTTGCTCGTTCCCAACCAAATTTTTGACCAAAAACTGCACCTAATTTTTTTAAACGATCGTAACATGGAGCTTGTCTTAAAGGTCTTGCTGCAGATCTTTCTTCATCAGGGTAATGAATAATAAATACATTGCGATACGCTTCTTCGTTCTTTTCTTTTAAATATGATTTTGTTGCATAATCACCATATCTTCTGGGTTCAACGCCTAACATATCAATTGTTGGTTCGCCATCTATAATCCACTCAGCAAGTTGCCAGCCAGCTCCACCAGCCGCTGTAATACCAAAACTATGGCCTTCATTAATCCAAAAGTTTTTTAAGCCCCAAGCGGGTCCAACAATTGGATTTCCGTCCGGAGTATAACAAATCGCACCATTATAAACTTTTTTAACACCAACTTCTTTAAAGGCTGGCACTCTATGATACGCACCTTCAATATGAGGCATAAGCCTATCTAAATCTTCCTGAAATAATTCATACTCTGAATCCTTTGATGGTCCGTTCAGATAACAACATGGTGCTCCATCTTCATATGGACCCAAAATTAATCCTCCCGCTTCTTCTCTCATATACCAACGACCGTCGCTATCTCTGAGAACTCCCATTTCTGGAAGACCTTCTTTTTTTCTTTTTACGATTTCTGGATGTGGTTCAGTGACTATGAACTGATGTTCAACTGGTATTACGGGAATGTCTAACCCAACCATTTTACCTGTTTGTCTTGCAAAATTTCCAGAGCAGGAAACAATATGTTCACATTCGATTGTTCCTTTATCAGTTTCAACAACCCATCCACTTTTTGTCTCTTTAATTCCTACGACCGTTGTATTTCTATAGATTTCCGCACCTCTATTTCTAGCACCTGTTGCCAAAGCCTGCGTTAAATCCGCAGGCTGAATATATCCATCTTCTGGATGTTGAATTGCTCCAATTAATCCCTCAATATTACATAAGGGCCAAATTTCTTTTACCTGTTCTGGTTTTAAAAATTTTACATTAACTCCAATTGTTTGTGCCACTCCAGCATATTGATGGTATTCATCCATTCTGTCCTTTGTGCTCGCTAATCTAATATTTGATACAACGCTAAAACCTACGTTTTTTCCTGTTTCTTTTTCTAAAGTTTTATAAAGATTAACTGCATATTTGTGTAATTGACCAACAGAATAACTCATATTGAAAAGTGGCAACAATCCCGCTGCATGCCAAGTTGAACCCGATGTTAATTCTTTCCTTTCAACCAAAACAACGTCTGACCATCCTTTTTTCGCTAAGTGATAGAGCATACTAACTCCAACAGCTCCACCTCCAATGACAACGACTTTGGTTTTTGATTTCATAAAATAAATATGATTTAATTTACCAATTTCTAAATGGAAGAATATAATAGGTCAAGTTAGTTCTAAAATGATTAAAAAAATTATACTGCTACTTGCAATTATTTCTCCTTTTATAGGATATTACTTTACCGTTTATCTTTTAAAATTCGAAAACAAAAAGATTCCTGTTTTAAAACTTTCTATTTTAAGCCTAATTTTGCTCTTATCAGTGCTAATATTTTTTAGGTATTTTAGTCATATTTCACCTGACACAAAATACTATCCCCCGAAAGTAGAAGATGGAAAAGTAATTTCTGCCGAAAATAAATAGTTAAATTGAATCTCCAATAAATGTCAGGTTAAGCCCTTAATTTATTGTCAATGTGTTTATCCTGTCCATCACAAATGAAAGTGAAACTATGGAGATAATCAAAAAAGCAATTATGATAACGCCTGCTGATTTAAAATTACTTTTAAAATTTAATGTTTCTCTAATTCCTATTATCAAAGATGCAAAAATCCAAAACTGAGTGAGGAATACAATAGGTACTACTAAACTAGGTACGAATACAAAAAATCTAAACAAACCTGGGGCGTGAGCTAAGCCCACTGTTATCATTATTTTCCTAAAATTTGTATTAGTATCCGGATCAGGAAATAATTTTATTCCTATCACATAAATCAACGCTCCCCACACCAACCAGCTCAGAAGTGCAGTAACTCCAGAAAAGATAATATTGGTCTTATAAAGTGTACTTAAAGCTATTGCTCCTGCTACTCCATCTAACACCATGATTAATCCGGCATAATATAAGGATAGATCTCCAAAAGTATTTGGATCCTTGTAAAGACTTTTATCTAGCTTAATTGATCTAAAGATAATTTTTGTAAATTCTTCAAACATAAAGTTCTATAAATAATTATTTATTTAAAGCGGCTAAAACTTCCGATTCTCGTGTATTCGCATTAAATGATTGAGTAAATGGTATTGGAACAACTACTGCTTTAACTGGTTTAATAGAATATTTTTTTGGCAAATGAACTTTATATTTTTTACCAAAATTCCCAATTGGAAAACCTCTAGCATTTAAATTTCCTTCGTAGGGTACATAGCCCATAGCAATATTTTGTTTTTTTTCAGGATGATACCAAGGTGAAGTTACGTAGCCCACGGGTTTGCCACCATTTGAATTCGAAATTAACCAAAAATCTGGCGCATATTCCTCGATGGGTTTGCCTCCTAATTCTAACCCAACAAGCTGAAGTTTATAAGGTTTTTCTCCATTTTTAAGTTGCTCCTTCATTTTTTCCAGAGCATCTCTTCCGATATAGTCAGTTTGTTTTTCCCATTGATTTTTTCCTGACAAAGAAACTTGATAACCCAAATTACATTGAAATGGATTATGTTCGTGATCCATGTCTTGTCCCCAAGATAAAATTCCAGCTTGAATTCTTCTGTGGTGGGCAGGTGCTATAACCATTAACTTATGTTTTTTTCCTGCTTTAAGCACAGCATTCCACATATCTTCTGCATATAAAGTTGCATTACGAAGATAAATTTCGTAGCCCGCTTCTCCAGAAAATCCCGATTGTGAAATAATACAGCTTCTTCCACCAACTTTAGCTTCAGCCAAACCATAAAACGGCATGTTGTCCATATCCACTTGATCGCCGATTAAGTCATTCATTAAAGCTTTAGCTTTTGGTCCTTGAATTTGCACCGGACAGGTATCTATCTCGTCTATCTCGACATTGAATTTTTTATCTGCATTAACTCCTTGTAAATACATGGATATATCAGAATCTGATAAACTAAACCAAAATTCATCATCTGCTACTCTCATCAAAACTGGATCGTTGAGTACACCACCTTTATAGTTACACAAAATTACATAACGTCCACGCATTGTTGAAATTTTTGTTGCATCACGTGTAATTACATAATCTGTAAATTTTTCAGCATCAGGTCCTTTAACACGAATTTGTCTTTCAACAGCTACATTCCACATCGTTACGTGATTTTTAATTGCTGCATACTCAACCATTGCACCACCTTTTTCAGGTCTAACATAACCTCTTGGATGATAAACACGATTGTATATAGTTGCTCTCCAGCAGCCTGCTTTCATTGACAAATGCCAAAACGGCGATTTTCTTACCCTCGTTGAAATTAACATTTCAACTTTAGTTGGACCACTTTGTCTTAAATTATAAGGAACTAATCTGTCGGATTGATCCACTGAAGTTGCGTGTTTTACTTTATCATAATTAACTTTTTCAGTTTTATTAGTTTTTAACATTACTAATTTTGCTTTCTTTTTTTTTAGGCATAATTATTATCCTTTAACCATTTGTTTGTTTGCTTAAGTCCACCGAATGTGAAAATATGAAAGTTGTTCGTTACCTTTTTGACTTTTTCAATTATATCGTTAGGATCTTTGGGCTTTAATAAATCGAGCGCCTTGCTTAGATTTGTCTTAATAAAATTTATTGAATTTTTTGCTCCAACAATATTAGCAAACTTTAGTAGATTAATAATATTCATTGGTCCAGTAATACCAACATGCACTGGTATTGTTTGTTTAGAAACAAATCCTATAATAGGTTCAGATTCCATTAACCATTGCGTAATAATATAGTCTGCATAAGGTTTCTTATCAGTCATAGCTTTTTCTAAATCCAAATCGGATATATCAGGGGACCC
>CEPV01000324.1_pt1 | contig 18830 bp, 16 predicted proteins | sample 530451 | NCBI WGS metagenome assembly CEPV01 (sample SAMEA2620097, study PRJEB7988) | marine metagenome | isolation source: saline water (ENVO:00002010), including | reverse complement strand
AATTCACTATCGATTTTATTTCAGCAATTCAAAATAATAACAGTTCTTCGTTTTCGGAAAAACACAGAAGTGTTGAGACCCTATTGGTTGACGACATTCAGTTTTTTCAGAAAAAGGAACAAACCCAAGAACAGTTTTTTCATACATTTAACGACCTTTATCAAAGAGGAAAACAGGTTGTTTTAACAACTGACCGCCACCCCAGTGAATTGTACGGGCTGAAGGACCGACTGCTTTCGCGGTTTCAATCTGGTTTAATTGTTGATATTCAGGCACCCAACCTGGAAACCCGAATAGCAATCCTTCAGAAAAAGGCAGAAGAGGACAAACTAGAAATACCCTATGAGATAACAGAACTTATCGCAACAAATATCCGTGGAAACATACGTGAAATGGAAGGAGCCCTTATCAAGTTACTGGCTTATTCATCACTGTCACATTCGGACATTACCATGCCTCTGGCTAAACGAGCCCTCCGTGAAACTTTAGGCAGAGCTGGTACAAAAACAGTATCGATTGACGATGTAATACAAAGAGTGAGTGAAACCATGGACGTGCCAGAAAAAAAGTTGATTGGTCGCGGACGTAAAATGGACGTAGCTGGCGCCAGGCAGGTAGCCATGTATTTGTCCAGAGAAATTGTGGGAACCTCACTGGAAAATATAGGGTTGCATTTTGGAGGGCGAGACCACTCTACTGTAATACACGCTTGTCGGGCGGTAAAAGAAAAGATGAAAGAAAAGTCTGATCTTCGTCACCGCGTTGATGGGATTCGTTCACAGCTCGAATTCTAGGATATAAACTCAAAACCTTTACTTTCACAAGGAAACGATATAACTTTGTACGCTTTTTGTACCCATGTTTTTAACTAAAAGACAAAAAGAGATTCTTGATTACTTAAGGGGATATATCTCTAGGCACGGCTATGCACCAACGTTTGATGAAATTGCGGTAAGTTTCGGGTTTACATCGAAAGGCACTGTCTATAAACATATTCGGGCGTTAAAAGAAAAGAGAGCTATTCGTCACGAGTGGAACAGAACCCGGTCAATTGAACTCTGCCCCGATGATTCAAATTATAACGCCCTTGAAGTACTGGGTACGGTGGCCGCCGGAAAACCGATCGAAGCAATAACAACTCCAGACGCCATAGACGTACCAGCATCTTTTCTACGCCGCGGTAAACACTATGTACTTAAAGTGTCTGGAGAATCTATGATAGAGGAACAGATTCAGGATGGAGACCTTGTTGTTGTGCAGGAAAAGGTAGACGCACAAAACGGTCAGACCGTTGTTGCTTTAATAGACAACCAAGAGGTAACGATCAAAAAGATTTATCGAAAAAACGGTGAAATTGAATTAAGGCCGGCAAACAGGAGCTTAGATTCAATGTTTTACGAAGCGGAAAAAGTAAGGGTACAAGGAGTAGTGGTTGGTATTATGCGAAAATACAATGGGGAGCGGCCATGATTGATGTTGGTGAATCAGTGGGCGAAATAATTTTGCAAAACCATGAGGGCAAGCAAAGCAGCTTAAACACATCTAGAAGAAAAGTAATTTTCTGTTATCCCAAAGCCAGCACACCAGGATGAACAGTTGAGGCGACTGAGTTTCAGTCTAGAATAAAAAGGTTTGAAAAAGGAAACACCGACATTTATGGACTATCAGCAGACCCGCCCAAAGTTTTGAAAAAATTTGTGGTTAAATGTGGGCTCACCTACCCACTTTTAAGTGATGAAAACCATATTATACTAAAAAAGCTTGGGGTTTGGGGCGTCAAGAAAATGTACGGGCGCCAAGATGAAGGAATCATTCGGCGAACCATCGTTTTGGATCAAAACAATGTTGTGACCCACACCTTTCCAAAGGTTTCCCCAAAAGGTCACGCAGATGAAGTAGCGAAGGCGATTGGTGTATAAAACATGAAATTAATAGCTGAAGAAACCCAGCTTCTAGTTATTGATGTGCAGAAAAAGATCTTTTCCGCAATGTATGAGCAAGAAAAAACAAAACAAAACATCTGTCGACTTATTGAAGGTTCTAAAGTTTTTAAAATGCCAATTGTTTGGACCGAGCAGTATCCAACCGGGCTGGGCCCCACCCTGAGTGAAGTGGCGACAGCTTTAAACGGGGCTGAATTATTGGAGAAGACAACCTTTAGTTGCCTGGGTGATAATGTTGTGTCAAAAAAGATAAAATCTTATAACAGAAACCGGACCTTGGTCTGTGGTATAGAAACACATGTATGTGTTTATCAAACCGTTCAGGATTTGTTGATAAAAAATTATGATGTGCACGTTGTAACAGATGCGGTCATGTCACGCCACAAGGTGAATCACAATCTAGGGCTTAAAAAAATGGGTGCGCTGGGTGCCAACATGACATCTGTTGAAATGGCTTTATTTGAATTACAGCAGATAGCCAGCGGCGACACTTTTAAGGCTATTGCAAGCATTATAAGATAGACTTTACTTTCCATCTTTTCATTTTGACCTAAAAGGTGTCTTGTGAGTAAAACTCCCAAACAGTTTGTACTTGAGAAAAAATTGGCTGGTATTACCGAATATCGGCACAAGAAGAACAATCTCACCGTTCTGCTTCTAGAGAACCACCACGCTCCGGTAATCACTTTTATGGTTACCTATCGTGTGGGGTCCCGTAACGAGGCCGTTGGACACACAGGATCGACACACCTTTTAGAACATCTTATGTTTAAGGGATCAGAACAGTTTAATAAAGAGAGAGGAACAGCTATATGGAATGTACTGCAGGATGTGGGCGCCATGATCAACGCTACAACCTGGTTCGATCGAACTAACTATTTTGAGCTGCTACCGAAGGAACACCTGGAAAAAGCCGTGGAAATAGAGGCTGACAGAATGAGGGGTGCATTTATTAAGGAAAAGGACAGACAGTCAGAAATGACGGTTGTAAGAAATGAGTTTGATCGTGGTGAAAACGATCCATGGGAGGCACTAGACAAAAATATTTGGGCAACTGCGTATCAGGCCCACCCGTATCATCATGCTACAATAGGGTGGAGATCTGACATTGAAAATGTGCCAACAAAGCAACTGAAAAAGTTTTATAACACCTTTTATTGGCCAAACAATGCGACTGTTTCTGTTGTTGGCGATTTTCAGAAAGACACCACCTTAACCCTTTTGGACAAACATTTTGGCCCCATCCCCATGCCGTCACATGAAATTCCTCAGATGCACACCAGCGAACCGCCCCAAGAAGGGCCTAGGCGGGTTCTGGTGAAAAGAGCGGGGGAGATGCCTATTGTGGGCCTAGCGCACAAAACACCGGAGGGTGTTCACGAAGACACATATTCTTTACAAATCCTAGGACGAATTCTGGGCTATGGCAAGACCAGCCGATTTTACAGAAAATTCATCGACCCTGGTAAGGCAGTCGATGTGAGCGTTTGGTCTCACCCCCTTCATGATAACGGTCTTTTTGTTACCTATGTATTTCTTACGGACAATTCCACCTGTGAAGAGATAGAAAAAGATATCTTAGAAGAATATGCTGCCATTATTACTAATGGTGTAAAAGAGAAGGAACTTCGTCAAGCAAAAGCCCAGATCCGTGCTGAAACCGCTTTTACTCGGGACGGCTCTTACTCGGTTGCCAGCAATTTAAATGAAGCAATCGCCCTGGGGGACTGGACATTTTATGCTACATTCCTCGAGAGAATTGAAAAAGTGTCCTGTAAGGATGTACATCGTGTGGCATCTTCATATCTCAAAGAAGACCAAAGCACCACAGGTTTTTTTATTCCTACTTCAAAAAGGCTAAATGCTGAGTAAAAGTTCAAAGCTAGCCCCCAAAGTAAAAAGTTCGTCACCATTAGAAGGGCTTACGCTCCATTTCCTAAAAACAGAGATTGAAGATGTTATAACGTTACGAGGGAGTTTTCTAGGCGGAGATGTTTTTGCAGTGGACAATATTGTTGTACCTGAAATAACGGCCGCAATGTTGGATCTTGGTACACAGAAGCGAGACAAGTTTGAAATAAGTGACGCCCTGGAATCGGTTGGTGCAAAACTGGCATTTGCTTCGGGTAGATACCGCGTACAATTCTCGGGGAAATGTCTTAGGGAAAACTTGCCCCTCTTGATCGAATTGTTGGCGGAGCAGCTTTTGATTCCGGCGTATAAAAAGAAAGATCTACAGTCGGTTGTGCAACGGCGGACAGCCGAGATGAGAAAAGCAAAAGAAGACACAAGAACGCGCGCCATTGAAACATTCCTTATGGAGCTCTATCCAGAAGGACATCCAAACCGTGCCATGGGATTGGATCGGCAGATAGAGAACACACAAAAGGTTACAACCAAGCAGTTGCAATCGTTCCATGGGGTAAACTATGGATTGGGAACAGCCCACATCTGTTTTGTGGGGGATGTGGACTATAGAATTGCGGAAGAAGAGGTAGTAAAAAGATTTTGTGAATGGGAAAAATCTCCTCTGACCCTAAAAACTGCCACCAAATCTCAAGCAAACATTATTGGAGGTTCTCTATCAAAAGTTGTTCACATTCCGGATAAAACCAGCGCTGATGTAGTGACAGGGCACGGGATAGGTATAGATCGAGAGCATGAAGATTATTATGCTGTTATGATGAGCCATTTCATTCTGGGTGGGAATTTTTCGGCGAGACTTATGGCAACGGTAAGGGACAAAGAAGGGCTAACCTATGGAATTCAGTCTTCAACAGGTGGTGTAGAGGAAGGTAATGACGGCTACTGGTATATCTGGGGGACGTTTGCACCGGACATCATTGATAAAGCAAAAAAGTCCATAGAGAAACAGCTTAACCTTTGGCTTAGAGAAGGTATTAGCGGAGATGAGTTGGAGACCAAAAAGAGAACGATATCTGGTATGTATCAGGTAGGCCTTGACACAACAAGCGGTCTCGCCAACAGAATTCTGACAACTGTGGAGCGAAGCAAAGAACTGTCATTTATGGATGAATATCCAAACCTTATTAATTCATTGACCCTTGAACAAGTTAACAGTGCAATCCATTCCTATTGTGATCCAGGAAAACGCATAACAGTTGTTGCCGGCACCCTTAACGGAACAGACTGAATACGATGGATGTAATCCTTACGGCCGCCGTCACTATTAACGGTATGATTGCGCGAAATTCTAAAGAAACCGTCAGCTGGTCAGTAGATTTGCCGCTTTTTAGGAAGCAAACCATGGGACAGACAGTAATTGTGGGTTCAAATACAGAAACGACCCTAGCGACGGAACTTGACGGAAGGGAAATGATCATAATGCACAGGAATATGGACCCAAAAACAGTCCTTTCTGAAGTAAAAACAGAGAAATGTTTTATTATTGGTGGTGCCCACACTTATAGCAGGTTTGCATCACACCTAACACATATTTTCGTAACTCCCCACCCTCAGATTTTCCCAAATGGTTCTGTGCCGCTATTCTCGTCTCTTACAGAAGAAATGTCACTTGTCTTTGAAAGAAGGGTGGTGGTGGATAAATCAAGAGGAATATTTCAACATCAGTATCAGGTGCTTTCCATTGATTGAACTTCCCTCAACAGACATCCCAGCGAAAGGAGCCCTTATAGTATTGCACGGATGGGGCGCCAACCAGCACGATCTTGTTCCTTTTGTCCAAAACCTTGGGCTGAAAGGAACCCACTCTTTTTTTCCTGATGGGCTATTTGATGTTCCGGGCACAGGGGGTGAAGGAAGGGGGTGGTTTTCGTTTCCGCTGAATGAAAATTCTGAGCGGGAAAGGATGAAAAGCAGGGAGATGCTAATCTCTCTTGTAAACGACGTTCAAAAAAAGGGGTTTACGCCAAAAGAGATTGTTCTTGTGGGTTTTTCTCAAGGAGCTGGGATGTGTTTGGATGTGATGCTCCATTTGAAAACACCGATTGGCGCCGTGGTGGCCCTAAGTGGATTTCTTCTGGATGGGGAGAAAGTGAAAAGCCGAGAAGACCTGCCTACGGAGACACCGATTTTTGCGGCACACGGTTTATATGATCCTATATTACCGCTAAAGCAATCAAAAGAAACTCTTCATACATTAAAGGAATCAGGATTTAGCATCACATGGAAGGAATATCCCATCTCCCACGAGATTTCGTATGATGAAACAGGGGATGTTTGTGTGTTTCTCACAAACGTATTTGGGACTAAATAGTGTACAACAAAACAATGAGACACAGAAAAGACCTAGTGAGCCTCCAGTGATGTGTCATTTCTAAGGAGAGCCAATGACACTTTATGAGCTTCCGGACGGGGAAATTGGAGTTGTAAAATCCTTCAGCGGTGAAATGGAATTGCAATCCCGCCTAGTTGAAATGGGTATACTGCCAGGTATTCGTATTCGCCGGATCAGAACAGCTCCCATGAACGGCCCCATCGAACTGAAAGTACGAGATTACCACGTATCTCTTCGGCAGGAAGACGCCAAAAACATTATAATTGTCCAATGAACCCCGGAAAAGTTCAACCAGATAAAAACTGGGCAGCTCTAATAGGCAATCCAAACAGCGGAAAGACAGCTATCTTTAACTTACTGACAGGGCTGAATCAGAAAGTATCCAATTACCCGGGGGTTACTGTTGAGAAAAAAATCGGTAAAGCCCGCAGTGCCGACGGTCTATCATTTGACCTTTTAGATCTTCCAGGCACATACAGCCTGACCCCAGAGTCAATAGATGAAAGAATTGTTGCTGAGCAGGTATTAAGGTGGATTCATGGTAACAATGCTCCTAGTGTAATTGTATCTGTCGTGGATGCGTCAAATCTGAGCAGAAATCTTTATTTAACGACACAGTTAGCAGATTTAGGCATACCCGTTGTAGTAGCATTAAATATGATGGATATGGTAAAGGACGAATTGGAAGTAGACTTAGATCACCTAGCAGCGAAATTAGGAGTTGCAGCAATTATACCTATGTCAGCCACAGAAAAATGGGGACAGGCGGACCTATTAAAAGCAATAAAAAATTCTTTTAATGCAGAGCCGACAGTAGACGCCCCCCCGTTCTCTTTAAACAAGAATATTGAACAGATACTAGGACCACTGGAAACATTCTTAAGAAACGATCTAAAGTATACACACCGCCTAGCAAGGGCTCAGTCACTGCGCCTTGTTGCACGGAAATCAACTTTAGATGTTTATCAAAACACTTCGTCTAACGAAGGAACCTTTTCTGAACCATTATTGGAATCCCTTCAAGTGCTGCGGGAAGAGGTTGTTGAAAAGCTAGCAGAGAAAGGAGAAAAACACCGCATAATGGAAGCGACGCTTCGCTATGAATGGCTGGACAGGGTTCTATCAGATGCTCAAATCACGATAGATAAAAAGCTGGAAGAAACCAACTTCAGCGAAAAAGTGGATAAAATTTTGACCCACAAATGGGCCGGCCCAGCTATTTTCGTTGTGTTGCTAACATTCATCTTTCAAGCCATTTTCTCATGGGCCACAGTTCCAATGGATTGGATTGACAACGGAGTTGGATGGGTGGGGCAGCAAATATTACGGGCTTTACCCACAGGCATGTTTAGAGATCTGATCGTAGAAGGGGTCGTTGCTGGTGTAGGGGCCATTCTTGTCTTTTTACCGCAGATAATGATACTCATGTTCTTCATGACAGTGTTGGAAGACTTTGGGTATATGGCCAGGGTAGCGTTTATGATGGATCGATTTATGACCTCAATTGGGCTTCATGGCCGATCGGTTTTACCTCTCATGAGCGGCTACGCATGTGCTATCCCCGGGATAATGTCAACCCGAACCATTGACAGCTGGAAAGAACGGCTTATCACCATTTTGGTTCTACCGTTGATGAGCTGTAGTGCCCGCCTGCCGGTATATGCTCTCATGATAGGCACATTTATTCCAGCCAAGAGACTGTTGGGAGCTATCAATCTCCAAGGTGTCACATTGGTGTGTATGTACTTGTTAGGAACAGCAACAGCTTTTGTCTTAGCTAAAGTGTTCAGTTTATTTATCAAGACCCAGGGGAGGTCATCATTTGTTATGGAATTACCGCCCTACAGAACCCCCCTGTGGCGATCGGTTTTTAGCCAGGTTTTTCAGAGAGGGAAGCTATTTGTGGTAAATGCTGGAAAAATAATTATGGCGATATCAATTATACTTTGGTTTCTTGCATCTTTTCCTAAAGGGGATGGACAACCAACCAACGAAAACGCCATTTTACATAGTTATGCCGGAAAGATTGGTCACACCGTAGAACCGATCATAAAACCACTGGGATTTGACTGGAAGTTAGGAGTTGGATTGATTACTTCATTTGCAGCCCGGGAAGTGCTGGTCAGCACGATGGCAACCATTTATAATGTACAATCAGATGTGGACGACATTGTACAATTGAAAAACGCCATGAGAATAGATGTGGATCCAAAAACAGGCCTCCCCCTTTATACACCCCTAGTGGCTTTAGCACTCATGGTATTTTTCGTTTATGCAGCACAGTGTATGGCAACGTTTGCCATCGTAAGGAATGAAACCAATTCATGGAAATGGCCCCTGTTCATGATTGTGTATATGAATATTTTGGCTTATGTGGGCGCCTTGCTGGTTTTTCAAGGGGGAAGAGCTCTAGGTTTCAGTTAAAGTCAGCTGATCAAAAGTATGAACGTTCAAACATTATTGGCTGTGATTGTTCTTTTGGTAGCCCTTGTGTATACAGTAAAGCGTATGCGAAAAAACTGGAAAACCGGGGACGTGGACCAAAGATGCGAAAAGTGTGATATTCCTGATATGTTGAACAATCAAAAGTAATCACCATAATTCTCATATCTGTTGATATAACCGTCCCTCGCCCTGCGTTTGCGACTGCGGATTCGGCTTTAGATAACAACACCCCGCCATTGCGCCGATCGAAAGAACCACTTCATCTGTTGAAGGAAGTAGGATTTAGTCTCGCTTGATGGAAGAGTTCTATAGCGAAAGAAACTTTACAGGATGTGACGAGAAGGGCGCATCCGTTTTTATAAAGATGGGACGACTTAGCTAGAAATCCTTGATTGCAACCAAGACAATAGTTATTATATAATATTAGGAAGCAAAAATCTTATTGAAGGGGAATATAATGAATAGAATGGTAAGACTACTGTACGTGATTATTATCGCCCTGTTACTGATTGGTTGTCCAAAGCAGCAGACCACTGGAGGGAAAACGATAAAAATTACAGCGACGGGCAATCACTGCGTTGATGACCCGAATTGTCATAATCGATGGCACTGGGCAATTCCACCCGTTTCTCATGCAGATCCGGGTGATGTGCTTGTTTATGAAACCAGGGATGCTTTGGACAGCCCGTTCACTGAGGAGTCGACCCCGGCCGATGTAGCGGGAGCAAATCTGAACGTGGTACATCCATTAACGGGCCCTGTTTATATCAATGGAGCTGAGCGAGGCGACGTCTTGGCGGTGACGCTTATTGATATTGAGCCTAACCCCTTCGGTTACACGGTGATTGTTCCTGGCTTTGGTTTCTTAAGAGATCTCTATCCGGAGCCACACATTGTACGTTGGAACCTAGACAGGAGAGCAGCCACCTCAGTAGACATGCCAGGGATACATGTTCCTTTCGCCGGATTTATGGGTACTGTTGGTGTTGCACCTGGATCAGAAGAAGTAGAGAAAATGTATCAACGAGAAACAGCTTTGGCTGCTGCCGGGGGATTTGTCCTACCGCCGGAACCAATGGACGCGCAACCATCTGATATCTGTGGCCCAGGTGGTCCACACGCTGACCGGTGTTTGAGGACCGTACCACCGAGAGAAAACGGTGGAAACATGGATGCAAAACAGATGCAGGTTGGGACGACCCTTTACCTGCCTGTGTTCGTAGAAGGAGCACTCCTTTCTATGGGAGATATACATTATGCTCAGGGTGATGGCGAGGTGTCGGGGACTGCCATTGAAATGAGTGCTATCGTTAAAGTTGAAGTAGAGGTGCTGAAAGGGAAAGGAAAGGACATCACCCAACCACATATTGAAGGCCACGATAATCAATTGAAGAAGATAGCGCCAGGCTCATTCTACGGAACAGTAGGCTACCCCATTAAGTTGAAAGATAAAGTAACCCCGCAACAGGCCTACCTTGATGGTGAACGTATTGGTGACCTTGAGAATCTGTCAGAAGATTTAACTCTTGCAGCCCGGGACGCACTGCTGCAGATGATTGAATATTTGGTGAGAGAAAAAGGCCTAACTCGGGAACAGGCATACATCCTTTGTAGTGCCGCTGTCGATCTCAGGATCAGCCAGCTTGTTGACGTGCCTAACTTTGGTGTCTTGGCTGTTTTGCCTTTGGAAGTGTTTGAATAGATTCTTTGCAAAGAGGGTGACGAAGGAAAGATTTCTCTCGCGAAAGATTCTCTTGCGGACCAACAGCTTCTTTTTGATTACCATAATTTCGGTCAGCTCTCTTTTTGCCCACAGCCCGTATGGCCTCTGGTACAAATGGAGGAAAGATCGATTATTCCTTGTTACCACAGCCTCTGACCCTCAATCTTATCCAATCGGCGTGGAGATTGCGAACGTTCTTGGGGAAGTGCTTCCAAAAAGTGAGACCATTGCAGTCCGAGCCCCAACAACCCTAGACGCTTTGAAGCTACTATTGAGCCATCAATTCGATGTTGCGCTTGTCCCGATGGTTGATTTGAAGCTGGCCGTTCGAGGAGAAGGTGAATTTTTGGAAATTGCTCCGTGGCTGAATGGGATAGTGTTTAGTGAACAGAAGCCTAAAGGCGAGGCAAATCCACTAAGGGTGATTTTAGTTCTTGGTACTTGTGTCCTTATTAGTGAAGAGCATTTCTCAGATCACCGAGCACACATTCTGGCGGAGACGCTTACGTCGAAACAAGGGACATTGAGTGTAATGTTGAGTGACACACGCATGATCAGACTGCCGATACCGTTGCATGGAGGAACAATAGGTTTTAATGATGGGCAATCTCTCCCCCAGCTCCCACAGGGTGAAAAAAGTTGGCTACGGTAGTTTATTATAGAGGAAAAGAGGGAAATTAAGACTTACACGCGTGAGCCTAGATATATCGGGATCAAACCTATTATCCCTTGGCTCGCTTAGCTTTAGCTAAAGCTGATTTGGCTTTTCCCCGCAGCATCCTATCCTCAATGCTGTTGATAAGATCCATGTTGCCCCCAAGTGCGGCCTGAACAGCCTGAGCGATAGCTTCTTCAGGATTATCCGCACTTTTTGGAGGGGTCTTCAGATCCTGTTTTGGAGAACTGTCGGAGGGAGTTGCTGGCTCAGGAGGACTTTCAGGAATTTCAGGCACCACACCAGACCGCTTTGCTTTCATCACAGCTGATTTAACCTTTGATCTTAAAATGCGATCTTCAATGTTGGTGATAGGATCTTCATCACCACCAAGAGCGTTGGCGACAAAAGTGTTAATAAGGGTTTCCTCATCCGGCTCTTTGGCAGAAACTGAAGGAGGTGCGGATGAAATTGGAGGGGCTACACCTCCAGACAAAAATTGATTTACTGCTTCAAGGGCCTCGGGAGTTGTGTCTGGAGACACACCAGAACGCTTTGCTTTTATGAGGCCGGACTTCGCTTTGCCTCGAACAGGCTTCTCTGTAATACTGTTTAGAATATCAGCACCATCATCTAAGGCTTTGGCAATAAGAGCGTTGATGAAATTGTCATCAAAAATAAACTTGGTTGAGGCAGTAGTGGCGACACCACCATCAGCTTCCAATTCAATTTTAGGAAGGACCTCACCTAAATTTCTTAAAACTTCTTTCCCACGCCATGAAAACATTGTAGCTGTGAGAAAATTATGAAAACTGTTGCTTGTGGCGGTGTAGTTTACTTCAACACAGTTTTTATAAGGTGTGAGATTAAAAGTCACGACCTCCCTATTGAATGGGAAAAAACGCATCTCCAAAACCATTTTGCTAGGAGCTTCAAGCCCGATAAAACGGCAGTTGGTATAGGGTGCTCCCAAGAAGGGTTGAATTTTGAACCAATTGCCAACCTCTATTTTGTACTCCAGCAATGAATGTTTGCGAACCCAGCGGTCGGCATTTTCATTTGTCACACGTAAGCGGCGCACCCACGGGTACCAAAGTTTGTAGTTTGACAGATTTGTAAGCGCTTTCCATATAACCTCAGGAGGGACAGTAAAATCTCTGGTGGCTGTGACAATGGTTCTCTTTGGAAAATATTCGGTGGAAAAGTCTAGATCTAGATTTTGATCAGATCCAGTGCTCCACACAAAATAGCAGATAATAAACAACAGAGCGATGGTTGCCCCGCCTAGAACCATTGTATTTTCCGGTGCTGATTTTTCACCATATTATCCTCAACAAGGAGAGGAAATCTAACATTCATCACATCCTTTCTGGAACCAAATTGTGCTTAAGAATCTCTTGGTTCTTTTGGGGGCGACGAGTAGAATCATTTTCAATTCGTCGGGGAATAATTTAATATGGACACAAAACTTCTTTGGCTTACACTGTTTGTAGGTGTTTACTGGGCTTACTGTCTTTTCTGGGGTTTTAAGGGAGCTCGAAGTGCCCGGACTTCAGCCGACTATTTTCTGGCCGGCCGGACAATTAGCTTGTGGGTATTTGTACTAGCTGCCACCGCTACCAGTTTCAGTGGTTGGACATTTGTAGGCCATCCCGGGAAAATATTTACTGACGGCCTTTCTTATGCCTTTGCTTCCTTTTATGCTTTAACTATTCCGTTTACAGGAGTTCTTTTTCTTCGTCGACAATGGGTTCTTGGACGGGCATTCAAATACATTACACCTGGCGAAATGTATAGTGACTATTATGGAGGCAATGCCATTCGTCTGCTGACAGTTTTGGTGGCTTTTCTATTCAGCGTACCGTACCTCGGTGTTCAATTGAGAGCTTCGGGGGATTTGTTCAATGTGCTTACTGATGGGCTAGTGAGCGTGAACTTTGGTATGGTTGCCTTGTCGGTGATTGTAGTTATTTACGTGGCGTCTGGTGGACTAAGGTCAGTGGCGTACGTTGATTGCGTTCAATGTGTTCTTCTGGGGCTGGGGATTTGTATTCTGGGAGGTGTTACCATCCATTTTTCTGGAGGTTGGGCTGGTTTTGTTGAAGGGATGTCAGAGTATGTGCGTGGGGATCTTGCTTCAAACAAAAGCCTGACACCAGCAGGACACTCGCCAGCTGTGGCGATCCCTGGAAGTATTCAAATGGTGTCGACAGGAAGTAAAGCGACAGGTGGTGCTTGGACAGGTATTATGTGTATGACATATATGTTTGCACTTATGGGCATCCAATCTTCACCAGCGTTTTCCATGTGGGCATTTTCAAACAAGACAAGTAAGCCGTTCCGATGGCAACAAGTGGTGGCATCATCAATTGTGATAGGAATTATTTTGTTCACCTTTACAATTGTTCAGGGGATGGGCGGCCATGTCCTTATTGCCAATGGAACACTTGAGAGCGCTAACGATAAGAATCTTGTGCCCCAGCTTATTAATCTTTTGTCACAATCATCACCATGGTTGATGGGGCTTTTGGCGGTTTGTGCATTGGCAGCCATGCAGAGCACTGGTGCAGCCTATATGTCAACGTTTAGTGCAATGGTGACAAGGGATATTTATAAAAGATACATTGCACCGGAAGCTTCCGACAGTGCTCAAAAACTTGGGGGCCGGCTAATGGTTATAGTTGTTGCTGGCGCTGCGCTTGTAGTGGCAGCAAAGTCAACTTCAGCCATAGTGATGTTGGGTGGTCTTGCCGTAGCGTATGGTTTTCAAATGTATCCAGCTCTTATGGGAGTCTGTTATTTCCCATGGCTTACTAAGAAAGGAGTGGTGCTAGGGTTGTCGGCAGGCCTCATTGCTGTTACATTAACTGATAGAACAGCCGTCTGGTTTGGAGTGCCCTGGGGAGCCTATCCTTTCACAATCCACAGTGCGGGCTGGGGAATTTTCTTTAACCTATTGGTGGCGCTTGTTGTTTCGAAAAGGACGAACGAAACTTCTGAAGAAAAAGAGTGGAAAGAAAAAAGGCATAGATTTCTTCAGGCTGTTTCTGGACTGTCGCCCGATGGGAAGAAAAAAGCTTCACTGGCCTGGGGATTAACGCTTGTGTGGTTTTTAGTCGGTTTCGGGCCCTTTGCTACTATCGGTAATACACTTTTTTCGGATCCAAACAATCCCGCCACATGGGCCCCGTTCGGCCTGCCGTCACTTTGGGTATGGCAACTTTTGTTTTTGCTATATGGGATTTTCGTTATGTGGTTTTTGGCCTTTCAGATGGGGTTGTCTGAACCTGTGGATCCAGAGAAAATTGAGAAGTACCACAAAGAACATTTCAACTAATGATGAATAAAGTTTAGACGCAGGCTAGCAAACCAGTTTTTTTGCAACGTTTTCCAAAACGTTTAATTCCTCCTTCATCTCATCAAGTTCTAGAGCTGTAACCAGTGCCCGCCTGTGTTTGGCCGCATCGGGAAAGCCTCTTATGTACCACCCGAAGTGTTTCTTCATAAGATTCATCCCCCAACGCTCACCACGGTCTTCCAAAAGTAGATCCAGATGACGCCGGCAGATTTCTACACGTTCAGTGACAGAGGGCGATACAGGCGGAGATTTGCCATGTAATAGAGCAAGGGAATCTTTGAAAAACCACGGATTACCGAGCGCCCCACGTCCAACCATAACGGCATCACACCCAGTTTCTTCAAACATTTCAACCACTCGGTAAGGTGCTGAAACGTCACCATTCCCGATGACAGGAATAGATACAGCTTGTTTTAACTCTTTGATTAGAGACCAGTCAGCTTTGTCATTGTAAGATTGTACGGCAGTGCGAGGATGGAGGGTAATAGCTTTTACACCGACCTTTTCCAATCGTTCTCCGGCTTTAGGCACCACGATGGACGTGCTGTTCCAACCAGCACGCATTTTGACAGTTACAGGGAGATTCGGGACCGACTGAACCACAGCAGCTGTAATCTCATCCATTAGATGCAAATCTTTCAAAGCCGCGGATCCAGCACCGCGTTTTGTCACTTTTGGGACAGGGCACCCATAGTTGATATCGAGAATATCGGGTTGAAACTTATCTGCCACGAAACGGGCGGCTTTAGCCATTACTTCAGGAGAATTGCCAAAAATCTGGATACCAATAGGCCGCTCCTCTTCTTGAAAACGGATCAGATGGAGCGTTTTCTGGTTTTGGCGAATAATGCCATCGGCTGAAACAAATTCAGAATAAACAATCCCAGCCCCCATCTCTTTGCAAAGAATTCGACAGGCATAATCCGTTACCCCTGCCATGGGAGCCAAGAAAACAGGAGACTCAGTATGAATAGAACCAATTTTCATTAACTGATAGAATTTAGCTTTTACTCACAGTTCAGCTCGATCTAAACTTTAGGAATGATTTTAGACTGGTCTTCAATGAAAAACACAATTGTAAAACGTCTATTTCTAGTGGGAGGTTTTTTCTTCTATGAAAGATGAGAGAAGCCTGTTCGTTAGCCTGTTATTTATGCTAACGATAAGTAACGGGCAAAATTTGCAAATCCACTACGACTATGCTGAAGAGAGGCGATATTTTACCTCTACGCTGGAAATGTACAGGCCGGATGATTTGGGGGCCACATTCTGGTTTGTTGATTTTGATTACAACCAACCAGGAAACAAAAGCGCTTCAGTAGGATATTGGGAGTTTGCTCGCTATATGAACTTGTCATTCAAGGAAGGATTATCTGGTACTATTCAGTTTAATGACGGGGTGTCGCGATGGGGGCCGCTGGGCCACGCCTGGCTTGCTGGCATTACATACCCCGTTGATTTGAAGATCACCTCTGTTTCAACGGAACTTCTCTATCGTGCTGCCTACGGTTCTAAGTCTCCCGACGGACAGTTAACGCTTGTATTCTATGTTCCATTGCTGGATGGGAAGGTCCACCTGACGGGCTATGCAGACATTTGGAGTCAGGACAAACTTGACGGGGAAGGCAAAGAAACTGCTGTTATGAGCCAGCCACAGCTGTGGTATTCTCTTTCTCCGAAACTTTACGTTGGTGGCGAGGCACGAATTACAAAAAACTTTTTACCCAAAGATGGCTGGCAGTTCTATGCGACTTTTGCATTAAAATGGGAGATGGAGTAAATGTGCCTGAAGCCAACTAATTACTGACCAGATGATACTACCACGGCATTTAGCAGAGTTTTTTGAACCCTTTGCAGCGATTGTTCTAAAATCACCATCATTTTCTGGGCTTCGCGGGTGTCACCCTTTTCAATTGCCTCACGGACCCCCGGTAGCGTCTTTACGCCGTACCCCGTATAAAATCCGGGAGCGTATATTTGGTGTCTGAACCAGGGTCTCCCAGGCAAACCACCGTTATCAGTAAAATTTTCTTCAGCCAAGAGAAGATAGCGGTTCACTTTTTTGATAAGTACTCTATTGGCCTCAGGATTGCTTAGTAGAAGTTCAATTTGGTTGTTTAACACTATTGATGTAGCGTGGAGCATATCGGTGCTCTTCCGCAAAGAGGAAAAGTCAAGGTGCTTAGCCATGTTTCTATCTTCACCTTCTTTCTCAACCTCATCAATGTATTGGTGAATGGTTTCCGCAGTGCTGGAATAATCGAAAGGATAAACATTGCTGTTTGCCATTCTCAGAAGGAATTTCGCAACAAGTTCCGTTAAAGCTATCCCGTACACAAAACCAGGGTCGCCGTATTGGGTGAAAAACCAATGAGTGTCATAGCGGGAATGATAAATACCATTACCCGAACCAAAACCGAGGTTGATTGAAGGAATTCCCAAATGATCAAGAAAAACAGTATAGTCACTTCCCGATCCAAGAGCCACCAACCTCACATTTTCATAACTATTATACTTTATAAGACTGCTTTCATTTGAATTTTCTTTCCAAGAATCATACACAGTTCCCTCACTTCCCGGCATATCAATATCTTTTGTTAACTGGTTTATAAATGGTTGAAGAGAATGAACCCCGCCAGCACTGAAATTTCCGGCTGTGTAGCTTTCGCGATTTAAATAAACGACAACATTACCCTTTAATGTTTCTGCAAATTCTTCACCATACTCCACAGACCCAATCAGTCCATATTCTTCTCCGTCCCAGCTTGTAATAGCGATAGACCGTTTGGGGCGGTACCCTTTTTCAGCAAGATTGCCTAACACCCTTCCAGTTTCAAGCAGTACAGTGGCACCGCTAATGGGATCACGTCCGCCGAAGGTCCATGCATCACGGTGGCTACCCACCATCACGATTTTTTCGGGTTCTTCACTTCCTCTCAAAATTCCAATAACATTCATAATGGTGCGGAGAGACCAATCAGATTTCAATTTTATGTGGATCTTAGCGGGACCCGGACCAATATGATATGTAATAGCTAGGCCACCCTTCCAGGAATCGGGTGCAATAGGCCCTCCAATATTTCTTAATATTGGCAGGGCATCTCCATAAGAAATAGGCAAAACGGGGATTTTTTGGAGGGTAGGTGCTTTATCGAGAGGCAACCTTTCCACGTTCCCTTTTGCTGCACGAAAGGGAGTTAGCGGATCACCAGGATACGTGGGCATATCCATAACAGAACCTCTTTGGACGCCCCATTCAGGCCGCCATTTCCCTTTTGGCATTACGTCACCCCTCACAAAACCATCATCTTTGGGGTCCGAATAAATGAGACATCCGATTGCGCCATGTTCAGAGGCTACTTTTGGCTTAATCCCTCGCCAGCTTCGTCCGTATTTTGCTAGTACAATCTTTCCCCGCACGGAAATGCTTAAAGAATCCAGAACCTTATAGTCTTCCGGGAGGCCGTAGTTAACGAATACGACCTCACCAGTAACATCACCATCAGCAGCATAAGCGTGATAGGGAGGAAGAACGCCATCTTTGTACAAATCTTGATCCTCCTTATAGGGAGGCTCGACAAGTTTGAGCTCATACTGCTCGGGGAAAAGGAGAGTTACCTTCCGCTCCACAGGACGAGGGAGAAGCACGTCATAACGGGGTGTATGGACTTCGTCAAAGCCAAATTCTTTCAATTTTTTGGCGTAATAATTTCCTGCATTGATATTGGCTTCAGTGCCTGCGTGGTGAGGCTTGGCGGTCATGATACGATGATATTCGTTCATACGTTTGGGCTGCGCCACACCAAGGCGACGCTCCAAAGCCAATTCATTTGATGTTCCTTTTGAGTTAAAACCAAGAAGTGGCTTTACTTCAGCATCTGAGAAAGAATTCAACATTATAACGCAGACGACTACAGGTTTTGAAATGCTCGTTTTCATCGCTTTTCCCTTTATCATTTATCTTGAAACCTAACTGATTTTCTCAAACCCTAGATAAGTTACATTATTAAAATGAAAGAAGCTTCACCACCCTCCTTTGGGAGAAGAACTTTTTAAATAAAGGTTAAAAAAGAAAAGGCAAGGATTTTTCCACACCTAACGCATTAGAGCCTGGATAGTAGCATTAGATCCTGACAGGCGCTCACTTAACAGTTCCACAATAAAAGTGTGAAGTTCTACAGTTTTATCAGGTGCTTCAAGATTCATTTTCTTAAAACTTTCTTTGGATAGAAAGAATACCTGGCAGTCTGTGTCAGCGATAACAGAAGCAGACGCATAAGATCCTAAATATAGGCTCACTTCCCCAACCACCGTTCCTGGCCCCAGAGTTTTTAGACGGATTTTTTTACCTGTATCTGTTTCCAGCTCTACGGTAATTTTTCCTGATTCTATAAATGTAATTCCACCAGGGTCTTCTCCTTGTTTAATCATTATTGTTCCAGAAGGAC
>CEPV01007123.1_pt1 | contig 18892 bp, 16 predicted proteins | sample 530451 | NCBI WGS metagenome assembly CEPV01 (sample SAMEA2620097, study PRJEB7988) | marine metagenome | isolation source: saline water (ENVO:00002010), including | reverse complement strand
TCCCTCATCTGGACCGTTGTGCTGGCAGGCGGCGCGACACTGTTTACTTCAACGGAAGGGCCTCTGGTGGAGATCGGTCTTGCAATCGCCTCTTTTACCTACGGCGGCTTGTTGGGATTTTTTCTACTAGGAAGAATGAAAGCGGAGTTTCCAGCTTCATCAGTAATAGCAGGTTTTGTAGCATCCATTGCGGCCATGGTTGTTGTTGTTAGATTTACTGCCGTGGCGTGGCCCTGGTACACAATTATCGGTTTATCTGTCATGGTAGCCACATCTGTCGTATTGCGAATCATACAAAAATGAACCGCTTCCATGAAATCACCATTTGTCTATTGTTGCTTCAGTCTGTTACTATTACCGGCCAGGAATTTGAGCATTCCAAAGTAGTTACTGTCCCGGATATGGGTTTTTTGCCGGGCGTTTTTTCCGGCCTTGATATCCTCCAGGAAATGAAGTTTGAGCAACTCCGCGATAAGCGGCTGGCAATCCTTACAAATCAAAGCGCGTTAAACAGGGACGGCAAGCATTTCTTGGACCTTCTGGCTGAACAGAAAGATAAGTTCGATGTGCAAATAATCTTTACACCGCAGTACGGTATCCTCACTGATCCCGTTCACTCTTTGAAGCCGCCGCCGGACAGTATGGATGAAAGGTTTAATGCTCCAATTAAACGGCTCTGGGGGCGAGAGTACAGGCCCAACGTACTCGATCTTCGGGAGGTTGATCTTGTAATCATAGATTTACAGGATACAGGGGTGCGATTCCATACGTTTATGACTACGGTCACCAAGGTGATGGAAGCGGCGGCGGAGTATGAGAAACCGGTAATCTTGCTGGATCGGCCAAATCCTCTCAACGGAAATATTCTGGACGGGCCGGTGGTGAGACCCCAGTTCCAGTCTTTTGTGGGATATCATCTTGTCCCCATCCGCCACGGTATGACGGTGGGTGAGTATGCCCTTATGGTGAATGAGACGGGATGGATCCGTCAGTCCGTCATTTGTGATCTGACAGTTATTCCCATGTCCAACTGGCGACGAGATATGTGGATGGACGAAACGGGACTCACCGTTACGCCGTTGTGGAAAGGAATTGTTGATCCTGTGACACTGACTGCTGCAGCAGGAATGGGTTTACTGGAAGGGACCAACCTCTCATTTGGTGAAGGGACGTCCAAACCTTACACTGTTGTGGGTGCGCCGTGGCTGGTACCTCATCAGCTTTTAATGGGTCTGAACAAAGCCGGTCTTCCCGGTGTCCGTTTTGCGGAAACAACTTTCACGCCTGATTCGCTATCTGACAATGTATCTCATCCCTTATACGCAGGCCAAGAATGTTACGGCGTGAAGCTGATTATCGAAAACAAGGACCGGTTTGATCCTTTGAGAACCACAGTCACTATTCTCTCTCTTACCGCCAATTTGGAGCCTCGCCGATTTAAATGGGTGGGAAATAATTATGTGGATAAGCTGTACGGACACAACTACCTCCGCCTTTTCATTGCTCAGGAGAGAGACATCAGGAAGCTTCCTGCCACATGGTCTGAAGAAGTGATCAGGTTTAACCAGTTTCGCCAGAAATTTCTTCTTTACTGATCTAGAAAAATGAAGACCGTTAAGTCGGCGGCAACAGTATGCATTTTTTTGGCCGGGCAGTTGAGCGGGCAGGCATACTTTACTTTGCCCAAGAATGTCTGGCGAATTTCGGTGGTGAAGGAAGCGACATCAGCCAATTGGGTCAGTGCTGGCGGAAAGAAGGGATTACCGGACGAATATTTTACCCTGGACGGTTACGGACTGAAGTATTACGATGAACTGAATCTAGATTCCCTAATAGGGTTAAATGAGCATCTAGTTAATACAAATGATAGGGTGGATGAAATTATTCAGACCTTTAATGATATGTCGGAAGTTGAAGGATGGGAAATACAATTAAATGATTTTAATAGAAATTTTTTCAATCGTGATTCATTTAATGTTAGTGGTTTCATTACAAATACAAAGCGGACCCTTCAAAGTCAACTCACTACAATTCGTTTTGAATACGGAATAACTGAGCGTGTAACATTGACTTTAGGCATTCCCAACTATGCCAGTGCAACACAAGAAAATCAATGGGGTTGGGAAGGTACTATTGACGATAGTCTATATGCTTTTATTAAGTATCATACTGAGAATATGCAAAAATTCAATGATTTAGGGATTCCAGAAGATCTTTCAGATCCCTATGATATCACGGCAAGTCTCAAATCAAAACTCAATAATATCTATGATTCTTTTTATACGGCTGACGGTACAGAATCGGTTCTATGGTTGCTTGAAAATGACATCGATCCATTCAAATCATCAATTACCGGTGCTCAGTTCAACCCTTTCTCAAACTCTGATAATGACACAACCAACATTGATTCTCTAATGATTTTCTACCATCCCAATCGTTCCACGTCGGGACTTGGAGACATTCGTTGGGGTCTCAACTTTCATTTGCTCGGTTCACCAGTTTGGGCAGGTGAATCTCTTTTCTCTGTCTATGGCGGATTCGGTATGACAATCCCAACAGCGAAGCTTATCAGCAAGTTCAATCCGGATAAAGTTGATGACACCGGCCGTCCCAAACAGTTTTCTCAGCTTCAGTTGGGTGACGGGGTGACCGCTTTACATTTTTCGCTGTTTGGTGAATTATACAAAACCATCCAGTCGAGAGAATTGAAAATCAACTGGGCAACGGAGTTCAAGTTTAATCCTGAAGGCAAGTTCTGGAAAAGGGTTACACCGAGGGGTACTTACTCAGTCCAGCACGATTCCATACTGTCACAAATTGGAGAAGTGTATAGATTTCGCCGCGGCGATGAACTGTTTAGTTCACTGGCAGGATCGCTAGAGCTGATTCCCCATAAGTTGAGAATTTCTGTGGGGCAGACCTGGTACCTAAAAATGCGGAACAGTTACTATTCAAAGAATAAAGAGTGGAATGAATGGATGGCCGGGGGAACCGATTTGAGAAAGGACTACGATACGCGAAGTGTGATGATCTTTCAGGATCTTGCACTGATTTTCCAAAACACCGATCCCATGAATCAGTTTGGTTCTACGCCGTTTGAGGCTGAACTTTCGGCAACAGTGCCTGTGCTGACGAGACATACCTGGAGCGCTATTAAAGTGAGGCTGTCTTTTGTAACATATTTTCAGTTGTGGTAGAGGGATAAAACTTGGGGAAGAAAAGAAGAACCAGGATCATCAGCTGGTGTTTTTACGATTTCGGTAATTCGGCATTCACCACCCTAGTCGTCACTTTTATCTACGCCACTTATTTTACCCAGGCCATTGCACCAGATGAGATCACCGGCACCTTGCTTTGGTCAAGAGGTATATCCATCAGTGCAATTCTGATTGCATTACTATCACCCATTTTAGGGGCAATGGCTGACCAGACCGGTCTCAGGCGGCGGATGCTGATCTCCACCACAATAATTTCGGTTGCGGCAACAATTCTTCTCTTTTATCCAACGGAAGGAATGATCCGCGAGGCGCTGATTCTTTTCGTCGTGGGAAATGTCTGCTATGAACTGGGCAGTGTATTCTACAATTCCTATCTGCCAGAAATTGCGCCACCTGAAAAGGTGGGTAGGATTTCAGGCTATGGCTGGGGCTTTGGATATGTGGGTGGATTAATTATCATGTTTATCGCCATGGTCGGTTTTGTCAATGCCGAAATACCGTGGTTCGGGTTGGCTCGGGATGGTGAACACATAAGGGCCACGAACATTTTGGTGGCGGCGTGGTTTGCCGTTTTCAGTCTACCCCTTATCCTTTCCGTTCGAGAAGCACCGAGAAAGGGGAAAGGAAGCTTGGGGAAAGTCATCAATGATTCTTTCAACCAGTTGAAAGATACCTATCAGCATATTTCAAACTACCGCCAGATCGTCAGACTCCTCATTGCACGGCTTGTCTATAATGATGGACTGGTAACAATATTCGCTTTCGGTGCCATTTATGCAGCTGGGACTTTTGATTTTACATTTGAAGAAATCATGATATTTGGCGTGGTCCTGAATGTAACCGCCGGCCTTGGTGCCTTTATCATGGGTTTTTTCGATGACAGACTCGGCGGAAGAAATACCATCATTGTGAGTCTTTTTGGTCTCATTGTTGCTACACTAGGTGCTCTGTTGGCCACAAATAAAACCCTCTTCTGGGCATCTGGAATTCTTGTAGGTATTTTTTCCGGACCTAACCAGTCTGCCAGCCGCTCCCTTATGGCTCGTTTCATACCGAAGTCACAAACCAGTGAATTTTTCGGTTTCTTTGCCTTCTCTGGTAAACTGACTTCATTCCTGGGACCGTTGTTGCTCGGTATCTTTACGAGCATGTTTGATTCACAGCGGATGGGTGTATCGGTGATACTTGTTTTCTTTGTTCTTGGTCTTTGGCTTCTTTTTCGTGTTGATGAGGAAGAAGGAAAGAGGCTGGCATCAGCATCCAGCTCAGCCACTTGAAAATTTTTTAATCTTGAAACTTTAATAATTGGGAATTACATTAGTTTGCTTCGTTTAACTTGGAGGAGATGAGACAATGAAGAAAACATCATTTTTTGCTGTTATAGTTATCGCTATGGTTATTCTTGTCGGTGGTACCTATGAAGCCGAAACAGTGGAAACAGCATCTATCTCTATAGAAGGGATGCGTTGTGGAGCTTGTTTCACAAAGGTAGAGACGGCGCTAGCTGGGCAGGCTGGCGTAAAAACTGTGTCAGTGAATCTTGAGACTAAGTTTGCCACTGTTGAATATTATCCCGCCAAAGTTGCAAAGGCTGAACTGGTAAAAGCTGTTTCTGATGCTGGTTTTGCGGTGAATGAGGCTGCCTGTGAATACAGTGCTGAAAAAGCAAAAGCGGCCGCGGAAGGTGCCGCATGCAACCTTAAATCGAAGAAAAAAGCGATTTAACTGCAATATCATCATCCAGATGTAGAAAGGTCGGCATTGCCGGCCTTTTTTTTTTGATTTTGCTATTGACACTAAATTTTTAAGAGATTAAACTTCGTCAGAGTCTCGTTGGCACGGCGTGCTCTTCAGAGGAACCTAACATTTCTCGAGGGTAGGACCAGCGAGACTCTTTTCATTTGGTAAGAATTTTGATTTGAGGGAGAAATCATGGAACAGGTAACAGCAAGGTTCAGTCAGCTGGTTATGCCGAACGATCTGAATAACATAGGAACTCTCTTTGGCGGTAAGATGGTGTCGTGGATGGACATCGCCGCAGCGAAGGCAATTCAACGTTTTCTCCGAGGAACGGAAGCTGCCGGCGGTGTTACTAAAGCCATTGATGAAGTGGTTTTTTCCGAACCGGTTTTCGGTGGGGAGTGGGTGAACTTCGATGCAACCGTTATTTCGGCGGGTAACACTTCAATAACGATAAAGGTGAGCGTCCGGGCCGAAAACGCCAGCGGTAATGCGAGAGATGTTTGCGAAGCAATTTTTACAATGGTGGCTGTGAAAAAAGGTGACGGCGACCGGTGGGTAAAAGTAGCCCACGGTAAATCTTTTAATTAGTTTTCTTTGGCGGTGGGGTCTGTAGGATATCCCGGCTCACTGCTGTAAACGCGGTCGAGCAACTGGGCAAGATGTAGCACTTCCATTTCTATCCTACGTCGCCTGACGCCCCAGGCCAGTTGGATCTGACAGCCGGGATTTGCGGTTACAAGAATATTCGCACCGGATTCCACAACGGCATCCATTTTCCTTTCCAACAGTTCCAGTGACATTTCCGTTTCTGTAATAGTATACCTTCCGGCACTGCCGCAGCAGTGGTCGGCTCCCCTAAGTGGCACCAGTTCAACCCCGGGAATTTGGGATAGGAGTGACTTAGGTTCCGCTGAGACCCTCTGGCCGTGGAGGAGATGACACGGTTCGTCATAAGTAACTTTCAACACTCTACCGTTTGACATCTGTTTCATTTCCAGCCTGGCCAGAAATTCCGAAAGATCAACAATTTTACTGGACAATTCTGCTTCTATATATTTAGAGTATGACTTTAAGTGAGCCCCACATCCGGCTGAATTAATGACAATATATTCACTAACTGTATTATCGAACAGATCAATATTGGACTGTGCAAGATCACTGGTCGTTTGCGTGTCACCGCTATGGGCATGGAGGGCGCCACAGCAGGTCTGTCTTGCAGGAATGTTTACATCAAAACCATTCCATGTGAGGAGCCTTACCGTTGCTGCATGAACATGGGGATAAAGATGATCCATGACGCATCCCGTAAAAAGGGACACAGTTCCTTTCTTTTCACCTATTGCGGAGTAGAGTGTGTTGTCGCCGGTGCTGAATCGTTGTGGCGGAACCGGTGGCAAAGATGCCTGTAAAGTTCTCAGCTTTGATGGAACCACAAAATCGAAAGGTCGGGTTGAAAACAGTTTCTGTAGGCCCGTCTTTTGATAAAGACGTGTCAGGGTAAACAATGTAGACAGCCAGCCGTGAGAAGTGAGAACTTTCCTAAGCAGTTGTTTTTCAAAAAATGAAGGCGGTTTTGTTTCAGCCAAAGCACTTCGTGTGATCTCCATAAGGTGCCCAAACTGAACACCAGATGGGCAGGCTGTTTCGCACGCTCTGCAGACAAGACACAGATTCACATGCTCCCTAAAGGCATCATCTATGGGGGCATTGCCATTGAGGACGGACGCCATGAGGTAGAGTCGGCCGCGGGGAGAATCCATCTCTTTTCCATTTTCCATATAGGTGGGACAGGTAGGTAAACAAAATCCGCAATGGATACACTCCTGAAGCAGACGCTTTTCGTCTTGATCAAATACGGAGGCTAAGGGAGTAACGACAGCTTCACCCATCAGATGCCCCCCACAAATGTTCCCGGGGCAAAGAGGCCGTGAGGGTCCAGATGTTTTTTCAGATGCTTCATGAGAGAAAGGGATGGTGGCGCCACGGGCCACCGGTCTTTTACAGATGACACACCGCTCCCGATGATTTCAACAGTACCATCCATCTCAGAAATCTGATCAACAAATGTTGATCGATCTGACCCTTCCGTGAGTTTGACTATTACTGAACCAGAGGCAGGGAGAATCTTCAATGAGCAGTCTGGCTTCCCCTCAGAAAAATTGTAAACCAGTTGTTCAACTTTTGACTTTGGGATTGAGATAGTAGCTTCGGCGATGGGCGGGGAAGCCTCGTTATTACCTAACTGGGTGGTTTTCCAGTAATATTGGGTATCCTCTTTACTTGCCTCACCCCAGCGATTTGCCGATGACTTTTCAAGGATGGAAGAAAGAATAGTTGACTGGTCAGCTAAACTTTGTTCAGTTCCCATCAATTCAATTAAAACCCACCAATGGTTTGCTTTAGCGGCGGCCCACCGACCCTTGACTACCGTTAACGCCTCAACTTCAACCGGCGAATTATTTATCTGATTTGACATTCCCAGCGCTTCTTCAGGTGTTGAGAAACAAGCTCGGAATGTTATCCGTTTTTCGGGAATGGGTGCCAATTTAAATGAGATATCCAGCAGAATCCCCAATGTTCCCCGAGCACCGATATAGAGTTTGTTCAAGTCATAACCACTGACATTCTTTACCACATTGGCGCCGGCTTTAACAATCTTCCCTTCGCCGTTTACCACCGTTGTGGCGATGACCCAGTCCCTGGCTGTGCCGTGCCGGTGACGCCTTGGTCCGAATCGGTTGGCGCTGATTATGCCGCCAACGGTGGAAGTCCCATTCTCTGGAGGATTAAGGGGAATCCATTGACCTGATTCCTCCAGTTTTCCCTGAGCTTCTGAAAAGAGCATTCCGGCGGGAAAGGTGGCTGTCAGATCTTCAGGTGTATGGCGGAAACAGGAAGCCAGATTCTTAAGGTCGATCCCAATATCGAATTGTTTGTTTGCAGTGAAAAGATCATTACCACCACCGATAGGGAGGACTGTTTTTCGGTCACGGTATGCACCAGCAATAATTTCGGAGATTTCTTCTTTATTTTCCGGGGCAACAATTTCATTAGCCGGAATCTGCTCCCACACTGTGTTCCTCTCAGTTTCGGGAATTACAGCCATCCGCCGCCAGCTACTGTTTTCCGGATTTTCGATTCGCCGCACCTTGCACCCGTAGGAAAGATCTTACTGGGATTTAGCAGTCCAGACGGGTTGAACGCTGATCGTACAGAGAGCATTTGAGCTTCATCATCATCAGAGAACATAAATTTGAAGGCGTTCAACTTTTCCGTGCCAATACCGTGCTCTCCGGATAGGGCGCCGCCTAAGTCAATACATTTCTGTAAAATTTCCCGCGATGTATCTGCAGCCGCCTTAACCTGATTTTCATCATCGGGATCATAAAAAATGGTGGGGTGAATATTGCCGTCACCGGCGTGGCACAGATGTCCGATTCGGAGGCCGTGTCGTTCCCCTGCTTCAACGTTGAACTGTAGGATTTCCGGCAGTTTGGACCGAGGCACCACGCCATCATTGGTGTAGAAGCCAGGCGTCATTTTTCCGATAGCGCCAATAGCTTCTTTCCGTCCGCGCCAGAGTCGTTGTCGTTCCTCCTCACTTTTGGCTTCCTGAAAATTTGTGGCGCCGCTGTTATAACAAATCTTATGGATCTTCGCTGTTTGGTCCGTCAAAGTAGATGACAGACCGTCAATTTCAATAAGAAGGATTGCGGCCACGTCTCGGGGAAATCCGACCTTGAGATGACTTTCTACCGCCTGAATAACCAGATTATCAACAAGCTCCAGGGCGGCGGGGATGATGCCGGCGGAAATGAGGTTTGAAACTGAATTGCTGGCATCTTGAACTGATTGGTAAGAGGCAAGAAATGTTTTCACTGCTTCCGGGTTACGGATCAGTTTCACCGTTATTTCTGTGGCAATGCCGAGGGTTCCCTCAGAGCCTACAAAAAGCCCAACCAGATCGTAACCGGTAGAGTCCTCAGACCGACCTCCCAGTTTAGTGATCTCCCCGTCAGGCATAACCATAGTGAGACCGAGGACATGATTGGCGGTGACGCCATATTTCAGGGTGTGGGGGCCGCCGGCATTTTCCGCAACGTTTCCCCCTATGGTGCAAGCTTTCTGGCTGGAAGGGTCGGGAGCGTAGTGATACCCGTTTGAACTGGTTGCATCAGATAGATGAAGGTTGATGACACCGGGCTGAATTACAGCAATCTCATTGTCATAATTGACTTCCAGGATACTGTCCATTTTGGACATTTGGATGATAACCCCGCCTTCGGCTGCCACGGCACCACCGCTCAAGCCTGTTCCCGAACCCCGGGCGAGGAACGGCGTTTCATGCTGAACACAACACTTTATAATCTCGGCTACCTCTTCGGTGGATTTGGGTAGCACCACCGCATCGGCACCGTATTTGCTGAGCGTCAGTCCGTCACATTCGTAGACGAGCAGTTCGGTGGGGTGAGAGATGACACGGTCTCTGCCCAGGATTGATTCAAGATCTTTTACGAGAGATGATTTTTCCGGCATGCGTCTGCTTAGTTACACTTTGGTTAAGGCGGAAAAGTACAACTGCCGCCAAGCGGACGCAATCGGTAAGGAGCGTCAGTTATCCTTCAGATCATTCACTTCGCACATAACGGCCCCACAGCTGCAAATGATAAGATCATTTTCCCGCATCCAGGAATAGTCCGTATAGTTTGCTGACCACGGTGTTGTGCAGTTGGGGCACCTGAGAATAGTGAGATTGAAGAACGGCGTGCTCTCCTCTATAGACTCTAATGTAATGTATTCCATATTTCCTCTTTTAATTGGTATTGTTCCACAGTAAGCATACAAAAGGCGTATAGAGTTTACACATTGTCGACAAACCTGTCAAGAAGAATTGAATAATCATTGCTTTACCCGTTCACTGATTCACACTTAGTGGGTAATTTCGTGCGAAGAATTTTGAGAATGGAGAAAAGCAAATGGCACAGTTAAAGAAAGTTCAGATTTCAAATCAGCATTGGAAGAAAGTGAAAAGTGAGGCACTTGTGGTTGGTGTCTTCAAAGGTGGTGGCCTTTCACCTGTTGGGAAAGATGTTAACTCCGGTTTTAATGGAGTCATTAAAAGCGCCATCAAGAACGGTGATTTCAAGGGAAAGTCCAATGAGACACTTATGTTCTACACCGGCGGAAGTTCGTCACGGATATTGTTGGTTGGCTTGGGTAAGAAGAAAGAATTTGATCTGGAAAAATTGCGGCAGGCGGGTGGTACCGCAGCAAAGGTGCTCCAAGGAAAAGATAAAACTTCAGCATCAGCGGAAATTCCCGGTATGGATTCACTGAATTTTTCGGCAGCCGACACCACAAAGGCGTTTGTGGAAGGGGCTATACTCGGTTCTTACAAGTTCCTCGATTATAAGACCGATGATGAAAATAATACTGTACTGAAGTCACTTACTATTGTTGGCGGAGGTAGCAGAAGCGGACTGCATCAGGGAAAAATAGTTGGAGAATCGGTCTGCCTTGCCAGGGATCTGGCGGCCCATCCCAGCAATGTAGCCACACCCAGTCGGCTAGCCAGTGAAGCCAGAAAGATCGCCCGCGCCGGGGGCATGACCTGCAAGGTGATGAACAGGGATCAATTCACAAAACTGGGGATGGGTGCATTTGCCTCCGTGGCCCAGGGGGCTGACGAACCGCCAAAGTTCATTCTATTGGAATACCGTGGTGGCAAAAAAGGTGACAAACCTTTTGCCTTTGTGGGAAAAGGGATCACCTTTGACACGGGTGGTATATCGATAAAACCGTCCTCAAAAATGGATGAGATGAAGTATGATATGTGTGGCGCCGCTGCTGTTCTCGGTATCATGAAAGCTGTTGCTGGGCTCAAGCCCAACCGGAACATTGTTGCAGCCATTGCTGCCACAGAAAACATGCCCGGCGGCCGTGCTTCCAAACCGGGCGATATTGTTAAGGCTTATAACGGCAAGACGATAGAGATCCTCAATACTGATGCTGAAGGTCGCCTGGTTCTTGCCGATGCACTTGCATATGTATCCAAGCATCATGATCCGAAGTATATGGTCAACTTTGCCACGCTCACCGGTGCGGTTATTGTGGCACTGGGGCACATTGCTTCCGGTGTAATGGGGACTGATAAAAAGTTGGTTCAATCCATTCTGAAGGCAGGTGAAACGTCCGGAGAGCGTGTCTGGGAACTTCCATTGTGGGATGACTATTGTGATGATGTAAAAAGCAAGATTGCCGATGTAAAAAATCTCGGTGCTTCCGGCCAGGCCGGCACCATTGCCGGTGGCGCCTTCTTGAAAGCATTTGCAGGTGAGACGCCCTGGGCTCATCTGGATATTGCCGGTACGGCATGGTGGGACAAAGATCGGCCGTACATACCGCCGGGTCCATCCGGGGTGGCGGTGAGACTCTCCCTGGAACTTTTGAATATTTTGAGGTAGAGGGTAATTTTACCCACGATTTGGCGGAGTAGCTCAGCTGGTTAGAGCAGCGGAATCATAATCCGCGTGTCGGGGGTTCAAGTCCCTCCTCCGCTACTGATTAAAACGTAGTAGTTTCTCCTCGAGAAAGCAGGAACTTAGTAGGGAAATAGGGTAGCTTAACCGCTATCCTTTTTCTTTGCATAAAAATGCACATAAATGAACGTTTCAGCACGTGGCACGTACACATAACGTACACACTCAGCCATAATCTGAAATGCTAATCACAAGGATGGATCGTCTGGATCGCGTTCATATTGAGGAAGCCCATCACTAATTTCATAATAATCCCCCTTCTCAGAAGTCCAGATATGCCCCCTAACCTTTATGCCTGAAACGTCATCTAAAGATCCTGCAGAAAACCACAAATCGTCCCCATCCTCAGGATTCCATACTAGCACAGAGCCACAAACTGAACAAAATCCTCTTTTTACTCCTTTCGTTACATCCTTAACAGAGTTGTACCAAGCAAGGTTTTCTTCACCCAAAATTTTCAAGTCATTTTTTTTGCAACCTGTACTGGCAGAAAAGTGACCATTTTGTTTTCTACAGTTCCTGCAATGACAATGCAGCACGTCAAATAAAGGCCCATGCACCTCATATTTTACGGCACCACATAAACAGCTTCCTTTTTTAACTTCTGTCACTTTGGATGAATTAAAATCTTTTTTTTTCATTATTCAGGCCTCCTCACGGGGGTTTTGTTGTTCCTTGATCTCCTGATTGACTATCACTATTTCCCTTATTCCTGAAAAAATCACTCTCCCGCATCTGATTGACGCAATTTACGTGGTAATGCCGTAGTTATAATAGACTACTGCCATAATAAATTGTTATGTCATTAGACAGCCGTAATAAACTTCAAGGAGGTATTATGAATCTTAAACTCGTATTTCGCATCTATGCCGGCTTCGGCGCTTTGTTTGTAATATTGGGCCTGCTGTCGCCGGACGCCATGTTGGAAAGTTTTGGGATGACCTATAACGACGAAGTGGGTATCATGATTCAGTTCGTTTCCATGATCCAACTTATGTTTGCCGTTGTTGTTTGGCAGCTACCCGATTGGCTTGGGGATAATCTCACCAAGGCCGGTTCTACTTTCATGGTCCTTTCTCTGATTCCTGTCGCTTTGAACATCTTTCATGTGATGACTGACACGCTTCCCGCAACCGGCGCATTTTTTGTGGAAAACGGTGTCTGGGTGGTATTCGCAGGGCTGTTCTATTTCTACAGCAAGAAACCTGCGTAAAGTAAAATTCCTCGATGGGCGTACTAAGTAGTCCTGTCTTCGACTGGCAGGGCTTTCCTGATATCGGTGAATATATCGACAAATACAATGCTCGCCTCAATGTTGAGGATGACGGCTATGGAAATACAAACTAACGGATCCGATCAGGGTTAGGGGTGGGTCTTAGGGAATCTATCCGGGAAAGCTCCTCTTTCCCAATCTTAACATCGCAAGTGACGGGGGATGGTGGGGATAAAAGAAGCACCCACATCGTGATATAATTTTTTGAGAAAGGAGAACGAGTGAATTGGTTAAAAAAACCAGCAAGTCCAAAACTAATAAAGATTACTTTGGCAGTAATGGCTATTGGGGTAGTGGTGATGATTGCCATTGGGCAGTATTTGGCGGCTTTTGTTTTTGCCTGTATATCGCTGAGTGTTTTTTATTCGTTTGATAGAACTAAAAAATGAACAAGCTACTACCACTTGTGGGATGATGGGTAGATTTTGATATGGAGAATAAAATGAAGAAAAAGTTGAATAATCCAAATATTTCAAATGCCATTTTATGGGCATCTGCTATCTTGTCCGCCGCAATACTTGATGCTCCCCAGTTTCTAACTATCATTATCTTACCTTTACTTGGAGCATTATCAATTATTAATGTAAAACGGTGCAGTTATTAGTATAGGCATTATGCTCCCACATCAGCTTTCCCAATCTAAACCTGGTAACTGACGGAGGGACGGTCGGGATAAAAGAAGCACCCACATCGTGGAATATTTTCCTCAGGATCATAATTAGATGAAATATTTGATAGGCATACTACTATTAACAGGTGCGGTCTATTCCCAGTGTAATAAGCACAACTGGCAAGACTATTATAATTCTGATGGTCGTGATATGAGAGGTTGTGATCTTACAAAGGCAAATCTCTATAAGGCAGACCTTACAGGTGCAGATCTTCCAGGTGCAAACCTTGAAGATGCATACCTTAGAGGTGCAAACCTTACAGGTGCTGACCTTTCTGAGGCAAACCTTGAAGACGCAAACCTTAGAGGTGCAGACCTTACAGGTGCAATTCTTCCTGAAGGATGGATTATGGTAAATGGATATCTTATAGGTCCAGGGGCAGTTCTTTTTGGGGTAAACCTTTCAGGTGCAGACCTTTCAGGTGTAGACCTTAGAGGTGCGGACCTAAGAGATGCAAAACTTGATAGTTCAGACCTTTCAGATGCAAACCTTAAAGGTGCAGACCTTACAGGGGCAAACCTCACAGATGCAAACCTCACAGGTGCAATTCTTCCTGAAGGATGGATTATGGTAAATGGATATCTTATAGGTCCAGAGGCAGTTCTTATAGGGGCCAACCTCTCTGGTGCAGACCTTTCAGAGGCAAACCTTAAAGATGCAGACCTCTCAGGTTCAGACCTTTCAGGTGCAGACCTTGAAGGGGCAAACCTCAGAGGAACAGACCTCACAGATGCAAATCTAAAAAAGGCAAACCTTATAAATACAAAACTTGATGGTGCAGACCTTACAGGTGCAGACCTTGAAGGGGTAAACCTTACAGGAACAGACCTAATAAATGCCAACCTATCAGGTGCAGACCTTACAAAGGCAAACCTTCTGTGGGCAGATCTTAGAGGTGCGAATCTTACAGATGCAAACCTTAAAGAGGCGAATCTCTCATGGGTTATATCAGAAAGGATCCTTGGAACACCCAAATCTTTGCCTAAAGGATGGTCTTTGGACGATGGAGTATTAATGCATAATTGGCTTATGGGCAACCTTAGCACTAAAAGTTATGCTGGTATTTATTCTTATAATTGGGACCCTGATGCGGAAACTCAAGGAAGCAAAGGTCGGTTAATCATTTATCCTGAAACTGAAAATACCATTCTATTTCATTTGTGGTTAAGTACAGGTCCTCCATCTCATAATCAGGGATCACTTTATGATAGATTAGATATGAACGGTGTAGTAGGAAATGGCGTAGGAATTTATATAAAAGATTTAGGCTATGGAGATAATCCTTGTAAATGGGAAATGAGAATCGATGAAGACTGGGCCTCAATTACAGGTATTGGATCTCCTCACACACAGGACAACGATTGTGGTTTTGGTGCTCGGGTGTCTGCTGATGGAGTGTATGGAAAAGATAGTAATGATATTCCATTATATTTTGAAAAAGCCTCCCCGCCGTACAATTACATTTCTTTTAAAGACACCAAGCCAAAAGACCCCCAATTGCACGAAAGCATAAATGAATATTTACGGGCAGTATTTGAGTGGGAAATGGAAAGGTTCACTGTTAGAGTTGACGACATGGGTGAAGAAGGATATCGCTATGTTTCTTGGGGGAAAACTAAGAAGCAAAATCAAAAACCAGATCTGATTATAATGAACGGATCATTAATACTAGATGGATCGGGAGGAAACCATGTTTATTCGTTTAGGAATGGTGATTATGAATATAGATGTGCAGTTGTTGTGATGGGTGAAGAAGGGAATGTGAATGATTTCCTGATCGTCGAGAGGAATGGTGAGGTAATACTTAGGCAGAAGCGAGTGCGTTGAAATTGGTAAACGACGGGGTGGCGTCGTGGATGAAAGAAGCGCCCACTTGTTTAGTTAATTACTTTTGATAAGGAGAATAGACTATGGATAACTACGCAAAAGATATCTTAAGAGTAGCATCACTCATTGTTCTTAGTCTGGTATTTGGATGCGGAGCAGCGGTTGTGCCTGTTGTTGAGGAGGCACCTAAAGTTGTTCCCACTACTGAACCTTCTCAAGAACAGTTGGAGGAATGGAAGAACAATAAGATTGAATCCACAAGGAGGTATGAGATCTGGGACAAATGGAGGAACGAAAACTATGAATACATGTATGTTGATAAAGAATTGAGAGTAAGACTTTCAACTCTTTATCGATCTGAATACTATATTGAAGATCCCTCCGGAAGTACCAATTCAATGTTTGAACTTTTGGTTCAGAATTTGAAAGATGATAAAGTAACAATCATTCTTCCAAAACAGAATATAGTCTTTCTGATAAATGGCACATCTCGGTTGTATGGTGAATTTGAGGGGGATCGTACTTATCATCTTGAACCTTCCAGATCATACGACAAAACTGGAAAAATAAGGACAGATCAGTTCATTGTAACTTTTCAACAATGGGGTCAGCTAACAGAGGAAGACAATGCGAATATTAGGAAAAACTCAGGATCAGATCTTTGGCCCGACGGAATATTGAACAAGAATCTTCTTCCTCTTTTGACCGACGATGGGATTGTGAACATTAAACTTAATGACGCACTTTCTGAGCCATTTCAGTTGAAAGTCAACCCAAATTGGAATGGCCTTCCATTTCCTGAGGCTAAGGAGCTTCATAAAAAAATAGCACTCAACATTGAAGATGTCATCAATAGAAAAGACTGGGTTTCCAGGAAGGTTAACCGGGAAAGCATATTTCTGGACCAATTGAGGTCATTATATATTGGCGGAAAAAACTTAATTGAACCTGGTAAATGACGGGAGGACGGTCGGGATGAAAGAAGCACCCACATCGTGATATAAATTTTTGTTTGTACTTATTTTTGCATTAATCATATTTTACTGCATTAACCAGAGTAATAGATAAACCAAAAGGAGAAAATGATGATAAAACGAATCATGATAGTGGCACTTGTTGCCACCAGTGCGCTTTTTGCCCAAGCTGGTGAAACCTGGAATGTGGGTGAAAGTGTCTATCAGGTAACAACTATCGACTTGGAACCCAATGTTGATCCCCAATACTTGAATCAAATGAAGCGTACCTGGGGAAATAACATGGAAATTTTCAAGGCTGAAGGGTTAGTTGAAGACTACCAAATTCTGAGAAGTATTAATCCATATGATGGCGATTTTGATCTTTTGCTTATAATAAAATATAAAAATCTTGCAATTCTTGACAGTAATCCTAAGAACAATGAAAGAAGAGATAAAGCCCAAGCAAAGGCGAGAAAAATCACCTCTCAAGATCAACAACAACAAATCACCTCGACTTTTCCCAAAATGCGAACGATTAGAGATCAAAAGTTGATGCGGGAGATCACCTTTATTAAGTAGATCTTAATTAGTTGGGACCGTTGATCCCTTAAAACACCAATATGATGGCATTGTCTATTGGAGTAAAATGTTCAGCCCTTCTTAGAAACAAATAACCCCACAACTTGGTGGGGTTATTTGTTTCTAACTCTCCTGATTGACTTTACCGCTAACTCTCCTTAGTTTGCCTCCAGAGAGGTAGTTTCCCCATTATGTATTTGAATCAGCTTTCTCAACCACTTTCCCAATTTCAACCTGGAAAATGACGGAGGGACGGTTGGGATGAAAGAAAGTGTTGGTAGTAACCCAAACTAGATACGGGCTATGATGTTCATCTGGGACTAAAAAAATATTATTGAAAAATTCTTCAAAAGTGGGAAAAGATTTGTTTTCATTTTACTACCCCTTATTCTAATTTAAACAATTAGCATCTAACTAAAATTTTTCAAGGAGGCGAAAATGAACCAGAGAAAAATAGTTGTGTTAGTTTTGTCCTTTTTACTTTTGGTCGGCTGTGCCCAAAAACAGGATGTCCCCTTGCCTGTAACCACGACAAGCCCAGAGGCTTTGGAATTATTCAATACGGGTATAAAGCATCAACTTAATCATGACTTTTTACTTCAACCTCAGTATTTTCAAAAAGCTCTGGCTCTTGATCCTGATTTTGTACTTGCCAATTTATGGATTAATGAATCAGATCCGGCCAAGTGGCTTGAACATTTTGAGAAAGCCAAAGTTGGTAAAGATAGGGTCTCTGAAGCTGAAAGAATATTGGTAGATATGGCCGTCGCCAATGGGGAGGACAGAACAAAGGATGAAATTAAACTTGGGGAGGAGTTGGTTCAAAACTACCCTAACAGTTCTGATTCCTATGTTCATTTAGGTAATGCTTTAAAAGGGATTAATGATTTTGACGGCGCTGAGGAAAATTATAAAAAGGCACTGGAGATCAATCCAGAAAACTTGAGGGCTCTCTGGCAAATAACGAGTCATCATATGAATGTTTACATTGGTCAAGTGATGCGACCAAAAGATGAACAGGACAGGGTTCTGGCTGGAAAATATATTGAAAAAATGATTGAGATTAGTCCTGATGCTGGTTCTTTTCATCAAATGCGGGGAAACCTTTTTAGGGCAGAAAGCAATTTTGAATCCGCAAAAAAATGGTATATGAATGCTTTAGATATAAAAGAATCTCAAGGAGTACCGAAGGCCGGAATATTAGGTGTTGTTGCCCACAATTTACTTTTTAACGGGGAAGTTGAAGAAGCACATAATTATTACGATTTGAGCATTAACGAGAGTGTGCGTCCTTCTCAAAAGATTGGACAATGGAATTTTAAAATTCAGGCCTATTTATTTGTTGGTGACTACCAGGGAGCTATAAAAGCGGCAGATGAACTTTTGAGCCAAATAAATGATTTCGGATTTTCTGATTCTGAGCTATATCAGAATAAAAGGCAGGTTGAATTCCGAAAATTTCTGGCCTTTGCTCACAGCAAGGAACAGGAAAAGGCCTACGATTCAATGATGCTTCTAAAGAAATACAGAAATAAGCAAATGTCTTCTTTAGAATATGATGAGATCAGAGAAAGGAATTTCAAGATTTTGGATGCTCAACAGGAAGCATGGTATTATTTGCTTTTTGGTGAATATGAAAAAGCAAATTCCAAGTTGGAAGATCTATATGCTCTCGTCAGCAAAATTGATAATCCCACTGCTATCGTTAATTACAGGGCAATGAAAGGGATGGTCCATCTATTCAGTGGTGATGCACAAAGGGCACTGGAATATTTGGATGACACCATTGAAACGGAAAACTATCAATATTATAGTTATTACAAGGCTGAAGCTTTGAAAGCCACTGAACAGGAGGACGAAGCGTCTTCAATTTTTTATAATTTGGCCAATTATAACTTTAACAGTTGGGGAGCAAGCTTGGTTAGGTCTCTTTCCAAGGAGCAATTGGAATAAGTAAATCCTAGTTTGAGCTGAACTCCAGAACTTCAGATTCAACCCTTTAAGATAAGTCCTGGATCTGAACAAAACATTCCTTATGAACTGCTCCTGTTTTTGACTTCTCATAAGCACAGAAAACAATTCTAAT
>CEPV01001248.1_pt1 | contig 18954 bp, 16 predicted proteins | sample 530451 | NCBI WGS metagenome assembly CEPV01 (sample SAMEA2620097, study PRJEB7988) | marine metagenome | isolation source: saline water (ENVO:00002010), including | reverse complement strand
CCGCTTCGCTCCACTTTCTCATTGCTCTCGCTCTACGTCGTTAATAACTTAATCAATAAATTCACGAAACCATAATTCCAAATTAATACACTGCCATACAAAAAAAGAATTGCCCCCCTCGCCTTTAAAAAATAAATCGACTTTTTGCAATAATGCGTCGTGATTCCAATAGGGTCTTTTTTTAAAAGAGGAGGAGTTTAATATATCATATACTGCTTTTTTGTGATATTTGCGCAACCATTCGCTTTGTGCGGCACTAAAAGCTTTCTTTGGGGTATTTTTCACGACACGAGGAATGTATTCTTCCATCACATCACGAAGAAGTACCTTCTGAGATATACTACTTATTTTATACCGAGCCGGAAGAGAAAAGCAAAACTCAACCAGTCTATAATCTAAATATGGAAGACGTAATTCCCTACTTGCCGCCATGCTTGTGTGGTCATTGAATCGCAGAGTACGAGGTAACTTTGTATGAACAACATCACGATATTGCGCATTTAATAAATGAGATTTGAATGGTTGTTCGTGCTTAATTTCTTTTTGATATTTTTTGACAAAATCCTTATTTAAGATCTCCATGTCTATAAGGGGGGACATGTCTTGACTCAGCAACGACGGTGAGCTTACTTGTTTTAATGGAGCACCTGCTCTATCTTTTTCATGTTCAGGCAAATAATATTTATAACCAGCAAGCAATTCATCAACTGCTTGTCCGCTTAAGAGCACCGTAACATTGTTCTCATGAGCAAGTTGATATACATGTGCCATAGCAACTGTTGGCAACCCCCCAAACGGCTGATCCTGGATTACGTTCATTGTACTAGATTCACCCATGACATTTTCAGGATTTGGAATTACTGTGTGCCATTTTTCCTTTTGTCTCTTTGTAAGACGATTTTCAAGTAAACCACATTCATTGTATTCTTCACTTTGATAACACATCGAAAATGTGGGAATATCTTGACCTAAAATTTCTTTTGAAAAATATAGTAAACTTCCCGAATCAAGACCGCTTGATAGTGTTATACCAACAGACACATCGCTACGAAATCGAAGCATTATAGAATCACGAAGTAATTCTTTAAATGTTTCGTGAACTTCATCTTCTTCTAAAGAGTCATCTTTGATAGAAATATTTTTTAGTGTCCAATATTGATTAAATTTAAGTTTGTCATCTTCAAAAATTAAATAATGTCCCGCTCTCAACTGTTTTATATCTTTAAAAAAAGTTTCTTCGGTGTAATCATAAAAACCATTATACAAATAATCAAAAATAATATTTTCATTGGATATTTTAGGAACACCGAGTTTCAAGAGCCCTTTTATCTCTGAAGAAAAATAAAGAGTTCCATCCTTTAGGTAGTAATAAAACGGCTTGATGCCCAATCTATCACGAGCGCAAAAGAGCTTTTTTGTCTCCTTGTCCCAAATTGCAAATGAGAACATCCCGTTGAATTTGTTTAGGCATTTTTCACCCCATCTTATGTACGCGGCAAGAAGGACTTCTGTGTCTGTTTGTGTTTTGAAATCATAGGAGTTTTTTAATTCTTCCTTAATTTCTTTGTAATTGTATATCTCTCCGTTGTATGTAATTACAAACCGTCCGTCATTTGAAGTAGACGGCTGATGACCAGATTCTGAAAGATCAATGATTGAGAGACGGCGATGCCCCAAGGCAGTACTTTCTTTGGGGGTATAGTAAACACCCGCATCGTCTGGGCCCCGATGCGTCATAGTGTCTCTTGCTTGTATGAATTTTTCTTTACTCGGCAGATTATTACCAAGAACTCCTATTATTGCGCACATGTGTAATTTAAGATATACAATTTAAGATATACGATTTATGAATAAAAAATATTGAAAAACAGAAGGAGACAAAAATCATCCCGTGAACAATAAGTCTAAAATTCTAAAAATCATATATCATATATCTCAAATCTTAAATTAAATCAACCTCTTCACATTCTATAATCCCACACTTTGTATACATGCTTTACCTTTCTCTGGTAAGTTCTCTATAAAGTCCTTCTGTAATGCTTTTTATGTTTTCTGAATCGTCTTTAATGAGTTTTATATTTAGATCATCCCCATCTTTAAAACGATTATCCCGATACCCGCATATTGTTGACTCATCAAATGCTTTAAGAAAATTAATAATTTTTTGTTGATCTGGAGTAAATCCTGCTTGTATTTTTTCCAGTGCACGCTTAGCAGATTCAACATCATGGGCAACGAAAACCCCATCACAATACACATACCAGGTGTAGCCAAATGCAATAGATGGTTTACCGCGGAGTATGGCTTCCCATGGAGGTGAGCCAGTTACACCAGCTACCGTCTGTGAATTTTTTATTAAATCAAAAGTTGAAGTTTCTATCGGAACGACATATACATTATCCTTTCGAGAAATTTCTTCAGTATACCCCTTGAACCTTCCCGCATGTGATCGCGGTCCAGTCCACTGTATTTGACTTTCTTTCACATAAATAACCCAATCGGAAGGTATAACATGTGACAGTATGTCAATCATTAAAATCTGATCAACAAACACATCCCCATCAGTTAATGTTGATCGTTCTGGCTGGCGTTGGAGCGCAACATAAATATATTTTTTAGAATAGTCAGGTTTCACCTGGTGCTTCATATATTCGTTTTTGAATTCATCTTTTATCTTTTTCCATTTCTTTTCCTGTAATTTTATTTTCCACACCGGACGTCTAAACGGCTCAATACTCGGTAGGGTTCGTTTTGTGAATAGCATCCGTATATATAAATATGATGTTTTTAGGAATGTAAGATTCTTTATATTTTTAATTACCGTCTTAATGCTTGGTAAAAATCTAGACATCATACGAGTCCTTTTTTTAATATTTTCACTACGAGCATAGAACGGGGATTCATCAACAGATTTCTGTTTTTCATAATAATCTTTAACATCAATACTTAAATCATCTAAAGTAAAATTTTTGTCTTCATTGACTTTAATGCGCCTTTGCAATGTTTTGTAATCTTCGGTGTCATCAGCGAGAAACATCCGCCCTCCTATTTGTGTATTTCGAAGCATGACCTGTTTAATACCTAAATGTTTGGCAACACAATATACAATATATTTGTATGACTTATGCGGCGCGTCATTGTATATAATTGCGTCCGGTTTGAGGATTGTCAGAACTCCATACCAATATTTTAAATATCCATGATACATGCGCACCTTCTTCATAAGTGATACACTCGTACGATCAATACTCTCCATCATCAACAAAGACCGTAATTCACATTCAAGGAGTTGCTTTATAAAATTCCTGCCTACGGGTTCGAAAGATGAAACATCTATTTCCCGTGCTGGTATTGCCGACGTAGCATCGTCTGCATTATGGAAGATCGTATTTGGAAACATCTCTTTATTCTCAAATGCATCATTCATAAAATCTCGCTTCCCAGCTGTCCAGTAGATAATTTTAATAGAACGAGATTGAAGCGCTCGAATTACTTCAATCATCATTTTTGAATGAAAATCAAAGACCACAATACGCATTTTGGGGAGAATATTTTGTTTTAATTTTTTATTATTCATCCCGCTACGAAATAGGACGCGGACGGAAACGTCTTTAATCCTATTAGATAACTATTAGCAATATTAATTTTAATCATAAATATCCCTAAAACTACCAAGCGTCCGCGATTTCGTATGGGATTCATACAGCTCAAAAAAGAGCACACTGGTTGCCTTGGTTTTTCCACAGTAGCCTACTACTTCCATTGTGCACAGAAGTAATCAATGCAATGTTTTATATTTTATTTATTATGCTTATGCGGAATAATAAAGGTTCTCCGGCCTGAAGGCCGAGGTATTGAACCTTTGTTAACTCCTCGGCTCGGCAATGAGAAAATTCCGCTTCGCCGAGCCAGACTCGGCTTCGCTACACTTTCTCATTGCTCTCGCTCTACGTCGTTAATAATATCCTTAAGAAAAACTTCAGCCAGCCGCCAATCTTCTTTTGTGTCTATATCTAGAGAATATTTTTTGTCCATTATATACGGCACCACATCGTTCCCGTAAATACTCGGAGGATTTTTAAATAAAAAATCTTTTTTAAATACGTAGAGAGCGCTATTGCGTATATACGTAGTCGGAAGCTCTTGTCTAGATGGAATAACTTTTTTAATGTCACCGTCGCCAGTAAACAGCTCAAGTTTCCCTTTTTTGTCAACGGTAAATTGCCAATATGGGCTATACTGTCCTGTTACTTCAACAACGCTAATCACAGAATCTGCACCGCCGTTCTGCAATAGCTCAATAGATTCTTTAATGTGCTCTTGTGTTCTAAAAGGAAACGTGGGGGCAAGTAAAATTACCGAGTCACAATAATATTCTTCGTTTTCTTCAAGCCATTTCACGGCGTGTACAATAACTGGAAGTGTTGGTGTCAAATCTTCTGCTAGCTCCGCTGGACGCATAAACGGCACCTCCGCGCCATATTCCCGCGCGATATTTGCGATTTCTTTATCATCTGTTGACACGATAACGCGATCAATTAAAGGACACTGCTTCGCGACCTCAATAGACCATGCGATAAGCGGCTTTCCTCCTAATAATTTTATATTCTTGCGGGGAATTCCTTTTGAACCACCGCGTGCAGGGATAATAGCAAGAATTTTTTCTTTTTTTAAATCAGTCATTATTTGTTAATTATTATAACTCCTCTCTGGCTAGACAGTTACATTGATTTTTAGAAAATCACGTATATTAACCCGGTCATACCGTGGGATGCGAAATGGATCATCGCCAGATGTAACTCCTTTCATTTCTACTGTAACAGCGTTGGTAAACCCAAAATCGCGTACAATCTTAACTGCCTCATCTATGACAACTCCGTGCGGATAGCAAAAAACCACCTGCGGTCTTGACACTATTCCGACAAAATAACTTTGTGCTTTTTTAATATCTTTTTTAAGCGCTTCGCGAGATAGCGTATTAACAGTGTGGTGGTGATATGTATGATTACCGATAGAAAAGCCGCGCGCCTCAAGTGATTTAATTTCATCTTCGTTTATAAATAGATTATGACAACACTCTTTTTCGTCCAAATTAAGTGTTTCAAAATATGAGTTTACTAATTCTTCTAATACATTACTTGGAAGCGAAACAAATGTTTCCTTTAAATTTGCTGTAGGAATATCTTCATATAGACGCCTGTCTGAAGAAATGCGCCTGTCTTTAGAAATGAAATATTTTGAGGAATTTTCTGAAAACTGATTTTTAAGAAATTTATTTGAGAAATCAATAAACTCATCTGAGGAAATAAACGAGAGGAGAATATGAATTTTGTGTGTCGTAGGGATTTTTCCTTCCGAAGTAACGCCGATCGGAAAAAACGTTCCATGCGCGCCATATTTTTCCAAAATCGGCACTGCGTTTTTATATTGGCTTTTTAATCCATCGTCAAATGTAATGGAATAATATTTCTCGCTTGAATTTTTTTGTGCCTCGTCAAATACTCCTGATATGGATGCTGGTTTATAGTGTTTTGATAAAAATCCAATATGTTTTTCAAACTCCTCTACCGAACATGGGTGCGTTCCTGAATTCTTATCATTTGGATTTTCCACATAATGATAATTGACCAATATGTGTTTGTCGTTCAAAGAAAAGGTCATAATATTAATTATATAAAATATATTAACTCCTCCTTGGGCCATCCCTTGGCCACCAGCTGTGGCTGGGCTAGGCCGGCATGGACACAGTCGGCTCGGCAAATGAACTCCTTAAGGTCAAAAAACCAAGGTCTGGCCTTCTCCCGTCGTTTCACTCCTCCTCAAGGCCAGACCTGGGTTTTTTCTCCCCAAGACCAGACCTTTTCCCGTTCATTTCCGTTCGCTCTACGTCGTTAATAGAAGCACTTCGTCTTATATTAACTCCTCGGCTCAGGAATAGAAAAGTTACGCTTCGCTACACTTTTCTATTCCGTTCGCTCTACGTCGTTAATAAAAATTGTTTTTCTAATATAGTTGGTATTTCTGCAATATTTGAAACAACTAGAAATCTCTGTGAGTTATTGCTCCATCCATTCCACTTGTTTTTAATACCTATAAAATTACCTCCAATCTTTTTAGTAAAAGTATGGTCTGTAATACTGTCACCAATCACCACATAACGTGAAGTATCAGTGTTTCTTTCAAGACCAACTACGCGACTAAAATTTTCATTTTTTCCAAAACACGTCAAGGACGCCCCGTTACTCCCGAATCCAAAAATTGCCTTAAAGTATTTATCTATGTCAAACTCCTTCATTATTTCTCTCAAACTGTCATCAGTGCCACCGCCAGAAATAATGTACATGTGATAACCATTTTGAAAAAGACTGCTGAGTGTTTGCTGCGCACCAGCGCGTAGTCCATTTTTATATAAAAATGCTTTTACCGCGTGTTCATACTTGTCAATTAACACCTTGACACGTGTATTGTTTTTGAATGTCTCATCATCCCAATGGGCAATTTCAGGATTATCAGTTACTGAAAGTACATATCGAATAAGCCCGTATCTATTTACTGACTTTCCTTTTGGTGTCTGAATATAGGAAATAACTATTTTTTGTTTTTTCTTGTCTCCAGGAAATATCTCACTCCAAATATCTTCGTATTTATAGTCTAGGGAATCAACAAGTGTCCCATCCCAATCCCATATAAGCACCGGTTTCATACGTTGTTGATTTTATGTTTTCTTACGACAAGCAGAATCATACGCCTCCTGGAGACATGAGTGAACGCCCTCACTTATGTCAATATAGTCTTTCATATTAATCCGAATTGGTATATCAGGCTGAAAGCTCCATGGTGTACTTTTATAATGCCTATGATTAACCGCCTTAAGATAATTGATTTTAATTTTTTTCCCGACAATTTCACCAACAATATTAAAAAGATCTTTCATGTAGATACGCTGGTGTCCTGTAATAAATACTGTTTTATTTTTGTATTCCTTAATTTTAGCGATATTCATGGTTTCGCGAGCAGCATCTTCAACGTGGATATGCTCACGAATATCTTCTTCAGTACCGTAATGTTCGAAAGACTTTCCATTGATGACCGCTTCGCATAGCTGGTAAATAGAATTCGATTCTGTAGCACGAAGGCCATACAAACTACCATATCGAACAATAGTAAAAGGTAGACCGTATTCTTCATTAAATGTTTTACATAGGTTTTCACTAGCCAATTTCGAGACGCGGTAAAATGACCCTAGTTTACCTGCAGCATAGGCTGAACTTGCAAAAACAAAGTGTTTGGCTCCCGCCTCCTTAGCTACTAAAAGACATTTGGCCGTTCCTATAACATTCACATCCATCGTTTCAACTGGTTTAGACCGCGTCTCTCCTATGTCTGCAATCGCTGCTATGTGGAAAAAAGTATCACACCCTTTAAAGGCAAGTTTCATTTTTTTTATGTCACATATATCACCTTTGATATATGTAACCCCGGCTTCTTTTTTGGACGGAACATGTACATCATAAACGACAACTTTTATCTTATTTTTCTTGGCGACTTCTTTGATATGCCACCCAAGAAAACCTGAACCACCTGTAATAAATATTTTTTTCATAATTTTTCAATTTTCACGTGATGTAAAAAGAAATTCTGCAATTTTAAAGTCAATTAGATTATCAATATCAAGACCTTCTTCCTCTGAAATATTATACATAAGGGGGTTTTTGCCAACAACATTTTTATACACAATCATATTGTCCCGCGAAATAAGCGATGTAGCAAAATTAAGGGCAAAGATGTCGGGTAAATCTTGGCTTCGCGGGTGACACGATGGATCATAATTAATTGGCTCTCCATCCTTCCATAAATTCTCTTTTATTAAATGAGCTGAATTAATAGAGTCATGTTCTTTAAAATCAGTCTGTAACATATCTTCAATTGTTTTTGTGCGTATTAATGGATTAGTACAATTAATATACAAAATAAAATCGCAATCCATGTTTTCTGCCATATTTTCATATACATCATTCATGGACACCTCACTTGTTGCGTATTTTTCCTCTCTTTTAATGGTTTCAACTCCTAAACCACGGGCGACATCAAGCATTTCATCTGAATTTGAGTTGACCACAACTCCATCTAGAGACGGTATTTTAAGCAGTTGTTTTACCTTAAGCTCGAGCAATGAACTTCCAGCAAACGGGCGTATATTTTTGTTTAAAACTCGTACTGACCCAGAGCGAACTGGAATGAGAGCTTTGATTTTTTTAGGCATAGTAATTACAACATGATTATCGATTAATAAGTTCTACCGCATTATCAACCGACTTGAGCTCTATGTCTGAATTATCATATTGTTTTGGAAGCTCACCATCTTTAAATTGCTGCAGTAAATTCACAAAATCATCCTCTTTCTTGACAATGTGTTTTATACCAAAAAATGGCGCCAATTTATCAATATCTGTTCGGTGGTGCATATTCAAAAAGATAGCGGGAGTATTGCTTGCCAATATCATATAATTCACACTTGTTTGTGGTTCAGTAATACACAAATCGGAAAGACAGAGAAGTTCATCTGTTTTTGATTGCCCAACGTAAAGCTTTATTCCTAGTTTTTTATATGATTCATAAATATTTGCTTGACCTTCTGAATATTCTCCCGGATGTATTTTCAACATAATATCTGCCTCACTTTCTGAAAACACTTCACGCATTTTCTTTAAAACTTCATAATAATGCGCTACATGCTCAGAAATTGTCATTTTATATTTATCAGGTGGAGTGCGGTAATAACGGAATAATATAATTAAAATTTTCAGTTTATTTTCACTCAAATCATATTTATCAAGTAATTGTTTTTTTAGAGATGGTTTGGAGTCAATTTTTTGTTTTAATTCATCAATAAACTGAAAATCTGGGGAACCTACTATATGTACAGTCCCAGAATCATGGTGTCTTCCTAATCCATTTTTTGCTTCATCATCATCAAATACTCCCATTTTTGCAGGATTTGCGGGCGCAAGACCAAATCGTGGTTCTTTATAGGGTATGTCTAATATATTAGATATTATCTTTAGTAAATAATCATGCAATTTCCTTACTAATGTTTTGTCTGGTTTTTCATTTAATAAAGCTGCTCGTCGCAGTGCAGAACCAGACCACTGTAAAACTATAGTATCAGTACCTTTCCGATTTGCTTCTTTCAAAATCGTATCAGCTGACGGTATTGCTCGTGTGGTAATAATTTTTTGTGGATTCACAGAATCTAAAAATTTCCTGCACGCCTTGCTGTGCAAATAACGTTCCCAGAGCGGAGTTATAATCGGTATGCGAACCTTCTGGTCTTTTACAAACCCCTCTTCAATTACATAAAATTCGTATCCTTTTTTATTGCAATACTCAATTACTTCTTGGCGGCGAGAACTATGCTTGCCAATAAACAAAAATCCAATATCATATTTGTCTTTAAGATATGGAATAAACCGCTCAACATGTTTAAGTTGAGCAATATATGCCATCGGCGAAAAAATAATCTTTGGTTTTATGCTATTGTTTTGCATTTTTCGTTTTACATTTTGCACTTCCTCTATCCTATAAGTTTTACAACGCTATCAATGGATTTGAAGTTGGTGTTTGAATTGTCGTATTGTTTCGGAAGCGTGCCATTCTTAAACTGTTTCAATAGATCTATGAATTCATCAGTATTGTCCACCACGTGCTTTATGCCAAAATGAGGTGCTACATTATTGACAGCTTTTAACTCTGATAAATTGATAAATATCGCTGGTATGTCTGTTCCTAAAACTACACAGTTCGCACTTGTGGGTGGAATAGAAATACATAAATCAGACAAACTCCCAAGTTCTTCAGTTCGCGCCTCACCACTACCACCATAGATCTTTACCCCAAAATCATCCCTGTATGTTTCGTATATACTTTTCATGTCTTCTTTTTCTGATGATTCTGAGGGATGCATTTTTAATATAATATCCGCTTCTTCTACTGAAAACACAGATCGAATGGCTTTAAATAACTTACTATGAAGTATAATATATTCTGGGATCGTCATTATTCTTTGGCTCCTATCTTTCTTGTAATCGGGTACACGATAAAAACGAAATAAAAAAACAATGATTTTAAGTTTGTTTTCACTCAAATCATATTTATCAAGCAACTGTTTCTTAAGAGACAGACTAGAATCAATTTTTTGTTTTAACTCATGCACTAATTGGATATCTGGAGACCCAACTACATGAACTATGTTTGGGTTATATCTTTTACCCATACCATTTTGTTTTTCATCTTCATCAAAAACACCAACCTTTTTAGGCATAGCTGACGTAAGTCCAAACCGTGGCTCTTTGTAAAATATATCTAATATACTAGAAAATATTTTTAATAAATAAAGATAAATTCTCCGTATCCAAGTATGCTTTCTTTCGTGACTCTTTGTAAGAGACGAAAATCTTATAACTGGACTCGCCCACTGTAGAGCAACCGTTTCAATTCCTTTCCGATTTGCCTCCTTTAAAATCGTGTCGTGCATTGGGGTAGATTTTGCCGCTATGATTTTAACCGGTTTTACAGAGTCAAGGAAATCTCTACACGCCACACTGTGTATATACCGCCCCCAAAGTGGTGTAACAAACGGTATGCGAATTCGCTGATCTTTAGTAAATCCCTTATTAATCACATAGAATTCATAGTTTTTCTTCTTGCAATATTCTATCGCTTCTCTACCACGTACAGTATTCGCACATATAAATAAGAAACTTATGTCATATTTATCTTTAAGATACGGCACAAGGCGCTCAAAATGTTTGAGTGCTGCGATGTATGCAATTGGTGAAAAAATAAGTTTGGGTTTCATAATTAAACGTAGAACGTAAGACGCAAAGATAAAAACAACAACATAAGACTATTTATTTATTATTTAAAACTCACGGAGTTTTTATAAAGTTTTTTGATAAAACATGTCATGCCATTTTAATTTCTAAAAACAATAAAGGCTCTCGCGAAAGGAGGGTATGTTTGAAAATACACACATTTAATACCATGTTCCACTTTTAATTTTTCTAGTATGGGCAACATGTAGTCACCATCACTAGTGCCAGTAAAATAGTCATCAAAATAGACGATTGAGCCATCTTGTAAATATTTTGCAGATATATTTAATGCAGCTTCTACTGAGCTTGGCCAATTACAATCCACTGACAAAATAGATATTGGCTTAAGAACTGATATTATTTCTTTTTTCGTTTCTTCTTTCCTAAAGTCACCCTTTATTAAGGTACTAGACACATCTCCCAAAAGAGCCTTAACTTCATCGTAGGTAGATTTCATAAACCCCAGCTTTTCAAATACAAATTTTTTTTCATCATTACCTTTCGGCTTAGGAAGTCCCTCAAAGGTATCAAATCCATAGTAATGTTCTATATTGTTACCTAAAATTTTTGAGGCTGCATACATCATTTCTCCACGAAAGATACCAAATTCAGCATAAGCTCCTTTTATTTTATTGGTTACCAGAAGCCCCCTAACATCAAGTAAAAAGCGGATCTTGCGATGCATTCTGTGCTTCTCAGATAGATCTTCGATTGTTTGATTAATTGAATTCTTTAATTCGTTCATTTTTAAACTCTTTAATTTACAATTTTTGTTAAAAAATACACCGCGCTTCATCCTTCTAGTTTCTTTTTTTACTATCATTAAAATTCTTAATATCTGGATCGTATTTCTTAATTATATACGCCTTGCCTTTATGTGGATACCAGTATATAGGATGATAAAGTTTTTGCTCAACAAGAAATTCGTGTAATGCCCATGTCGCACCACGAAACCCTTTTACACCATAGTCATCAAAAACAATGATCCCACCTTCAACAACATTATCATATAAAATTTCAAGCGCGCATTTGGTTGGCTCATACAAATCCATATCTAATCGTAACACCGCAATATCCCCTATTTCATTGTCTGGGAGCGTATCCTGCACAAAACCCTTGACGACTTTTACGTTCTTCACTCCAAGCATCTCACATGTTTCATATACATCTTCTTCGTCAGCTTTCCACATTGTATTAGTTTTCCAGTTTTTATTTTGAGAAGCATTTTTTAAATACTTGTCATATTTTGTCCAATGCTTTTCCCCGCAACCTTCAAAAGAATCAAACAGTCATACGGTTCTTTCGGGATAACATTTTGCCATAAATACCCCACACCCCCCCTTCCACACGCCCAGCTCTACTATTGCTCCTTTTGGGGCAGATTTAATATGATCACACATTTGATATAAAGAAGGAAATTTGAGGTAGGTTCTTGCTTTAATCTTTAAATAAAGAGGATAAAACCTGAGAGCTTTTGGGTTATTAAGGATGAGCCTACCAGAATAATTGAAAAACAATTTTATTGCTTTTATCGTGTAAAAAGGGGTTGATTTAATTTTCAAAAATAAATCTTTCATTTATGATTTGTTGTTTATAAGGATTAATAAATAATTCAACAGCGAACAATCTTATATCCCTTTAATTTTTTAATGATCGTTGTAATTTTTGCGATACTGTCTGAACGTCTATTTTCGTATATTGTACATCTTAAAAAAATAAGAATCTTTCTTGTTTAGAAGCTCTTGGGGTGTTCCTTTTTCAGTAATTTTCCCGTCTTGAAGTACTAGTAGCTTATCACAATTCAGCACTGTCCCTAATCGGTGCGCTATAACCAAGACAGTTGTTTTTCCTTTAAGACCCTCTATGGATTTCTGGATTTCAAACTCTGATTCATTATCTAGAGCACTCGTTGCTTCATCAAGAATTAATAATTGTGGCTTTCGTGCCAAAACACGAGCAATAATAATACGTTGCCGCTGCCCAGCGGAAAGTATAACACCACGTTCTCCAATTATTGTTTCAAAACCATCAGGTAACTCGCCAATTACATTTTCAATATTCGCCATTTTCGCGGCACGACGTATTTCTATATCTCCAATTGAAGAATCATAAAATCTGATATTATTAGAAACAGTATCGTTTATAAGATATATGTCCTGAGAAACATATCCAATACTTCTTCTAAATGAGTGCGCGTCAATATCGCTAATAGCTACACCGTCAAGAAAAATCTCTCCCGAAGTCGGGGCAAGTAAGCGCAAAATAAGATCAACGATCGTTGTTTTACCACTCCCAGATGGACTAATTAAACCAATAAATTCTCCTTTTTTTATTTCAAAATTAATATCCTCAAGTACCGTCTTTGTGCCCGTTTTGTATGCAAACGAAACGTTTTTTAAAGATAGGCTGTCATTAAATTGAACAGGTGCACCCCTTTCGTCTACCTCTTTCCATTTTGTTATATCGTGTTGATATTTAAGGATTCCCTCCAGATAAGGGATTGCGGAAGATATTTTATTAAGATTCCCTTGCATTGACTGTACATAAACAAAAATCTTTTGAATAAGATAAACTACCACGATAAAAGCCGGCAAATTAAAATTAGATGTTTTATAAGAAACAGAAAAAAGCACGAGAATCAATATTAGACTAATCGGCTGAATAAATAATGTTGGTATGGCGGAAATTAAAAAACGTTTTATTCGCAGATCTCTGAGTAGAAGGAATTTTCTATTTCCAATATCTACTATCTGCTGTCCTACAGACATCGCTTTAATAGTTTTTATACCACTCATACTTTCATTAATAAGATGGGCAACAGAACGGTTTATTTTGCGAAAAACGCTTACGATCTTTTTTATTTTTAAAACAATTGGAATAAAAACAAGTAGAGTGACAACGCCAAAGGAAAAGGTAATAACGGTAATCAGTGGGGAAATATTAAACGCTATTAGTAAATACACCAACATGGTGGTAACTGTGAGTATACTCGCACTTAATGTCGAGAGGAGTCCCATTACACCTTCTATTTCAACACTTAGGGTTTTTTCCAAATGACCTGTCTTTTGACTCAAAAGATACGGCCATGAAGAATTGATGGTTTTTTGAAACAACAATGTTCTGGTATTTTTTTCATAATCAGAAGTAATTTTTATTTTTACATATGTTCCTATAAAAAGTACGACAGCTCTCAATAAAAAAAGTATTACAATAAAGATAAGGAGATATGTGATGTTAAAATCAACATGAGCTAGCGAAAAAGCTTTTTTTATAAATTTAGATATAAAGTCTACACCTTGCACCTCTTCCCCTGTCGCAAAAGAAAAAAGTGGGACAAGCGCGTTCAATCCGATTCCCTCAAATAAACCGCCCGTGAACCCAATTACAACCAAAATACCTATTCGAAGTTTATATTCTCCAAATGCCTCGCGAAATAATTTCAGGATTTTTATTATGCGTTTTATTTTTAATTTCATAAGAAAGATGAATTTTTAGTTAAAATATCTTGAATTGCCTCCACCATCCTGCTTGATGATTTACCATCTAGTTTATAACAAAGCTTTTCTTTAAGAACTGCCCTCTCTTTTGCTTTAGTTTGTGGATTTTGGAGATACTCGTTTATACACATTTTTAAATCATCTCTAGAGTGCGCAACTGACGTTCCTTCAGTATCAAAAATCCACTTGTAGTGTGTTGTCTTCGACATCTTGCGAGAGATATCCTCTCCTGCAACAATCAAAGACCCAAAAAGCGTATTGATAACAGGCTTCATGAAGCACATGCCGTCAAGCGCAAGAGTTGAAAGAACAATGATTAGAATATCAGAATGATATATAGTATTCACAAAATCAATCGTCGTCTCCGTCGTCGGATCCCACCCCTCAGTAAATGCTGGGGACATGTGATACGTATCATCATAGGCGGCTTTAGGCAAATTTTTAAATTTTAAAAATTTATCCTCACATCCTAATTGTACAAAATAAGGACGGACGAGGAGTTGACATGGTTTTACGAGTTCATTGTCATGAATCATCCCATAGAGCGCATCTGCTATTGTTTCATCGTTTGGATACCATTTCCCTTGCGAACCAAAAAAGAGGACAGGGAGTGTTGGATCAAGTCCCATTCGTTTACAGTGTTCTTCTCGAGTTCGGATAATTTCTTTTCGCGCATACCAATCAAATTCTGGAAATCCTATCACATAGATTTTTTCCGCAGGAATGTCTTGCGTTTTAATAAGATGCTCTTTTAAAATTTCATTCTGTACTAAAAAGTAATCCGACGGACAATTAAAGTAAGTCCTCGTAATCGTATCCCATGTTTTGGGCATGGAGACCGTTAAAATACCCCTCCTTTTTGCCTCCTTTATAAAAACAGAGTCAATTTTTGATGTAATAGAAGTTGAAAAAACCAAGTCTGGTTTATATTCGTCAAAATATGCAGAAATACGCTCAAATTTCTCTGGGAAAAAAGTAAAGCTTACCCAGCGTATAAATTTTCGAGTAAACGGCGTGCTGCCAAATGTCCCACTTATCACTCGCAGTATCACAATATGAATAAATGTAACGACACGTGGCTTATGTCTGAAGTTAATAGTATAGCGAAAATATTGCTTTGATGTATCGTTCCATAAAAAATAGCTTCCAAATTTCCCCAGCAAACTTTGCCACCTGCTCACGATCCTATCCTGCCCAAACACAGGAACAAGCACAACATTTTCACCAGCAAATTCTTTTTTCATATACTCGGGGATTTCTTTACACTTAATAAAAATAACAATATTGTGACCAGTCTTTTTAAGCAGTTCAAAACCGCCCGAACGCAGGACATTTTTTACGATCACACTTTGAGATATGAAGATGAATATAGTTTTCATTCCATTAGAGGCAGGACATTGACACACTTATGCCACTTACTGTCATTGGTTTTATTAGTAAATATAATATCCGTATCATGAGCATGTTTTTATCAACAACATAAAGTGAGCATCCCGCTTAAAGCGGGACTAAGCTGGAACTACCTGCTCGCCTAGTTATCAACTTCGCCGAGCCTAAACAGTAATCTTTGACGAAGCGGACAGACAGACAAGGACTTAATGTCGAGTCAATGCTTAATATAACATGAAAATATAGTATTATGTTTCGCTCGACTTGTACGAAAATTTAAGTGGTGATATTATGTACAAACTATGAAAATGAAAGACCGAATACTAAAGACACTCACTCATAAAAATACTAGTCTTGGAAATAATATAAAATCCGTCGGAAAACTAATCTTGAGAAATTGGGGTTTTGAGATACTCCGCGTACCGCACTACGGAAAATATTATAAGAGGTTTCGTTATTTTGAAAGAATATATGACTCCATTCGCAGTATCGATGGTAATATTGTTGAATGTGGTGTTGGCAAGGGAAATAGTTTTCTCACCCTTGTAAACCTTGCCGCGGACGAAGATAAAGGCAGAGAAATTTGGGGTTTTGATTCATTTGAGGGATTTCCAGAGCCATCAGTGCACGATAAAAGTATTCGAAACATCAAAAAAGGTGACTTAAATGTTTCTACTCCAGATTCTATAAAAAAATTCTTAACACACAAAGGCGGTATTGACTCTAAATTTCTAAACAATCACGTTAAACTTATAAAAGGATTTTTTGATGAGAGTCTTAAAAAATACGACGGCAGACCCATCGCAATTCTACATCTTGATGTCGACATGCACGACTCATATAAAGACTGTTTAGAGCAATTGTGGCCATATGTTGCTCCTGGCGGTGTTGTACTTTTTGATGAGTATAAAACAAGGGCAGCATCAACATATTGGCCAGGAGCCGCCAAAGCAATTGATGAATTTTTTAAAGACAAAAAAGTCTTTATAAGAAAAGACAATTTCCCAGGCCGTTACTATGCGTTTAAAGAACATGATTGATTAAACGCGAAATACAACAACCTGCATTAATATAATATTTTACTAAATTTTTCCCTTAATTAATGATCTTTTGCTATTGCGAAGTCCTTCAAGAAGCTGTCCAAGGGTGTTGCGATGAACGTGTTCCCACGCTTTAGGACTTGAGTTGCTGTTATGGGGTGCGAGTAACACATTGTCCATTTGTCTCAACAAGCTATCGTTCGGAAGGGGCTCATCTTCAAACACATCAAGAGCAGCGCCGGCAATCTCACCATCTTCTAGTGCTGTTACTAAGGCCTTCTCGTCCACACATGGGCCACGCGCACAATTAATCAGATATGCGGTTGATTTCATGCGTTTAAGTTGCGCCGTGCTAATCAGATGGCGCGATGTTGAGTTAAGATCGCAATTCAAAGATACAAAATCTGATTCGGAAAGTAGTGCATCAAGCGATACCATCTCAACTGCAAGCGCACTAGTGTGTCCTCTATGTATCTCGCGTACATCAGTACCAATGAGTCGTGCTCCAAAAGAACGTGCTCGGCGCAACACACCACTACCAATAGCTCCAACCCCAATGACACCAACCGTGGATTCATTGAGTGCACGACCAGGAATTTTCTTCCATGCACTATTTTTTATGGCTCTATCCATAACAACAATATTGCGCGCAAAACAGAGAATATAACCCATAACTGTATCCGCGACTGGTTCTGTGAAAGCGTCGGGTGTGCGGCATACACGAATACCACGTGCCTCAGCCGCCTTAGTATCAATTGAATCAATCCCTGTCCCCCACTTAGAGATCACCTTAAGCCTTGGCGCAGCATTTATAACCCGTGCTGTAAAATAATCATCCCCACAGACTACTCCGTCTATGTCACCAACAAGTGCCAGTAGCTCTTCTTCTGTCAATCGTTCACGAACTTGCGGCACAACAATCTTGATGCCATGTTTTTTAAACCAGCCGCTGAAACGCTCAATATCTGGCTTAAGATACGAAGCAGTAATAAGAACATTCCATGTCGTTTTTTCACCCTTTTTTGTTTGTATTTCCATATTTTTCTGTTTATTAGCCTAGTAAACTAAAAACAATCTGTCAACATTTAATACAACTCCGAGAACACACTTTGTGCAAAAGAGACTTACACGAAAACCATCAATACGATAAGTAATTTTTATTTTAATGGTTGCTCTTTCTCAATTGCGAGAAAAGTGAGATACATTTTAATGAAATTTAAAACTAGAAATCCGAAATTGTAGAGCAATAAAATCACAAAATACCACGCTAAAAATTTCCATTGTTCAAAAAATATAAAAAGAGAAAACCACAAAATGAGACCGGGTTCTGAAAAAAAATTATCTTTAACAAGAACGTGGCGATACAATTTTACTATACGAAAAATAAAGTTTGCTGTTCTGTTTTTTTGTGAATCAAAAATATCAGAGGCAACAGTCGTATCTTGTTTGTTGTAACTTATTAAAAACTTCAGTCTTTTAATATTGATGATTCTATATAAAAGGAAAGAAAGTGACCCAAACACGGCTACAGTAAAAATATCTTGCGAAGAAAGAACCCCTAACGTAACTCCTTGTAAAAATAAAAAATAACCGACCGAGGACGGAATAAGCGCATAGAAAAAATCCGCGCCAAGAGAATCAAGTGTCCCCCCGTATTTAGTTCTTCCTGATACTCTGGCGACATCGCCGTCGGTAGAATCAAGGACACCAAAAATAAAAATGGCAACGATGCCAGCAATTGGATATCCAACTATAAACAAGATTGCTCCAGCGAAGATTGCCCCGAGGCTAAGAAAAGTAACAACATCTGCAGAAATACCCAAATTTAAAAATACAAAAGCTGAATAAGGAGAGAGGGTTTTAGTAATGATGTTAATTGGAACAAAGCGCTCGGCTAGCCTTCTAGCTCTAGAGCGAGTTGGATCATAGCGAGTTGCAAAAATTTGTTTAAAAGTATAACGCATAATAAATTTTCAATTATTTTTTATCTTCTTAAAGATGGGGTGATTTTCAAGAATGTGAGCTTGGTTTTATCGGAACTCGCTTCGCTCGTGCTATCTCGCAGCAAAGCTGCTAGGTATTGAACCTGTAATTTCAAGCGAGGGAGAAATAAAAGCACTTCGTCTTATATTAACTCCTCGGCTCGGCAATCTG
>CEPV01070394.1_pt1 | contig 18955 bp, 10 predicted proteins | sample 530451 | NCBI WGS metagenome assembly CEPV01 (sample SAMEA2620097, study PRJEB7988) | marine metagenome | isolation source: saline water (ENVO:00002010), including | reverse complement strand
CGACCTGCCGGGATTGTGGCAGTGCGATAACGGGCGCCCGGTTCAGCCGACTCAGAAAATCGCCATGGTCAACGACATAACGGCGTTGCCCGTCGTTGACCGGCTTCTGCTTCCTTACCGGCGCTACACGTCGGTCCTCAGCGACAAGGAATTCGAGACCACAATGATCACGTCGCGCGGATGCCCGTACAAATGCGTGTTCTGCAAGATGGACGTGCAAAAGGTCTATGCCCGCAAGCCGGAACAGGTTGTCGATGAATTCAGGAAAATCGCCGAACTGGGCATTACCGACGTTCAAATCTATGACGATACCTTTACCTGGGGAAAGCAGCGCGTCATCGATATTTGCGAGGGCATACTCGACAACAAGATCAACGTTCGTTGGGCGATCAGGGACCGGGCCAACCGGGCCGACCCGGAAGTATACGAATTGATGAAGCGCGCCGGGTGTTACCGGATCCATTACGGCGTTGAAACCGGCTCGCCCCAGGTGCTCAAGGAGTCGGGAAAATTCATGACCCTGGAGCAGGCGGAAAGCGCCATCGCCATAGCCAAGGAAACCGGCTTCCAGACAATGGCCTACTATATGTTCGGTTTCCTGGATGAAACCCATGAAGACGCACTTCAGACAATCGATTTTTCCATCAAGCTTGATACCGATTACGCGGTCTATGCGGTGTTGATCCCCTATCCGGGGACGGCGATCTACGACCGCGCCCTCGAACGCGGCATCATCCCCGTCGATCACTGGCGGGATTTCACGAAGAATCCGGTGGCCGACTACCGGATCCCGCACGTCATCGAAAACATCCTCGACCGGGACACGTTGATCGGCTTGAAAAATCTGGGCCTCAGGAAATATTATTTCCGGCCTAAGCAAATTTTCCGCGAGGTGCGGAAAGTCGGCTCGTTCCGGGAGCTTGTACGTAAAGGAAAAATGGCGTTCCATGTTGCTAATGATTCGTTGAAATTGGCGCCCCGGTTGCCTATTTCGTAGGAATAAAGAAAGTCCATATTGTGCCCGAAGGTGCTCAAAAATTAGAAAGTGACGTGATTGGTGGCTTTGAAACAGCTCCAAAAACGGATGCTACTAAAGTTGACATCCTTCTGATTGCCACCAAGTCGGATTATCTGGAATTTGCCGAGGGATTTGTCGAGTGGCCCCAAGGGCTTCTGTCGATTGCCGGCCCGTGCTTGGGAGTCGGATACAACGTCAAGATTATTGATCAACGTGTCGACAGCGACTGGAAAGACGTCATCGCTAGGGTTTTGGATCAAGGTCCAATTTGTGTCGGAATGTCGAGCATGAGCGGCCCGCACCTCAGAAATACCGTTGAGGTGGCAAAATGGATTAAAAACAAGTATCCGGACATTCCCATCGTTCTCGGCGGCCCGCATGCGACCATGGTCCCCGATCACATGGCCGGGTGCGGCCTGTTCCATGTTGTCGTGCCGAGCGAGGGAGAAGAGGTCTTTCTGGAAATTGTTCAAGCCATTGAAGCCGGGAACCCAATCGAAGATATCGAGGGAATTTACTTTCCCGAAGGTGAAGAAGTGCGGTCCACTGGAATCCGTGAGGTTCTCGATGTTAACGAATTGGCCCCGCTACCATACCACCTTCTGGATGTGGTTCATTACAACCCCAACGTTGGTGGAAACTGGTCCATCGCCTTTTTTCCGGACCGAGGATGTCCGCATCGCTGCGCCTTTTGTAACGTCAACGATTATTTCTACACCAAGAAAGCCCGGATGATGTCTGCAGAATCCCTTGTCGGGCATATGCAGGCCATTGTTAAGATTGGTGTGGATGTTATTGCCATGGGAGACAGCAATTTCCTTGGCAACGTTCATCGCATAAAAGACCTGGTTGAATTATTGGAGAAAACGCCCATTCCCCTGAAGATTAAATGTTCCGGGCGGGTGGATGATATTTTACGTATCCATGACCGGTTGGGCATTGAAATGTTCGAACGGATGAAAAAAGTTGGCTTTTTCGCTTTTCAGGTTGGCGTTGAGTCAGGATCTGATGAAATTCTCCAATACATGGATAAGAAAATTACTGTCGAACAAATTCGCCGTGCCAACGAAATTATGAAAACTGCGGATATTATCCCCCTGTATTCCTTCATGGGCGGGGTGCTGAAGGAAACGGCGGCCGACGGGCAAAAAACCCTTCAGTTGATGGTTGAAATTGATGCGGTTAACCCCAACGCCAGAATGACGAATTTGCAACTTTTCCGCCTTCTTCCCGGGGGAACCAAATTCTGGCAAATCGCGCAATCGGAGTACGGTATAGAACCTCCGGGGAAAATGGAGGATTGGTTCGACCTATATTGCCTTGGCCATCCCTGGCTGAAAGAGGGGGATGTCGAGTTGTTTAAGAAGTGGGATTTGATTAGCTATTTTATTTCACCCAGGACGATTTGCGAATATTACCCAAAATTGTGGGCCAGAATACTCGCCCCCATCTATTCCAAAATTATTAAGTTCCGAATTCGCCACAATTTTTACGCCTTTATGCCAGAAGTTGTGATTTTAAAATGGTTAAAGGGTGATCCCGGGATGGACTGGAGAAGCCGGTTTAAGCTGGTTTGGAAAAAGTTGCAGTCACGCGTGAGCAAGAATTCCGGAATCTATCAGGACCAGCAGGGCTAGGACCTGTTGACAATTATCGCATCCAGATCACCGCGCCGACGAGAAAGAGCATGGCCATGTAGGCCGTGTCGGTCTTCTCGTAGCGCGTGGCGATACGGCGGAAGTATTTGATTTTGTTTTATGTAACATTCGACGAGATGCCTTTCCTTGTAGATTTCGGCGTCGTCGATATGATCCCGCAAGCCGTCCGGATCATGGGCTTTGTCGGCCAACAGATGTTCGCCCGCCAGGCCTTCCACCAAGTCCTCGGCCCGGGTGATGTCGTGCCATTGCCCCGGCGCCCCGGCGTCAGGATGAAGCGCAACGGATTGCCCAGGGTACCTGACGGTAGAATCTTGCTGGTCAAACCGCCGCGCGAGCGTCCGATGGCCTCAAAAAGCCGTTTACGGAGAAGCGAAAAAAAACGTTGTCCATACGCCCATTTACCGGAAAGCCCACGATCGATTTTGGGCGCTTGCCATCACTCAAGCTTGGGCTTGTGGGCCTTTACGATCAAGTTCCAGCCCATAAGTTTCTGCAACAAACTTACGGGCATCCACCGCATCGGCAATGGTAATTCCTCCGCCAAAAGCTGGCGCTGGCATATGCCGATGCGCTCAAAACAGCTGAACATCGCGCGGAGTTGGCGCCTCGTATACACCTTTACCAATGGATTGGAACCGACGTCCGAAATCTCAGCATTTCGGGACATGATCTCACCTATGGACCATTTGCTTAAATGACCGCGCAACAGGCCATACATTAAGACCAATCGCATCCAGTAGTTTAACGAACTTTCCGCGTAGACCATGGCGATCACCCTACCGCCGGGGCGGAGCACACGGTGCATTTCCGAAATCAACCGCTGGGTATTGGGGCTGTGGTGCATCACACCGTTGGTATAGACTAGGTCGAAGGCTTCGTCGGCAAACGGCAGGTCCTCGGCGTCGCCATGAACAAACTGGCCGTTCAAGCCGCGAAGACTTAAATTCTCGCTCGTCAATTGCAGATGACCCCATGAGAGATCGCAATTGACCACCTCGGAACCTGCCGCGGCGAACCGGCTTAAATCGGTTCCCATGCCGCCGCCGATCTCCAATACCTTTTCGCCGGCGTGGTTCTCGAACTCCATCGTTTTAGGCATCCAAGGCGCATACTCGCTAAAACGATATTGCTCGATACCTTTGAACCATTCGAGCCGAGACGTTTCATCATCGTCAACAGCCTTAACGTAGTGCGAGCCACATGGATCATTGTCCCACTGCCTCTGTATTTCCTTTTTGTACGGATCTACGGACACCTGCTCATCGCTCACGTTGGGCATGCTTGAAGGCCGGTCATCGCCTGCTTGCATCGCCCCGCTGAGCGCATCGACAAAATCAAATAGCCGGCCTACGTGCCGGTCCCAGTTAAATTCAGATAAAACGGCTCGACGCGCGTTGGCCCCCATCCGTGACCTCAAATCCGGGCTTCTTGCCAAAGCCGTGACCGCGGCAACGAATTCTTCGACGTTGCCCGGTTGGCACAACACCGACACCGCGTCACCGGCGTCCTGCACAGGTTTCCCTAATTCGGAAGGACGCAAGGCAGGGGAAAGAACCTCGCCAATCTGTCCGAGATCGCTGGCGACGATCGCCCCGCCCAGAGCCATATACTCAAAGATCTTGGTTGGTGACCCGAAGAAGCGGCCGTCCTCCATATTCCGGTGATGCGGTGACACGAAAACATCACAGGCCTTCATGATGACCGCGGCCTCTGCCTGCGGCAGCATAGTAGTGAAATGCACTTTATCCTGAAGCCCGCTCCGTTTTACGGCGCCAACAATCAAGTGGCGGAGGTTGCCGTTGCCGATCATCAGGAAACGCGCCTCTCCAACCTGATTGCAGATCCTAGGTATGGCTTTCGCCAGAACTTCGATTCCATGCCAGCCGCCGAAAGAGCCGATGAACCCGATGACGACATCGGAATCCGTATAACCGAGTTCGCGGCGGATTTTCCGCCGCTCTTCATCGCTCGGGGGACAATACATTTCGGGGTCGGCGCAATTCGGATTGATAAAAATCTTCGCTGGATCGACGTCCATTGAGACGACGTATTCGCGTACCGTCCGCGAAACCACAGAGATGGCTGTCGCCTGTTGGAATAGCGCCTTCTCCGCTTCCAGGAAAAGGCTCTCGAAAGCGAGCGGCCGTTTGCCGAATGAACGCGCCATCGATAATTCCGAGCCATTGAATTCCACCAGATACGGAATGCCCAATTCCTGGGACAGCCGCGCGCCGGCAACGTTTCCCGGCACCAGGCGTTCGTAAATATAAGAAGGTCTCAGTGCCTCAAGCACCGGCTTGAGACGGCTGTAGAAATGGCCGCTCGCTGCAAGCATTTTGGGCTCCACGCCGGGGGCTGTATGTTCGACGACGACTTGGTGAACGCCAAAATCATCGAGCAGCTCGAACCGGTTGGCCATGAGGCAGACGAAATCATCCGTGCGTTCGGCCAATTTCCGCGCGACATGGCATGTGTGTCCGTAACTGCCGCCGGCGGTGATGTTGGACCAGTAGTCGGTACGAAGATAAACACCGGTTCCCGAAACATGGTGCGAATGAATGCCATCAAGAGCCAGGGGAGCGGCTTTTTTCTGTATCTGGCGGATTATTCGCGACCAGGATATTGACGATCCGTCGGAGCTCTCCGCGTCCGGGGGAGACATGGCGCCCCAAAGTGACGTGAACGCCATATCGGCGATACAAAAGATGCTGGCAAAAACGTATAGTTTGAAAAAGCTTTTCCAGCGGCTGGCATCAATGACTTCAACCACCTTTTCCATCGGCCAGTAGAAATAAACCGGATAACCGGCCTTGCGGACTTTGCGTGCGAGAAAAAGATGATGACGGCTGGGGTAACCACGACCGAGTTCCATCACCAAGCCCTTTAGGCCGTGATGATCGATCTCCTCGACGGCGTTGTGGACGGCGTGTGGTCGCGGCTTGGCCAAGTTCAACTGGTGGCGCTCCGAGCACGCCGCCAGGCGTCCGTCTTCCAGAATCCCGAAATTCATGAGGTCCGGATCCGCATAAAGATATCGCGGAACCTCCGGAGACGACCTTTCCTCACCTTCCCCGCGCATGATCGCCTCCGGGATTGAAACAGCATCCTCCGTCATTTTTTTCCCATCAAACGGTCTTCAATATAGAGAGCGGTCGCGGTGGTTTCGACGATTTCATCGAACGGGATGGGCGATAAGCCACCGCCGGCAATGGCGTCGCCGAACCGTTTAAGTTCCTCGAAATGGCCTTTGTCCGGGATGTCGCTCTCCCACAACGGCTCCGCGTCGCCGATCCGGAGTAGACTTTTGTAATCGTCGATGACGTAGGCTTGGCCGTCCACGAAAACCTCGATTCGTTCCTTGGACAATCCGTCCTTCGGGCCCAGGGCGGTGTAGACCAGGTTTCCTATGCTGCCGTCCTCGTAACTCATGCACGCGCAGAAATTATCGTTGCGAAGATAAGCTGTGCCATCGGGATCAATGGACGTCGCCTCGATGGACCTTACCGGGCACCCCACCAGAAACCGGAAGATGTTATACATATGGCAGGCTTCACCAATATTGCGCCCGCCGCCCTCGGGGCCCTGGATCCAATTGTCCGGCGGGATATATCCGCCGTTCAGGCGGTAATTAATGATAAGGGGCGACGTTCGATCCGCGATTGCTTCCTTGAGCTTGCGAATCGCCGCCGAGAAGCGGCGATTGAATCCGACCATAAGGAGCGGTGGAGCGTCGAGGTTTTCATACGTCTTCGCCACCGTGTCGAGTTCCTCCCAGGTGAGGGCGAGCGGTTTTTCGACGAAAACGTGCTTGCCCGCTTTGAGGGATGCCGTCACTTCCGCCGCATGGCGGTCATGTCGCGTCGCGATGATCGTGAGATGGATGTCCGGGTTTTCGAGCACGGGCCGAAGTTCCGTGGCCAACACCTCTATCCGTTGGCTGCGGGCAAAGTTTCCGCCGCGCGTCGTATCCCGGCTGACGACGGCTTTCAGGAAAAAGCGGCCCTTGCATTTTTCCATCTGGGGGACGAGAAGCGAAACCCCAAAGGCGCCGACACCGACCAAGGCATAATTGATGTGGCCGGAAACTGGCTTGCGGTGCCCCCGCAGCGTAATAGCCGTTTCGTCACGGGGAACGGCACCGGCCCCTTCTTCTTTGGGGTAATGGATCAAGACCCCCAGGGGCTTTTTACCCGTACTTTTTGCCAGTTCTTTGTACACGTGCGGGGCATAGGCGATGGCGACGATCCTATCGATGAGGGGCCCCACGTCTACCCGGCCAAGGGCAATCAGTTCCATGTAGCTTCGCATGTTTCGCTTGGCCGACCACCGCACGTGGGAGAAGGGGTAGTCGATCCCGTCGTGCTCATAGGCCCGGTCATAGCGGCCTGGGCCGTAGGAGGTGCTCATCAGCAGGTCGAGTTCTTTCCGGTAAAACGGCGCCCGGTCGAGATCGAGCCCCACATCTCCGACAAGAACAATCTTTCCCTTGGGCCTGGTTATTTCCAGGGCAAGGTTCGTAACTTCACTGGATTTGGTCGCCGCCACGATGATGGTGCAATCGGCGCCGCGCCCTCCCGTGTGGTCGAGCACCAGGCGCGCGAAGACGCCCGGATTCGCCGAGCCGACCTCCATGCCAGAGGAAACGGCGCGCGCAACGCGATCTTTGTCGAGGTCCATCCCCAAGGTCGTACAGCCTGATGCCTTGAGCAGCAGCGCCGTGATTTGACCGATCAGGCCGAGGCCGAGGACAGCGATGGTCTCCCCCAATTGGGGGGCGGCTCGCCGGACTCCCTGAAGGGCTATGGCACCGACAGTTGTCGTCGCCGCCCAGCGGATATCGCATCCTTTTGGGACCTTGCATGCGAGGTTGCTCTTTACGCTGACGAATTCGGCGTGGTTGGCCTGTCCGGCGCCGGCGCAAGCGACATGGTCCCCAGGCACAATGTCGGTCACGCCTTCGCCGACGGAAATAACCTCACCGGCCAATGAATAGCCGACGTTCCATCCCTGCTGGGACATTTCATTGTGTAGCGATCCGTCCTCCGCCGGGGGGATCAGGGAAACCCGCACGTCCTCAAGGCGAAGACGGTTTTCCGTACCGCTTCCCGTATTGGCAATGACCAAAGCAACGTCCGAGGCACCGACGGTATCGAACACCACATATTCGTCGAACGGACCCGTCTCGAAGGTCATGGCGTCAATCCAACCCTTCTCAACTTGCCCGGCGTTTTCCGCAAGGATGCCGATGCGTACGCTTCCGGCCTCGACCTCGCCCCGCAACTTCAGCGCCACCGCGTGACCCTTTGGAATGCTGAAATCATCGGTCATTGCCTGATACAGAGACGGCGAACTGTCGGTGAAGATATGAAGAACACCGTCAGAGACCTGCTGTTGGCGGGGCGCCTTTTTATGCCACGACAAACCAGCCATGCTAACGGGCTCCGCAAGGACCTTTCCGCCTAAACGCCCAGCCGCGATTTCCTTTATTCTCTGGATGGCGCGCTTCGGATTCTTGGCGGCCTTTCCAAGATACCGGACCGCAAGATCGAGACGTGCTTTTGGCCTCGGGGCGTCAGGGGACGCGAGCGCCTCGTCGTCGGATACCAGCGAGGCGATCTCCGTCCCGGCGCTGACAAGGGAATATTTCGTCCGTACCAGAACCTCGCCGCGCGCGACGGCCGACCTTGGCATGCGCGCGATCACGGCGCCATTACTGTTGATTAGTATTTGTCGCATGGCATGATTTTCTGTGTGGTCTTGGGGCTCATCCGGCTCCCTTTGTAGCATAGGACATTGTTTTTGTGGACTGTTCTAGCGTTGGAGATGGGCCGGCGGCAAGCGTTGAAAAAAACGTCTCTCTCTCAAAAGGTGTCGGCGCGGCCCTCGACCCAATGGGCGTGCCACAACACGGCGTTAAGGATGGTCCAAAGATGAAATCCGTTTCCTCCGCCACGGCTGGTTTGTTCCCGCAGCATTCCCATTACGAAATCGTCGTCGAAGAATCCTTCCTGGCGTAGCGGGGATCGCTCGTAAGCCGTCCGGCATTGCTTGCCGAAAGAATCTTCGGTGAACCACCGGTCCATAGGGGCGCCGAACCCTTGTTTTTTGCGATAAATGGTGTCCTCGTCCAGGAATCGCGTAGCCACCTTCTTGAGCAGATTTTTCCCCATGTTACCCGAGAGCTTGTAGCTAAGCGGCAGCCTTGCCGCGAATTCGACAATATCATGATCGAGAAAAGGGACCCGTGCTTCGATACTGTGGGCCATTGTCATTTTATCGACACGCATCAACAAGTGCTCGGGCAGGCGAATTTTGGATTCGAGATAGGAAATCTTTTGCAAGACCTCGGGCTTCGCGAGCGAGCCCGTAAGCGGTCCGAGGTAACTTCGGACGACTTCGTGGCTATCAAGGTCTTGGTGGCTCTTGTCGAAAAGTCCCTCGACAGGGCAGTTGACGATTTGACGAAAGGGTTCGGTGTTCGGGGTCAACTTCTCGCGCAAGTCCCCCCACCAACATGCCGCCCCGCCCCAAAAAAGTTCCTGTCCGGATAACGCCCGCGTGACGATTTCTTTATCCTCGGCGCTTTCCGGCCTTATGGGAGAGGCGATCAGGTTTCTCAGCCGGCGGAGGAAACCGGGGGATTGCCCCCCACGTGCCGGCTTGTACACCTGTTCATACTTGTCCCTGTAGTGGGCGCACCACCAATAGCCTAGGAAATGTTCGTCGGCGCCTTCACCAACCTGGACGACGGTGGTGCCGCTGTCGCGAACGAGCTTGGCCAGGAAATAGAGGGGGATGCAGACGTTGTCGGCGATGGGCTCGTCCTGAAGTTCGACAAGCAGGGGAAGAAAATCTTGCGCTTCCTTGTCGTCGATGAGAATTTCATGGTGCTGGGTCCCGTACCGCTCGGCCACTCGGCGGGCGTGGTGAAATTCGTTGAAATCATCGTGTTTCTTGTAACCCACGGTAAATGTGCTAACCGGCCGGTCCATGAGTTCGCTCATCAGCGCCACGTTGAGGCTCGAATCGATACCGCCCGACAAAAGCGCCCCGAAAGGAACGTCGGACACCATGCGCCGGGACACAGATTTCCTTAGCAGCGCCAACAATTGATCGGCGGCCTCGTCCTCGCCTAGGTCACTTTCGCTGATCGTGTTCGAGGCGGAGGAGACGCAGTCCCAATACCGTTCCGCCGTGGCCCGTCCGTTGTGGTCGATGGTAACGCGAAAGCCGGCAGGCAATTTGAACACACCGCGGAACATCGTCAGCGGCGCCGGCGCGACGATGAACGTCAGGTAATGCCAGAACGCGGTCCGGTCCATCTCCGGGGTTAACGCGGGATGGGCGAACAACGCCCGGATTTCCGATGCGAAAAGCCATTCGCCGGCTTGCGTGCGAGTAAGGTAGAGTGGCTTGACGCCCACGCGGTCGCGAACCAAATGCAACACCGGTTTATCCGGTTGGCGGCCATCGAACACCGCGAAGGCGAACATTCCGTAGAACCGGTCGATACAGTCCAGGCCCCATTCCTCATAGGCGTGCAACAACACCTCGGTGTCGGAATGGTCGGTTTGCCATTCGTATTTTCCAAGAGCCTCCAGCTTGCGGCGGATTTCAGCGTGATTGTAGATCTCGCCATTGAACACGATGGTTACATCCCCGTCCGAATTTACCATCGGTTGGGAGGCGGCGTCCGAGAGGTCGATGATGGACAGACGGCGATGTCCGAGGCCACAACGCCCATCCTGCGAACGCCAAATACCGGCCGAATCCGGCCCCCGGTGGACCATGCGGTCGCCCATGGCTTCAAGAATATCGGTATCCAAGGGACGATCATCGGCGAAGTTGAGAATGCCCGCTATGCCGCACATAGATGTGTATGTTCATTCATGTTCAGGGCGTTAAACTGGCCGCAATGAACCGGATTTTCAATTTTTTTCTCATGCCGAAAACGACTGTAATGGACTTTTCTCTAGGGATGTATAAAACACGGGAACGAATTGGGCCACTGAACCATAGCGCCCGGGAACAACGCTAACATGTTAGCCACCGAACAGGCGATGCCGGCAGAGAAATTTCGGCTGTCCGTGAAGATAACGGCAGGCATTTTGTTTCTCGTCGCCGTCGCCGGGCTTTTCGAGACTGCTGCGCGGGTTGTTTTCACCTACCGCGAGGTGATACGTAGCAATCCTGTTTTCTCCGGGCTCATTCAGCGGAGTCTCAACCTCGATCCTTATGAAATGCCGTCTCCCCATGGAGTTTACCATTGGGTATTGCGTCCGGGCTATAAGGCGACCCAGGAAAAACTTGTGGCCCAGAAAAAAAAGGCCGGCCGCGATCTCGGCGCTGGTGTCCTGCAAGCCGACGTCAACGACCCGGGCGGTAAAAGAAAAACTGTTTCCCGAATCAACGCCGATGGCTTTAAGGGGCCGGAATTGGATAAGACCCATGTGCGTCCCCGCATCCTCGCCCTTGGCGATTCAATTACCTTCGGCATTGGCGCCCGTGATTACCCTCGCCGGTTGGAAGCCGGTCTCAACCGACGGGGGATTCCGGTTGAGTTGGTCAATGGCGGTGTTGAGGGGTACTCCCCGCACAATCTTCTTTACGAAATCGAGCGTTACAATACCGCCCTGCGCGCCCTTGCTTTCCGGCGAAGGCTCGGTCTCATTGATCTTGAAAAATGGAGTGTCCAGGCGCTGCAGCCGAGAGAATCCTTTTTTTCGGACTCCGTTCATTTAATGGCCCGTGGCCTGGATATGGTCGGCACTTTCATGGCGGATCAACTTGCAAATCCGGTGTTAAAAAGTCGATGAACTACCTGATCACCCAATATCCGGTCACCCATGACTATCTAGAGCGCATATCAGAGAAAATTAGCGAGCCGATTGAATCGGTTGTCGTTTCGACAATTACCGCCCGGGGCTATCTCAGTATTTTCAAGTTTTTTCGCAGCTTGAAATCCAATGCCATTTTCATTTCCGTCATCGACTCTTCGGCCCAGCCGTTGCTGCCGCCGTTGCAGATTCTGTCGATGTTGGTCCGTGCCCGGCAGCGCTATATCGTAGACCCGGATTTTTCCCTTCGTCCGTTCGGATTAAGCACCGCGTTGCTCGGCGGCCTCAGAATGGTAGCGAGCACTGTGGACGGCGTATTGACTGTTGTCCGCAATTGGTTGCGCTTGGGAAGACTTCTCAATTCGCCCCGTAAACCGGCCCCGGACATTGGGACGAGCCGAACCCTCTATCTTAAAACCAATCTTTGGCTGGGTGTTCAGGCGGGCGGTTCCGTGGCCCACACAAGCGGCGTGGTCAAAGGATTATTAGAACGTGGTGGCGAAATTGAGTTTTTCTCGGCGGAGGCGCCGATTGCCCTGCCAGAAAACGATGCGTTGAAAATTAATCCGGTGAGGCCGCAAAGCACTTATATTATTCCGCGAGAGTTCAACCACTATCGCCATAACGGACGTTTCATTAATGCGGTGTCTTCCGGTTTTGGGGGTGGGAAGGGCTTTATCTATCAACGTTTATCGCTGGGGAACTACGCCGGGGTGGTTTTGTCCCGCCGCTACAACCTGCCGCTGGTGATCGAATACAACGGCTCGGAAGCCTGGCTGGCAAACAACTGGGGCACCCCCTTGGCCCTGGAGAAACTGGCGATGCGGGCCGAAAATACCTGCTTACGGCATGCCCATCTGGTGGTTACGGTTTCCGATGTTCTTAAGGACGAACTGGTCGGGCGTGGCGTCGAACCTGAAAGAATCGTATCTTATCCGAACGGCGTTGATACCGATCAATTTTCCCCGGATCGATTCACCGAAAAAGAAGTCGCGACGCTAAGGGCGCGCTATGGAATTTCAAAAGATTCCATCGTCGTTACGTTTGTCGGCACCTTCGGTCCTTGGCACGGGGCGGAGGTCTTCGCCCAATCGGTGGCTAAAATAACGGCGGAAAACTTGACCTGGTTGAAGACGCGCAAACTTCATTTCATGTTTATCGGCGATGGGATCCGGCGCCGGATCGTCGAAGATATGACCGCCGGGGAGGACATCCGGCGCTTCGTGACCATCACCGGCCTGATCGACCAGGAAGAAACCCCCCTGCACCTGACGGCCTCCGATATTCTGGTTTCGCCGCATGTTCGCAATCCGGATGGATCATTGTTTTTCGGCTCGCCGACCAAACTGTTCGAATACCTGGCTTCCGGCCGGCCCGTGGTCGGAAGTGACTTGGGCCAGATTGGAGAGGTGCTTGAAGGCTGCCCCCATGTCGGCGAGTTGGGTGGGAATCCGGAAAAGAGCGCGCCCGACGGCGCCGGCGGTATCCTCGTGCAACCCGAGGAAGCCGGGGAATTGATGGCGGCGATATCGTTCCTTGCTGAAAATACGGATTGGCGGCAAGCGGCGGGCCGGAACGCTCGCCGGCTGGTGCTCGACCGCTATACTTGGAACCATCACGTCGGCGCCATTCTTGAAGGTCTAAAACGGGCCGAGGCCCTGGATGCGGTCGCCGTCAAGCCCCGGGTTCGGCTGCTGTTCAACGGCCTTCATTCGAAAAGCGGCGGCGGCTTGACCTACTTGGACAACATTCTGCCGTTGATGGCCGGCGACAACGGCATCGACCTTCATCTCTGCGTTCATGAGGACCAGATGGAATCCCTGCCGGAAAACCTGGATGGCGTCACCGTCCATACCCTGGATTTTGCGCAAGGGTTCTGGCGGCTTCAAATTCGGGAACAAATTGACATTCCCCGTCTGGCGAAAAGGATCGGCGCCGATGTCACTTTCTCGCCGGCCAATTATGGACCTCTCCTGGCGCCCAATTTGGTGGTTTTGCTGCGCAACGCGCTGAGCGTCGCTTTTGTCGAACGCCGTTTGGTGAAGCTGGGGTATTGGGCCTTGGTCTATTTGGGAACGTTCCTTTCCCTGCTGGTTTCCAGGAAGGCGATTACGGTTTCCGAATACGCCAAGAACGCAGCCTCGGGCGGCCTGATCGGTTTATTCGGAAACCGCTTTACGGTCGTTCCCCATGGCGTCTCCGAAGTCTTTTCGCCGCCTGAAAAAAACCTCAAGCGGGAAAACTTTTTGCTGGCCGTTTCCGATCTTTACGTTCAGAAAAATTTCAAGAACCTGATATCCGCCATGGCGAACCTGAAGGCGGATTATCCAGGCCTGACCCTCAAGATTGCCGGAAATCCTATTGATGAGGATTATTTCCAGGATCTGAAACAAATGATCAGTGAGGAAAGGCTGGATGGGGAAGTCGAATTACTAGGCGGCGTCCCGCCCCGGAAACTGGTGACGCTTTACCAGCGTTGCGGCATTTTCATCTTTCCATCGACCGTTGAGACGTTCGGCAACCCTTTGGTCGAGGCCATGGCCTGCGGTGCGCCGATTGCTTGTTCAAACACCGCCTCCATGCCCGAGGTGGCCGGCGACGCGGCGGAATTTTTCGATCCCTCTAACGTCGAAAGCATAGTTGTGGCCATAGAGTGTCTGTTGGAAAACCAGGAGTTGCGTCAAGACCTAAGCCGCAAGGCATTGGAACGGGCGAAAGCGTTTTCCTGGCCACGGACGGCCGAGAAAACATCAGCCGTCATCAAGGAAGCCGTGGTCTTGGGAAAACAACAGGCGAAAGCCAACCGGACCTCCGGCCTGCATTGAAAAGAGATCGTTGTGGCGGCAACCTTTAGCCAACGTCTGGTCGTACTTTTCGCCTTTGCCATAGGGCCAGTCGGCGTCCTGGCGCCGAAAGGCATGACGGTTTTGGTGGTGGTCGCCGGGCTGGCCGGTCTTGCCAGGTGGGCCGAAGAGGGGTTCCCAAGACCTTCCAGGCATTATCCACTTGCTGGCGTCCTGACGGCGTTGGCCTTGTGGGCGGCGGTGGGCACCGCTTGGTCTTTCGAGCCGGCGAGGGCCTTGTTGTTGGTGGTGCGCCTGGCGGGTGTCGTCGTGACCGGGGCCGGTCTACTGTTCGCCGTTTCCAGACTTGAGCCCCCTTACCGCCGTCATGCCGAAAACGGTTTATTGGCCGGAGTGGCCGCCGGTTTAGCTACCCTGGCCGTGGGTTTTTTTTATGCCAAAGCAACGGGTGATTCCCTTTGGGACACCTATTTCTTCGACCCCCTGACGACCCTTAACAACGGCGCCGTCGCCATCAGCCTTTTGGCTTGGCCGGCCATGGCTGCTGCCTGGCGGCGCACCAGGACAGGGGCTGTCCTGGTGGTGGCGTTGGCCTATTTCGGCTTTATATTTCTTTCCAGCGGCGCGGCTTTGCTGGCGCCGGTTTTGGGATTGGTCGGATTTATCATTATATGGTTTTGGGGACGCCAAGGCGTACTGGCGCTTGGTATGGTTGCCGCTGTTCTTATTCTATTGGCGCCCCAAGTCGTTACTTTAAGCCTGTCAGAGGATACGTTTAAAGAGATTGCGGCGGACCTTCCCCCATCGGCCCGCCATCGTCTTGCCATGTGGTCCTTCGCCGCCGAGAAGATTGACGAGAAACCGATTTGGGGCTGGGGCATGGATGCATCCAGGTTTATCCCACAGGACGACCGGCGCTTGGCGTCTAACATGGAACTCATGCCGCTCCACCCTCATAACGCTTTCCTGCAGGTGCGCCTGGAACTCGGGGTACCCGGTATTGTTCTTGTTGCCATCTTGGTTGGTTTATTTTTCGCCGGAGTTCGGAAAGTCAGCGACCGTTTTACCGGCGGTGTCATGGCCGGCGCGGGGGTGGCGTATCTGACGGTGGCGGCGCTTTCCTATGGGATTTGGCAGAATTGGTGGGTGGCTTTTGCCTGGGGCCTAGCGGCGTTGACCGGGTCTGTCTTGAAACCGCCATCGGACGGAGAGCAGACTGAAAAACCGGCAGGAAACGGTTCTTCAAACTCTTCCACGGGGATCACCTTGGGACCTTGAGCGACCCTACAACGCGAGGTGTCGGCAAGCGTAAATGCCAGCCACAAAAGAAAAAAGGGCGAAGCCCGCTTCATGGAGAAGCGAGCTTCGCTTTTTTGGGCCCGTCACTCTCCGAAATAGCCGTCATAGAGACTTGTTCCTTGTTTCCCAGCCTAAGATTCCGCAAACTCGCGCGTGATACGCCGAAGGCCGGACAGCGGGCCGGCAAATACATCAGGGGTGCAGGCGGGCGACACGATGGCCGATTATAAGATTGACCCCTGTCTCAGAGTCGCCGTCGTTGGCTGTGGGCACTGGGGGAAGAACCTCGTCCGTAACTTTCATCAGTTGGATGTGCTTGCATGTGTCCACGATCTGGACGCGGACGTAGCCCATGAGGATGCGTCTGTCTACGGTGTCTCTTCGCGTGGCTTCAACGAGGTTCTAAAGGATGACGAAATTCAGGGCATCGTCATCACCACGCCCGCCGAAACCCATGCCGAGATGGCCGAGGCCGGATTGCGGGCCGGGAAAAACGTCTTTGTCGAAAAACCACTGGCCTTACGGGTTCACGAAGCCGAGCATCTATGCCAACTAGCCGACGATTTTGGATTGGTGCTGATGGTCGGCCATTTGCTGCAATATCACCCGGCTTTCGAAAAGCTGAAGGAAATCTGCCGATCAGGCGCGCTCGGCAAGGTTCAATACGTCTATTCCCACCGGCTCAATCTGGGCAAATTCCGCACCGAGGAGAATATCCTCTGGAGCTTTGCGCCCCATGACATCTCAATGATCCTCGGGCTTTTAGGCGACGGTCTGGAAAGCGTCTCGGCCACGGGCCATAGTTACCTGAACCACGATGTCGCCGATGTCACCACGACGCACCTGAAATTCGCCGACGGCCAGGCAGCCCATGTCTTCGTTTCCTGGCTGCACCCGTTCAAGGAGCAACGGCTTGTCGTGGTCGGCGAGGAGGGCATGGCGGTGTTCGACGACATGCTCGACTGGACGGAGAAAATCAGCGTGTTTCCACATCGGGTGGATTGGAACAATGGCCTGCCCGTTCCCGCCGAGGCCGACCGTGAGTTCATAGCGCTTGAAAAGTCCGAACCGTTGGAGGTCGAATGCCGACACTTCCTCCATTGCATGGAAACCGGTGAAGCACCGCGCACCGATGGGCGCGAGGGACTGCGCGTATTGCGCGTGCTGGATGCCGCGCAACGGTCGATCGAAACCGGAAAAACAAGTAACTTTTGAGTGACAACGGCGGCGCGCAGATGGACACCTTCATTCATGAGACGGCCATCATCGACGAACCCTCGGACATCGGCGAGGGGACCAGGATCTGGCACTTCTCCCATGTTTCGAGGAACAGCAAGATCGGCGCCAACTGCAACATCGGGCAGAACGCGTTCATCGGCTCCGGCGTGACCATCGGCGATGACTGCAAGATCCAGAACAACGTCAACGTCTACGAGGGCGTGATACTCGAGGACCACGTTTTCTGCGGGCCTTCCATGGTGTTCACCAACGTCGTCAACCCGCGGTCCGAGATCAGCCGCAAGCACGAGTTCAAGACGACCCTGGTGCGCCAGGGCGCCACCATCGGCGCCAACGCCACCGTGGTCTGCGGCGTCACCATCGGCCTTTACGCCTTTGTCGGCGCCGGCGCCGTGGTGACCAAGGACGTGCCCGATTACGCCCTGGTGATAGGCAATCCGGCCCGCCGGGCCGGGTCCATGTGCGCCTGCGGGGAGAAGCTCCCCGATGGCGAATGGCGGGACGCGACCTGTAAAGCCTGTGGGCGCGCCTACCGGATGACCGACGCCGCCATTTCGGCCATTGATGAAACGGACCCATCGTGAGCGATAAAAATAAGGCGGGGGCAGACGTGCCACTGCTTGACCTCAAGGCCCAGTTCGCCGCCGTCGAGAAGGAGGTTCGCGCTGCCATCGACCGGATTGTCGAAAGCCAGCAATTCATCCTGGGGCCGGAAGTAAAGGCGCTGGAAGACGAGTTGGCGGCTTACGCCGGCGCCGCCCATGGCATCGGCGTTTCCAGCGGCACCGACGCGCTCTTGGCCTCGCTGATGGTCTTGGGCATTGGTCCGGAGGACGAGGTCGTCACCACGCCTTACAGCTTTTTCGCCTCCGCCGGAGGGATCGCGCGCCTGGGCGCCCGGCCCGTCTTCGTCGATATCGAGCCCAATACCTACAACATCGACGCCAACCTGATCGAGACGGCCGTGACTCCCCGGACCAAGGCCATCCTGCCGGTGCACCTGTTTGGTCAATGCGCCGACATGACGGCGATCCTCGAGATCGCCGTCAAACACCGGCTCCCCGTGATCGAAGACGCCGCCCAAGCGATCGGCGCCGAACATCAATACCGGCGGGCGGGCGGCATGGGAATCATGGGTTGCTTTTCCTTCTTCCCATCGAAAAACCTGGGCGCCTTCGGCGACGGTGGCATGGTCGTCACTTCGGATGACGGGTTGGCGGAAAAGCTACAGATCCTCCGCGTCCAGGGAGCGAAACCGAAGTACCACCATTCGATGATTGGCGGCAATTTCCGCCTCGATGCAATACAGGCCGCGATCCTCAGGGCAAAACTTGGCCATTTGGACGAATGGACGGCAAAGCGCCAGGAGAATGCCCGGTTGTATGATGAGAAGTTCGCGGCCGCTGACCTGGCTCCGGAATTGCTGACTACCCCCACCCAACGGCCCGGCCGGCACATTTTCAACCAGTACGTGGTGCGCACGCGTGAACGGAACACCCTTATGGCTCACCTGAACGACGTCGGTGTCGGCTGCGCGATCTACTATCCCGCGCCGCTCCACCTGCAAGCATGCTTCGCCAATCTCGGATATCGAGAGGGGCAGTTTCCAAACGCCGAAACAGCCGCCCGGGAAATCTTGGCAATACCGATCTATCCCGAACTAACCGAAGCCCAAATCGACACCGTGGTGGATAGGATCGTAAGGTTTCTGAACACCCGGTAACTGGCGGCCTCAGGCGGCCTCGTCCACCCGGCGCTCCAGGCGCGGGTAGAAAAAGCCCAGGGCCAAATAAAAGACGGTGAAACCGGCGGAAAAGATCATCGCCCATAGGCTGGTGGCCTTGACGGCTTCGCCGGTCAGCGCCTCGGCGGCGTTGGCGAAGCCATCCAGCGCATAGGCCGAGACCCACGGCGCCAACCTCCGAGATCAGGGTCGCCCAAGCGACGCCCCCCCCAGCCGAGCCCGATCACGAACCACAGGTCGAGGACGATGTTGACGCCGTTCATGAACACCTGCGTCGCCAGCGCGGCGCGGGGGGGCGCCTATCTGACGGTGGCCGCCCTTTCCTATGGGGTATGGCAGAACTGGTGGGGGGG
>CEPV01091895.1_pt1 | contig 19013 bp, 14 predicted proteins | sample 530451 | NCBI WGS metagenome assembly CEPV01 (sample SAMEA2620097, study PRJEB7988) | marine metagenome | isolation source: saline water (ENVO:00002010), including | reverse complement strand
CCTGCCGGTGCGTCGAGAGGGGTGATTACGGCAGTTGGGTCGATCCCATCAGCTCCCGGTCGATCTCACGCGCAGCCTCGCGACCTTCATTGATCGCCCACACCACCAGTGACTGTCCCCGACGACAGTCCCCGGCCGCATAGACCTTGGGGATGCTCGTCTTGTACTTTCCGTAGTCGGCCTGGTAGTTACTGCGTTCATCCAGGACCAGCCCTAGCCTTTCGCTGATATAGTGTTCCGGACCGAGGAAACCCATGGCGAGAAAGATCAGATCCGCCTGCCAGTTCTTTTCGCTACCGGCGATGGTCTGCAGATCTGTATCGACATTGAGCGTAGTGATTCCCTCAAGCTTGCCGTCAGCGTCCGCAACGAACTCCTTGCCGGTGATGGAGTAAACGCGAGGATCGTCGCCGAATGCATGGCTTGCCTCCGCATGGCCATAGTCGACCCTGTACAGCACTGGAAACGTTGGCCACGGATTGTCCGCAGCCCTCTGTGTCGGCGGTTTCGGAAGTATCTCGAAGTTCACTAACGATTTACATCCGTGGCGAACCGCCGTACCGATGCAGTCGGTTCCGGTATCTCCGCCTCCTATGACGATCACGTCCTTGTCCTTGCAGGAAATGAACTGGCCATCCGCGTGGTCTGAATCCAGCAGGCTTTTGGTGTTTGCTTGCAGCAATTCCATTGCAAAGTGGATGCCGGATGCTTCTCTGCCCGGAACTGCCATATCGCGGGGGATGGTCGCACCAGTGGCGAGCAATAGTGCGTCGCTCTTGTCTAACAGATCTGCAACGTCTATACCGTTTGCTCCCTTCCCACCTACATCCGCGTTGACGATGAACGTGACGCCCTCTGCGCGCAGCAGATCGACCCGTCTGTCCACGACGGATTTGTCCAGTTTCATGTTGGGAATGCCGTACATAAGCAGTCCACCGATGCGATCCGCCCGCTCAAATACAGTGACCTCGTGCCCTGCGCTGTTGAGCTGTGCTGCCGCCGCGAGGCCCGCCGGTCCCGAACCGACTATGGCGATCGACTTGCCGGTGCGCACGACCGGTGGATTGGCAACCACCCAACCTTCGTCGAACCCCCGATCAACGATGGCACACTCCATGTTCTTTATGGTCACGGGCTCCTCCGTGACGCCCAGAACGCAGGCACCCTCGCAGGGCGCCGGACAGACTCTGCCGGTAAACTCAGGGAAGTTGTTGGTTCGATGCAACCGATGCAGTGCATCCTGCCAGTGGGCCTGGTAGACCTGATCATTCCATTCCGGAATGAGGTTAACGATCGGGCAGCCCTGATCGGATTGGCAAAAGGGAACGCCGCAGTCCATGCAACGGGCGCTCTGTATCGTCAGGTGATCCTCCCGATGACCCGCATAGATCTCTTTGAAGTCGATCAACCTGTCTGCGGGCGCACGATACGCTTCGGCTTTACGCTCGAAATCCTTAAAGCCGGTGGTTTTACCCATGGTTCACATCTCTATAGAACAGTTTCTAGCTGCTGGCTGCCAGAAGCTCGCAGTTGGCCTGAAGTACTCGTTTGTAGTCCGCTGGGAATACCTTTACGAACTGCTGCAGGCATTCTTTCCAGTTATCCAGAAGATCTGCGGCCACCGTAGACGCTGTATAGCGATGGTGATTCTCGACCAGGGCGCGGAGTTCTTCGATATCCTCATCGAGGGTGAGCTCTTCCAGCTCGAACGTACCCATATTGCACTTGCTTTCAAAGTCACCGTCTTTGTCCCACACGTAGGCGATGCCACCACTCATACCGGCACCGAAGTTCCTACCCGTTGGGCCCAGGATGACGGCACGGCCGCCCGTCATATATTCACAGCCGTGATCGCCGATACCCTCGATAACCGTGTTGGCGCCGCTGTTACGCACACAGAAACGCTCCGCTGCTATGCCCCTGATATAGGCTTCTCCGCCCGTAGCGCCGTACAGGACGACGTTACCCACGATAATGTTCTCTTCGGCTGTAAACGTGCTCTCTTTGGGGGGATAGATGATGAGCTTGCCGCCGGACAGACCTTTACCGACGTAATCATTGGCATCACCCTCGACCTCGATGGTGATCCCCTTGGCCAACCAGGCAGCGAGACTCTGTCCAGCAGATCCCGTCAGCTTGATGTGGATGGTATCTTCCGGTAGCAGATCCTGCTGCCACCTTTTGGCGATCTCATTGGAAAGCATGGTGCCCACAACCCGGTTGGTATTGACTATGGGGAGCTCGATGTTGACCTTCTTGCCGTCACGTATTGCAGGTTGTGCCAGTTCGATCAGCTTGTTATCCAGCGCCTTTTCCAGGCCGTGGTCCTGATCAATGGTGCGGTAGACCTCTGTGCCGGGATGGACTATTTCTGCCGGCGAAAGGATAGCGGAAAGATCCAGACCCGATGCTTTCCAGTGTTCCAGTGCCCGGTCGGTTTCCAGCACATCGACTCGACCGATCATCTCATTGACGGTCTTGAAGCCGAGCGTAGCCATTATCTGCCTGGCTTCCTCCGCCACCATAACGAGGTAATTCACCACGTGGTCCGGACTGCCCTTGAATTTCTTACGCAGGTCAGGATCCTGCGTGGCGATCCCCACGGGACAGGTGTTCAAGTGACACTTTCGCATCATGATGCAACCGAGTGCGATCAGAGGTGCCGTCGAAAAACCGAACTCTTCTGCGCCGAGAAGCGCAGCGATGACCACATCGCGACCGGTTTTCATCTGCCCATCCGTCTGCAGCACCACTCTCGAACGCAGATTGTTCATCACCAGGATCTGATGGGTTTCGGCGATGCCCAACTCCCAGGGCAGACCGGCGTGTTTAATCGAAGTGAGGGGTGAAGCGCCGGTCCCGCCATCGTGGCTGGCGATCACCAGGTGATCGGTCTTCGCTTTCGTCACCCCGGCGGCGATGGTGCCGACACCGACTTCAGCTACCAGCTTGACGCTGATCCTGGCTGAGGGGTTGCTGTTCTTCAGGTCGTGAATCAGTTGCGCGATGTCTTCGATCGAATAGATGTCGTGGTGAGGCGGCGGACTGATCAGTCCCACCCCGGGGGTCGAGTATCGGATACGGGCGATATTCTCATCCACCTTGCCGCCAGGCAGTTCGCCCCCTTCACCGGGCTTGGCGCCCTGAGCGATCTTGATCTGGATCTCGTCTGAATTGGTCAGATAGCCGATGGTTACGCCGAATCGACCGGACGCAACCTGTTTGATAGCAGATCGTTTGGAGTCTCCATTGGGCAGCGGTGCGAACCGCTCGGGATCTTCGCCGCCCTCGCCGGTATTGGACTTTCCCTCCAGGCGGTTCATGGCGATTGCCAGCGCTTCATGGCTTTCCGCGGAGATGGAACCGAAACTCATGGCACCGGTGCAGAATCGTTTCACGATCTCTGCGGCAGATTCCACTTCTTCCAGCGGCACCGGGCCAGCACCTACTTTCTGCTTGAACTGCAGCAGGCCCCTGAAGGTGCAGCTGCGGGTCATCTCGTCGTTGGCGTGATCTGCGAAGGTCCAGTAGGCCTGATTGCTGTTGTTGCGTGCTGCGATCTGCAGATTAACTATGCTGGTGGGATCCCACATGTGCTTGACGCCACCGTTGCGCCAGTGAAAGTCACCGGGATTGGGCAAGGAAGGTAGCAGGGCTTCGCTACGGGGAGGAAATCCGATTTCATGTCGGCGCCTCATCTCGGTTTCCAGCACATCGAAATCCACGCCCTGAACACGGCTGGCGGTGCCTGCGAAGCATCTGTCGACGATCTCATCCGCCAACCCAACAGCCTCGAATATCTGCGCGCCCTTGTAGGATTGCAGCGTAGAGATACCCATCTTCGCCATCACTTTCAGCATCCCCTTGGCGCATCCCTTCTTGTAGGCCGCATCGATCTTGGCATGGGTGTCGTAGTCCGATCCGGTCAGCAGGCCGTCGTTGCGGGTCTGCCAGAGCGCCTCGAATGCCAGGTAGGGGTTGATCGCATCGGCACCATAGCCGATCAGCAGGCAGTGATGGTGGACCTCTCGCGCTTCGCCCGACTCCAGCACGATGCCGATTCTGGTTCGCTCATGACGGCTGACCAGGTGATGGTGTACCGCTCCACAGGCGATCAGAGAACTGATCGGCATGCGCTTGGCCGACACGTTACGATCGGACAGAATGATGAGGGAGAAGCCATCTGCAATCGCCTCGGATGCCTCCATGCAGATCCGATCCAGTGCGCTTCGGAATCCTTGTAGACCGGCAGACAACTCGTAGGTTGTATCGATCGCCTGGCATCTCCAGCCGTCCTGGTCTATCTGTCTGATGGCGGCCAGTTCGCTGTTGGTTAATATGGGATGGGCCAGACTGAGACGATGAGCGTGCCCTTCCGAATACTCTAGCAGGTTCTTTTCGGGACCAATAAAGCACGCCAGGGACATCACCACCTCTTCCCGAATAGAGTCAATGGCTGGATTGGTCACCTGGGCGAATAATTGCTTGAAGTAGTCATAAATCATTCTGGGGTTATCTGAAAGGCACGCCAGAGCGGTATCGTTTCCCATGGAGCCGAGCGGATCGCGCTGTTCTGTAACCAGTGGCAACAGCATGAATTGCATTGTTTCACGTGTGTAGCCGAACGCCTGCATGCGTTGGATGAGGGACTGCTCATCTAGTGCTGGCACATCGCGGGCGCTCGGCAGGGAACTCAGTTCAAGTTTCTGTCTTTGCAGCCATTCTCCGTAAGGACGAGCGGTGGCAAATGCCCCTTTCAACTCGTCGTCCGGGATCAGACGCCCCTGTTCGAAGTCGACAAGGAACATCTTGCCGGGCTGCAGACGCCCCTTTAGTTTAACGTTGGCAGGATCGACCGGCAGGACGCCCACTTCCGAAGCCATAATCACCTTGTCGTCATGGGTAAGGTAGTAGCGAGACGGCCGCAGACCGTTTCTGTCGAGGACCGCGCCGATATAGTGACCGTCCGTGAAAGCGATTGAAGCAGGGCCGTCCCAGGGCTCCATCAAGGCGGAGTGGTATTCGTAGAAATCCCTCTTGGACTGGGGCATGGCGATATCAGTCTGCCATGCTTCAGGGATCATCATCATGATCGCTTCCTGCAGCGTCCGTCCTGTCATCAGCAAGAATTCGAGGATGTTGTCGAAATTGCCGGAATCGGAACAGTCTGGTTCTATTATGGGAAAGAGCTTAGCCAGGTCATCACCGAACAGATCCGATTCGGCCACCCCCTCCCTGGCAGTCATCTGGTTGATGTTGCCACGTAACGTATTGATCTCCCCGTTGTGGCTCATAAAGCGGTTGGGTTGTGCCCTGTCCCAGGATGGGAAGGTGTTGGTGCTGAAGCGGGAGTGGACCATCGCCAGATGGCTCTGGTAGGTCGGATCATTTAGATCCACAAAGAATGGAAAGAGCTGCCTTGGGGTCAACATCCCCTTGTAGATAATCACCCTGCTGGAGAGGCTGCACGCGTATAGCTGTAGTGCCTGCGACAGTTGGCTGTTGCGCAGTAGCCGCGAAAACCGCTTGCGGATCACATAGAGTTGCCGTTCGAATGCATCGGACGTGAGCTCGTCTGCGGCACGGATGAAGAGCTGCTGGATGAGCGGCTGTGCTGCTCTCGCCGCAGGCCCCACGTCGGCTGCTGCAGCGTCCACGGGAAGCGGACGCCAACCCAGGCAGTGCTGCCCCTCTGCTGCAATGGTTCGCTCGATGATCTTCTTGCAGCGCTGCCGTTCCGCCCCGTTCTGTGGCAGGAAGATGTTACCCACTGCATAGTGCCCTCGAGCGGGAAGTTCTATGCCTAGCTCCGTGGCTGCGACGCGTTGCAGGAACTCGTGCGGTAAAGCGGTGAGAATGCCCGCCCCATCTCCAGTGTTTTTTTCAAATCCACACGCGCCCCGGTGTTCCATATTGGAATTGATGCGGTAGGCGTCCAACATGATCTGGTGGCTGGATTGCCCTTTGATATTGGCGACAAAGCCAACTCCGCAGGACTCCCGCTCATTGGACGGATCGTACAGTCCGGCTTTGAGCGGCAAGCCCAGCCCGGGCTGTTGTGCTGACTTCTGGTTCGAACTATTGGTCTTCATCAATTACCACAGACAGATCTTGATCGCGACTACGGATTGTCAACATGTGTGACTGCGACAAACGACTGAGTCTTAGTTGTAGTTTTCTATTCAGGTTTCGATCCTTGGCAACCGACCCGCACCCGGCTGGATGAGCGACGTCGATCCGCCAGGAAACGGGTCGCCAACAATAACATTCGAGAGAGGAAAGTCAAGGTGGAAACGGCTGCTGCCGCTCGGGCGGTTTCCCATCTCTTTTGTGTAACTCGTTGAAATATAAGAATGTTTTGCGTGAGGTGCGGTCATGTCAGCGACCATCAGAGGTGTCTCAGGTAGGCCTCTGGATCATTCAGAAAGGCCTTTGTCAGCGCAACGTGTTCGACGTCCTGCCACTCGATTGCCGCCACTGGGGTGGCATCAAAATCTAGGATGATAGCGTCCTTGAGTGCCATCAGAATGGGTGAGTGAGTCGCGATGATGAATTGGCAGGACTCCGCTACCATCTCCTTCAGTATCGACAGCAAGGTGAGCTGGTGGATGGGCGAAAGCGGTGTTTCCGGCTCATCCAGAAGATAGAGTCCTCGCGGGTTCAGTCTGGAGCGCAACACGCTCAGAAACCACTCGCCGTGCGACAACGCATCCGGGTCCTCACCATAGCGGTCGGTCAGTGCCTGCCGTTGACCCTTAGCCATGCCTGTCGCCAGCATGCGGCCGTAGCCGCTCAGCGACTCCTCGAAGTGGCTGCTCAACTCGGTGAGTTCATCGATGTTCTTCTGCACGCGCTTGGTGAAGCCGAATGCATCTTCAGCTCTGAAAAAAAAGCTCTGTCGTGGTTTGCGGCTTTTGATGAATCGGAACTCTTGCGCCAGACGTCTGGCATGCTGGAGGGTGGCGTCCTGGGAGATCTCTGCGCTGCCTATAGCGGGGGCCCTCATTCCCGCAGCCAACGCCTCCATGACGGTTGACTTGCCGGAACCGTTTTCACCCACAAAGAAGGTTACCGGTGAGGTGAATTCAATTCTCTGCAGAGACTCGATCACCGGCAGATTAAACGGAAACCCATCTGGTATCTCACCCGACTGTCTTTGTTCGATCGCTCTCAAATAGTTCATGATCGCTTCCTAAGCACAAACGATGGCTCGCGTTAGCTTAATGGATTGGCGTCGAGTTTAAAAAGCCCATCGAGAATCTGATCTGCGTCAACGGAAGTCACACCAGTCTCTCGGACGGTTCAACTCAGTGGGCCTCTTCCAGGCGATGTTGATATAATTGGGCTTGGTAAATGGGGATGCACTAAAGGAAATGTCGATATGAAAAATCCTGTAATCGTAACAGTCACAGGGGCCGCCGGACAGATTAGCTACTCACTGTTATTTAGGATCGTAAGTGGTGAGATGCTGGGAGCGGATCAGCCCATGGTTCTGAAACTTCTTGAGATTCCCCCCGCCATGGAAGCTTTGAGTGGTGTGGTGATGGAGCTAAACGACGTCGCTTCGCCACTCGTTACCGAGATCGTTGCCACGAGCGAACCGGACGAGGCATTCAAAGATGTGGAGTATGCACTGCTGGTCGGTTCCCGACCGCGGGGCCCAGGTATGGAGCGCAAGGATCTCATCGAAGCCAATGCACAGATTTTCTCGGTGCAGGGAAAGTCCATCAACGACAACGGCAACGCGAACGTCAAGGTACTGGTGGTTGGAAATCCAGCGAATACAAATTGCCTGATTGCGCAACGAAATGCGCCTGACTTGAATCCACGCCAATTCACTGCAATGACGAGATTGGACCACAATCGTGCCGTTTCTCAACTGGCAGAGAAGACCGGTAAGCACGTCACCGACGTCAGTGGCGTGATGATTTGGGGCAACCACTCTGCCACGCAGTATCCGGATATCACCCATGCAACGGTAGCCGGCACCAGCGCTACCGACCTCGTGGATCAGGACTGGATCGAAAGCAGCTTTATTCCCAAAGTGCAAAAGCGGGGAGCTGAGATTATCGCCGCAAGAGGGAGTTCCAGTGCAGCGTCTGCCGCCAACGCCGCCGTCGAGCATATGAAAGACTGGGTGTCCGGCAGTGACGAGCGCAGGGTCAGCATGGCTGTGTACTCCGATGGCAGCTATGGCGTCGAACAGGGCCTGTTCTACTCGTATCCGTGTACCTGCGCTGCCGGCGACTGGTCCATCGAGCAGGATCTGGCGGTCGACTCCTTCGGTCAACAGAAGATGTCTGCTACGGAAAAGGAGCTGGTAGAAGAGAGGGATGCAGTCGGGCACCTGCTCCCTTGAGTTCGGACGGATTCTGTCGCGCGGCGTATGAGTGGCCAGCATCCGGTGGGCAGGATCCATTACTGGCTAGGGGTGGGGCGTCTGTCCCTGTTGCTGCTCTGTATCGCGTGCAGCAGGCAGGCGGACCTGACACCTATACCACCGGGTGGCGTCATTCTGGCGTTCGGTGACAGCCTGACCTACGGCACCGGCGTCGCCGCTGAGTACAGCTATCCGGCTGTGCTCGAATCTCTGAGTGGGCGCAAGGTGGTTCGATCCGGTGTGCCGGGCGAGGTGTCGGCAGAGGGACTGGTGCGTCTGAAGAAGGTTGTTGCTGATGTCAAACCCGCTCTTGTGGTGCTGTGCCTTGGCGGCAACGATGTTCTGCGAAGAATTCCGGCCAGCAGGACAGAGGCCAATCTCAGAAGCATGATCACTCTCGTTAGGCGAGCCGGTGTCCATGTGGCGCTGGTGGCCGTGCCGAAGTTTGGCATATTCCCGACTTCCTGGGATTACTACGACAGAATCGCGGAGGAACTCGAGGTCCCGGTAGAATTCGACGTGATATCGGATCTGGAGAGGGACGCAGCCATGAAATCGGACCAGATACACTTCAACCGGCAGGGATACCGTATCATGGCTGAAGCCATACACGTCCTGCTTAAGGAAAGTGGTGCCCTCTAAGCACGATCATCCGAGCTGCCCCTATTTAGTCGTGTCGATCAGCTTGACGATCGTCCCGTAGAAATCGTCGGGCAGGGGTAGGAAGAACATCTGCACCGGACCCTCGATGACGCGGCTGGTGTGGCCGCGGCCCTCCACCGTGTCCGGCATGAACACTTCGCCTGCACCCCAGCGGCGGGTCTCGCCATCGGTGGTGCCGACTTCCCAGATCCCCTGCATCATGACGCAAAGCTGGCGTGCCGGGGCGTTGTGCCAGCTTTGGTACGCGCCTGACGGTGCCACGTATACGCGTACCTGTGCGCATGCAAAGGCCTCGCTGAACCGCAGTTTGTTTCCCCAAGCGTCGGTCGATTCTGTCGTGATGGGAAAGTCGAACTCATCGAAGGCCGAACCCCCGTCCCCGGTTGTGTAAAAGCGTGTTACGTGCATGGGCGTGCCTCCCGATCCTTATTCTCCATATACTCTACTGAGTGCCGATTGCACGCATCCAGGATCACTTGCGATTCGATTGTGTGCGTCCATTATCAGATAAAGTCGTGTGTTCAATGAGAATACTTTTGGGCTCCGTTTGGCATCACGCTCTATGGCAGTTTCTCCAAAGGAAAAGGGGGTGACGCCATTGCCCTGGACGCAAGAGACATCAGGACGTATGCATTGTCATCTCCGGCAATGCGATTGCTTTTCAATACAGAGCAGGACGTGCATCGGTGTACCAACGCCCATTCTGATCTGTTCTTCACCCAAACGGATATGGGCTCCATCTTTCCATGGCAACTGGCGTTTCGGTCACCGCTTTTGACATCTACGTGCTTACTCCACAGACAGTTCGGGCAGTGATTTCTATGCTCGGTACCGTAGGCAACGGTAGAGACCATACTTCTGCAATTCACGCAGCGAAAGCTTTCGTGCGCGCGCCTCGTCTTGGAGCTGCCTCGAATGCGCCCGTTGTACGAGTGTTTGGATCGTGACATGTAAACAACCTTTCCTGCCACATTCGCGGCAGGCACAACAGTGCTTAACAGAACTTCAACGGGAATCGACCGTATTGGAGTCCGAGTTGGAGTTAAGGAAAGTCACGCAGATTTCTCACGCCTTTGGACACAAGGCATACAACGAAAGAAAATCTCGTGATCTAGATAAGCACCCTTGCCAGGTGGTTCATAAAGCCCTCAGTCACTCGATAGGGAAGCTGCGCGAGTCTACCCTCATATACAATGCTGTGCAACCAACTGTTTATGGGGACGGGCTTGCTTTCGACGTCTTCGATGGGTGGGATGTATCACGCAACCATGTCGATCAGCTCGTGAATACTGTTTACAATCTTATTGGGGATTACATCGCCGTCGTGAGGCAGGCCCTCTTTTCGATGATCAACCCAGATGGCAAAGAAGCCCAACTCCTGTGGGGCGCGGACCTCCCATTCCAAATTGTCACCCACGATCCATGACTCGTCTGCGGTAACACCAAGTTCGCGGACTATGTGAAGATAAACTCCCGGATCCGGCTTGCCCACGCCAAATTCTCCCTCTATAAGAATCAGATCGAAGTACTGATCCAACTGAAATCTGTCGATCTTGCTTCGCTGCGTGTCTGCACTCCCATTTGTGATCAGCGCTGTCTTTATCGGCTTGTCGCGAAAGTGACTCAGTGTTTCCAATGCGCCCTCGAAAGGGACAGCGTCAGATTCTCGTCTGTTATGGTAATGGTTGGCTAGTTTCGTCGTCGCCCCATCGTTCGGTCGATTCAGATTTCCGGCTGCCTTGCCGACGATCTGCTGACGAGCCCGGCGAATGTTAAGGCGTCCCGTTCTATGCCTGTCCGGATCGCTCCAGAATTCATCCGCAACCAGGCGTATCTCGTCGAAGAGATCTTGTGGCGTCAGTCCATGAAACAGATGGATGTGCTTTTCGACACTCTCCATCCAGACTTTCATGTTGTCGCCACCCCCCGGGGCTAGAATAGTGTCGTCCAGGTCGAATAGAATTGCCGCGGGGATCATGGCAATGGATCAGTCAATTCTGAACCGCGTTTGGCATCGTGCCCAAATGCGGATCTCAAGCTGTGTGTGAAATGCGCTGCCTTGATATACGCCGGACAGGTAAGCCCATCAACATGACAGTGTAATTCAGCCTTTGGTGCTTGATCGGTCATTTTTGCGTTAGGTGATTCGGTTGCTTCTGTACTCGTTGGGGAAATCACCCAACCGCCCTATAATCGACAACTACGATCCTGCCAATGATATCGCCCTGAGAGCGGGTTCCGAGCCAGTTGCAGAGCAACGTAACAGCCGAAGACTAACGACGGCACGCAGGGTATGGTTCGGGCACTCGCTGTGGAATGACGATTATGCGTGATGTATTTGAAGTTGCCAACTTGCTGGTGGAAGACGCGGTCAGGATCTATGGTGGTGAGATCGATATCATCGCCTATTCCGGTTCGCATGCGCGGGGCGAGGCCCGTGACGATTCGGATTTGGATCTGTTCTACGTTCCGGCGGACGGCAAGAAGCCACCGATTGGCCGCACGTTCCTCCTTGAAGGAGTTCTGTTCGACTTCTGGGCAATCCCCTGGAGCACGATGGAGGGTTTTGCCACGGGTCATATTCGTGGCTGGTCCTTTGCGCCCGGGCTCATTCATCATACCAAGATACTGCATGCCAGAACCGACCAGCAGTCTGCTCGCTTGGCAGCCCTGCAACAGCAGATCCTCGATCTGCAGAAACCTGAAGCCCGGCCAAAGATGGTCAGGCGGGCGCTCAGGAACTTCGGCAGCGCCATGGTGCATCTGGCTAATCTTCGACTCGCGGTCCTCGATGGCAATCTCACCGATGTTCGATATGCCGGGTGGCAAGTCATACAGTCGGTGTGGGAGTGCCTGGCACTTTCAAATCAGGTGTTTTTCGAACGCGGGTTGGCGAAGGGCCTCGGCGAAGCTGCCAAGTTCAAGGACAAGCCCGAGAGATTAGGAGACTGCATCGCTACGATTACCACATCTGCTGATTTCAGTCGCATTCTTGCGGCGGGCGAAGAGTTGGTGTTCAGTACGCGCCGCATACTTCGCAGAATTCAACAGACTATTCCGGCCAGTACAACTGTGTCTGAACAGTTTCGGCAGCTCTATCCGGAGGTAAAAGATAAGGTGGGCAAACTGCTGGCCGCCTGCGCACGCGGCGATTCCGTTGCTGCCCATGCCGAGGCACTGCACCTGCAACGTGAGGTTGCACTGACGTTACACGCAACCGAACAGGGCGCCGGAGGCGACGACTTCAATCTATACAGCGAATTGGAAGGTCCCTACAGCGCTCTCCAGTTGCCCGACCTCATTGCGTCTTGCTCGGGCAGTCTGCAAGAACTCGCAGCCGAGGCTGGACGCTTCGATGAAAAGCTCCGTCTGACCCTCAGCGATCAATCGGTGGATCTGTGTGAGTTCAAGAGTCTCGATGAATTAGCCGAATCTCTCAATCGTGATTGAACGCTAGTAGATCGCCACGGGATTAATGATCATCTGAACAGCCCCCCTGACCTTGGCCTGCCCCAGGACGAAAAGAAATTCGAATGCTCTGTCCCTGACGAGCGGCCCGGTGTTCATCGTTTCAAATATGTAGATGCCGTTTTCCTTCAGGTAGATCACATGCCCCTGGAACGGTCGCTCCGCCACCTGTGCCGGAACCACGTCCACGCCCCAGGTATCTGCACCGACGGCTACCACCTTCTTGCCTGCCAGGTAGCTGGCCACTTCTTCCGACTGACCGGGCTCGCCACTGACCCAGGCGTCCGGGTCTGATTCCAGTTTGGTTTCAGTCCAGCCGGTATGAAACAGCACGACATCGCCTTCCTGTATAGGGGTGCCCTGTCGTTTTTCGATCGCCTGCACGTCCTCGACAGTGAAGAACTGACCTGCGTTCAGGCTGTCCACACCGTAGTGGCCGGCAACATCAAGTACCACGCCTCTGGCGACGATTGGCGGCACTTTCTCAATGCCCATTTTGGTCAGGCCCGTGATCGCGGCAAAGTCTGCCGCCCGATTGCAGTTGTAGTGAACGCCTTTGTAACCAATGTGACCAAGACCATCGATTTGTGAACCGATGCCCAGCCAGCCCTGGAAGATGTCGTCGTTATAGGTGGTATCAAAGAAGGGTCTGTTGCCTTCCTGCTGGTTTGGTTGCACGACGATCAGAGACAACCCTCGTGGTGCGAACGCGGGGGTAGAACTGTCGATGATGATGCCGAGACCGTGGGTCTTGCCTCGCTTTATCAACCGCGAGGCATTTAGCACACTGCCCGTGGTGATGCGATTGGCGGCGCCGATTTCGTCGTCGACCCCCCACTCGGATGGCTGGCAGTGCTGATCCGCCAGAGCGCTTAAGCTTAAAGGGAAGAGGAACATAAGGCAGAGCTTTAGGGTTGTGTTCACTGTGGAGGTCTCCTTATTGTGAGGCGGACGAGCCGGACATGAATCGGATCGCGACTCAGTAGACGTGGGTCGGGTTGGGACTTTGTCTTGCGAGTAACGCTCTTGGTTCATCGGTTCGAGGTAGCGTATTGGTATACTCTCGACATGTCCAGTGATCCAAGATGGAGATGTTGTCCGCACATGAAGATACTCTTGACCAACGATGACAGCCACGATTCGCCGCTCTTCCTGATGGCCATCGAACTGCTCAAGCAGCTCGGCGAAATCACAGTCGTAGTCCCGGCGGAAGAACAGAGCTGGCAGGGAAAGTCGATGACGCGATTCGGCACGCTGTACGTCGATCATATCGACATCCACGGTACTCCCGCATTCTCAGTAACGGGCACGCCGGCGGACTGTGTGAATCTGGCCCTCTATAACTTGATGGACGGGCGACCTGATGTGGTCGTGTCGGGCATTAATATTGGCATCAACACCGGGCTTGGTTTTGTGCTCGTATCGGGAACCTTGGGTGCGTGTTTCGAGGCAAATATCGCTGGTCTTCCGGCCCTGGCCCTGTCTCAGGACATGTCACGAGAAGACTACAGCCGATGGAATGAGGAACGCAAATTCAGCGACGCTGCCATCGCAGAAATGAGAGACGTGTCGCAGCAGTCGATGCCGATGATCTGGCATGACTTCGTCCTTAAGCTGGGCCCTCACAGAACGACGTGGAACATCAACTTGCCCAGGCACCTGACCCAAAGCAAAATAGTACGTGCTCGGCTCGGGAAAACCTTCTATGGCCGATGTTTCTCCCAGCGTGGCGATCAGTATTACCACGATCTCGCTGAAGTCGCTGCTGACACAGATTCAACGACAGATGAGGTCGTTGTCAGATCGGGGAGCGTTAGCGCTACGCAAATAGACATCTCTGACATCGTTCAGTCAACCTGAGCATCTCCTAGTTCTGTCCTAGCGACTCGCCGATGGCGGCCCTCCCGCTCGTCCCCTTGACGACGTCGTGTCGGCGCGTGCGGTCCAACTGCTGGTTCTGATATGATTGGACGGAATTCTTGTGAGGAATACAGATGAGCGGTCAGTCTAAGAAACGGCTACCCGGGCCATTGGATGGAATTCGCATCGTGGAATACGCCATCTGGCATGCGGGGCCTGGTGGCAGTGCAATCCTCGCTGATATGGGTGCAGAGGTGATCAAGATCGAAACCCTCACAGGAGATCCCGAACGAACGCAAGCCAGACTTGGCACCATGGATTTCGACAGTAGTCCAAAGTCCAACTGGAGTTTCCTGTTTGAATTCTCCAACAGGAACAAGAAGGGAATCTGCCTTGATATTCACACGGTGAAGGGTCGACGGATCTTCAACCGCCTGATTGAGAGCGCGGACGTCTTCCTCACCAACTTGCGCAAGAGCACCAAGCCCAGGTTGGGGGTAGACTATGCCACCCTTTCCAAGATCAATCCCAAGATCATCCATGCGAGTGTTTCCGGATTCGGTCCGGAGGGATCCATGAGCGATATTGGTGCCTTCGATCCCATGGGGCAGGCCATCTCTGGAATGGTCTTTCTGACCGGGCCGGACGAGCCTGTGTTGTTGCAGTCGGTAGTGCTGGACCAGATGACGGCCATCGCTTCCAGCCATGCCATGATAACAGCGCTCTTCGTTCGCGAGCGTCACGGTATCGGCCAGGAGGTCCACGTGTCTCTATACAGCTCCGCGCTCTGGCTGATGCACTCCAATCTACTTTCCACCAGCCTTCTGAAAGGGGGTTCGTCGCTCCGCTGGGATCGACTCAGAAACTCGCCCCTGCGCAACTGCATCAAGTGCAAGGATGGCAATTGGATAATGGGTACCAACCACCCCGAACAGAAGTTCTGGCCGGACTTTTGCCGCATTACTGAGCAGGAGCATCTGCGAGACGACCCGCTCTTTGCCACGGCGGAAGCCAGAGGTAAAAACGCCGTCGAATTGATGAAGATCTTCGATGCTGTTTTTTTGACCAGGACGAGGGATGAGTGGCTGCCGATGCTGCAGGATAAAGGTCTGATGTTCGCCCCGGTACAGACATTGGAGGAGGTGTTGGTCGATCCCCAGGCAACTGTGAATGACTATGTGGTGGACTTCGATCACCCCTCATTGGGACAAGTTCGATTGCCTGGCTACCCGGTCCACTTCAGCGCGAATAGCGCTGGTCCCCACACTGCAGCACCGGATCAGGGCGAGCACACGCAACTGGTCCTAACGGAGATGGGATACAGCGACTCTGAAATAGACTCTCTTGAGAAGGAGAACGTGATTAAGTGACTGGCGGCGGCTGTGACGTCTTAGCGGTCCACGTGAAATATGGCGTCAGTTCACATCTTTGCACAACGCAACTTGCATTGTCCCGCCTTTGCTCAGACAATGTGGCCAAAGCCGCTGGCTCGGCTGGCACCCATACAGCGCGGATCGTACGAGACAGCTTGCCACCCCAAGGAGCATCTTAATGCAGAGCACTTATGCCGCAGGGACACATCTCGGCAGAAGAGAAAATAACGAGGATTCCTATGTTTGCGATGCAGAGCATGGACTGTGGCTGGTAGCCGATGGCGTTGGCGGACTGTCCCTCGGCGAAGTGGCAAGTGCCATATCCGCGTACACCCTCAAGACCATGATAGCGAATGGCCACGGGGTCCATCAGGCGATCGAGACGGCTCATCAGAGAATCCAGGAATACGGCAAAGAGCACGGCTCCAATCTGGGAACTGCACTTGTCTTGCTTCTGTCTCCGGGCAGTCTCTACAACATCTTCTGGGCTGGGGACTGTCGAGCCTATCTGTTTGACGGTTCCCTCAATCTGATAACGCACGATCACTCCCACTTGCAGTTTCTGTTGGATAGCGGCGATGTTTCTGAGGAGGAAGCAGCCGCAGACCCGAGGAAAAAGGGCCTCACCAAGGTGTTGGGGATACAGGAGCTGGAGACTGTTCGACCAGATACCATAAGTGACAGGTGGAAACCGGAGCAGAAGATATTGCTGTGCAGTGACGGGCTGTCGGGTTGTGTCAGTGATGAAGATATACAGCAGATCCTGCGAATGGAAGGGACTGACCAGGACAGAGTGGACAGTCTGATCGAAAAAGCACTGAGCGAAGGTGGTCAAGACAACATCACAGCGATACTCGTATCTCCGCCACCATCTGCGCTCGAACCTACCGATGATGATACCGCAGTACCTGACGACCTCTGAATAGACGTCGCTGGTGGGCAGCCTGCTGACTCACCTGATCTGAGCGACGCGTCGCTCTTCGATGGTCGCTGTTCAGTTCTTGTATCCGCACGGCTCACCATCACGTCTGTCGCGGGAAATCTTTCTTGTTCGATCCGTCCAGGCGGGCAATTGCTCGGACATCGGTCGTCAGGATGCCTCCGCGATGAACATATCCTCTGACTGCAGGGACACACTATGAGAAATTCGGCTCGCGCGCGCGTAGCCTTCAAGTCAGAAAGAGGAATGAACTGATGTGCGACGAAAACACAGTAGAAGATAATAAAGCGTTCCTACGCAAATCAAGTCAGCTAACGCGTCGTCAATTCAATACGCTCGCCACAGGTGCTGCACTCGGCATGATCCTGCCGGCGACCGTCAACGCACAGGCGGTGACCGAAAGCCATGTAAATGTGACGACCCCTGATGGCACAGCCGACTGCTACTTTGTTCATCCGGCTACCGGTAAACACGCCGGCGTCCTGATCTGGCCGGATATCCTTGGCCTCAGACCGGCATTTGAGATGATGGGCAAGCGCCTGGCGGAGTCCGGCTATTCGGTTTTGGTGGTCAATCCTTACTATCGCAGTGCAACGGCCCCCGTGGTACCGGAAGGCGCGACGTTCCAGGATAGCTCGGTGCGCAACACTGTTTTCCCGCTGGCAAGACAGCTTTCTGCCGAGACCCACATGACCGATGCCCGTGCATTTGTCACATTCATCGACGATCAGGCTGCCGTTGATACCGGCCGAAAGATCGGAACCATGGGCTACTGTATGGGTGGCCCCATCACCATGCGAACGGCAGCCGCCATGCCTGATCGAATTGGCGCAGGAGCGTCGTTCCATGGTGGCGGATTGGTCACAAAAGGCGCAGACAGTCCGCACTTGCTCGTTGCCAAGACGAACGCACACTTCCTGTTTGCCATTGCAGAAAACGACGACCAGCGTGACCCTGAGGCAAAGAATGTTCTGCGGGAAACTTACAAAGAGGCTAATCTACCAGCAGAAATCGAAGTGTACAAAGGGGCGCTACATGGATGGTGCCCACCCGATTCCTCAGTCTATAACGAAGCCCAAGCCGAACGCGCCTGGGAAAGGCTGTTGGTCTTGTTCAAATCAGCCCTGGCATAAGCCCTCTACGAGAATCTTGTCGGCCTGCGCAGATTAGGCCAGACCCTGACGTTTCTAATCTAGTGACTGATAGATAATGGCGCGTAGTTTTCGCATGTCATCAATTCCTAGAGCGGGGAGCAGCTGCGTCATGTACACCACGACAAGTTCCTCCTTGGGATCAGCCCAGTAGCCGGTGTGATAGGCGCCACCCCAGGCGAACTCGCCCACAGATCCTGGTTCGCCGCGGGCGCCAACGTCGAGGGAGATACTGAACCCCAGACCGAAGCCGGAACCGGCTCTGAATCCGATGCCATCGATGTGATCGCTGGTCATCAGCGCGACGGTATTTCGGCTAACGATATAGTCATTGTCCAACGTGCCGCCGTTCAGCATGGCCTGCAGAAAACGCCCGTAATCCTCCGCCGTGGACAGCAAACCGGCTCCAGCGGAAAGGCTCTTCTTGGGCCCATCCACATACTCGCCCTGGCCTGCCATGTCGCTGGTATCAGGGGATCGCTGGATGGTGCCGTCTTCAGTGGCCATGTAGGTAGTTGCAAGCCTCTTGCGTTTTGACTCGGGTAGATAGAAGTGAGTGTTCTTCATGCCGAGGGGCTTGAATATGTGCGTACTGAGGTATACGTCCAACGATTCGCCGCTGGCGACCTCGACCAGAGCGCCAAGAATATCGGTGTTGTAGCCGTAAACAAATCGTTCTCTCGGCTGGGCATCGAACGGTAGGGCGGCAATGCGACGTACCGTCTCGCGAATCGGTTCATCCCTGTGAGCGAAGTACCAGCCTTGGATGTCTGCTTCCTGCCATTTGCCCGCCGCGGGACCGTAGCCGTACCCAATACCCGCGGTGTGGGTCAACAGGTCGCGAATCGTGATCCGTCGCGTCGCCGCAACGACGTCATAGCCTCCCTCGTCATTGGCGACGGCAACCGAGGTCTCCCCATACTCGGGCAGGTATTTGGCCACGGCGTCGGTGATAGTGAGTTTGCCGTCTTCCTGAAGCTGCAGAACAGCGGTGCTGACGATGGCTTTGGTCATCGAAGCGATGCGGAAGATGCTGTCCTTTCTCATCTTGGATTTGCTTTCCAGATCACGAAAGCCAAACGCTTCGTGGTACACGTCCTTGCCTGCATGCTTGACGAGAACGACGGACCCCGCAAGTTGCCCGGTATCGATATATGACTGCATAACCGTATCGAGTT
>CEPV01093156.1_pt1 | contig 19048 bp, 11 predicted proteins | sample 530451 | NCBI WGS metagenome assembly CEPV01 (sample SAMEA2620097, study PRJEB7988) | marine metagenome | isolation source: saline water (ENVO:00002010), including | reverse complement strand
GAACTTCAGGAAGCGAATCGTCCAGTTGCAGAGCCCGTTGAGTGGCCGCTCGAGAGATGCGTGCCGCTTCCGCCCAGGGGATTTCGTCAAAAAAACCGCTCCCCATTTGAGCTTGGGAAACCGCGACGTGGGCCAGTGCGAAGTCAGGATCCAGGTCGACTGCAGCCTGGGCGTAAGTTACAGCCCTTTCCCAGTTGCCAGGTATACGCCGTGTCGCATGATAGACGCTCTTCAGGTAGAGCCTGTATGCTTGGGGATTGTCTGTGGGTGGGTCTGTTACTCTCCCCAGTTCCTCTGGCGTCAGGCTCAAGGCGAGCTGGTCGATGATTTCCTCGATCAGTTCTTTCTCTACGGCGATTATATCGGTGGCCTTTCGAGTGTATTTTTCTCCCCATAGTTGCTCGACGCGAGCCGCGTCCACCAGCTCGGCGCTCACGACGAGCGTGTCACCGATTTCGCTGACCCGTCCCGTTACCAATGCCTGAACTGCTAACTCCTCGGCTATGGCGCGCAGATTCAGATCACGATCTTTATACGTGAACGAAACGCGACGAGGAACAACACGCAGACCGTTCAGTTTCGAGAGACTGTTGATCAGACCAACAGTGATGCCGTCGCTCAGGTACGCGCCTTCCGGATCTTCACTGGCGTTCTCGAATGGTAATACTGCGATCGAATCGATCTCTTCCTCGCTCGTCTGTCGCAGGAACACTCCGCCGCTTACGATGGCGACGATGCAAACAAAGGCGGCCGCTGCTGTGAGCAATCTTGCTAGACCGCGACGCGGAGCGGGCTTCGTTGGGGCGACGGGCTTGGCAACGGTGTCGAGCAACGTTGAAACTGCATCGGTAATTTTCTGTGTGTATGCGTCCGAAGACAACTGGTGCTGGAAGATAGCCTGTCGATCACTCAGGCTGAGCGCCAGACCAGGCGGTAACTCGGTTGGTTCCAGGTGTACCGCCAGAATGGGCCGATCGCGGCTCAACCCATAGTTCAACTCCTTCATGCAATTGTCAGAGTCGATGGAGTGGCGAGTAACGAAGAATAGGATCAAGCCGGAACGATCGATAGAATTTGCTATCTCATCCCGCCAGACAAATCCGAGATTGATGCCCTCGTCGTACCACAAGTTGAACCCCACGTCGCGCAGATGTGTCATCTGCGCGTGTACCACACGGGAATCCCGGTGTGAGTAGCTCACGAAAATATAGGGTTCGTCACCTTGATAGGGTGTGATGGGATCCCCCGTCATTTGGCGCGCCTCAGCTGCATGAGTTTGCAGGCTTTGTTATTTATCGCACATCCTACACGATTCTAGAGTCAGACCCACTCCTTAGTCGATACGATCCGTGCATTTGAATTCCCGCGTTATTTTTATGGCGCTTCTTCAGATCAGGCCACCACATCGTAGAGAACCGGGGATATGCTCTCTAGTTTGTCCATGAACGCTTCAGGCAGATTCTGACCCTCAGCAGGAGGCCCTAGAATCTCGATCAGGTGAGCAATATGAGCAGTCAGCACATCGCCATCGCGCCACTGTTCATATAGAACGACCTTGCTGGGATCGTCTTGCTGCTGATGGTACGTATGGTTAAGGCAACCTTCGTCCTCTGCTCGAGTGGCCTCCGTGAGGAGCTTTGCCATGTCCTGAAACTCCTTCTCCCTGCCTGGCTTAACCGTCATATGGAGGAAAATTGTTATCATATATCACTCCGGCTCGTGGTTGGGTGCTTGTGGTTTTGAATATAATTCGATTCGGCGTACCTGACAAGTGGCCTCTGTTTGGAGCGCTTGTCAGGAGATTCACCATGACACCGACAGTCGGACCATCCAGGCGAGGAAGTGAATGATTGCAGTTACAGGTGCATCCGGACACATAGGCGCCAATCTGATCAGACGGCTGCTCGAAGACGGACAGTCCGTGCGGGTGCTGGCACACAAGAGCAGGGATGCCTTTTTTGGCCTGAATCTTGACGTTGTTGAAGCGGATATCTGTGACAGGGCCTCACTCACTTCCGCTTTTGAAGGTGTCGAAGTGGTCTATCACCTTGCTGCTTCAGTGTCTATTCTGCCCGGACGAATAGAAATGCTGACGAAAGTCAATGTGCAGGGCACGGAAAACGTGATCGAAGCGTGTCGTATCAGCGGAGTCAGAAGATTGGTGCACTTCAGTTCTCTGCATGCCCTCGAACAGGAGCCGCTGCATACGCCTTTGGATGAGTCGCGTTCGCTGGTGACTGAGGCAAACGGCACCGCATACGACTGCTCTAAAGCTCAGGCGGAAATGCGCGTCAGGCAGGCGATTGAAGAAGGGTTGGATGCAGTTGTCCTATATCCGAGTGGGGTATTGGGCCCCAACGATTTTCGTCTGTCGCACTTCGGTGCTGCGCTCATCAAGATGGCGTCAGCTAAACTGCCTGCGCTAGTGCATGGCGGATGTGACTGGGTGGATGCCAGGGATGTAGCAGAAGCGGCCGTAAAGGCGGCGGCAAGAGGAAGAGCAGGGGAGGCCTATATCCTGGGAGGCCACTATCTAAGCGTAAGAGAAGTAGCAGATGTAGTCGCTGAGATTTCCGGGCTACCTGCTGCCCGTTTCATCTCACCCCTATGGCTGGCGCGACTGTACGCTCCTGTTTCCACCGTCTTTGCGGAGCTAACCGGCAATCGACCGCTTTACACCAGTAGTTCCCTGACCGCACTGGCTGGCAATCGAAACATAGTGCATCAGAAGGCAACCGCTGAGCTTGGCCACAGGCCTAGGCCATTTCGAGAGACCATGGTGGATACCCTTCTGTGGTATGGTCAGGCAGGACATCTGGTGCTGGAGCAATAGTTGATAGCGCCTGACCTCTACAACGTCATCCTGGTCGGCATGTTTGCACTTGCGCCAGTGGTATGTGTGCTGCTGTTCTGTATAGATGCTCCGTACGGCCGTTTCGCCCGGCGAGGATGGGGTCCAGGAATGGATAACCGCACTGCCTGGCTGCTGATGGAATCACCGGCGTGTCTGTTGTTCGCTTATTACCTGCTGTCGGTCGACAGTTTATCCGTAACTCTACTGATTCTGTTTCTGATGTGGGAAGTCCACTATGTGCACCGGGCGTTTATATACCCCTTGACCATCAAAGGGCATAGGCGGATGCCTGTAGTAATCATGCTGATGGCGGTCTGCTTTAACGTCGTCAACGCCTATCTAAATGGTAGTCATCTGGCCAGCCATGCAGATCAGTACACGTTCAACTGGTTGCTGTCGCCCCTCTTTGTAATTGGTTGCACTCTGTTTGTGATCGGATTTACGATCAACAAGATCTCTGATGAGATGCTGCGAAGATTACGCCAAGGGGGCGATTCCGGCTACCAGATTCCAGAAGGGTTCCTCTATCAGTGGGTCAGTTGTCCCAACTACCTGGGTGAGATGATTCAATGGATCGGTTGGGCAGTTGCCTGCTGGTCGCTTGCTGGCCTACTGTTTGCGCTCTGGACCATTGCTAATCTGCTGCCCAGAGCCAGAGCATATCATGCCTGGTACCAGGAGCACTTCGAGCAGTTTCCGAAGACTCGAACGGCGGTAATTCCCTATCTGTACTGATTTGCCATCTATCGAATCGCCACCTGCCCCTAACTGTCACTCGTGACTTCAAAAAGAATGCACCCCGGGCCTCATTTGTCGTATCCTCGAAGTATCTGCGGCTTCGGAACGGTGCCGCCAGCACAAGGATAACTAACATGTCACGCGTTCGTCTTACGGGATTCATCTGGGCCGCTATCCTCTCGATCGCATTGCAGTCGTGTACTGCAGTCAGACCTACCGATACAAGTGCTACCGATACCGGCGCTACCGACAGCGACGCGACCGATACCAGCTTTACCGGTACCAGTACCACCGAGCCACCGATGATCCCACCGGTGTTCACGGCGGCACAGGCCGATGCGGGCGAGCTGGCGTACGCCCGTAGTTGCGCCCCCTGCCACGGTGGCAGCCTTGAAGGCGCCGCCGTTGCTCCGCCCCTCGCCGGGCGGAGTTTTGATCGATCGTGGCGGGGCAAGCCTTTGAGCGCGCTGTCATTCCACGTTCGGCGCATGCCGCCCGAGCAGAGCGCTGAGTCAATTGCTCTTGACGATGAGACCTATACCAACATTCTGGCGCACACGCTTCGCGCCAACGGGTTCGTCCCGGGTGACGCGTCGATGCCTAGCGACATCACCGCCCAAGGTGCATTTACGATCACGCCTGAAGCTGGCGCAGATTACGATCCTATGGCGCCCGCCAAGAAAACCACCGAGCAAAGCGCATTGCTTGCCGGCCTGACCGAAGTCTCCGACGCGATGCTGCGCAATCCACCAGCCGGAGATTGGTTACACTGGGGCCGCACTTATGCCGGCCAAAGTCACAGCCCCCTGAAGCAAATCGACAGGCGCAACGTCAATCGACTCAGTCCTGTTTGGCGGGCACCGTTGGTCCACGGTACCAGCATGCCCATGCCCCTCGTGCATCAGGGCGTGATGTTTCTGCAGACCTGGCCCGATACGGTGCTGGCGATGGATGCGGCCACCGGCGCAGTGCTATGGCGGTACCAACGCAAGGGCGAGTTCCGCCACTCGAAGAAGATGGGGGTCTCCCTGCATGAAGATCGGGTCTACGTTGCGACTTCCGATATGCACCTCGTTGCCCTCGACTTCAGGACAGGTGAAGTGGTCTGGGATCACGCACTGGCGCTTGAGTCTCACGAACTGCGTCCCGACATGACGGAGATGGAACGGCTGTTCATGTCGGGCCAACAATACCATACCAGGAACGCACCCCTTGTTGCAGGGAAAGTGGTGATCCAGGGCACGATGGCGTATCGAGTTCCGAAGGGGTCCTACATAATCGCTGTCGATCGTGAGACCGGGCAGGAATCGTGGCGGTTCAATACCATCGCGTGGCCGGGCCAGCAGGGGGGAGACACTTGGAACGGCATCCCCGTCGAAGCCCGTAATGGTGGCTCGGTGTGGCAGCAAGGGACATACGATCCGGAAACGAATCTGGTCTACTTCGGAATCGCGCCCACCTACGACACAGCGCCCTTACTGAAATCGTCGGGGTTGGCAGGACATACCAACGAGGCCATGTTCACCAACTGCACAGTGGCTCTGAACGCCGACACGGGTGAGCTGGTCTGGTACTACCAACACACGCAGAACGATCAGTGGGATCTGGATTGGGCGTTCGAGCGCACCCTTGCGGATCTGCCTAAGGAAAACGGGGGCACGGTCCGAGCCGTGATGAACGTCGGCAAGATCGCCATACTCGATGCCCTCGAAGCATCCACCGGCCGTTATCTGTTTTCCGTGGATACGGGGGTGCAGAATTTCATCACCGCGATCGATCCGATCACCGGCGCTAAGACCATTGACCCGGCCAAGATGCCCAATCCCAACAACGCCATCGTGATTTGCCCCCATCTCTTCGGCAGCCGCGCCTGGCCGCAGACGTCGTACAGTCCTGACAGGCACTACCTCTATGTCCCCATTACGGAGTCCTGCGTCAAGATGAGCGAAACGGACAAGGGCGGCTTTCTACTCACCACGGGCGTCAATTTCGGCGCAGCAGACCACCCCGGCCTCGCCGATGGAATGATGGGGAGACTACAAGCCATTGATCTCAGGACGCGCGCTCTCGCCTGGAACCGTGACCAGGTGACGCCGCCGTCCACAGGGATGCTGACCACGAGCGGCGGTCTTCTGTTTGCCGGCGATATCGATCCCTCGCTCAATGCCTTCGACGACGCCACTGGGGAATTGCTGTGGGAGTACCCCCTCGATGATCTGCCAAGCTCGAGCGTTATCACCTACCGGGTAGGTGACACGCAGTATATCGCTGTGGTGGTCGGGATGATGAACAACTGGATCCGGGATATCACCAGACACTATAGGCAGTGGAGCAGTACCGAGGGCGCGGCCGGCGATGAGGGGGGCGGCGCGGTGTGGGCGTTTGCGTTGCCCCCGAACGACTAGGGTATCTGTCAGCGGCGCTTTGCGATTTGCCGCTTCGGGGTATACGACATCTGGTTCTGAGCAGCGTCTCAGGCATGCTATGCTAGGCGAGTAAACAGCGAGGCACCCATGTTCAATTCGCTAAGATCAACCGATTTCTGCACAACAAATTTCGGCGGGAGCCTAATCGCTTCCACAGAATAATGCTCTGATGTGATTGGAGCTGCCGCCGACCAACAAACTGAAGGGGATCGCCATCATGACTTATTCGTATACCACCAGGCTGATGCGCTATGTCTTTGTCGCATCGCTTGTTTTTGTACCTGCCGCCATAGTAGGCGCCGAGGATATTCCACAATCGAGAATCGATGCAGCGACTGCAGCCATACAGGGCCACGTTGATGCGGGCCGGTTAGCAGGCGCAGTCGTGCTAGTCGCACAACATGGCAAGGTCAGGAAACTGGCAGCCATGGGGCACCAGGATCTTGAAAACAAGGTGCCGATGCAAACCGATACCATCTTCAGGATTTTTTCCATGACGAAACCCATTGCCGGCGCAGCTCTAATGGTGTTGCACGATGAGGGTCGCTTCAAATTGTCTGATCCCGTGGAGAAGTACATCCCTGAGTTTGCCGGCTTGCAGGTGGCCAAAGAGGATGGCCCAGATGGCAAACCCGTTACCGAGCCTCCTGCGCATAAGATGACGATTCGGGAACTGATGAGCCATAGCGGCGGCCTAACCTATGGTTTTTTCTCTCAGTCCCAAGTTGATTCTCTGTACGTCAAGGCAAATGTGCTTGACCGTAATTCGACGCTGAAGCAGATGATCGCAAAGCTCGCTAAGATACCACTCTGGGCGCAACCGGGCACGACCTGGCATTACAGCATCTCCGTTGACGTGCAGGGTTACCTGGTGGAGGTTCTGTCAGGGATGTCGTTTGATGAATATCTCGAAGAGAAGATCTTCACACCCTTGGGCATGTCGGATACAGCATTCCATGTTCCGCCGGCCAAGGCGTCACGGCTGTCACGATACTATATGAGTCGCGACGGGCAGTTGTCGAGCGAAGCAAATGGCGAATACCTGCAAAAGCCGGCTCTGTTTTCCGGAGGCGGCGGTTTGGTGTCAACTGCAGAAGACTATATGCGATTTGCCCAGATGCACCTCAACGGAGGCGAAATTGACGGTGTACGCATTCTGTCTGATGGAGCGGTACACCTGATGCGCAGCAGGCAGGTGCCCGAGGACATTGGGGGTCTCGATGGCTTTGTCGACCCTGGCAATACCTTTGGTCTCGATTTCGCCATTGTCAACGATTCCAGTAAGGCGTATGAACAAACTGAAGGCGTCCACTGGTGGTTTGGTGTTGCCGGAACCTGGTTTTGGATTGATCCTGTCAACGAATTCATCTTCATCGGAATGATCCAGACGAGAAATGTATTTCAGGCGATCGGCTTGCATCGTGAGACCAAGCGGTTGATCTACGGCAGTTAGCCAAAGGTGCCAGTTATGAACTCCATCAGGAAGGACGCATCAATCTGTCGTCTGACTGTCGTAGTTATCTGCGCTCTACTCATAGCACCTCTGATGGCTCACCCACCGGATGAGTGGCATGCACAGCAGGTGGCCCTGGCTTCCTGGGCTGATGCGCTCGCCAGTCGGGATGCATCGGCTCTTGCCGCTGCCGCAGTTCCAGGTTTATCGTGGGAGGCCTTTAGCGACACGACTCAGGTGGTCACCCGGTACGCCAACTACAGTTCGAATGATGAAGGAGTTACGGCTTCGCCGGTGGTCATTCTAGTTGACGATGGCGGCTTTCGCATCGTCGTTGATGTACAACTTACTGAAACAAGCGGCCAGTGGAAGATCGCTGCTGTGACGCCCAGCTTCAACGCGATGCCCGAAGCTCTGGTGAATCGAAATCTACCTGAACACGTCATGCTGCAAGAGGCGCGCATAAACCTGCGAGATTCCACGACTAACGAGCCCGTCTATGGGAGGGTGCGAATCGTGGACGAGAGCGGCAGTTACTGGCCTCCGGACGGACACCAGAAGAACATTCGCACCGGCTGGCGCGAAGACGTTGGTGGCGATGTGCAGATTGCCGGTAAGACCTGGGCTTACGTTGCACCATCCTTTGGGGTAAAACTACCCGTGGGTCGTTACACCATCGACGTCGCTAAAGGTACTGAGTACCGGCCAAAGACCGAAAAGCTAGTCGTGACAGCTGATCTGAAAAACGCAAAGACGATCAGCCTGAATCGCTGGAGTGATCTGAATTCGGAGGGCTGGTATGCTGGAGATACGCACACGCACTTTCTAGCGGATCAAACCGGCTTGCTGGAACTTCGGGCAGAGGATCTCAGTGTGCTCTACATCCTGGCCACCAAGTGGGGTGAACTCATCACGGATGTGCAGCGCTTTACCGGTAAACCCAGTGTCTATTCGACCCCCACCGAGATTGTCGTCTACAACGAAGAGACCCGACACGGATTTCTTGGCCACACTATCCTGCATGGCATCAGTGAGTTGGTTTATCCGCTAACATGGGGTGGCCCGGGGGAAGGTGTTATCGGCGGTTATGACTATCCGCCTATGGCGCACCAAGCTGATCGCGCCCATGAATTGGGTGGGCTCGTCACCTGGGCACACTTTCCAGGTCCTGGAGGAGAACTCGCCGTCGATATCGCGCTCAATAAGATAGACACCGTGGACCTTTTCACGTGGGGTGATGCATTCGGTGTGGGGTTGACGCCTCCTGGCAGTCCGCCAATACCCAATACGCTGGAAACGTGGTATTCATTTCTGAATACCAATTCTAGGCTGCCCGCCACAGCAGGTACGGACAAGATGCTCAACGTACAAGTGTCCGGCAGCGTTCGAACCTGGGCGTACGTGGGCGACAATTTCACCTACCAGGGCTGGCTCGATTCGCTTAAGGCTGGACGTACATTTGTATCTACGGGTCCTATCGTGCGACTGACAGCCAATGGTTCTCCCATAGGTAGTGATCTGAAGCTGTCTAGTGGATCAGAAGTTGTGTTGCAGGCCAGCATGGAAGCGCCGTTCGATCAGTACCCCATTGATCAACTGGAAATCGTAGTAGGTGGTAAAGTCCTTGTCCGTTTCCCCAACGATGCCAAGAAGTCTCTAATCGGTGGCGGTGCTAAGATTTGGCCACAGACGAGCACCTGGGTCGCCGCTCGCGCCAATGGCAGCAAAATGTTGCCATATCAGGTATGGCCAGTGCTTGGCGCAACTGGCATCCCGCCAATGGCTCACACCAGTCCGATCTATCTGACCGTGGATGATCAGCCGGTTTGGTCAGACGAAGATGCTGCAATACTCGCGGCGCGTGTTGAGCGCGCAGTGGCCTGGGCAACTAACACCGGAAATTATCTGACTGAGGAGCAACGTGCAGAGGTCATCAGGCTGTATAGGACGGCCCTCAAGGTGTATCAACGATGAGTACCAACGGGAGTTGCCTGATCACGCGCCGATCCTTCTCACTGATCATCCTGCTGCTGGTTGCTTCCTGCGCAGAGCCACAATCCATTCAACCAGACTTCGACGATGGTGACATTGGAGGAGTCGTTACCAGCCAGAGAGGACCCGAGGCCGGTGTGTGGGTCATCGCTGAAACTGGTGACCTCGGGACGCGTTTTGCACGCATCGTGGTAACGGATAACGAGGGCCGTTATGTCGTTCCGGACCTGCCGGCTGCCTCTTATCACGTCTGGGTAAGGGGCTATGGTCTGGCCGATTCCAAGAAACTGACCGCGAAACCTGGACTGAGGATCGATCACCAGGTGGCGGTCGCTGCGAGTGAAGCGGAAGCTGCTGTCGTCTATCCGGCAGCTTATTGGTACGCCATGATGAATCTACCGACGACAACCGAACTCGCAGAAATCAATGGCGGTCTGAATTTCTATCTGACCTGGATGAAGAACATGGGTTGTGTTGGTTGCCATCAGATGGGTCAACATTCAACCCGCACACTGCCACCGGCATTTGCCGAAGTTCTGTCCGAAGAAGCCTGGACGAGAAGAATTCAATCCGGACAGGCGGGAAACAATATGACGAGACTGGTCGGCTTCCTTAGAGGCTTGCCAATCAAGTACCTCGCCGACTGGAGTGACCGCATTGCGTCTGGTGAGCTTCCACATACGCAGCCACAGCGGCCGCAGGGGCTGGAACGTAACGTTGTCGCAACAGTTCGCGACTGGTCAACGCCTAAGGCCTATATGCACGATCTTTCCGGTACCGATCGCCGCGATCCCACCGTGAACGGATCCGGAAAGCTGTATGGCGCGCCGGAGCTTAGCACTGATGCAATGCCGATCTTGGATCCCGTCGCCAATCGTGCCAGTCACTACATGGTACCGGTTCGGGACGAAGATACGCCCACTACAAACAGCCAGCCAGTTGTCGCACCTTCACCCTATTGGGGCGAGGAAGCCATTTGGGACAGCAAGGCCAATATGCACAATCCGATGCTGGACGCTGAAGGCCGGGTTTGGCTAACGGCAAGAATCCGTGGATCGGAAAACCCTGATTTCTGCCGTGAAGGATCCGACCACCCCTCGGCTAAACTGTTTCCAACAACGAGAGCCGGCAGACATGTCTCAGTTTACGACCCGAAGACGGGGGAGTATCAGTTTGTCGACACCTGTTACAGCACACATCATCTTCAGTTTGCTGAGGATGATCGCAACACGCTGTGGACCAGTGGTGGAGGCCAGGTGGTCGGCTGGCTGGATACAAAGCGGTTCCTGGCAACCGGCGATTCGGCAGCATCTCAGGGCTGGGCTCCATTGATTCTGGACACCAACGGCAACGGCCGCCAGGACGACTGGGTGGAGCCCGGTCAACCTGTCGATCCCAGCTTGGATAAGCGCGTTCCTGCAGCTTTCTATGCGGTCATGCCGAATCCTGCCGACGGATCCGTATGGGGGTCGAATGCATTCAGGTATCCTGGCAGCATCGTCCGTTACGATCCAAAAACAAATCTGGGAGAGATCTACCAGGTGCCGCCACCGGGATTCGGCGTCAGAGGAGCTGACATCGATCGCAACGGGGTCGTCTGGGTATCGCTTGGTAGTGGCCACCTGGGTGAATTTGACCGGCGCAAATGCAAGGGAAGTCTGAACGGCCCGGCAGCTACCGGGGAACACTGTCCGGAAGGCTGGAGTTTCCACGATCTTCCCGGTCCGGCGTTTGCCGATCTACCTGGGTTCAGTGTGGAATCCAGCTACTACACCTGGGTAGACCAACACAATACGCTTGGGGCGGGCGCAAACGTGCCCATCGCCACAGGCAATCTGTTCGATGGCATACATGCCCTGGTGGACGGCGAATTCGTCACCTTGAGAACTCCATATCCAATGGGGTTCTATAGCAAGGGACTCGAAGGCCGTATCGATGATCCTGAGGCCGGCTGGAAGGGCCGAGGGATATGGGTGACGAGCGGCGACCGGACCCCCTGGCTGATGGAGGGAGGCAAAGGGAGCAAACCCCTGGTGGTACATTTTCAGTTGCGGCCCGATTCGCTGGCGCACTGAGCAGGCATTCCTGGAAGAGTCCCAGATTGGATCTGTTAATTCGTGGTGGGACACTTGTCACAGCAGACGGCAGAAGCCGGACGGCCGTTGGCATTAACAACGGTCAGATCGTGCAGATTGGAGGCACGATGTCGGCCGCTAGGGAAATTGACGCAACGGGGCATTTTATTACGCCAGGAGGCGTGGATCCGCACGTACACTTAACAGTACTTCCGCACCTCATCAATCGCGTTAGGTGGGCCGACGACTTTGAATCGGGAACTCGTGCTGCCCTGGCTGGGGGTATCACGACTGTCGGAAATATGAGCTATTCCGAGCGTGATGAAACCATGGTGGATGGAATCGCCCGCGATGCGGCCGAGGCGAGTGAACTATCGTTAGCTGACTATTTCTTCCATCCAGTTCTCTCGTATCCGAGTGAAGAGAATCTTGCCACCATAGCAGCGTTGCATGCCGAGGGCCACACTTCCGTCAAGATTTTCCTATTGGGCAGTTTCGATCGACACGTTCCTGAATTTCTCGAGGCGATGCGTATCGTCAAGACGGCAGGTGGTATAGCGCTGATGCATTGCGAAGATCAGGCGACCATGGATCATTGCTCTGCGCAGCTGCGCCAAGCCGGCAAACTTGAGGCACGTTATTTCGCGGAGTCAAGACCGGTACAAGCAGAAGCCGTCTCTACCTACCGCGCGGTGGGATTTGCCGAGACAACAGGCTGCCCCAGTTACATCGTGCATCTGTCCAATGCCAGGGCGTTGGCGGCGTGTCTTGACGCACGAAATCGAGGCGTACGCGTATATGTGGAAACCAGACCCTTGTATCTACATCTCACCGAAGAGCGCCACCAAGAGGATCATGGTGCGAAGTATGCCGCTGCACCCCCGTTGCGAGGTCAATCGGACGTTAACGCCTTGTGGGCGGCGTTAGCTGGCGGGAACATCGACACGCTTGCCACGGACCATGCACCGTGGACACTGGCCCAAAAGCTGGACCCGGAACGTGATGCAACTAACCTTCGGGCAGGCGTGGCGGATCTTGAAACCAGTTTACCTATGCTGTATTCAGCGGGCGTACTGCAAGGTCGTATAAGTCTCGAGCAGTTTGTCGCCGTTACGTCGACAAATCCTGCCAAGTTGTTTGGTCTGTATCCCAAGAAAGGATCCATCGATGTGGGATGTGACGCGGACCTGGTGGTATGGGACGAGCAGGAAACGAGAACGATTGACGGCGCCTCTATGCACAGTCGAGCTGATTATTCGCCTTACGATGGCGTCGAAGTGACTGGTTGGCCTAAGTTCACCATCAGCCGTGGTGAGTTGGTGGCAAAGGGCAACGATGTTGTGGCTAAACGCGGTCGAGGCAGGCTTGCTCATCGCGGACCACATCGAGCTGATCTTGGTATCTAGGCGCCCCGGAATGTTTGCGCGGTGCGCAACCCGTTGACGCGTTGCGTTATGCGTGATGTGCTGAATCACTACCCCGGCGCGACAACTTCTGCAAAGTGGAGCTAATAGGTTTTCGCCAAAGACAACCCCGTTGAATCAACGATCCAATCGGGCTTGATCAAGTCGGAGTCCAGGCAGGCAAGTTGGAGCTTGGCATTGTGACGCTGTCGCTCAACGTTCTTTTCCGAGGGACGACCGCGTTCTTGCTGTCTTTCCAGGATAGACTCAACGGACGGCCGGAGGACCTTTGTGACGAATGGAATACCGCGATCCTCGAGCATCGTCTGATACTCGCTGATCAACCGCGGCGGATTCATCTTTGCGTCGCACCTTTGGCGTACAACATTTCAGCGGATGTCGGAGCCGGATGAGAAGTGGACAACAAAGGGCGTCGTTAGTCCGCGCTCGGCGAGCACGCGGAAGCGGTCAGTGTCGAATGGACCACTTCTGTGGGCCAATATGGCACGATAGTCGGCGAGCGCTTCGTCACGCCTGCCCAGCGTATCGTAGGCTTGCGCGCGAGTGAGATGTAACCAGGCGCTACCCCAGCTTGGCATCTGGCCACTCGCGGGTACGCGCGCCAGCGCCTTCAGAGCCTGTTCGGACTGCCCCAACCGAATGAGTGCACGAGCCTGCCAGATGCGAGCTACATTGCCGCGCCCCTCGAAGAGACGGTTAGTCTTGGGACGGTTAGCAAGCACGTCAGCTTCGCGCGCGGCTTCCGCGTAGCGGCCGGACTCGTAGTAGAGCTCAATGAGCTCAAAGTGCACGATGCGATTGCCCGGAAAGCGTTCGTGCAGGCCGGTCACCAGAGTTTCGGCGATCGCGTAGTCGACCGGTCTGTGGTAGGTGTTGATATTGGCGAGGATAAAGCGTGCGTTCCAGCGCTGAATCGAGTCGCTCTCGGCTAATTCGTGCAGGTACTTTCGTCCGAGCGTTGCATCTCCCGTGGGCACGAACCATAGCCAGCTCAACAGCTTCAGAATCGTCGAGCCGAAGTCGGAGTAGTAGTTGTAGAGACCGAGGGGGTACATGACTTCGATCATGCTCGAATCCAGCTCCAGGGCACGTTCGAGATGCTTACGGCCATCCTCGCCGCTTCCGCCCGCTTTCAGATAGCGACCTCGATAGGCGTAGATGCGCGCCAGATCGATCAGTGCGACGCCCATATAGTAGTGGGCTTCTGCGTCGGTTTCCCGTACATCGAGGCGCGCGGCGCTCAGTCGAACGGCTTCTTCGGCGAGTTTAGTGATCTCCTCGTCGTAGCGCGTGTCGGCTTCATCGAAGATGTGGCGCCAGTAAAGGGTCGCGACCTGGTTTACGGGCCCGGCGGGATCTTCCGGCGCCGCCACACGCAGCTTTGCGAAAACCGCAGCGGCAGCGTCGTGGTCCCCTGCGAGGTTGAGCTCCTGTCCGTGCTCGATCAGTGCGTCGAGTTCCGCCTGGCTGTTGGCGCGCACTGGCCCGCTTCCTGCAGACACGAGGAGAAGAGCGAATCCTGCGACTGTGAGTCGAAGCGAAGGGCGGTGAATCGTGCGCATTAAGATCATCGCGTGTGGGCCGGAATATGGATGCTCGGGCGGGTGCTTGGGCGCTGGCGCTCCATTCTCCAGATGAACGTCGCCGCGTGCAAGTCGGGCCGTAAACCCCATCGGTCAGACTTCGTCCGTGGTCGATGCCAGGTCCCATGCACAGCCGCATTAATTCTTGGTATTGTCAGGATCTGTCTGTAATATCCGCAGGCAAGTGGTCTGGAAAATATGGGTTGAGTTGCGAGTGTCAGCAAAGCAGCGACCCCGTTTAATAGCAAGAGGGTTATTCTCGATGACATCAATTCGACGGGCTGGGCTTTTTGCGGTTCTTCTTCTTTCACTCTTACAGTGGCAGCCTTGCGCCTTTGCTGAGACAAGCGAACAGTCGCCGGGGTTTACCCGCAAGCAAGCCAGGGAGGGAGGCAAGGCGTATCAGCAGTACTGCGCAGAATGCCATGGCACAGAGCTGGAAGGTGTGGGCATTGTCCCGCCTCTTGTTGGAAGCCGTTTCGATAGTGCATGGCGTGGTAAACCTGCGGACATTCTCTCCTTCCATTTGCGTCGAATGCCACCGGCACCCGTTGCTGAGTCGGGAAGTCTGAGTGACGAAATCTACACGAACATTCTGGCACACATATTCAAGTCCAACGACCTCGAATCGGGTCGTGTCAAACTGCCTGCCGATCCGGCTGTACTTGCCGGACTCACGATTCCGAAATTGGAGGGGGTGGAATATGATCCGGTTGTGCCGGTCGAAAAGTCGGCTGCGCAGACGGCGCTTTTAAATAACCTTCCTGCGGTAACGGATCAGATGTTGCAGAATCCGTCGCCTGATGACTGGCTGCACTGGGGGCGCACGTACAACGGACAGAGTTACAGTCCGCTGAAGCAGATCAACAAGGAAAACGTCAAAGGGCTTAAGCCTGTGTGGCGCGCGCCACTGATCCATGGTTCGAGCATGTCGATGCCGGTCGTCAATCAGGGCGTCATGTTTCTGCAGACCTTTCCCGACACCGTGATTGCCATGGATGCCACGAGCGGCGCAGTGTTGTGGCGCTATAAGCGAGAAGTGACAGGTCGGTCATCCAAGAAGATGGGTCTCTCTCTGCATGAAGACAGGGTCTATGTGGCCACGTCCGACCTGCATGTCGTTGCTCTGAACGCGAAGACCGGTGAATTGGTATGGGACCACAGGATGGAACTTGGCGCTGAAGATGCACCGCGCAGGCGATACCAGACCCGAAGTGCCCCTTTGGTCGCCGGCAACGTCGTCATTCAGAGCACCCTGGCATTCAGAGTTCCCAGAGGCTCGTATATTATCGGCATAGACAGAAAGTCCGGCAAAGAGGTCTGGCGTTTCAACACAGTCGCCTGGCCTGGCCAGCCGGGAGGCAATACCTGGAATGGCCTTCCCGTTAACGAGCGAAACGGCGGTTCGGTGTGGCAACAGGGAACCTATGATCCCGAATCCAATCTGGTCTATTACGGCATCGCACCCACCTATGATACGGCGCCACTGCTAGTTCCTTCGGAGGAGGAGGGCGTTACCAACGAGGCGATGTATACCAACTGTACCGTGGCCTTGAATGCCGACACGGGTGAGCTGGTCTGGTACTTTCAGCACACGCAAAATGATCAGTGGGATATGGATTGGGCGTTCGAGCGTACCATCGCCGAGTTACCTGCTGAGGATGGCGGAACGGTCAAGGCGGTCATGAACGTAGGAAAGAACGGCATGTTGGATGCAGTGGATGCAGCCACCGGTCAGTTCCTGTTCTCGGTTGATTCCGGAGCGCAGAATGTGATCGTTGCGGTCGATCCGAAGACCGGTGCCAAAACCATCGATCCATCAAAGATGCCAAATCCGGAGAATCCAACGGTCATCTGTCCGATTCCCTTCGGTGCTCGAGCCTGGCCGCAGACTTCATACAGTCCCGATACCAACTATGTCTATGTGCCGATCACTGAATCGTGCTTTGGCATGACCGAGACCGGCAAGGGTGGCAGACTTCTGACGACCGGTGTGGGTTTTACCGGCGCGCCACAGCCGGCCCTCGACGACGGGATGATGGGGCGATTGCAGGCCATTGACGTGGCAAACCATAGGCTTGCCTGGAATACGGATCAGGTTACACCGCCATCGACGGGGATCCTGTCCACGGCCGGTGGGCTGGTGTTTTCAGGTGATATCGATCCGTCGCTCAAGGCCTTTGATGACGCGACAGGTAAACTGCTCTGGCAGGCTCCACTTGACGATGCACCGACCTCGAGTCTCATCTCCTACAAGGTGGCCGACAGGCAGTATGTTGCAGTCGTGGTAGGGATGACTAACAATTTCATTCGGGACATTACCCGACACTACAGACAGTGGAGCAAGACTGAGGGCAAGCCGGGAGATCGGGGGGGTGCATCAATCTGGGTGTTTGCACTGTAATGATCTAGTTTGACGCGGCCTTGATTCGCTTGCCGCGGTTGCTTCGGGCTGAGGCTGTAATTAGCGCGGAATGCACTTAAGGCATGTTGTGGGTCATTCATGACAGCAATTCCAGTATAATAGCCGCATTCATCGTGAACGCTCAGTATCCTTCGTCACGTATGGATTACACATTGTTCAAGAGACTCAGGTCGTTCGTTTAGGCAATTGGGGGTGAGAACTGCCTGACACGGAGTAACCTGCGACTGCCATCATCCCAATACCAACAACAAAAGGGAATGTGAGAGTAAGCCGCTCATGCGCCATCCTTATATTGCTTTCAGTGTTCTCATGCCATTGCGAGTGACGTGTGCGCTAGCCGGTAGCGGGGCGCGCTGCCTACGTTATGCCTGTTTCTTCATTCTGGTCACTGCGTCTCTTGCGTCCGCTGCCGAGGAAGAACTCGATGAACGGGCGCGATACGCCCAGGCAATGGAAATCTACGGCAATCCGACCATAAAGATCCCCCATATCGACAGCGCCGTAAAGATCGACGGACTACTCCGTGACGATGCCTGGCGTCAGGCCGCCACCGTTGAGATCGCCTGGCAGATTAGGCCGATCGAAAATGTACCGGCCAAGGTCAAGACCACGGCCCTGATCATGGAGGATGGCGACACCCTTTACGTGGGCTTCGATGCCATCGACCCGGACCCCAGCACCATCCGGGCACACCTGCGGGAGCGGGATACGTTTTTCGCCGATGACTTCGTGGGTGTGGCGATCGACACCACCGGAGACAGTACCCGGTCGTTCGAGTTCTTCGCCAATCCGATTGGCGTCCAGGGCGATGCCCTTGCCAATCTACAGAATGGCGAAGACTTCAGCTTCGACGCCATCTGGGAGTCCGCCGGGCAGATCACTGACAAGGGGTTTGAAATCGAGTTCGCGATTCCACTCTCACAGCTTCGTTTCCCCAAGCGGGAAGGCGATCAGACTTGGAAGGTGCTCTTTACCCGAACCTGGCCGAGGGACAAGCGCTATCAGGCATTTCAGTACCCCCTTGATCGAGACAATGCCTGCTTCATGTGTCAGTTTCAGCCTGCCGTCGGTCTGGCAGGCGCGGAACCGTCGAAACGATTCCAAGTCGTGCCGACCGTAACAGCGAATACACACCAGACCAAAGACCCAATGGGCGTGAATGCGGACAATCGCGAGACTGATTACGAAGTCGGTATTTCCGACTTCCGCTGGGGCATCACACCCGACATCACATTCAACGCGACAGTCAATCCGGATTACTCACAGATCGAAGCTGACATTGCCCAGTCTGCGGTCAACACCGCCTTCGTGCTGTTCTACCCTGAGCGCCGCCCGTTCTTTCTCGAGGGCAGGGATTTCTTCACGACCAGGATGCGACTGGTTAACACCCGAAACATTAGCGATCCCGATTACGGTGCCAAGATAACCGGCAAGGTTGGGCCAAACGTCTACGGCTTCATGACAGCACGAGACACCGTCACCAACTACCTTCTTGGAGGCAGCGAAGGGTCACGCACCACCCAGGAAGAAGAGCCACACCAAGCTACGGTGTTCAGATACCGACGCGACTTTGAGGGTGCTTCGCACTTTGGCTTACTGACCACCCACCGTCGCAGCGATACCTACGACAACCAGATGGTCGCCATCGATGGCCGTTACCGAATTACTAAGATCGATACTCTCAGCGCACAGGTTGCCCACTCACGCGTCGACAATTCGGCTCATCTGGTAAACGACTTCGATCTGCAGCCCAGCCAGGAAGACACTGCGTTTCAATTGAGCTACAGCCATTTTGGCAGAAACTGGTCCTGGAGTGCGTTTCATAACAGTTACGGCAAGGACTTTCGTGCTGACTCCGGTTTCATCAATCAGACCGACTTTGATGCCACAGCCGCCAACTTTGGCTACAACTGGCGTGGCAAGCCGGATGGCTTTGTCAGCAGTTTCAGCGCACAAGTCAACGTCGGCAGAACCAAGACGAACGAGAGTGGTGAGCTGCTGGGGCGGAGTAGAGGCATGTTTTTGAGTGTCCTCAGAGGTGGTCCGGTATTCCTGGACACGAATCTATGGAAGATAAG
>CEPV01094476.1_pt1 | contig 19117 bp, 22 predicted proteins | sample 530451 | NCBI WGS metagenome assembly CEPV01 (sample SAMEA2620097, study PRJEB7988) | marine metagenome | isolation source: saline water (ENVO:00002010), including | reverse complement strand
AGCGTAAAGTAGAACTTTTCACCCTCGACAAATTTGCCCCGATTAGGCAACCCTAATCTGGCTGGCAAATTTGTTAGAGCTGGTGAAAAGTTGCGAAGCGGACACTTTACGCACATTAAATGCCGATAGGGAAATCTTTTTGGACTCCCGCAGACTTATCTACTCAAGACATTAAAGTCGTGGAGCGCCTCACACAGTGAGTGAGCATGCGTACATTTTCAGGGCTTGTCTGGTAACAGAAAAATGTTCCCGAGTCTGACGAGGGCAGTGAAACGTGAGCGTTTAAGGTTAGGGCTTAAGCGAAGCATGTTGAAGCTAAGTCGGCGGTTTAATGAAGTATGAAATTAAACCTTTATTTTACTTCATCGCTTTTCTTTTTTCGCTGGTTTAAAACTTTTAAATTCTGCGTAGCAGCGTCTAATTAGAAATCTGGCAATCAAATTATTGATAAATATTTACCTTCCCTTTCACTTAATAAATAAGGATCCATTATTTCTCCTAATTGTTTAAGCCTTTTTATAATTGAGTTAAACTCAGAAGTGCTATACTTTAATTGATTCTTAATTGTTAATAATTCTATTTCTTCTCTCTTTTTAGAACATCTCATTAATACATTGAGTACCGAAACAAGATTATATTCACTTATTTTTGATTTGGGTGGAAAACTTAATGCTTCTGTAATATCTTTAACAATCTGTTTTTTTATTTTCAAATCATCCTTCCAAGATTTTATTTTTTTATTGTTGTCAAGCATTGTATTTTTCACATTGTATTGAATTTTCTTTTTCATTTTCCAATGACCAAAATAACCTTTGGTTTTTTAATGTCTTTTTTGATGTTGTAAGCAAATCCTGCCATACAATTTGGAGGAAATGCCTTATTTAATATGTCACAAAATCGTTGAAATTTCCTTAATTTTGTATTTTTGTCGCCAATGACTATTGTAATTGCACTTTTTGCTGTTTTAAGTTTTAATTTAATTGTTTTATTTATGTTAGTGTTAAAATTGATTTTTTTAAATTGTAAATTCTCGCTGGTCTTGACTATATAATAAAAATCTGCAATGCTTAAATTTATAAGCATAGGTTTTGTTATTGCTCCGAGTGTTTCATTTATTGTATTTTTTTCAATGTTGTTTTCTTCTAGGATTTTCTTAATGTCATGTAAATAGAATGATGGCTGCATTTCATGTTCATAATGAAATCTTATTTTTCTACAAATTTGGTTTAATAATGCATCTTTGTTGAGTTCAAAATAGGCATAAACAGGATGGGCCACTTTAAGAGAAAATAAACCTATTTCCATTGCTAAAATTTGTAGATTGTAAAAACCTTTTGTTTCTCTTACTTTGTTTTCATAAGGCTCAAAAAATCTCTTTATTTCACTGGCAATTTTTGGATTTACACTTTTTTCAATTTCCAAGGCTCTCATTTTTTAGGATTTCTCTCTTGATATAATTTTTCAACAATTTTTATTATATCAAACATTTCATCAAGTATTTTAAAATTAGAATTAAATAAAAAAACTTTATTTATTAAAATCTCCCCTTCATCATACTTTAATTTTTCATTTAATATTTTCCTTGATGACAACTCTTTTTGCAATAAACTTGAAACTTCATCTTTAAAATATCTTTTTCTTGTTACGCAATAAATACTGACAAATTCATCAAATTCGTGGTCATCATCTTCTGTATCTTTAAAAATTTCAACAATATTCCATTTCAATTCGCTATCTGGAAATTGAATATCCTCAAATTGAACTACTCCTGTTTTATAATAATGGTCCCATTGTAGATTGTTCATATCAATAAAATTTTTAATTTTTTTTACAATTTTTGGGACAACCTGTCTTCTTATTTCATCGTTAATTTTTGTTGTGGATTTTTTTGTTTTTAATTCTTCAAGCAATTCCCCTACATTATAGTTATCATTCGTTTTATAAGAACGTACTTCAATGTTATTGAGGTTACAAGATAGAATAAAATCAGAATCAAATTTCTTGGCTAAAATAATCAACCTTGGAATTGGAATATTGCCCTTATCTTTTAAATAACCTTTATTTCTAAGTAGAGAGTACAACCTATCATTTCCATTAATCATCCCAAAATATGCTCTATACTGAAGTACCTGCCCAATAGCAGTTCTTGATTTTTCAAATGTTGAGTTTAATTCATCTTTTTTAACTTCTACAATAGCAGGTCTATTTTGGATAGTATCCCATAATAGGACATCAATCTTTATCTGTTTATCATCTGATATCATTGCTTCTTTTTGAATTAATTCAAATTCATTTCCTAATATTTCTGGATGGTTTGCAATAAGATCTCTAATTTTGAATTCTTCTTTTTCCATTTTATTCACTCTCTGAATATATTTTTTTACCCATTATTTCTCTTTTAATTTTTCGGAAAATTCTTCAATCTCCTTATTCAATTCTTTCTTGGCACTTTCTGACCAAATTTGAATTAAGTCCTTAAGAGACTCGTCCCGTATCTTACTTATTGCATCTTTATTTTTTGAAACTCGAACCAGTAAATTTTCTAAATCTGTAATTGCATCAGAAAAACACCATTCATCAAGATTTTCTATGTCAGAAGATCTAAAGTCTAGATACAGTTTAATCAGTCTTTTAATGGATTTTTCATGTTTTTTTCGAATAGTTGCATAAAATTCATCACTAATATTTGCCACCTTATACTCACCAATAAACTGAAACAGATAATCAATCAATTCAGAAATATCAATTTGAATATCCTGTAAGGAATCTCCTTTTAAAAATATCTTATAGGGGTGTGAGTTCTTTGTAACTCCATGTTTAGCTATTGAAAGTGTAATGTTTCTTATTCTTTGCTCATCATCTTTTGCAACTTGATTGGTTCTATAGATTTTTCTGACCATATCTGCAATACTAACTTTGTCTTTCTTTCTGTTGTAAAAATATATGCATAGAGCTATAGAAAAAGCAGGAAACTTATTCTCTGGGTTACTTATTTTGGGTATTGTGAAACTCATTTTATCACATCACTTAATAAGAAATCCTAGCTTATTTATAAAACTTACTATTAGAACTTAATTTTATAGGAAATAATCCTTTAGTGTTGCCAGATTTCTCCCTAAACCAGCGAAAAAAGTTAGACTTTTCTTTGAAAAGTTACGAAGTAATGAATATATGAAATATATGAGCCATATAATGTAGGAACATTATGCGAAAGCGATGAAGTAAAATTGTGGTTTAAAGCAAGGCTTAAACACCAGGGAGTCCAAAAAGTTCATTTAATGGCTCTTACACGAACATTTTATATATGAGTTAAAGGAATTTCATTATATGCTTCAAAAACTAGAAACAGAACTAAAAATAAGGGGATTTTCAGAGCAAACTATAAAATCATATACCTTCCATAATACAAAATTCCTAGAATTTATCAAAAAAGAGCCGGAAAATGTGCAAGCAGAGGATATAAAGCAGTTTATGGCTCATTTGATATCAGATAAGGGGTATAAACCCAGTTCTGTTAGTTTAGCTATGAGTTCTTTAAGGTTTTTGTATGATGAAATGATGGAAAAAGGGCTATTTTCTAAAATAAAGATGCCAAAAATGGAGAAAAAGCTGCCTGTTGTGCTTACAAAGGATGAGATGAAAAGAATGATAGAGTCTATTACCAATCCAAAACACAAATTATTGGTAAAAATGTTGTATTCGTCTGGATTAAGAGTGTCAGAATGTGTTAATTTGAAGGTTGATGATCTTGATCTTAAAGAAAGATTTGGAACTGTAAGGTCTGGAAAGGGCAAAAAAGACAGAAATATCATTATTTCGGAAAGTATTATAAATGATATGAAAAATCATTTGGAAAAAAAAACAATAAAAACATTTATTTTTGAGGTAAAAGGAAATCCAATGAGTGTAAGGCAGGCGCAAAAGATAGTCTCTAATGCAGCAAGTAAAGCAGGAATAAGGAAGAGAGTGTTTTGCCATGCTTTAAGGAGCAGTTTTGCCACGCATTTGCTGGAAGCTGGAACGGACATCAGAATAATACAAGAGTTGTTAGGGCATGCTAACTTGGCTACTACACAAAGATATACTGCAGTTTCCCGAGAGCAATTAAGGAAAGTTAGAAGCCCGTTGGATGATATGTAGGGGGGTTAATAAGATAAAAATGGAGGGAATTGATGAAAGCTTAGTGGAAGTGAAAGGAAGTTTTATGGAACCTATTATGCCTAAATATTGGGGTAAAAAGGGAGAATTTCTAAAGTCAAGAGAATACACCATATCTGAAGCTAGAAAAGCAGCTGAAGAAGGTTTGATTGGGCCTATGGGAATGTATTTAGATTTACATGAGGATGAATTCCCTGAAGCATTAACAACAGACCAAAAGACTGAAAGAGATGAAATCATGGATATTGGGTATACCCAAGCTGCTCTATAACTCGTTAAAAAAGGCTGAAAGGGCCAGTTCTAATAAGGATGGGGAGGGTAAGGAGGAGGAGAAGGATTACCTTACTTCTCGTTTCAATCTGGAGCAGGCAGTACATTATACTGATATATTAAAAGAGTGGTCAGGACCCTCTGAAACAGAAAAGCTTGAGAGGCGAATTGAGGCATTAGATACAGTTATAAATCCAACTGAGGCATTAAGACCTCAAAGCAATAATTTCTATAATTTTTTTAGAAAATTTTTTAGAATTTAATTATTTTCTATATTGAAAATATGTTTATTGAAATGATTAAAATATTTAATCAATAACTAAAAGATATCAGCATATTAAGGCTTAGAAGTTTTAATAGATACCTAAAAGTTTTAATTGAAATTTACCAGCTCTTTTTGGGCCGTATCTATCATTAATATGTTTTCTTTGGCCTGTAAGCGCTTAAAGTCTGGGTTTAGCTTTATGTATGGTGTATTATTGACATATTTCTTTATTATTGGGATGCCTTTTTCTACCAATCTTGCTAAATATTCATTTACCATATAGTTTGGCATACCTGTTTTTCTGCTTATATCTGCATATGAAACATAGCCTTTTTCATCTTCTAAAGCATAAATAACAAGGAAAACATGCTGCTCTGTTTTTGTTAATGGTTTTACATCAAAGGTTCTTTCCTCGACGATAAAATTGCTGTTTGTTTGCAAAAATAATTCTATTCTTTCTAATCTTTCTGTTAGCTTTTCTATCTTGTTGTTGAGATCGTTCATGCCTTCATAGCTTACTTGTATCTCGCTTGTATTTTCATTTATTGCTTCTAAATGCTCATCTAATTCATTTTTAGTGCTTTTTAAAGCTGTTTTCAACTCAGAATCGATGTTCCTTGGTCTTCCTCGAAAATTTTTAGAATTTTCGGGACGCTGAAAATCAAAGATTTTCATGCGTTTTGAGAAATAACGCTTCCTATATCTAAAAAAGTCATCAAAAATGCTTACCACCCCAGTTATTTTGTTAAATGACTTAGCTTAAATAGTTTTATATTGTTGAAAATATGAGTTTCAATACCATAAAAATCAGCATATATTTTACAGTTTGATTGATTTTTAGATGTCAAAAATTTGATTTTTGTGCATCAATTTTGCTTTATTGGTTTGTAAAGATAATATTTTTGCTTTCCTTTTTTTGCTATGCCTATCTCATCAGTAGATTCTATTTCTTCTAAAAGCCTGTAGAAAGAGCTTTTTGAGCATAAACCCTGATCATGAACAACCATATCTTTGAGCTGTAAGCCACTTATTTGGCTATATTTCCTTATGTAGGATAAAATAAGGCTTTTAACGTATTCTTTTGAGTTTCTGGTTACTCTTTTAATTACTTTTTCCCTTATTGTGGCTCTTTTTTGTTCTTCTAGGCTAGTTAATCTTTGTTTTATTTCATATAGTCCTGTGTGCTCTATATGAGGTTTTTGGACTTGTAAACTGTCTATTTTTTCATTTAAAAGCTTTATACGCTCTGTAATGTTGTCAAAAGAGTAATATGTGTCTATTATTTTTCTTATATCTTCTGGTTTTTTTGGGATGTAGGAAAGCTCTAATTGCAGCTGCTTGATCTGTTGTTGTTGGTCCTGGTTTTGTTGGTAAAGAAAATTGAGCCACTTGAAAATATTTTGGGTGTCATTTTTAACATTTGCAAATGATGCTGCCAAAAGGTTGTTCATCTGAGAAATTCTTTTTTCTGTTTGTTTTGTTAGCCAGAACATATTTATTAAAATAATATAGATTTTATTTAAATATTTCGTTTTTCTGGGACTATATTGGGAATGAGATGGGACTAATTTGGGAACGTTAATAGACGAAAAGTTTAAATATTTTGGGAATATAATGGGAGAGTATTGGGAATATGTTGGGAATGAGATGGGAATGAGGAGATTTTTGTCGACTGTAAAAGGCTGGGAATGAGATGGGACTGTGATGGGATGAATAAAATTTTTGGAAAATGTATTTTTTAATACGCTAAAATTCCACCAACCCCATGATTGGTGGAAAAATAGTGGTGGAATTCGCTTAGTCAAAAACCACCTGAACAATAATGGGTGGTTTTTGACAATAAAAAAGTTAAATCATTAAACAATTATAAAAAAAGGAAATATTTTAAACAAAATCAAGTATACTTTTTGAAGCAGAAATGATGGCTTAAATGGATCCAAAATAAGGCTTTTTGAAGCTTGATTTTGGGCAAAAAATAAAGCCCAAATGGGTAAAAAGTGAGTGGGAAAGGGCATAAATAGGCTCAAAAGGTGCGTATAATGTCAAAAAGTGAGAGTTCAAATAGGAGTAAAATAGGTCAAATAGGCTCAAAAGGAGCTTTGGCAGTAGCTTTATCTAGGTTGGAAGGCTTTATAGAGCCAAAAGTGAGGGTTGAGCAGTACGTTACAGATGCAGAGGTAGCTGCAGAAGTGCTATGGAATATGGGGCTTAGGGGGGATGTAGGGAAAGTGAGTGTTGACCTTGGTTGTGGTACTGGAATACTGGGCATAGGGTTGATGCTTTTGGGCAAAGTGAGAGTTTTATTCGTGGATTCAGACAAAGGTGCATTAGAGGTAGCTAAGAGGAACCTTAAGAAAATACAAAGTGAGTATAAAGTGCTTGGAGAGGCTGAATTTTTGCTGCAGGATGTTAAAGATTTCAATGAAAATGTGAACCTTGTCGTCGAGAATCCACCTTTTGGAGTAAAAAACAAGCATGCAGACCGTGTTTTTCTAAAAAAGGCTTTTGAAGTTGGAAATGTGGTGTATAGCTTTCATAAAAGCGAAAGCAGGGAATTTATTTCAAAATTCTCGTCGGAAAATGGGTTTAAGGTCACTAATATTTTTGATTTTGAGTTTCCATTAAAAGCTACTTTAAGCTACCATACAAGGAAGATTAAAAGGATAAAAGTAAGCTGTTTCCGTCTGGAAAAGATACAATAAAAAAGGATGTCAATAATAAAAACCCATTAAAAAATTATCAATAATTTAAAATAATAATGATTTTCAATAAAAAATAAACAACAAATAAACTCAAAAAAATAATAAAAACAATGATATCCTAGAAAAGCAAAGCTTGTTCGAGTGAATCAAAAAACAAATAATAAAAAATCAAATCAAAAGTTATTTAAACAAAGTATAGTTTCTGGATTCTTATGGAAATCAAAGTTCTCGAGGATAAAAAAAATAAAATAGTTTTTGAAGTTGAGGGTATAGGGCATACCTTCATTAATATTCTTAAAAATGAGTTGTGGCAAGATAGTCATGTTAAAGTTGCTACTTATAATATAAGGCATCCTATTGCAAGCAAGCCAAAGATCATTGTAGAGACTGATGGAAGTGAAAATCCTATAGCTGCATTGACAAGTGCCGTTACAAGGCTTAAGAGAACCAGTGATAAGTTCAGGGCTGAGATTAAGAAGGAAGTTAAGTGAACTTTTTCTTAGAGTAGTATATTAATTAGTATATTACTCAAATGGCTGAAGTACTGAAATTTTGGGGTTTTAGGCTTTATAGGAATAGAAAGAATTATATATTTCATAGTGCCTAAAACATATCATGGGCTTCATTAGAATCAAGAAAATCAATGGCAAAGAATATGCTTATTTGGTTGAGAATCGATGGTATAAAAGGGGCTTTAAGAGCAAAGGTAAAGGATCAAGGCAGAAAGTTGGTAAGTATTTGGGCAGGGTTTATTTCTTTGAAAAGACCAATGATGCGGATTTTTTGAATTTTAAGAAAATAGATAATTTTGAGGAATATATCATCAATAATAACCAAGATGATATAATCAACGATTTGGTAAGGTGGGAGATGTTTAAACATAATATCGATGCTACTGAGTTTAATGTTAATTTTAATAATAAAAAAATAATGAAAGGTAATAAAGAGGTTAGTTTAAGGCTGAATGAGGGCTTTCTGAACAGCTATACTTTACGCAGGTTGTTTAATCTCAAGAAAGAGGATAGCTATTATCTAGCTAAGTGTTTTGTTGAGGCTGGTGTTAAGGTGCCTAAGGAAGTTTTTGTTGGGTTGTTTAGTGAGTGATGGGTTTTATTATCTGGATTATGAGGGGGCATTTTGAAATCATTTTTATTCATTCTATTCATAAAAATACAGAAGTAGGGAATCATAGCCTTATATTTAGGCTCGCTCAATATGGCTTGCAGTATTGGTATGTAAACGTGAAGAACCCGCCCTGCAATGAAAAGGGGCGGGAGTGATGTCTTTGGATTTCTATTTTGCAGTGATAAAAATGAAAGATTTATAAAGATATAAATATCACTTTCAGAGTTTACAATGGCTAAGCTTGTCGATATAGTTTGTGGGTTATACTGTTTATTTACTCTTGGAGTGACCTTTCAAGCTTATGTATTTGCAATTTAATAGTCCTCACAGATCCATTTCCGAAATAAGAGGGCAAATGTTCACTGATTTCAATCTTCGCGAGAATCCTGCAATGACTGTGTTCAGTCCCGGTAGAGAGTTAGGTTTTCTTGCTGCTAACGTGATTTATGGCATACCTTATGAAAGGTCTATGCCCTATTTAAATGAAAGGTCTATGCCCTATTCAAGATAGTCTTTTTTTGTTCTTAGAATTTTTATAGTAGGTTATGATTCCCTTTTTACTTCTTATACTTGCCAGACTTCGTTGAACTCGGTAATTGTTTAAAACCCCTTTTCCCACTCTTTGACCTTTTCTTCATCTATATTGATGTCTTCTTTTTTATGCTTTTTTTCTTTGTATTTGGGTCTAAAGTAGATTCCTGCTGCTATTCCAATAGCTAGGCCTGCTAAATGAGCTATGTTAGCTGTTCCACTGGGAAAGTAGATTCCAAATATATCTATTGCTGCCCAGATGAATAAAGCTAATATCATCGGCATTGGCATTCCATACAACCAGATGGTCATTTTTGGCCTTAATATTGCTAACATACCCAAAATACCAAATATTGCTCCTGATGCTCCCAAGACTCTATCATAGAAAGGCAAGCTGACTAAGGATGCTGCTAATCCAGCGATAAAGAACAATTTGAGGAATTTTTTTGTTCCTATAATATGCTCCAGGATTAAGCCAAATAGAATCAAGCCAAGCAGATTGTAGAGTAAATGTAACATTCCGGAATGCAGGAAAATAGCTGTCAATAAAGTCCATGGTCTTGTTAATGCTAAACTGGTATCTAGGATAAAAATATCAGTAAAATTAGCCATTAGTTTTTGAAAAATAAAAATAATAAATATTAATAGGCTTAGCCATAATGAGGATAAATAGTTGTGTTTCATCATTCTTAAATTTAACAATACAATTTATAAACTTTTAGCAATAACCTGGTTTCATTAATAACAATAAAAATCAAAAAGCCAATAAAAAGGATTTCAATGATTGAAAACAACAATGAATAAAGAAAAATATTCAATAATAAAAAATAACAATTATAAAATTTCAATAATCGAAAAAATAAGAATAAATATACAATAACAAAATTTCAATTAAAAATTAAGAATAATTAAAAAATATAAGATAATAAAAATGGGGAAAAATCCAACTAATTTGGCCATTATTCTTGATGGAAACAGGCGCTATGCCAAAAAAGCAGGTATACCTAAATTAAGAGGCCATGAGAAAGGCTACAATAAGATAAGGGATTTGCTGGAATGGTGTATGGAACTGGGGATTAAAGAAGTTACACTTTATTGTTTTTCTACAGAGAATTTTAACAGAAGCAAAGAGGAAGTGAATTATTTATTTAATTTATTCAGAAAAAGAATTGGAGATTTTAAGAAAGATAAGCTTATACATGAGAATAAGGTTAAGATAAGTATTGTTGGAAGAATATCAATGTTTCCTGATGATATGCAGGAGTCAATAAAGGAAGTGATGGAAGCAACAAAAGATTATGAAAACTATAAATTAAATTTGGCAATGGCTTATGGAAGCAAAACAGAGATTATAGACGCAATTAAAAAAATAATAAATAAAAATATAAAAAATATTGATGAAAAGGTTGTTAAGGAGAATTTATACCTTGCAGATGATGTGGATATTTTGATAAGGCCAGGTGGCGAAAAAAGGATGAGTAATTTTTTGTTGTGGCAAGCAGCTTATAGTGAGCTCATATTCCTGGACACACTATGGCCGGAATTCACAAAAGAGGATTTAATTTGGTGTATTGAAGAATATAAGCGCAGAGAAAGAAGGTTTGGGGAGTGAAATTAAAACAAAACCTATAAATACAACCTTAATTCTAAATTTTTTAAGATGGATTCTTATGAGTTGTTTAAAGAAGATATAAAAAAAGCTGGTGATGCATTTAAGGCAATACCTAAGAATGAAGTTATAAGGGTTGTGAGTCATTTTGATGCTGATGGGATAAGTTCTGCTTCTCTTATTGTCAAATTATTGAACAATAACAACAGAAAATATTCAATATCAATAATCCAGAACATAAAAAAAGATGTTTTAGAAGGTTTAGCGCAGGAACCTTACAATTATTTCATTTTTTCAGATATTGGCTCTGGTGTTTTATCGCAAATAGAAGGGCTGTTTAAGGATAAGACTGTTTTTATTCTTGACCATCATGAGCCTGAAACAGAAATTAAAAGTGAAAATATTTTTTTTGTGAATCCCCATAAATTCGGAATTGATGGTGGTATGGAGGTGTCTGGAGCAGGGGTTGTTTATCTGTTTGCAAGTTGTTTAGATAAAAGAATGGATGAATTTGCGCATGTTGCTGTAATAGGAGCTATTGGTGACATGCAGGAGCATAATGGTTTCGGGAAACTAAATGATGATATATTGAAAACAGCCATAGACAAGGGAAAGATTAAGGTTATTAGAGGGTTAAGGCTGTTTGGGGCGCAGACAAAGCCATTGCATAGGGTTTTGGAATATTGTACAGATCCTTTTATTCCCGGTGTTTCTGGCAATGAGTCTGGAGCAATACAATTTTTGCATCAGATTGGGATAGAGCCAAAAAATGGCAGGGAATGGAAAAAGGTCGGTCATTTAAGCAAAGAAGAGATGCAAAATCTTGTTGCCGGTGTTGTGTTGAAAAGAGTTGGTGAGAAAAATCCAGATGATGTGCTTGGAAATGTTTACCTTTTGAATGGTGAGGAAGAAGAAAGTCCAACAAGAGATGCAAAGGAATTTGCAACATTGCTTAATGCTTGTGGCAGGATGGATAAAGCTTCCTTAGGTATTGGAACATGCTTGGGAGATGAAAAACTAAAGAAGAGGGCTATTGGTTTAATGACACAGTACAAAAAAGAAATAATAAATTCTTTGAATTGGTTTAATGAGAATAAAGCTGGAGATTTTATTAGTAAAGGGCATGGTTATGTAATAATTAATGCGCAGGACAAGATAAGGTCTACTATAATAGGAACTTTGGCTTCTATTTTATCCAAGTCAAATAATATTGAAGATAAGTTTGTAATGTCAATGGCGCAGTTAATTGATGGAACAACAAAAGTTTCTTTGAGAATGAGGGGAAATAATAATGGAATTGACTTAAGGCAGATTGTAATAGGCATAGTAAAGGATATTCCTGGCTGCGAGGCAGGCGGCCATGCAAATGCTGCTGGTGCCTTGATACCCACAGATATGGAAAGCAAGTTTATAGAAAAAGCAAAGGTAGTTTTGGAAAAAAGGGCAATGGAAGAGGTTGTCTGATGTTATTTCTTTAACAAATTTAGAACTCTTAGTTTCAAGTTATTAAAAAAATTCAATTAAAAACCACTACCTCTTTTCCCAATTTTACCCATAAGAAATTTCCTTATTTTCTCACCATCTTCAATGGAAACAGCTGGGAGATTACCTTCTGCACCCCCTCCGAATCCCCTCCTAGGGGCTGCATATCCTGCTGTATGAATAGCAACTGTAGAAAAACCAAAAATCCTAGCCATAATGCCTCTATGAATCTCAACATTCTGAACTCTTTGGTATGGAATACTCTTATATGCTTTCCAGATAATCCCTTTTTCAATCTTCAATTCTGTAGTGGTAAAATCATATTTCCAAAATTGATAAGCTAATCTTGCGTATATTTCTCCAAGAATAATTGCCAGAACCAAATAAATAAGAAGCATCATACCAAGATTACCAAAAAAACTTGATGACTCATCAAGGTCAAGTAAAAATCCAATTCCATAAATACCTAAGAAAAATACAACTATAAAAAAGATTCCATATGTACTTAATCTAAATATCCATCTTGATCCAGAATGTAAACTTTTCATTAACCTTAATCAATGCTATAACTTATTTAAATTTCTTTCGGTTTTAAATTTAAGAAGTTCTAAAAGTTAGGTATTAATAAATTATGATGGTATAATAAAAGTAACTTAAGAGGAACTTTAAAAGAATTTGAAAAAATAAATCACAACTTTATCCTTATATTATCAATATGGTCTGCTATTTCAGAGCCTGTTTTTGTTAATGTCAGAAGCTTTAATCTTCCGTTTTTTTCGAAATTTACTAGGCCGGATTTCTCCATTTCTTGCAGAATTTTTACAACATGAGAATAAGTGCAGTCAACAGTTTTTGCCAGAGCTGATGCATAAACATCTGATTTTGTATTTTTTAACTGAACCAACATCATAGCTGGTTTTTCCCTGAAAAAGACATTGAAGATTTCTTTGTTTTCCATTTGCTCTGACCACCCCTAACAGTTGTAAAAGATTTTGTAAAATTTGTTTTTTGTACTATATTTTAGAGTATATAGTGATATTTATAAAGGTTTCGAAAACAGCATCCGTTTTCGTCGACAATACTCCCTGAATAACATTTTTAAGGAGTTAATTATCAACAAAAAAAATATAAACTAATCATCTTTTTTATTTTAATATGCTCAAAAAAAATATTTTAAAAGAAATTCTTTTTCCGCATGATAAGATAAGGAATGTGCAGGATGTTATGGTAGCAGATGTTTATGATGCTATTAGAAATAAACAGAATATTATTGTCCATGCTCCAACTGGCATTGGAAAGACTGTTTCTGTACTTGCTCCTGCTTTAAGTTTTGCTTTAAAGAATAATCTTAATGTTTTCTTTCTTACATCAAGGCAAACACAACACAAGATTGCAGTAGAGACTTTAAAGCAGATAAAGAAAAAGTTCGGTAATGAATTTGGAGTTGTGGATTTGATTGGAAAGAAATGGATGTGTTTGCAGGAAATAGAGGCTTTGGGAGCAGGAGATTTTATTGAATATTGTAAAAAAATAAAGGATAAAGATGAATGCGAATTTTACTTGAATACAAGAAAGAAATCAAGAAGAGCAACAGTTTTAGCTGATAGTAAATTAAATGAATTAAAAGTTTTGGGGCCGTTGCATGTTGAAGAAGTTGTGGAAGAATGCAGGAAACCAAGATTATGCCCTTATGAAATGGCTTCTTTGATGGCAAAAAATTCTAAAGTTATTATTGCAGATTACAATTATATTTTTAATTCAAACATAAGGGACAGCTTATTTGCAAGAACAGATAAGAAAATTGAAGAGTGCATTGTTATAATTGATGAAGGTCATAATTTGCCTGCAAGAGCCCGGGAATTATTAACTGCAAAGCTTTCTACTTTTATAATTGACAATGCAATCAAAGAAGCAAATAAATTTGAATTTTTTGACATTCTTGTTAAATTGAAAAATTTAAAAGAAATTTTCGATGAGTTTGGTTTTGAGCTGAATTTTAATAAAGAGGAAAAGTTTGTGAGGAAGCATGAGTTCATTGACAAGATAAATGAAGCTCAAGATTATGATGAATTTATTTCAGAACTTACTCTTATAGGGGAGGATATAAGAGAAAAGCAAAAACAAAGTTATGTAGGAAGTATTGGAAATTTTTTGGAAGCCTGGTTAGGAGAAGATAATGGTTTTGCAAGGATTTTGAGTAAAAATTTTGGAAATGGAAACTTAATTTTGAATTATAGATGTTTGGATCCTTCTTTGGTTACTAAAGAGGTTATAGAACGAAGTTACGCTGCAATAATTATGTCTGGTACATTAACTCCAACATTTATGTATAAGGATATTTTGGGTTTTTTCGGGGACAGTGTTGAAAAAGTGTATGACAATCCTTTTCCAAAAGACAACAGGTTGTGCTTGATAATTCCAGAGACAACAACAAAATTCGCAAGAAGGAATGAAGGAGAGTATAAGAAGATTGCAGAGGTTTGCAATAAGATTGTAAATAAGGTTAATGGGAATGTTATTCTGTTTTTTCCCAGCTATGGGTTAAGGGATAAGGTTTACAAGAATTTTTATGAGCTTTGCAAGAAAAAGATGTTGATAGAGAAACAATACTTAAGTAAAGAAGAGAAAGAGAAAATTTTGGAGGATTTTAAGGAAAATAAGAAAGAGGGTTGTGTGTTGTTGGCTGTTGCAGCAGGAAGTTTTGGAGAGGGCATAGATTTGCCAGGAGATTTTCTGAAAACAGTTGTTATAATTGGATTGCCATTAGAAAAACCAGACCTAGAAACAAAGGAATTGATTGACTATTACCAGGATAAGTTTGGAAAGGGTTTTGAATATGGCTATATTTTTCCTGCTATAACTAAATGTCTGCAGAATGCTGGAAGATGCATAAGGTCAGAGACAGATAAAGGAGCTATAGTTTTTTTGGATGAGAGGTTTGCATGGCAGAATTACTATAAATGTTTGCCTAAGGATATGGATTTTAAGATAAGCAAGAATTATGAGAAAAGAATTGAGAGGTTTTTTGGCTCTTAACCCTAAGTTAGGCCCTTAATAATTTGCTTGGTCATTATTATTTCTTTGAAAAGGTCTTTTGAATGTTTTAGGGCAAGTTCTGCTGCCTGTTTGTTTGAAATAGATTCCTTTGCTCCGAGTTTTCTTGCATCTGCTAAAATATGGTCAGAAACTGTTTTCTTTTCAGTTATCATCTTTTCAAGTGGTGCGATTAATGGATATTTACTTTTTGGAATGTAAAGCTTTGCAAGCTTTAATAGGCCTTTACAATAATTATGAACTAATTTATCTTCCATTCCATTGTATGCTGATTTTAATTGCAGGTCAAACCTCACATGAGTATGTGGGGGAATATAGATTACATTTCCCTCTTTTTTGAAAGGTTCTGTTAGTCCTATATCGGATGGAAGTACTTGGACAAATTTTTCCTGTACCTCCTTGGATATATATTGAATCAAAGTTGCGAGTGCAATAACAAGTCTTGGATGGCACATGTCCATACCTCTTTGTTCTATGGTTCCATGAGAGCTAATCTTAACAGGATTCCATGTTGTGTCCAGGATAGAGCCATGCTTCATAAAGACTTTAAGGTTCATATCGACTTTTTTAAGCACATCAGACCATGAATCAAATCTATGCTTGATTATTTGAAGTAAATCTGTTCCTGTTACTTTATATGGCTGGAGCATGCCAAAATCCGGGTAATTTGTATAAAGGCCTGGGGGATATTTAAGAATGTCTCCACCACGATAAGCAATAACTCTGGAGTCTTTACCAAGATGTTTTCCCTGGTAAAAAGGAGATGATTGGGCAAAGGTAATTAGAGCAGGGTCCATTGCAATGAAAAGATTATATGCATTAACCATACTTTGTTTGTTTTTTGAATTTACTAGATGTTTTATTACTTTTTTTACGGGGTCAAAAACACCCCATGGAAGAGAATAATGGCAGTGTAAGCCAATGCACCTTGCTGCGATCATAAACCTATTCTTGCCAAAAATGTTTTCTTTTATTTTACAACCCCTATCCCTGTTCATCTTAGGCATAAATTCTCCAGGATAAGTTCCATAAGAATACAAAACAGTGTTTTCTTTTTCTGCACAGTGTAATACTAACTCAAAATCATCTAAAGTTTTTTGCATAACATCCGGAATGTCTGTATGAGGGAAGCTGTTGATTTCAAGCATGTTTTTTCCGCATTCTTTTACAGCATCAATTTGTTTAGCAGATTCTTTGACCTTCTTCATAATTTTATCAGCATTGTAAATCATTCTTCCTTGTTCATCTAACGTAAATAGCTCAAATTCCACCCCAAATTTTAAACTCTTTAATATAGAATCAGCACTTTTTGCAGGGGATTTTTTACCATTCCTCTTTTTGTTTGCCATTTTTTTATTGTTACTCGTGTAAAGATTTCTTTATTTCAATATCAAAATATTTCTATAAATCTAGATTTTGACTCTTAATTCTGGTTTGTTTAATAATATAAAAAAGTAGCTATTTGGTTATATCTCATCCCCTATGTCAAAAATATTTGTTATGTTCTTTGATACGTCTTTTAGTTTTTTAAGGATTACTTTTCTTCTGTTTCTTGACATGTATAATTTTTTATTTACCTCCATAGAAAAAATAAATACATCGGGAAATTGGTTGCTTAGCCACTCTAAGATGTAACCTCCGAAGTATGGAACATTTAATAATACTGGATTATAAAGATTGTGGAGTTTTCTTTGCATGCTTCTTACAATCGGCATATAAAAATTTGGGATGTATTTTGTTCCGAAGCTTATCTCTGGCCGTCCTTTCTTGTTTTTCATTGTATGGCCATCAAAGATTATGTTAAAACGGTAAGTATCAATCAATCGACTGAGGGTAAAGTAAAATTCATGGTAGCCTTCCATGAGCCATCTTCTTTGTTGCTCTGTTAGTTCTTCTTTCCATATTTTGTTGATCCATTTTTCTGATTTATTTGCATAAATTGCTCTTGAAGGACTCCGGTTGTAATCGCATGCAAACCTTGAAGCTTTATTATCGATCCAAATGCCCCCTTTTTCCAAGACAAGATTGCTGTATATCTTATGCGTATCTATGTCTTCTTCCAGTAAGCGTTTTTGCCTGCTGATTGATTGTTTTTCCTGCACATCTTTTCTCATCCATGTTCCAGAATGTATTGTCATTAATAATACATTGAATTGATTTTTTTGGTAGTTATCATAAACTATGACTCCTCTTTTTGTTACCGTTAATTTAATTTCCTTTATTTTTTCATGTAACTCCTTGCTCTTTTCGCACTTATGGTAAACCCACTCAAGATCTTTTTTTACTGTTTCGTAAAGGTCGTGGTCAATGAAAAAATTTTTGAAATACAATTTATTTCTATCACGATGCAACTCATATAAAGTTCCATCGAGAATCTTTCCAAGGACCTTGTAATTTTTCAAAACTGAAATGAAGTTTAGATGCGGATCATCTTCTATTCTTCTTGTTAATTTTTCCAGCATCTGGAAAATAAGAAATCTTTTAGATAAGCCAATTGTAATGGAGGTTGATGATGGTTGATTTATGAGGATGGGGCTTATCTGCTCAAATAATTTTCTTAAGGTAAATTTCGGATTTTTCATATGATTTGTTTTTTTAGTTTTTAGAATATAAATGTTTCTGTTGATTGTTAGGAAAGTATTTAAGCAAATTATTTATAGTATTGGTTTATTATTCATTTGTATATGGGGGTATTAAATATATAAATTAATATATTGATTTAATAATACGGATTACTAAACTAGTATACAAAAACGTAATATTTATATAGAAGTAATACTATGGGGTGGTTGTATGGTCATTTTATTTGACCGGTTTAATTTGCCGGAAGATATTTATGAGGTTGTTTTTGCAACCAAGCAGCAGATTATAGTAGCTAAGCTGCTGATAGGGATGGTCAAGGAGAATGATGGTGAGATTAATAAAACAGAAATGTCGTTGTTTGCAACAAAGCTGCATGAAGGCAATTTAATTACTGACTTAATAGAGGATGCGCCTTACAAAGGAAAGAAAGTAAAGGTCAGTTACAATAAAAGGCAGTTTTATGATAGAATATTAACACCAATGAAAAGCATGGGATTGATAGATTATGATTTGTATAAGAAGACTTACAAGCTGAGTGATCACTTTAACAAGGAGATGATAAGAATTGGGCTTTTATGGCTCAAGGAGATGAGAAAACCTGCAAAAAAATAATTGACATTTTTTTAGGCCCCCCTTAGTAGAATTCTTTCCAAACCACCCCCACGAATCAACCGGGGGGGCCACTTGCTTAAAATAAAAGAGGTGATATTGGGATTAGAATATTTCTTAGAAGAACATTTACGGACACTTATTTATTAGATATTTCTTTACAGAAATAGGTTACCAACGAAAAAATTGGGCTGAGGTTCTTACTTCTTATAGGTAAGTTTCCTGTTCTCAACATCTATGCTTAATACATGATATGGGTGGGGATGTATTAGACTTATTAATTCAGGGAACAATTTGCTATTTGGATTTTCAATACCCAATATTTTCCTAAAACCATTCATCACTTGTTGTTGAAGTAGCCTACTCCCAATACTTTTTATAATAAGGTCTATAACAAATAAAGTAATTCCAAGTTGAATGAATGAACTAGCGACTATAGTTAGGAACCTACTATCTGGAAATACAAACAGAGACACTGTACCCAAAGATATTAGAATTATTGCGAATATCAGCACCCATTTGATGTACCATTCACTTAAGTCTTTTGAGGTGATCATTATTTTTGATATACTCCATCTTTAGTCTCACCTCTTTTTAAAACAAACAAAAAGTACAGAAATATTAACTTCCTGATTTAGATCCCATAGAGAATCTTAGATATATCCAAGTTTATAAAAGTTATGGATTTTGATATTGTTTACTTATCATCACCCAAATAAGGAATAGAGA
>CEPV01039324.1_pt1 | contig 19151 bp, 10 predicted proteins | sample 530451 | NCBI WGS metagenome assembly CEPV01 (sample SAMEA2620097, study PRJEB7988) | marine metagenome | isolation source: saline water (ENVO:00002010), including | reverse complement strand
TAATCTTCTAAACCTTGCCTGTCTTTTATAGTAACTCTTACAATATGATGACCAATATCTGAAAAATCAGTTGTATAATTTGCACTTGGTGGTTCATTTTTATAAAGATATGAAGTTGTCCAATAAGGAAGAATACCTGCAGTTAAACTTGCACTAGTTATATTTTTATATTCCTTAGCACCAACATCATAATCAACATCACTTGTTTGTTTCCATCCAGAATAAGTAAAAACTAATTCATTCTCCTCTTCATCAGCATCATACCCAACAGGTTTAATTATGATTTCATCTCCATCTTTAACTTTTATATCATACTCAGAAATCAATTCTAAACCTTGGTATGTAATCAAATCAAGAGCAGGGATCCTATTCCTTCTTGCAATGAAAAATTTATAAGGTTTATTTTCAAGTAATGATTCTTTATCAGAAATTACAATAATATCATCAAACTTTTGATCCTGGGAACATACAGTACAAGCATTAGAGATTTTAGTAACAACAAACCCTGTCTTTATAGTCTTTAATTTTTTAAAATCCTTTGAAATATCAAAATTAACATCTTTAATATCTGTATTAATTAAATCTGTAATAAAATTATGTAATGATTTAAGCCTAACTTTTTGTATTAATTCATAATTTTCAGTACCTGTCAAAACTTTATCACCAAGACTAAAAGTAATATTATAGTCCAAGTCAAGAATAACATTTTCTCCAGTTATTTTAACATCAATTTTAGGTTCTCCACCAGAATTGATTTTATAATTAGAATAGGTTTCTCCAATTAAAGTATCGTGCAAACATTGTTTTGTAGCATTTTTCATATAACTTTGAATCTGTTTTTCAAAAGATTCACCATTAGTATCGACACTTGAACAATCTTGATTAATACCTAATGGAATACAAAGTCCAGGAAAATTATTAACACCATAATAAGGAAAATTCTTTTTATTTAATTTACCAAAATAAGGATAATCAGGAACAGGTTTTGGAAAAAAATTAGGATCTGGTTTTCTTCTTTTTATACCATAATTTACACGCAGTCCTGAATAATTAAGATATAATACTTCATTAACATGTCCCATTTGGTCACCATAAATAATTCCACCTTGATTACCTAAATAATTAAGACCTTTAATTAAACTAGAATCAAAACAAAGATTAATCGTTGTTTTTATTGCAGATTTATCAATTAAATCAACATATTGTAATTCTTTATCTTGTTTACGTTTACTATCTTCAGAATTATTATAAATCAAAAATAAAATTGAAAAAATAGAAATTAAAACAATACCTATAACTATAAAAATTGTTACCTGACACCTCTTATTTTTTTTCTTAGTAATAAACATTTTTTATTTTTCATTGTTTTATATAAATTATGTCAAGAACCACTGACCAATGGTTCTTGATCATGCTCAGAATACCACAAGTCAATTGACTTGGGGTATACTGACATATCAAATTATCATATTTACAAAATTAATCCAACCTATGAAACTGATATTTGAGACATATCAACTGATTCTGAAAACCTAATTGAATAAGCTTTTGTATTGTCCATAATAACATTATTTACAGTATCTTCGCATTTAACTAAATAATAATAAGAACCTAAAACATAAGAACAATAATTATTATAACAAATATTAACATTTTCATTAACAGCACCGTTACAAATCTCTGTATAATCAAAACATGCACCAGAGATACATTGACTAGGCTCAACTTTTGCTTGATCACAATAAGTTTGGTAATTACCACTTAGTCCTTCTTTAATTGCCCATGCAAAATTAACAAACCCTAAACAAGATAATTTAACAGCAGGATCAGATTGTGAATTACATTGTGAAGTCAGTTCACCATACACACTATTAGGTCCAAGTTTGGAACATAATTGGCCAAATTCACCAGCAGATCCAGAACAAGAATCGTCAGTACCTTTCATTTTATTTACCATTGTAATAATGTTTTTACATAAATTTCTTTTTGCTTCTTGATTTTCTGCGTTATCATTATCAACAATTAAATCACATGAACTATAATCAAGATTAGCAGAATATGCACATACAGCAGACATTGGTTTTGTTAAACAATTTGCAATATTTGGTTTGATTAAATTAGTAAAATCAATACTAGCACTATGTTTAGTTGTATCACTTATATCAACAACCATTTCACCTAAATTATTATCATTATAATTAATTGTTTTATCATCATCTCCACCAGCAACATCAATTTTACATTCACCGACTCTGTTTGATTTTATATTTATATCCACTACAAGATTATTAACTTCTCCTTGTGGTGATCCTAATATAACATTTATTTTTTTAGTATCTAAATAAAGTTTTAATTCAAATACTTCATCCATTTGAGTACCTAATTCATCTGAAGAATCTGAAGATTTATCACGACAATTGATGTAAGCAATATTTTCATTTGTATCTGTATATTTCTCTTCTAATTCAAAATAGGATTTTTTCTTCTTTTCTGATCCTCCATAAATCATTTCCTTTGCTCCAGGTTTATTATCCACATTATCAAGATTAGTAACATCCAATTTATTTTTAGAAATCCAACAATTAGCAGGTTTATCTAATTCAATTGTAATTAAAACTTGACCATTTATTAAACTAGAATCTTCATAATAAATATTAGTTCCTTGTGCAGGTGTTACAGAACTTGGATTAATCTCAGGTCCGTTAGGTTGAACTGGATTTGAATCAGGACCAGCAATACAAACATTTTCAACAGCATTTGAACCATCACAAATTCCATCATTATCACTATCAGGGTCATTAGGTTTACATCCTAAATCAAAATTACATCCAGAAGAATAAGTTTCAAAACAAACAAATTCATCTTTGTTAAGTAAACCATCTCCATCAGTATCAGTTAATGAATCATCCATAGTTGGATTTAAACCAAAATAAATTTCCCATCCATCAAACATTCCATCTCCAACAAATTTATTACTATTGTCTTTTTCACTATCTTTTTTCATAGGATGAGTTTTATAATTATTAGAATTTACATAATCATCTTCATTAATATCAATATCACCAGTTATTTCATCACCATCTGCTAAACAATCATTATCAGAATCTTTAACATGAGGTCTTGTTATAATTCCAGAATAAATATAATTAGTATTAACTTTTGGATCTATTAAAAAATCAAGTTCATCAGGATCTGGTTCATTATCGTTAGGCATAATTTCATTTATATCAGGTATACCATCTCCATCAGTGTCTTGATTAAGTTTAGAAGTTCCATAAGAAGCTTCTCCAAAAAATTGATATTCTTCTCCAACAATTTGATAAGCAATATCATAATCATTAACCCATTTTTGATAATTTTCACTAGCATCATAATCAGCTTTAGAGACTTTTTTATTTTTACCATCTAATAAATGATCTTGGTCACAATCAGGCCAAAGTCTACAGAAATTAGATTCACTATCATCTAAAACTCCATCATTATCATCATCATCGTCTACAATTAAAGGTGTTTCCATATCTTCTTCATCAAACTCATTTAAATCAGTATTTGAAACCCAATCTTCATGCAATTCATTAGGTTTACCATCATTATCAAAGTCTTTTGAAGCTCCAGGATCATCATCAAAATCATCATAAATATTTAAAACTTTGTCACCATCAGAATCACCATCACATACATCACCATAACCATCTCCATTAGTGTCTATTTGGTTTTCAGCATCATTAGGACCATTTGGTTCAAAAATACAATTATCATCTCCATTCTCACTTACACTACTTATTTCACATCCTCCTTCAGGGACCCCATATTCACCAAAATCATGACCATTTCCATTATTATCATTATAATCACATACACCATCATTATCATCGTCAAGATCACAACCATTTGGAACTCCATCATTATCAGCATCACATTCTGAAGGATTTTCACTGCAATCATTTATACAAATTTGTTTTTCATCATCTTCAGAATTACCTTGGTAACCAATTGTAATTAATTTAATAGTATGATAACCATGTGCATTTTCTCCATAAGTGTCTAATATGTTTATGATGTCTGTTCTTCCATAAAGTCTACCATATATTAAATCAGATTCAGGATCAGCATCAAGATCCCAATAATATGATTGTATATTTTCTTCATTATCTAAAGAAGCTTCTAATTTAAGATTTTCATTTACTTCAAAGTCAGGTACATTAGATTCATCACCAATTTTAACAGGAGATTTAATATTAGCAACAACACTCCCACTTCCATCAGGATCAGAATCGTGTAATCTTAGTTTAGCTGTTCCATCATGCCAAATATTGAAATTGGATGGTTCCATTGTAGTTACTAAATAAGAAGGTTTTTCATTTGAAGATTTATCAATAATAACAATACAATCAATTCCTTGATATTCATCATTACCATATAATTTTGAACAAACATCAGCATTAAAGTTTTCAAACTTGATTGATAATAAACCAGAATCAGAACTTTCTAATTCCTCTTTATGACCTAATACATACCTACCACTATTTTTAGCAAAATAAATTGTATTAAAATCATTAACACTATCTAATAAACTTAATTCATAATCCTTATCTTTTATAGTATATAAACCAAATATTCTTCTGATTAAATTAATTACTTTCATAACTGGTTGTTCAATTATACCTAAAAATGTTTTTTCAGATAAAGGAAGTGAACTTAAACCTTTTGTTCTAGTATAAATTAAAGAACTTGTTTTTTTATTTAAGAAAAGGTGTTTATCAGTTGTTTCATCTAAACATCCTCCATATTCATCATCAAATTGAACATTTTCACAATTTCCTTGTTCTTGTTCAGGTGTAATCTGCATAAACTTTTCTAATACAGGGTCAACACCACCATCATAATCTTTGTTCAATGTTACACCCATGAATATTTTGTCTTGTTCATCAGTAGGATATGTTAAAACACAAAAATTATTCACACTACCAGAATAAGATAAAAAACTAAGAATATCAAAATTAGGAGCATTTTCTAAAGTATATTGATATTCATTTAAAACATTCTCATAAGTATCACAAAATAAAGCAAAGTTGTCTTCTTCACCTGCTACATTTACAAGTCTTTCTGCAAGTAATTTAGTTCTTGATATCCAATCACCTTCATCACAATAATGATCTTTCTCCCAGAACCCAGTATTAACACATTCTTCTTCATTTGTTAATTGATTATTATACCAACATTTATTTTGAGATAAACAATAACCTCTGCTTAAATTGTCCCACATTTCTTTTTGATAAACTTTTGTCCAATCAGATTTTTTAGTTTCTACATCAAAAGCACACACAAACTGATCAAAATCAAGTTCATTTAATCTTTCATCATCTGGAGCCCAATCTTTTAAAGCAAATGAAGAAGTAGATTCATCAAAAATTGTTTTACCAAAAGATTTACCAGATAATCCATCTACACATGTAAAACCATCAAAACAAAAATTATCAGGACAACAACCATCTTCATAAGAAGTATCAACAACAACAAAATTATCTGTTTCTGCATCAACTCCTGATGCACTTACTTGTTCTGAACCGATTTCATCTCCAATATTTATTTTAGAATCAGGGAAAAATATTTTTCTTATATAAAAATCAAACCCATTATCAGGATCAAGTTCAGGAATTGACATTGAAGTATCTCTATCAGAAGCAAGTATAAATTTACTTAAACTTTGAGAATAAAATTGTTCATTACTCCATCCAGAAGCCATGATAGGATCGTTTTTATAAGAACAGAAAAAGTCTCCAACAATAGTACAATGTTCTTCAGAGATAATATCATTTGATAATTCAGATGGATTATTAAGATCATCATTTACAACAGGATCTCCACATAAATGAAACTTAGCATCTGTTCCATAAGTAATTTGAAGAGGAATATTTTCAACACGCACCATTGCATAATCTTCTTCAGATTCAGCATATTTAGCAGAATCTTCACCTATTGCATTTTCAGTAGTTCCTTCTACAAGATAAGAATTAAATCCTAGTTCATAAGGATAAATTGTATATTTTTTATTTCCATCCTCTCCAATCCGTGCATTTGTAACTGGATAAAAACATTCATCTTTTTTACATAAGTAAGTTTGATCTATACCTTGTTGTTGGCCAAGTATATCATTAACATCAAAATCCAATTTAAATTTAATATTACTTAATCTTTCCCCTTCTTTAACAGGATTTCCTAACCAACATCCACCATTTGTGTCTGCATAATATTCATTATTGTCTAATGTTTGTTCATTACCACAACATTGTGTACCTGTCCAACTATAACTAGGAGTATCTGAACAAGCAAAGTCACCTACAAAAAGACCTTTTTCATCTTTTTGATTAACATCTAAATCATTAATCCAAAATCTTTTTTGTTCATCATCTGAAAATTTATTGGATACACAATACATATTTTTATCTTTAGAATTTTTCTTACTTTCATCAAATTTAAGAGAAATTCTATCAATATAAATTATATTATCATAAATAACACCATCATTATCTTGTTTATCTTTTACACCTCTATAAATACTAGCTGTTACATCACTTATTTTTGATAAAAAAGTTATGGACTCAACATTTGTTAAACTAAATTCAGGAAATATTGATTTAATACTTCTTTCTCCTTTATTAATAGGAATAACAATATGCATCCATTTATCTAATCCTGGACTATTTACAACATAATCTTTAACATCCAATGTAAGATGACTATTTGATATTCTTTGATCATTACCATTAACTTCTGCATCTGAATTGGAATTGGAATTATCTTGAACTTTAGTATTAATTCTTAGATTAAGAACATAATTAGTTTTTGTTTTATAAAAAAATTCTAAATAATCATATCTTGAAAAATCAGATATTTGTGCATCTAAATCCTTAATATTCATTTTAATTTCGTAATATTCTCCATCTTCACTGATTATATGTCTTGGATAATCATCATACAAAGATTTTAATTTTAATTTAAGAACTTGATTATTAGAAGCACTTATTGAAGAACCTGAATTCATAAGATTTGAGATATATAACCCTCCAACTGGAACAACATTTTCACCCATTCTTGTTTTTATTTGTCCAGTATTTAAATTATCAAAATCTTTTAATGTCGTTGACATAGAACCAGCAATTCTTAGTTGTTGTTTTCTTGCATTATTTCTATCACCACAATAATCAAGGTCAGCTCCACAACATTGAACAAATGTACCATCATCATCATGCTGGTCACACACAAACATTGATGATAAATGTTGTTCATCATTTACAAAATTAGTATAGTCAGCAGGATCAGAAGTACAAATTGATCCATCACAACCATTATCAATGTAAACATCACCACTACTACAAGGATCATATGCACCAGGGTATTTGTTTCTTGCTATATCTGAACCTGAATCATCAAAAGGATTATCATCACAATCTTCAACACCAATGATGTCTGCATCATTACATTGTCTATAATCAGTTCCAGTTATGAACCCATCACCATCAACATCACAACATTCTGGTTGATCAGATTTAGAACATTCACTTCTATATCTTTCTTCAATACTTCCAGTAGTTTCAGTACCACCTACATTAACAGCATATCCTGTGATTGCAACAGCATAAGGTGTTAAAAGACCACCACTACTTCCACTACTACTTCCACCAGAAGAACCACTACCACTAGTATCACTTTCTCCCAATCCACTTCCTGATAAACTTGATGTAGAAGGCATTGGTAAAAAATCATTTACACTTAATTTTTTAGAATTTTCAGGTGCAGCTGCAACAATACTTGCATCACCAGGCATACAAACAAACCAATCTTCATAATTAGACACAGCATTATAAGATATATAACCTAATACATTACCTGAATCATCAACACCACTTGGTTTATTAATTTTATAAATTGTTAAAGCATTTTCATTTGCAGGTATCCACCTATAATCAATACTATCTGTAGTTTCTTCAGGAAAACAAAGTTTTTGATTAAATATCATACCATCATCTTCACTATTTTCATAATCATTACCACAACATCTACAAGTATCACAAGCATTGTCAGGTGCATTTTCTAAAAATACTTGACTTTTTTTAGCTAAAACACCAGCAGCAGATAAATCAGGATCAATAACACCTGCACATCTAGATGCATATTTTTCAGGAGAATAATCTGGTAATTTACAAGCTATTCTTCCCACATGTTGTGTTTCAGATTCACTCAAACTAAAATCATCACATAATAACATATTTCCATCACTATCTGTATAAATATCTTGTTCTGTCTTAGTATAACGAGAAATATCATTTACATTAAAAGATCTTTTCAACATATCCTCCATTCTAGATGGGGATTCAAAAACAACATAATAATTACCTTGTTTAGAACATTCTGAAACTAAATCATTATAATTTTCTGTTATACTTAAACATGAAATTTCACAAATACCTGAAAGAGCTTGATTAAGATGACCTGCTTCAGCAATTCTTTCTGCAGAATGTGATTTAGATTCTTTGTATTCTTCAGGTACAAAAGTTTCATAATCATCTATTTCTAAAAATGGATCATCAGCAATAAAACTTTTTACAATTCTCATAGAACAAGCAGTAGGAGGATATGAACCATCAGGTGCAGTATTTTGAGTAACACCCTTGCTTGATAAATAAGGAGGAGTTATTGAAAAAGCAGAATAACTAAATAACACAACTATCATAACTAAAAAAATCAATATTATTTTCTGATTATATTTCACTCAAATACCCCTTTTTAATATATATATTACATTAGTTTACATTAACCAACATAAATATTCACATTTATATATTATTTATAAGAAATCTATATATAAAGGTTACTATTACACATATATATAAACATGCAAATACTTAATATTAATAATAAATGTAGTAATAATTGTTATAGTTGTGATAATATAGAAAATTATATAAATAATCAAAATAAACAAATTATAGATTTTCATACACACATTTCTCTAAATAAATTGCCACAAATTTTGTATAAAGAATCTGCCAATATTAATGATTTACAAGATGAAATGAAAGAAAACAACATTACGCATTCTGTTATTCTTGCAGATTATACTAAAACAAAAAAGAATCAAATAACAAACAAGAAACTAATAGAATTAACTAAGGATATGAAGAATATATTCAGATTTGGTAGTTTGGATATTGTGAATAATTTTGAACAAGGTTTTGATGAATTAAAAAAATTAATAAATGAAAAACAATTACAAGGTATTAAGCTTTATCCAGGATACCAAGAATTTTATCCTGATGATAATAAGATAAATATCTTATATAACTTTGCTGAATATAAAAATATTCCTATTATGTTTCATAGTGGTTATCAAGCTTCAAAAAACAAATTATCTGAATATTCACATCCAAGATATATTAATAATGTTGCAAAAAGATTCCCAAAATTAAGAATAATAATAGCACATCTTGGATTTCCTTGGCATGAGGAAACCAAAAAAGTAATATTAAGTAATAAAAAAGTATATACAGATATATCTGGTTTGATGATTAGTATCAAAAAAACTCCTGAAGAGAAAATAGAAATAATAGCAAAAAAATTAAGAGAATTTATTATAAGTATTAGTAATTTTGAAAAAATACTTTTTGGATCTGATTTTCCAATTAGATCTATTGAAGATTCCATAAAAATAGTTGAAAAAATGAACTTCCCACATATTATTAATAGAAAAATTTTATTCCTAAATGCATACAAAGTTTTATTTGAAAAAACACAAAATCCCTTTTTAAATAAATATTATGATGAAAAAAAAATAAAGAGTATACAAATAGAAACAACGTATGATTGTAATACCAACTGCAACTATTGTTATAATAAATTTCTTGATTTTAAAAGAAAAAATGTTCTTAGTTGGGAAAAATTTGTTAAAATAATTAATAAAGCTAAAGAAAGTGATATATTAGAAGTGAATTTCATGGGAGGAGAACCAACTTTATGGCTACATATAGAAGAAGGAGTTAAATTAATAAAAGAAAAAGGATTGTGTTCTATAATATTTAGCAATGGGTTAAAAAAATTAAAAAATGTTCCAGACATATTCATAATGCATCTAACTGACAAAACACTTGAAAACAAAGAAAATATTAATTATTATAAAAAACAACATAATCAAAAGAAGATAAAAGTTTTTATTGCAACCTTTCCAATTTTTGAAAATATGAATGAAAATAAATTACATAAAATAAAAAAAACAATAATAAAAGATTTTCAAAGAGTTATAATTAATATAGGATTTCCATACAAAAACACAAAAAAATTAGGAAAATTATTATTTGATACTATAAAATATTTTATACAATACAATATCAAAGTAAGAATTGTAAATCCTATTCCTTTATGTATTCTTACACAAGATCAAATAAATTTTCTTAAAAATAATAAAGTTCAATTTGGTGGTTTTTGTATAGCTGGATTAAGACCGACAATTGAACCTGATGGAGAGACTATAAGACCATGTGAGGGATTACAAATTAAAACAAATCTGAATTTAAATAAATTAAAAAATTTTAATGAAATAAAAGAATTATTTATAGAAAAGATTCAAACTACAAGATATAATTTGCCTTTAGAATGCAAAAATTGTAATTATTTTAAAGATAAAAAATGCCAAAATGGTTGCTTAGTGAATAGATTTGTACAAAAATAAAAATGGCAATTCAAATATTAAAAATAAACAACAAATGCAGTAATAATTGTTATAGTTGTAGTAATTGTGATCTTAATGTGGATAATACAGAAAAAAGCATAGAACAACAAATAGAATCACTTGATAATACAAAAGAATTATTAATTAAAGATTGTGAACCAATAGAATCAAATAATTTTTTTAAAATATTAAGTTTACTAAAACAAAAACAATTTAAAAATATAAATATTATAACAAATGGCAAAAATTTCTCAGAACTTGACTTTTGCAAGGAATTTTCAGAATATTCAAACATTGTCAAGGTAATCATATTTAAAATACTTGGACCTGAACCAGAAATTCATGATTCTTTAACAAGAACAAAGCAAAGTTTTGAACAAACATATCAAGGAATTATTAATTTATTGAACATGAAAATCAATATTGGTATCATTTTTACAATTCTTGAACAAAATTTTATGTACATGGAACAAATTATTAACAAATTCACACAATTAGGTATAAAAAATATAATTTTAGAATATCCTCAAAATAAGGGAAAATGTAAAAAGGAGTATGAAAAAATAGCTATTAAATTTTCAGACTTTAATAACTTATTAATTAAAGTTTTAAATAATTATAATTTTCCAATCCAAACATTAAATATTCCTTTATGTTTTTTAGAAGAACATACAAATCATTCTCTTGACAAAATTTGGAATTTAAATAAAATGTCCCATAAAAATCATATAGAAATTTGTGATTATTGTTCAAAAAAGAAAGATTGTTGCTTGATTGAAGATCAATACTTAACTTTGTTTGGTGAAGAAGAATTTTATGAAAAAAGTGAATTAAAAGAGATTATTATTGAACTTAATTCTAACTGTAATCTCAAATGTGGATTTTGTTTTAATCAAAATTATTATAATAAAGATACAAAAAATAAATTAACAACAGAAAAAGTTAAACAAATAATAAACAAATTTCCTAAATTCATAAAGAATATAAGATTTACAGGAGGAGAACCATTATTAAGAAATGACCTTGAAGAAATATTTGATTATGTTCAAAAAAAGGGATTTAAAATATGGTTAAATACAAATGCGACATTAATTAATGAAAATAATATAAACATCATTGAAGAGTATGTTGATAATGTATTAGTTCAATTAAATTCATGGGACAAAATAAGTGAAATTGAAAATTCTTGTCAAGATGTTTTTGATGATAAAATTAAAGGAATAAAATTACTTAAAGAAAGCAAAATATCAACAATAAGAATTGGAACTGCTTTAATTAAAAAAAATATTTATGATATTGAAAAAATATTTGTATTAGTTAATAACTTAAAAATAGATGATTGGGAATTTTACAGAGAAATTCCAACAATAAAAAATAAAAGACCAATTAGTAAAGAAGATATGAACTTTTTTATTAAAGAATTAAATAATCTAAATCAAAAACATAATAAAAACTACAAAATTGTTAATGCTTTTCCTTTTTGTTGTAACAAAGATCTTGTAAAAACATCAGAAATATGTAAAGGTGCAGAATCTGATGATGGCCACATAAGATTTGTCATAGGTACAGATTTGATAGCAAGACCCAGTTATTTTTTAAATTATACAATAGGGAATTTAGAAAAAGATGAAATAAAAGATTGTTGGAACAATGAATTTATGATAAAGATAAGAACACTAAAATTCATACCAGAGTCATGCAAAAAATGTGAGTTTGTACAAAAATGCAAAGGAGGATCAAGGTTTGTTGCTCAACTCATTAACAATGATTATTCAAAAGATGATTATTTAGCAGAATATGAAAACATAAAAAATTAAAAGATGCAAATAAATAATAAAAAAGATTATCAAAATACAAAGAAAAACATATTATTAATTAAACCACCAACACATGAAATTGTTCCAATATTACCAAAAAAAATAGAACATATGATTGGAGGATTTTATTCTTTTGCATCTCAACCAGCAGGTCTTCTAAGAATTGGATCTTATCTGAAAAGTTTAGGAAACAAAGTTAAATTAATAGATTGTAGTGCTGAAGTAGAAAAAAATGTAAAGAATTCAGTTTACAAAAGAACTTTTGTAAGAATGAAAAAATGTGGTAATTATAAATCTGAAAAAAAAGTAGAACCTTGTTACAATTTTGGTATGACTTATAAGGACTTAAAAAAAGAATTATTAAAAGAAAAACAAAATAATAATCTGTTTGATGAAATTTGGGTAACTTCAACAATGACTTATCATTGGGAACCAATCCATAAAACAGTTGAAATTTGTAAAGAAGTTTTCCCACAAACAAAAGTTATTTTAGGTGGATTATATACAACACTTTGCCCTGAACATGCAAGAAAATCTAAAGCAGATATTATTTATGAAGGTGAATTTGAATGTGCAAACAATTTTCCTGTAAATCTTGACTTATTAGATTATATTCCAGAATACACAATTTTAAAATCAACAAGAGGTTGTCCAAATAATTGTAGTTATTGTGCTGTTCCAAAATTAGAAGGTAGAAAAATGAGATTTAGAAATTACTTAGAAGTTGTTAATGAAATAGAAGATAAAATAGAACAATATAATATAAAAAAATTTGTGTTTTGGGAATCAAATCTGTTGATTAATTCAAAAAATCATTTTGAAAAAATACTTGATCTTATAATTGAAAAAAAATTAGATATAGAATTAGACACCCCAGAAGGTTTACAACCAAATCTCATCACACAAGAATTAGCAAACAAAATGAAACAAGCAGGTTTTCAAAGAGTGTATGTTCCTTTAGAAAGTGTAAATGATAAAGAATGTAAAGAAAGATTCAAAAGAGTTTCTACATTAAAGGATTTTGAAAATTGTGTTGATATATTTAAAAAAGCAGGATTTGAAAAATGTAAAATTAATGTTTTTATTTTAATAGGACTACCAAATCAAAAATTGAGTACCATTCTTCAATCAATAATTAAAGTTTGGGAACTTGAATGTAATCCAAGGATTATGCCATTTACATTAATCCCCACAACAGAGGAACATAATAGATATCATCAGATAATCAAAAACAAAGAATTAGACGAATTGCACCCTTTTTTATTTTGTTTTGCAAGTGATGATTTAACATGTGAAGAACTTAAAACAATTTGTTATTTTAATAAAGTACACAATCCTTTTGATTTTATTAAAAAAAACAATATAAAAAACAGGGTATTTAAAGAAATAATTAATTTAATAAAAAAATCTAAGACAATGTGGGATATCTATTATAAGAAAAATATCAATAATTTAGCTTGGATAAACAATTATAATGCTGACACTAGTATAATAAATTTTGAAAAAACTATAAAACCTCATTCTAAAATTTTAGACATTGGATGTGGAACTGGAAAAAATAGTTTATATTTACAAAATAAAAATCATGATGTTTATGGAATAGATATATCTCAATATGCTATAAAAAAAATAATAATAAAAAAAGACAAACACAAATTCAAAACAGAAGATTTTCTAAAAAGTAATTATAATGAAAATAGTTTTGATTATTTAATAGATATTGGATGTTTTCATATGTTAAATGAATCAAATTTTGATGATTATGTAAATAAAACAAAAAACATATTAAAAAAAGAGGGTTTTCTATTGTTAAGATGTTTCTCAAAATATGGTTATGAAAGCAGTAGATTTTTTAAAAATAAAGAATTTTATAAAATGTCTCCTTTTTTAAATTTTAACACAAATGAAAAAATTCTTAAACTATTTTCAAAAGATTTTGAAATTATAAGTTTCAAAAAATTATTTTGGTGTAGTATAAAAAATGAAAAAAATGAATATGTTATGAAACCAGGAATGTATGAATTCATATTCAAAAAAAAATAAAGTAATAATAAATTAATAAAAAAAATTAATAATAACTTTGATGATCATTATAAACATCATAAGAAGCATGAGATAAATGGTGATTATGAGCTCCTTGAACACCAATTATTTGGCCTTGATCTGACCCTGTACCTACATTTAATCCATTCTTATGACCAAGATGATCATTATATTCCATACCTGCTGAAACTAATTTTTGGCCTTCAAACAAAGCTAAAGCAGCTGCTCCCAACACAACTCCTCCTTTGATCATATTTTTTTTAGAAATTTTTCCTTCTTCCTCTAGCAAAAAAGCATTCACCTTTTTTTTAATCTTAGGAAATTTCATTATAACACTATTAAGATTATATATTATAGTTTATATATGTTTTGGTTTTAATTAGTTTTATTACCAATTTATTTCTCTGATTCAAGCCATTTAATGAAAATATTTTTTGCTTCCTCATCAAACAAAATCTTTTCAAAAATATATCTAAAAGTTTCTTTAAATATCTTACATCTCATTGTTTTATTAACATCCACAATTAAGCTTCCAAACTCTGCATAATTTAAAACAGGACAAAGTCCACAATAAGGTTGCCACACACAATCATCACACTGCTGAAGATCATTAATTGAAGACATAATAATACTCAAAGAATTTTCATTAATAATAACACCAGATTGTTTTTTATGAATATTACCTATTTTAAATAGATTATCTTGGAGCATCCTTCCTTCATCACAAGAATATACATTACCTTCAGGAGAATAAACTAATTGACTAATACATGCACCACATGGACTTCTTAGTTCAGTATAATTCGGTTCAAAATGCCACAAAATTTTTTTAAGAATAATTAATGTAAGCCTTTCCTTAATCCAAATATTCTTTTTATTTAATTCAATTATATAATCCATTGTTTTTTTCCAAAAATTAACAAATTCTTCTGCAGAATATCCTATTTGTTTCCAAGTTTTTTTTGCAACTCCAATTTTATTCAAATGTCTGGGATGAATAACATCAAACCCTAGCTTAACATATTCATCAACAATTTCTTTAGGATATTTTAGTGATTCTTTTGTAACAGTAATCAAGGCATGTGCTTTATAGTTTTGTGGTATTTGTTCTTCATCTTTTAATTGTTTTATCCTTTCAATCCAATAACAGATAATATCATGATTACTTTTTCCAAAACTCTTTCTTTGAGAATCATGTAATTCTTTTGGACCATCTAAAGAAGTACACAATCCAACTTTATTTCGAATTAAATAAAGTAGTTTTTCCTCATCTAACAATTGAAAATTTGTTGTAAAAGCAAAATTAAGATTCTTTTTATAATCTAAATTTAGATTCTTAGCATATTCTATTATGTATTGTATTATATCAAAATTTAATAAAGGTTCGCCTCCTTGAAATTCTATAGATATATTCTTTGATGTTGACTGAAATATGAAATCAATTGTTTTTTTTGCTGTTTCTCCATCCATCTTTTTAGCAGTTTTAATATCATTTAATGAAGATGCTTGACAATAAACACAATTTAAATTACACAAATCAGTTAAAATAATTATGTGAAGAGTAGGTCCTTGACATAAAAAAGAATACTTTTTAACAGGAAAATCAAATTTATGTTCACAATCAACACCACATAAAAATTCTTGTTTTTTTAGATTATTAAATAAATTGGAATCAGTATCAACATTTCCAGAATTGAATTTATTAAAATTCTCTTCTGTTAAAAAGATCCATTTACCAGTTTTATTGACTAACAAAAAGTTACAATTCATTTTTGTATAATTATATTTATTAGTTTTGAATTTCATAATCCACCTTATTTTTCATCAATATAAAAATATAATTACATAATTCTAAACAAACCTTTTTATAATTTTCAGCCAAAATATTGTCATTAAAATTAAGATTTACAACAAAAAAATTGTCAGAAGAATTTAATGAAAAACTAAAGAAATCTTTAAACTCTAAAAGAGATTGTTCAACATTCAAATTATTATAAATTAAATTATGAAAATTAATAACTGCAGTTTTGTTTTTTTTATCTATTTTAATCATTTTTATTAAGTTTAATTTTAAGATCCTCATCAATTTCATTTTTACAAACATCATCAACTTTATTTGTTTTTATAATAAGACCAGTTATAAAATCAACAAGATCTTTGTTTTCTTTAAGTTTTTGTTTGTGAATATAATATACATTAATCTGTGATAAAAGATGAGAAGATAACTTATTAAGTCCACCTTCATTTAAGATTAGTTTAGGAATAACATTTACAATAAAAAAGGATTTACCTTTATCTAAAAGTATATAATTATTATCTGTAAAAGAATACAAAGAAGAAGATAAAACATCTAGCCCAAAACTAAAAGGAACATTAATTATTAAAATGTTTTTCTCAAAATCCACAACAATGTTTTCTTTTTTTATCAACAATGATCACCTAAAAAGTAATAAACTAACCCACCAAATTCAAAAGAAATATTAGGATATTTATAAACATTCCTCCTGACAAGATAGTTAAAATAACACCTAAAAATGCAAAAGGTGCAAAAGGCAAATATTTTTTAACTAGGACTATTTCTCCGTTTTTATTTACTTTTTCTTCAGACATCAAATTTGCAATTTCAATAATAAATAACCTAATAAATAAAAACAAAACAAAATAAATTAAAAAGTTTTTAACAATAATTAAATTAAGGTGTTCAAATTGAAAAATTATTCTTAACACAAATAAAACAAAATAAATAAAAATGGAATTATTAAATATTTTTTTAATAAAAGAATCCAACAAATAAAAACAAATAATAATTAAAATTATTTTAACAAATAAGTTATTTAAAAATAAAAATTTTGATGAAACATAACTTATAGGCCACATTATGAAAAATATTGCAAAAATTGAATTTAATAAATTTTTATAATTAATTTTATTAAAAACAAGCTTAATTTTAGATGTTTCACAAAATATGAAATAAACAAAATAAAATAAAGTATAAGGTACAAAAATATTAATCAATAAAAATATTGATGAAAAATAATCCACCCAATTTAATGAATAAACTGTAATTGGTAATAAAAAGCTATATGCAATTATAAGTTTTGCATCACCAGCTGGCCAAAATCCATAAATCCACAAAATTATACAAACAATTATTATTAAAATTAAATTAGTTAAAAATTGAGAATAATAATTAATATTGAAATCCTTGATTAAAAAAACAAAATTAAGAATAATACTAACAAAAATTGCATAAATTACCCAAATATTTTTTATTTTATGAAACCTTATATCTTGGTAAGATGTAATTAATCCTATCAAAATAATAAAAGGCAAAAAATGATATATCATACGTATATATAAAATATTAAGAACAATATAAAGATTTATATATTAGAATACTGTAAATCTATATATATGTTAAGAAACAATCAAAAAAGAGGACAGATTAGCATTTTCATTATTATTGGACTTATCTTAATTATTCTTGTTGCTTTTATATTCTTTTATTTAAGTTCAATAAGAACAACATCTGGAAAAGAAACATCTGAGAACCAACATATTATTGGTTTTATTGAAGGATGTATTGACCAAAAAGCAAAACAAGGATTATTTTATTTAGGTTTTGTAGGAGGTGGAAATACACTTATCCAAGATCCAACTAATCAAGATTTATATATTGATCCTTTCAAAGGATATTATTATTCATATGATGATTATTATAAAATACCTTACCATTATTATTTAGATGATAATAAAGAAGAAGTATTAATTGAGCAAGGAAAAGTAAAACAAATTCTTGAAGAATTTATAAACGATAATCTTGGTTCTTGCATAAATAATTTTGAAAACTTTGATGAGGCTGAATTTGTACAAGGAGATATTGATACAATTGTTTATCTAAAAGATGAAGCAGTTGTTTTTAATGTTGATTTTCCAATTATAATGAAAACTAAAGAAGAAGAAAAAGAAATAAATCCTTTATTCACAGCACACATTCCCGTTAGATTAAAAATAATTGATGAAATAAGTCTGGAAATAGTTGAAAAAGCACAACAAGACCCAACAATTATAGATTGGGAATATTTAACTGAATTAGGTGAGAAAGGCTTTAATGCAACTGCATACACAGGCTTTGACACCACAATCATTTACAGAATAATTGACACAAAGTATAAGATTGATAATCAACCTTACGTTTATCAGTTCGCTGTTAAGATATAATTAAGAAAATAAAACAAAATTACAAAATAAAAAACAAATAAAATTAACATGAATAAAAACAAAACATCAACAAAAACAATATTATTAACAACCACAATAATCATGATTCTATTAGCTAATATTGTAATGGTTAGTTCACAGCAAGGACTGCCAAATATTAATATGGAAGACTTAAACACTCCACAAGGTAAAGCAATGATGGGTGCACTTATGGGTCAAGAATTTGACATGCAATCCATGTTATTACAATTAGCAATGTCACAGATGGCAAGTATTGAATTAGGTGGTCCATGTTTAACCTTAGGAGATCTTTTTGATTTATTTCCACAAGGTAAATGTGGAAG